>Ga0326728_10011516_pt1 | contig 20128 bp, 12 predicted proteins | sample MB3enrmetagenome_FD_207602 | JGI IMG/M metagenome (GOLD analysis project Ga0326728, IMG submission 207602) | Lab enriched peat soil microbial communities from McLean, Ithaca, NY, United States - MB31MN | ecosystem: Environmental > Terrestrial > Soil > Wetlands > Peat | place: USA: New York... | reverse complement strand
GGCCGCCGAATTACAGCCTTGCTGCCAAGTCCTCTGACCGTTTGAAGTTGCACCAATGCCGGTTGCCCCAGGTCTCGTTCTTGAGACCTGGGAATCCACGGATTCGATACTCCGAAGCCATCCGGTCAGAGACCAGTGCAGGCCATCGCAAATAAGGTCATTTGCAGAGACCCGCGAATGGCTTGAATTCGTGGAAGCGGCTTCCCTCAGGGGCTAAAGCCCGCCTTTCTTTGTGCGACTTGCGGCACGACTGAAGTCGTGCCCTGACACTTCTTGCCCTTGAATCGAGTTTTTCGCAGCCTGCGAAGCCCAGCTCATTTTGGGCCGCTTGCGGCACGACTGAAGTCGTGCCCTTTCAAGGGCCAAACGATCATCTGTGTGGCGGACGCCACCAGGTACCCCGTCCTTGCGACTTTCATGCTTTTTCGCAAGGACTGGATAACGCAAATCTGAAACTGTGGTTTCCTGCTTTCCCACTTCTCTAAATCGAGATTCTCCTCGGTGAGAGACAAGAGCGATACAAAACTCTAGATATTGGTATCCCACCTTGACCGATGCGCAAAGAACGCACATCGGCGAAGGTGGGGCGCCCGCATCTTTTCTCATCTGGATATCTACCTTCACCCGCGGGTGCCGAGAAAGCGCAATTCTCAGTGCGCGTACCGTTGTTCCCCGGCTTCCAGCGTCACGGGCAGGCGGTTCTGGTCCGGAGGCAGGGGGCAGGTGGCGTAGGGCGTGTAGGCGCAGGGCGGATTCTCCAGCCGGTTGAAGTCCAGCGTCAGCAGGCCGGGCTGGCCGAGGCCATGGTCCGGCAGGCCGGTGTGCAGAAAGCGCGCGGCCTGGTAGGTGGTGGTCTGGCTGGTCTGGTCCCGCAGGATGAAGAACAGCACGTTGGCTTCGCCAGCCTCGATCACCGGCTCCAGGCGCAGCGTGGCGCCGCCGATCATGAATTCGGCAATCCCCGGCGCGGGCAGGTCCAGCGTGGTTCCGATGACCGTGGGAATCTTCTCAATGTGCGGCGGGGTAAACGGAATCCACTTGGCCGTGAGGCGATAGTCCAGGTCGGGCGCATACCAGTTCAGCCCGTGGAAGCCGGTGCGCGTGGGCGAATTTGCGTCCTTGATGCGCAGCACATAGCGGCCGCCGCGCTCCAGCACCACCAGGGTGAGCCCGCGCCAGGCCATGATCGAGGGCTTGGCGCCGCCCACGGTAATCGCACCCTCCCGCGCCGGCTTGCCGTCGATCGTCAGTTCCGGCGGAAAGCCGCCGCCGGGCGCCAGCAACTGGACAGTTTTGCCGCTCACGGTCAGCAGCCCGATGTGATCGGGGGCCTGGGAACGGACCTGGATGTGGTTGTCCGCGGCCGCGCCCACCGAGTTGATGCCGGGCTTGAGCCAGTCCAGCCCCACCAGCGTCAGCCATCCGTCCGGAGCGTCAATCTCGCGCTCCCGCTGCGCCCGCCAGGCAGCCAGGTCCTGCCGCCATTGCGCCGCATCCACTGTCATCGGGGCCGGGGCCGAGGCCGCTTGCGCCAGGGCCGGTGTGGGCTCAAGCCAACCGCAAGCGGCGGCCAACAGCGCCAGGGCAAACACGCATCGGCATGCGTTGCGAACGATCATCAAGGCAATCTCCTTTTCCAGGAAAGCAATGGTGTTTCCCTTGGCTCCGAGAGCGGCGGCGCCCAAACTCGGCTTAATGAACCTCTGATCAAGTGTCAGATTCCCGAACCACGTTCCCTCAGGGGCTAAAGCCCGCCTTCATTTTGAGCCGCTTACGGCACGACTAAAGTCGTGCCCTTTCAAAACGGCAACTTGTTCAGAGGTTCCCTAATTCCGACCTGCAAAGCATAACCGCAGCGGCGTTGGCGCAGTCCAATCCTTGCGGCTATCCCTATTATCTCCCTGTAGGAAGCGGGGTTAGACTTTCTGCTGGGGAAACTGGAAGAAGCTTTGGAAAGGTAGCTCCGATGAGCAAGCTGTTGCGTCTTTGTCTCGTGCTTATTCTTTCTCTACCGGCTCTTGCTGGTGCGCAGCAATCTGCTCCTTCTGCCGGGGCAGATTCGAATAGCCAGGCCACGCTGCCCGATCCGGTCTTCTCCCATCGCCCGCCCGTCCGGCCGCCGAGCCCTCCCAGCGCGGTCACGGCGGAAGGCCGCATCCATCTGGATGTGCTGGTGAGCGACGCGGCCGGCAAGCCCGCGCCCGGTCTCGATCCCTGGGATTTGAAGCTGCTGGACGACGGACAGGCGCGCAAGATTCTCTCCTTCCGCTCCTACGACGGAGTCGCGGCCCGGCCCGATCCGCCGGTACAGGTGATTCTGCTCATCGATACGGTCAACCTTCCCCTTCAGCAGGTCGCCTTCACGCGCCAGGAGATAGGCCGCTTTCTGCGCCAGAAAGGCGGCCATCTGGCCCAGCCGGTTTCCATTTTTCTGCTCACCGACGGCGGCTTGCGCATGCAGCCCCGGCCTTCTGTCGATGGCAACGCCCTGGTAAGCATCGTGCAGCAGATCAAGGCCAGCGTGCACACCATCAACGCGGCCATGGGCGCCGAGGGCGACCTGATGCGCTTCCAGCTCTCCGTCCGCCAGATCTCCGCCATTGCCGAGAACGAAGCCTTGCAGCCGGGGCGCAAGCTGCTCATCTGGGTCGGCCCCGGCTGGCCCATGCTCGACAGCAACAACTTCACCTACTCCGACAAGGATCAGCGCCGCTATTTCGACGGCATTGTCGAGCTTTCAACCAAACTGCGCCAGGCGCGCATGGCTGTCTACAGCGTTTCAGCAAGCAGTTCGGGATTGGGCGCCAGTACGGATCGGCGCTTCCTCTACCAGGATTTTCTGAAAGGCGTAAAATCGCCCCGCCAGGCGGACACCGGCAACCTGGCGCTGAAAGTTCTGGTCACGCAAAGCGGCGGGCGCATCCTGGGCCCGGACAACGACCTGGCAGCCCAGATCGACAGTTGCATTGCGGATGCGAATGCTTTCTACACGCTGTCCTTCGATCCTCCCCCTGCGGCGCATCCGGACGAGTATCACGACCTGAAGGTGCAGCTTTACAAGCCGGGCCTGACTGCACGCACAAACACCGGCTACTACAACCAGCCGTAGTGTGGTGTCCCGGATGTTTTTTGAAAAACAACCGCAGATCCTTCGACTCACCACCGCCAGGCTGAAAAGCGCCTGGGGCCCCGTTCGCTGAGGAGGACAAGCCTTGTTTTGTTGCGAACTTCAGTGACAGGACACCAGGGGCGCGGTGAGAGAATCCTCAGGAGTGCAATCCATGGAAGTCTTGAAAGGGTAAGTCCCTTGAATAAGCTTTACTGTCTTTGTCTTTCATCTTTTCTTTGTTTCCCTGCTTTGGCCTGCGCGCAGCTTAGCGGGACAGCGGCTCCGGTTGCGCTGTCTGCGGGTTCAACGGCCGCGGCCGCCAGCGTGCCTGCCCGCATCAATCTCGACGTGCTGGTCACGGCCAGGGAGGGCAAGCCGATCTCCGCTCTTGAGCCCTCCGACTTCACCCTTCTGGACAGCGCGCAGCCGCGCCGGATTCTCGCCTTTCGCCGCACCGACGGAACGATGGGCAGCCGCATCGATCCACCGGTTGAAGTGATCATCGTGCTGGACGCCGTGAACCTCCCTTACCAGGCAGTTACCTTGCAGCGGCTGGGCATTGAAGATTTCCTGCGCCGCAACGGCGGGCATCTGGCCCAGCCCACCTCCATCTTCCTGTTAACCAGCGATGGCTTGCGGGTGCAGCCCGCGCCTTCAAGGGATGGAAACGCGCTGGCCACGGCGCTCCATCAATCCACCGGCACCGTGCGGTCGAGGGGCACGGCGGCAGGCGATTACGGCCTGGCGGAGCAGTTCACCTCTTCCCTCCAAACGCTCAGGGAGATCGCGGCGAACGAGGCCCGCAAACCGGGCAGAAAGATGCTGATCTGGATCGGGCCGGGTTGGCCGTGGCTGGTGGGACGGCAATTTACCCAGTCCAACGAGGGCAAGCAACAGCATTTTCAGTCGATTGTGGATCTCTCAAGAATGCTGAGGGAAGCGCGCATCACGCTCTACAGCACCTATTCGACCGTGGGGATCAACGCGGTCGCGTATGAAGCCTATGTGAAGCCGGTGAGAGAAGCCAAAAAGGCGGATGCGCCCAACCTGGGCTTGCAGGTGCTGGTCACCCAAACCGGCGGCCGGGTGCTGGACCCCAGCAACGACATTCCCGGCCAGCTCGATCAATGCATCGCCGACATCGGCGCCTATTACACGCTTACCTTTGCCGCTCCCCCGGCGGCGCAGACGAACGAGTACCACGATTTGAGGGTGCAAGTCGATCAGCCGGGCTTAACCGTTCGCACCAGCAGCGGCTATTACAACCAGCCCTAGAGCTGCCGCCGGACGCCTTGACAGCGCCCTTCGCCGCTCCCTAGAATTAAAGAGGATAACTCCGTGCTTTTTCTGGTGTAAGTTCCAGATGAATGAGCGGTTAGTTGGTCTTTGCGAAGTTCGGTGCCCACCGGGAGAGCAGGAAAGATGTCGGATGCGCGCCTCAGTCCACGCGAACGGCTGGTGCTGACGGCCATCATCGAGCTGTACATTGCTACCGGCGAACCCGTGGCTTCGCAAGGACTTGCGCGCTATTTTGCCAACCAGGAAGGCCTCAGTTCCGCCACCCTGCGCAACGTGATGGCCTCGCTGGGCGAGGCGGGCCTGCTGGAGCAGCCGCACACCTCCGCCGGCCGGGTTCCCACCGCCGCCGCTTTTCGCTATTACGTTGGCCAGATCACCCAGCCCGGCGCTGCGGCCTCCGGGCTGGCCGCCCTGCCGCCGTCCTCCTCCAGGCTGAGCGAGGCTCGCCGCGAGCAGATCGAGGACAGCTTCTCCGGCGTGGTCAGCACCAACGAGTACCTGGAGCGCACCTCGCATGTGCTGGCCGTGATCTCCAGCGGTCTGGGCGTGGCCCTGGCCAGCGCCGCCACCGGCCAGGTGCTGGAGCACATTCACTTTTCCCGCCTCACCGCGGGCCGCGTGCTGGCCGTACTGGTAACCCAGGCGGGCACCGTGCAAGACCGCGTACTGGCCCTGGACCGCGAACTCAGCCACATCGAACTGGAAACCTCCGCGCGCTACCTCAACGAGAACTTCCGCGGCTGGCCGGTAGAGCGCATCCGGGCGGAAGTGGCGCGGCGCATGGAAGCCGAGCGCGCGGCCTACCACCAGATGCTGGCCTCGGTGGAGGAGCTCTGCCGCAAGGGCGCGCTGGCCAGCGGCGAAATCAGCCCGGCGCTCTTTGTGGACGGCATGGCCAACCTGATCACCGCAGAACTGGACCGCGAGCGCCTGCGCCAGATGCTGCTGGCCCTGGAGGCCAAGCAGCGCCTGGTGGAACTGCTCACCGCCTACGTGGACGGACGCCAGCAGGAGGTGCGTGTGGTGGTGGGCCTGGACGACGCTTCCCCGGCCATGCAGGACCTGGTTCTGATCGGCGCGCCCGCCTGGGTGGGCGGCGCCAGCCTGGGGACCGTTGCCGTCATTGCCCCCACCCGCATTCAGTATCAGGAGATGATCCAGGCGGTGCGCTATATCGCCCGTCTTTCCGAGCGCATCCTTGAAGTCCCCGCCGATTAGCCTTGCGGCCCGGCGGTCCCGGAGCCGAAGCGCCGGCCCGCAGAGCCCGTGTATCGGTCAGGACGTGCGGCCACCGCCTGAGAAATTATCATTGAATCAAATACGCAGTTTTTTTCGGAGATTGAGTCGAGTTATGCATGAAAAGAAAACGCAATTGACCGCAGTGGAGCCGGTAGGGACTGCCGGGTCTGCGGAAGGCCTGCCCAATGCGGCGCCCGCCGCGGCTGCCGGCAGCCAGGAACCTGGGGGCCCGGTCCCGGTGGCCAGCGGAGCAGAGACCGTGAGCCGCGTGGAGTTTGACCAGCTCAAGGGAGAACGCGACCAGTTGCTGGATCGCCTGGCCCGGCTGCAGGCCGAGTTCGAGAACGCCCGCAAGCGGACCGAGCGCGAAAAAACCGAGTTTCGCGACTATGCCACCGGCAGCGTGATTGAGCAGTTCTTGCCCGTGCTGGACCACTTCGAGCTGGCTCTCAAATCCACCGGCTCGGTGGAGCAGTTGCGTTCCGGCGTGGAGCTGATCGTCAAGCAGATGGAAGAGATTCTGCGCCAGATGCAGGTGGTTTCCATTCCTGCCTTGGGCGAGGCTTTCGATCCCCGCCTTCATGAAGCTCTCGGCACCGTCGAGCGCGACGATTTGCCCGACCAGCACGTGGCCGAGGAGATTCGCCGTGGTTACCGGCTGCGCGAGCGGCTGCTGCGCCCCGCACTGGTGCGCGTGGCTTCCAACCCTAAACAGGTAAGCGAGTGAGTTCTAATACAACTGTGAACAAATCTGACTATTACGAAGTGCTGGGAGTCTCCCGGGAAGCCAGCGACCAGGAACTGAAGAGCGCCTATCGCAAACAGGCTCTCAAGTACCATCCTGACCGCAACCCCGGCAACCATGCCGCCGAAGAGAAGTTCAAGGAAGCCAGCGAGGCTTACCAGGTTCTCAGCGACGGCGACAAGCGCGCCGCCTACGACCGCTACGGCCATGCCGGCGTGAACGGCCAGGCCTCGGGCTTCGGCGCCGGTCCGTTTGCCGGCGGCGTGGACATTGGCGACATCTTCGGCGACCTTTTCGGCGAAATGTTCAACGTGGGCGGCTCCGCGCAGCGCGCCACCCGCCAGCAGCGCGGCGACGACCTGCGCTTCGACCTGACCATCGACTTCGAGGACGCCTTCTTCGGCACCGAAACCGAGGTCAAGATTCGCCGCCTGGAGACCTGCGCGGCCTGCAAGGGGCGCGGCAGCACCTCCGGGCGCGGTCCCGCCGCTTGCAGCCAATGCCAGGGACGGGGCCAGATCCGTTATCAGCAGGGCTTCTTCAGCGTGGCCCGGGCCTGCGGCGCCTGCGGCGGCTCCGGCTCGGTCATCGCCGACCCCTGCTCGGCCTGCCGCGGCGAAACCCGCGTGGCCAACGAACTCAAGCTCACCGTCAAGGTACCGCCCGGCGTGGAGGAAGGAACCCGCATCCGCTATGCAGGAGAAGGCGACGCGGGCCGCGCCGGCGGTCCCCACGGCGACCTCTACGTGGTGCTCTCCATACGGCCCCACGACTTCTTTGAGCGCAGCGGCTACGACCTGCACTGCGTGATCCCCATCAGCTTTCCCCAGGCGGCACTGGGCGCCGAGTTCGAGATCCCGGGCATCGACGGCCCGGTGAACCTGAAGATTCCCGAGGGCTCCCAGAGCGGCAGAGAAGTGCGCGTCCGCGGGCGGGGCGTCCCCTTCCTGAACGACAAGGGCAACGGCGATCTGATTGTCAGGCTGGTGGTGCAGATTCCCCGCAAGCTCTCCCGCGCCCAGCGCGAACTGGTGGCCAAACTGGGCGAGTCGCTCACCGTGGAGAACAAGCCTACCTCTCCCAGCCTGATTGAGAAGATGAAGGACTTGTTCAACTAGGGAATTTCTCTTGTTTCCGTAGAGTGGGTTTGTCGTGTCCCACCCTAGCCGCAAAAGCAAGAACGCGGCGAGGATGGGGCACCCAGTTCCTTACACTATTTTTGAAAACGCGCCAGGGCTCTGGCCGCGTGATTTCGTGCATCGGGTTGGTACGTTCCCAGGTCCCAAAATCGGGACCTGGGGCACCCGGCGGGCTGGATCATCAACGACTTACAGGGAACTCTCAGGCCCAGCTGAAGCCGCTTCGCGCCAGCGGCAGGGTGCGAATCCGCTTGCCGGTAGCGGCATAGACAGCGTTGCAAACCGCGGGCAGAATCGGCGGCAGTGTCGGCTCGCCCAAGCCCGTCGGCGCGTAGCCGGTCTTGCGCCAATAAACTTCAATCTTTGGCGCTTGCCGCATGCGCATCAGGGGGTGATTGCTGAAGTTGGTTTGCTGGATCCTGCCATCCGCCAGCGTGATTTCCTGCGCCAGGTGGCCCATGCCTTCCATGATGCCGCCCTGCCCCATGCTCTCTGCCGCGGCGGGGTTGATGATCTGACTGCCGACATCGCCGGCAGCCCAGACCCGATGCACCGTAATCCGATTCTGGGCGTCAACGCTGACCTCGGCAACTTCAGCAAAGTAGCCCAGGTGGCAGAACCAGGCGGCGATGCCCATGCCGCGGCCCGGTTGCTTGCCCCGTCTGGCCCAGCCGGATTTTTCCGCCACCAGCTCCAGCACGCCTTTGAACCGTTCCGGGATGAGGACGGACGGTCCCGAGGGCTCGTGGTCGCCGACGGCGTCGTGTTCGCCGGAGGACCAGGGGGCGCGCTCGTTGCTGAGCAGTTCAAGCTGGAACTCGAGCGGATCGCGTCCGGCGGCGGCGGCCAACTCGTCCAGAAAGAACTGCGCCACCCAGCAGTAGGCGTTGTCGCCGGGGGCGCGGAGCGCTCCGGTGCGCAGCATGAGCGGCTGCATGGAGGTGTAGAGCGCATAGGCCGGCGGAAAACCGGCGGGATAGGAATCCTGTCCGATGCCGCCGCCGGAGGTTGCGTGCTTTCCATCGCCAAAGGTCACAAAGTGATGCCGCCAGGCGGTGAGCTTGCCCTGCGCATCGAGGCCGCCTTTCAAACCAACCGTTGCGCCGGGGCGCAGACCGTCGTGGGCGATGTCGTCTTCGCGGGACCAGAGCAGCTTGACCGGCGCGTCAACGCGTTTGGCGATCCATGCCGCCTCGACCAGGTAGTCGTTCTGGAGCCGCCGGCCAAAGCTGCCTCCCGAGCGCACCATGTGGGTGGTAATGTCGCTCTCCTGAATGCCCAGCGTTTTGGCAACCAGGTTGCGGCCGTCGGCCGGCAAAGTGCTGGTGGACCACATCTCCAGCTTGCCGTCCTTCCAGTGCGCGGTGGCGCCCTGCGGCTCCATCGTCATGTGCGCAATGAACGGAAACTGATAGGTAGCCTCGACCACCTTGGCCGACGATTTCAGCGCTGCTTCCACGTCGCCATACTTGCGCAGGGTGCTCGCGGGCGGAGCCTGCAACAGCTCTTCGGCCCGCTTCCTGAAACCCTCCGAACTTTGCGTGGCTGCGGGACCCAGGTCCCAATCGACCTTGAGCTGTTTGCGCGCCTGCTGCGCCTGCCACCAGGTGTCCGCCACGATGGCGATGCCCGGCTCCATGCCCGGCTCCCAGGGCGTGAAGGCGGCGGGCGTGATGCCTCCATCGATGACAAAGACATGGCGCACGCCCGGCAGCGTCTTGATGCGATCGACATTCGCGCTCTTCACCTTGCCGGCAAAGACGGGAGCCTTTTCAATGGACGCGTACAACATTCCCGGCAGCTCGACATCGATGCCGAAGAGGGGCTTGCCGGTGACAAGCGCGGGAGTGTCGACACCCGCCTGCGAGTGCCCGATGATGCGGTAATCCCTGGGGTCTTTGAGCTTGACGCTGCTGAGCGCAGGCGCGGGCAGCGCGGCGGCTTTGTCGGCCAGTTCCCCATAACCGGCGGAGCGGCCGGAGGCCGAGTGAAGCACCCGGCCCGATTGCGTGGTGCACTCCGCCGCCGGCACGCCCCAGGATTGTGCGGCGGCCGCGATGAGCAACTGGCGGCCGGCCGCGCCCACGCGGCGCATCGGCTCCCAGCCCTGCGGCGTGTTTGCGGAGCCCCCGGAAAACTGACGGCCGTAGACCGTCTCGTCGAGCTCGGCCTGCTGCACGCGAACGTCCTTCCAATCCACGTCGAGCTCTTCGGCAATGAGCATGGGCAGCATGTTGCGCATGCCCTGGCCAGACTCCGAGGCGCGCGCCATGATGGTTGCCACGCCATCCGGAGCGATGTGAATGAAGGCCTGCGGCGTAAGGTCGGGCGGCGCGCCGGGCCCCTGGGCCGCGGAAAGCGGCGAGTAGTAAAGACTCAGCGCAAAGCCTCCGCCCGCCAGGGCGCTCATCTGCAAGAAAGATCGCCTGTTGATCTGCATGACCTGGCCCTCCTTTACCTGGTGGGAATAGGTGCGCCCGCATTGGCGGCTTCGTGAATGGCTTGCCGGATGCGCGTATAGGTTCCGCAGCGGCACAGGTTGCCGCTCATGGCTATATCGATTTCGGCGTCGGTGGGATGAGGGGTGTGGGCCAGCAGCGCGGTGGCGCTCATGATCTGCCCGGCCTGGCAGTAGCCGCATTGGGGCACGTCCAGCGCCTCCCAGGCCACCTGCACCGGGTGCAGCCCATCCGGCGAAAGCCCTTCGATGGTGATGACCGGCTGGTCGCCCACCGAGCCCACGTGGGTCATGCAGGAGCGCACCGCGCGGCCGCCCAGCAGCACGGTACACGCGCCGCAGACCCCGATGCCGCACCCGTACTTGGACCCCTTCAGGTTCAGCACGTCGCGCAGCACCCAAAGCAGCGGCGTATCCGGCGGAACATCCACCGTCTGCACCACATGATTGACAGTCAGTTTGATAGGCATCTGTTCACTCCAAAATCGGCATGAGGGGGAAAACGATCGGAGCACTGGATTGAGACTGGAGTTTATCGCACTGGGGGTTCGGTTTTCTACCGCGATTGCGGGCGCAAGGCGGCAATTGCCACGGAAGCCGGCCGCCCATCCTGCGAAAAGAGGGTGGAATCCCCGAAAGACGTTCCTGCGGGGATCATTGGATGAGCCGAAACCTGGCCCTGGCGGTTTACGTTGATTCTATTGGCTTTATAGGGTTATTGGTGTTTTCCCACCCTTCCGCAAAGAACGCGGAAGGATGGGGCGCCCAGTGGTATTGCGAGTATCAGCACCTTGGAGTTCGTGCTTCCCCAGGTCCCAAAACCGGGACCTCCACCCAATGTTGACACAACAACCTGCGGTCAGGGAGCTAGTCCCTGACCAGCCTGCGCTGCAACTGTTCGAGCGTCTGGCCCTTGGTTTCCGGATAGATGAACAGCACCACCAGGAACTGGAGGGCGGTCATGGCGGCGAAGAAGGTGAAGGGCGCGCTGCGGCCCAGGCTCACCACCAGCACCGGAAACTCCAGGGCGATGACCGTGTTCATGATCCAATGGCTGGCGTTGCCCACGCCCTGCCCCTTGGAGCGGACATGGTTGGGAAAGACCTCGCCGATGTAGACCCAGATGACCGCGCCCTGAGAGAGCGCGAAGAAGGCGATATAGGTGACAAACAGCCACACCAGCGCGCCGGGGTGGGAATTTGTATGGAAGAGCCAGGAAACCGCGGCCAGGCAACTGGCCGTGCCCGCCGCGCCAATCAGCAGCAGCGTCTTGCGCCCCAGCTTGTCGATTACCGACATGCCCACCATGGTGAAGATGAGGTTGGTGAAGCCGATGGCGATGGCCTGCTGGTCGCCGGAGATCTGGCTGAACCCGGCGGAGGCAAAGATGCTGGGCAGGTAATAGAGAATGGCGTTGATTCCGGCCAACTGGTTGAAGGCGCCGATGGTGATGGCCAGAAACAGCGGATAGCGGTATTTCCAGCGGAAGACCGGCTCGTGGGCGGAGGTGTGCTCCTGGTCCAGGGCGGCGCGGATGTCGTCCAACTCGCCCTCGGGGTCGGTCTCGCCCATCAGTTTGAGGACGGCCAGGGCCTCATCGATGCGATTCCGCGAGGCGGACCAGCGCGGGCTGCGGGGGATGCCGAAGAGCAGCACCAGGAAACCGAAGGCCGGCAGCGCGGCCACGCCCACCTGCCAGCGCCACTCGGTCGCGCCCAGATGCAGCAGGCGGATGAGGTAATTGGAGGTGTAGGCCACCAGGATGCCGAAGACCACATTGAACTGGAAGGCGCCCACCAGCCGGCCGCGCCACTTGGCCGGCGAGAGTTCGGCAATGTACACCGGCCCCAGCACCGAGGAGGCGCCGATGCCCAGGCCGCCGATGAAACGGAAGACCATCAACGAAGGCCAGCTCCAGGCCAGGGCGCTGCCGATGGCCGAGGCCACGTAAAGCACGGCGGTAATGCGCAGGGTTTCGCGCCCGCCCAGCTTTTGGCCCACCACGCCGGCGCCGAGCGAGCCCACCACCGTGCCGATCAGTGCAATGGCCACCGTCCAGCCCTTGCCCTGCGGGCTCAGGTGGTAGAGCCTGACCAGCGCATCGATGGCGCCGGAGATGACTACCGTATCGAATCCAAAGAGCAGCCCGCCCAGGGCGCCCGTCAACGTTGCCTTGATCAGATTTGCATTGGGTCGCACGTCGCTTGCCTCTCGCCTTCAATCTCAGTTCTGTTGTCGCACACTGACGCTCAGGAAAGATTGCGACAGCCAAAAGGGTAACAGGTGTTCTTGCAAAAGTCCGAGGGCGAGGGAACCGTGCGCGGCAGACTGGCCTGGCGGGCTGCCGGGCATCCAGCAACTCTCATGCCAGGCCGGACCTGCAGGATGAGACCCTGGCGGGAATCGATCAGCTTGCGCCGGGGCCGAAGGCGGCGTCATCGGCGATGCCCGGCACCAGCCGTTCGAAGTCTTCCAGGGGCACCGGCCGGCTGTAGAGATAGCCCTGGAAGGAATGGCAGCCGAGAGCGGCGAGCATGGCTCTCTGCTGCTCGTCTTCCACACCCTCGGCCACCACCGACAAGCCCATTGCCTGGCTCATGGAGATGATGGCTTGCACAATCGAGCGGTTGCTGGCTTCCACCAGGATGTCCTTGACGAACGAGCGGTCGATCTTCAACTCGTCCAGGGGCAGCCGCCGCAGGTAGGTCAGGGACGAATAGCCGGTGCCAAAGTCGTCCAGCGAGAAGCGCAGGCCGTGCGCCTTGAGTTCGGTCATCTTGGCAATCACGTCCTCGATATCGTCCACCAGCATGCTCTCGGTCAGTTCCAGCCTGAGGCTGCGCGGATTGGCCCCGGTGCGATCGAGCGCCGCCAGCACCTGATCCACAAAGTCGTGCTGGCGGAACTGGCGGGCGCTGATATTGACCGCAACCACGATAAGGGCGGTTTCCTGCCTGCGGGCCCATGCCGCAATCTGGGTGCAGGCGGCCTCCAGAACCCAATTGCCCAGAGGCAGAATCAGGCCCGTCTCCTCCGCCAGGGCGATGAACTCGCCGGGCATGAGCATGCCCCGCTTGGGATGCTTCCAGCGGATCAGCGCCTCGGCGCCAACCAGGACACCGTGATCCACCTGGGGCTGGTAGTAGAGCAGGAACTCGCCATCTCTGAGCGCGCGGCGCAGGCTTTTCTCGATGGCCGCGCGGGCGTTAACGGCCGCCTGGAGGGCAGGGGCAAAGAAGCGCATCGCGTTGCGGCCGGCCTCCTTGGCCTGATACATCGCCAGTTCGGCCTGGCGCAGCACTCCTTCAGGGTTTTGCGTCTGGTCGCGGAATACGGCGATCCCGACGCTCGCCGTGCTGTGGCACTCGTTCGCTTCCAGAAAGAAGGGCCGGCCGATGGACTTGAGAACGCGGCCGGCGATGTACTCGGCCTGGGTAGCGGCCTCCTCGGGAACCTCGCTCAGATCCTCGAGCAGCACCGCAAACTCGTCGGCGCCCAGCCGCGCCACGCTGTCGGTGGCGTGAACGCAGCCACTGATGCGCCGCGCAGCCTCCTGCAGCAGGAGGTCCCCCATCGTGTGGCCAAGGGTATCGTTGAGCGTCTTGAAGTAATCCAGATCGACCAGCAGAAGGGCATGCTGGCTGGTGCTTCTGGCGGCGGCGGCCAGGGCCTGCTGCAGACGGTCAAGCAGCAGGCGGCGGTTGGGCAGACGCGTCAATGGATCGTAGAAAGCCAGGTCCCTGATCCTGTCCTGCGCCGCCTTGGCGCCAGAGATATCCCGCGCGACGGAGAGAATGCACGGCGTTTCGTCAATCTCAATCAGCGATGCCGACACCATCGCGGTGACGATCTCTCCGTTCTTCTTTTTGAACTTGGCCTCCAGATCCCGGCAGGTTCCGTTCTGCCCAAGTGCTTCCAGCAATCGCTGGCGATCGCCGGGCTCCGCCCATAACTTCAGATCCGCCGTCGTCCTTCCCAGTACCTCGTCGCGTGTGCATCCAGCAAGTTCGAGGAACGTCCGGTTGGCATCGACGCACAACCCATCGCTGATGCGGGTGATCACCACGCTGTCAAGATTGGTCTGGAAGATGGTGCGGTAGCGCTTCTCGCTGGTTCCCAGGGCTTCCTGCGCCTGGGCCAGAAACTGCTCCGCCGCCTTGGCTTCGGTGATGTCGCGGGTTACGGAGAGGATGCAGGGAACGCCGTCCAGATCGAGCACCGATGCCGACATCAATCCCCACAGCAGCGTTCCGTTCTTTCTGCGAAGGCGGACTTCCAGATTGCGGTAAACCGAGCTCCGGCGCAGCTCTTCAGCCAGTTTCTCGCGATCGCGCGGGTCCGCCCAGATGTTGAGCTCCAACGAAGAATGTCCGATGAGTTCCTCGCGGCTGTATCCAATGATTTCAACGAATGCCCGGTTGACCTCGACATACGCCCCATTGTCCAGGCGGTTGAGAATGACGCAATCCAGGCTCATCTGGAAGGCGGCGCGGTAGCGTTCTTCGCTGCCCCGCAGGGCCTCCAGAGCCGCTTTCAAACGTTTCTCCGCCGCCTTGGCTTCCGAGATGTCCCGGACCACGCTAAGGATGCATGAGAGGCCCTCGATGGCGATCAGCGAGGACGAAATCTGCACCCAGAGGAGTTTTCCGGTCTTTGTTCTGTATTGGGTCTCTTCGTTCTGAAAGCCCGAGTGCTGCTCCAGCATTTCCACCAACCTGCGCCGCAGCGGGGGATCGGCCCACAGGTTCAGTTCCATGGACGTCCGGCCAATGACCTCTTCGCGCTCGAAGCCCAGGATGCTGAGGAATGCCTGGTTGGCGTCGATGTATCTTCCGTCGCTCAAATTGGTGACACAGATGCCGTCAAGGCTCGTCTCGAAGACCGTGCGGTAGTGCGCCTCGCTTGTTCGCAGCGCTTGCTGAGCCGCGGTCAGGCGCTCTTCGGCAGCCTTGCGCAAACCGATGTCTTCCACCAGCGCGATGAAATGCAGCGGCCGGCCGGCGCTTTCGCGCTGCACAGAAACCGTCGCCTTCACCCAGATCGGGCTGCCGTTCTTGTGGACGTAACGTTTCTCCCAGGAGACGGCGTCAGTTTCGCCGTCCAACATGCGCTGCCGAACGGCGTCGCTTGTATCCCTATCCTCCGGCAGCGTGATCTGCTGGAAGCTCAGAGCCTGGACTTCTTCTTTCGAGTAGCCGATCATCTCGGCAAATCGCTCGTTGCACCGGAGGAAGCGGCCGTCGAACGCGGTATGCACAATGCCCACCGCGGCTTGCTCAAACGTCGCGCGGTACCGTTCCTCGCTGTCGCGCAATTCCAGTTCCGTCTGCTTGCGTTCGGTAATGTCCCGGATTGTGCCGCGCATCTTCCGGGGCCGCTCCTGCGCGTCGAACTCAAGCCTGCCTAATCCGTGCACCCAGCGCTCGGCCCCGTCCGTCTGCCGGACGACGCGATACTCCTTATCGAACGCCTTGCCCTGGCCGGCCACTTCCGTTGCAAAATAGGCTGCCACCATCGCACGATCGTCCGGATGGATCAGTGCCTCCCAGCTCTCCACCGTGCGCTCAAATCCGTTGCCGATTCCAAGAATCTCATCGAGCACTTCAGAGCTTTTCCATACCCCGGCGGGAATATCCAGAACATAGCCGCCAACGGACCCGATGGCCTGCGCTTCCTTGAGGGTTTCCAGCTTCTCAAGCAGCAATTCTTCCGCCCGCTTGCGCTGGGTTATGTCGTGAATGATCGAGAACAGCAGCATCCTGCCGTCCACATTGATGGGCGTGGAATGGACTTCGACCTCGCGTTCTTCTCCGCTGGCCAGCCGATGGCGGAAATCGAAGCAACTGCGCTGTTCGCGCAGCGCGCGCTGCCGCTCCACGGCTACCGCTTGCCAAGGCAGGATGTTGATCTGGCAGATGTTCATGCCGGTCAGTTGTTCGCGCGGATATCCGTAAAAGGAGGCAGCCGCCGCATTGGCCTCGACAATCTCTCCGCTGCCGGGATCCAAAACCAGCATCACCGAACCGTTTTCCTCAAAGATGAGGCGAAAACGGGAGCTGTCATTGCCCAGTGCCTGAGCGGTCCGCTTGCGCTCGCTGATATCTTCCATGAACCCCTGCCGGTAGAGCGCCCGCCCATCGGCTCCCCGCACTTTCCAGCTATTGAACGAAATCCAAAGCGGGGCTCCATCCTTGCGCCTGAATTGGCACTCGAAGCCCCGCACTTCCTCCTGCTCTTTGAGCAGCCGCGCCAGTTTTGCACAGTCTTCCGAGTGAACCCACACCTGGTGAGCCCAGCCTGGCCCGCCCAATACGATTTCTTCCGATGAGTCGTAGCCCAGCATTCTGGTCAAGCCGGGGCTGGTGGGGATGAATTCACCTTCCAGCGCTGTCTGGAAAACTCCTTCCAGCGCCGAGGCAAAGACCTCCCGATCCTTTTTCACGCCTTGCCGCAGCGCCGCTTCTGCCGTATTCCGCTCTGTTATGTCCATCGTGAAGACTGATTCGCCTGTCCTTTCCTTATCGGCACTGGGGGGCTTGAAATCCAGACCCAGGGCGCGGCCACCGGCAAGAGAAGATCCTTCGGAGACACTTTCACGGCAGCCTGGCGCCCCCCTGTCCTGGCGCAAGGCCCGCTGGAGCGGAATGAAATCAAGCTTCGAATCCACGGACCGCGCCCGGTCTTCGGTGCATTCGCGCAAGGCAGAGAGATTGGTCGCGGCGCGAAGAAGCATCACGGACTTTTTTCACGGCATGGCTATGGAAAAGTCGGGCCGCGCGATTGGCTCGATTCATCCATTGAACACGTTGCCCTGGCCTTCGAGCGGTCCCGCCAAAAGCCCGGACTCTCTCTTCAATCGCCCGCTGCCTGGGGCAAGCCAACAGCCTGACCCGCCAACGGCGCGCAAACGGCCACGGCCAACCCGGCCAGATTGACGAGGCCCAGAGCCAGGGTGAGGCCGGTGCCATGAGCGATGGCCCCAATCAGGGGCGGCCCGGCAAGAAAGCCAAGATAGCCAAAGGTTGAAACCATGGCCACGCCGGAGCCGCCGATTCCGGGAACGCGCGCCGCGGCGCTGAAGATGACGGGGACCGCATTGGCCAGGCCCAGCCCCATGGCGATCAGCCCCGCCAGCGAGAGCGGATAGCTGCGATGCACAAGAACCAGCATCATGCCCAGGGCAACCAGTCCGCCGCTGGTGCGCAAGGTGGCCCCTGGGCCGCGCAGCCTCACCAGCCGGTCGCCCACCAGACGGCCGGCCGCCATGGCGACGGAATAGGCGCCATAGCCGAAAGCCGCGGCGCTGGCCCCGATGCGCAGGGATTCCAGCAGGAACACGCCGCTCCAGTCCGCCACCGCGCCTTCGCAGAAAAGACAAAGAAATGCCAGCAAGCCCAGCCTGAGAACCACGGGGTTTCGCCATGCGCCGTCGGCTGAGAGGGCCTGGGCGGCGTGGCGGTCGGGGACCAGAAACCGCCGGCAAAACAGGACCACGACGATCATCAGAAGGGCGAAGCAGCCCAGCGTGGTGCGCACGGAAACCCCGCGGGCGATGGTCAAGCTGCTCAGCCCCGCGCCCACCAGGCCGCCGATGCTCCAGCAGGCTTGAATGGAGGACATGATGGGGCGGGCGAAGGCGGTTTCAATCACCGCCGACTGCGAGTTCTGCACCACATCCAGGCCGCCCTTGCAGAACCCGAAGAAGAGCGCGGCCACCAGCAGCGAATCCCTGCTGGGACTGGCGCCAAGCAGGACCAAAGCGAACGCATAGAGGCATCCGAACAGCGGCGCCAGCCGGTCGCTGTTGCCGCGCAGCAACAGCTTTCCGCATAGGCTCATGGCGACCATGGCGCCGCCCACCATGGCGCCGAGCAGCAGGCTCATCTGCAAACTGTCGAGTTGGAACTGCCTGGCGAAGACGGCAAGATGGCCGGCCCACAGGCCAAACCCCGCGCCATTGCAAATGAACAGCGCATTGATTGCCCAGCGCGCCTTGCCTAGCCTGCCCGAATCAGCCACCCGTTCATCCATCTCTAGCATTCGACCCGCAGAAAAACTGGATTTGCGCCCACACCGCTTTGCGCCCGACTTCAAGAATTGCCTGCTACCCATGCAGCATTTGTCCGGCAGCCGTTTGCGCGCAGCCTGAGTGGAAGGGACCGGGAAAGCATCCGCACCGCGAAGATCGTCCCCCCGGCAGCCGCCTTAGAGGCCTTCAACCTTCCGCGAAGGCGGGAAGAACCCGCTGGTGAATCGCAGGCGCCGAGGACGCAGCCGGACGATGTTGTTGCCGGGAGAGCTGCCCGCCCCAACAGTGTACTACGGTATCGCTACCGCTCAAAATCCGGAAGAATCGCGCAGCGTATTCATTCCTGTCGCTATTTATCAATACCATCCACCAATGCTCTTTCAATTTCCGGTTGCGGTATCGGTACCGATGCCGTACACTGCTCTTGTGCGAAAATAGCTGCTGTTGAAGCCGCTCCGTTCTCTCTGCGCCCAACGCAAATTATCCAAGGATGTTGACAGGAAGCGAATGCAAACATCGTGCGCAGTGGTCCAGGAGCGGGTTGCGCAAACGCCTTCCAAGGCGGTCGGCCTGTGGGGAGCGCTTTCCACCAACGTCCTGAACATGGTGGGCATCGGGCCTTTTCTCACCATTCCTCTGGCCCTGGCGGCGATGGGCGGTCCCCAGGCCATGATCGGCTGGATTCTGGGCGCGGCGCTGTCGGTTTGCGACGGCATGGTGTGGGCTGAGCTGGGATCGGCGATGCCGCTGGAAGGCGGTCCCTACCACTATCTGCTACAGGGCTTCGGGCCGCACGGATGGGGCAGGATTTTCAGCTTCCTTTTCCTCTGGCAGTCCATCCTGCTGGGCCCGCTGTCCATCGCCTCCGGAGCCGTGGGCTTTGCCGACTACACCAAATTCCTGATTCCCCGCCTGAGTGCCGGCCAGATGATTGCGGTAGCCATCCTGGTCTGCGTGCTCAACACCTTTCTGGTCTATCGCAACATCCGTTCGATTGCCCGCCTCTCCATCATTGTGGCCGCGGTGGTGCTGGTCTCCATGCTGTGGATTGTCTTTGCGGGTGCAACTCACTTTCATCCCGCCCTGGCCTTCGATTTTCCGCCCAACGCCTTCCGCTTCTCCACCGGTTTTCTTGCCGGCCTGGGTTCGGCCACATTGATTGCCGCTTATGACTACGGCGGCTATTACAACGTCTGCCTGATCGGCGCCGAGGTCATTCGCCCCAAGGTCACGATTCCGCGGTCGATCCTGTGGGCCATTGCCATGGTGGCCGTGCTCTATCTGGTCATGAACCTGGCCATCATCGGCGTGGTTCCCTGGCGCGAAGCCATGCAGTCCAAGGCCATTGTGGCCGATTTCATGGATCGCATTTATGGCGCCTGGGCGGGCAAGCTGGTAGCCCTGTTGATCCTGGTCGCCAGCTTCGGTTCGGTGTTTGCCGTGCTCCTCGGCTATTCCCGCGTTCCTTATGCCGCGGCCCGCGACGGCCGCTTCTTCTCCATCTTTGGGCGCCTGCATCCCCGCGGCGGATTTCCCCACATCTCGGTGCTGGCGCTGGGAGCCTGCTCGGCGCTTGCCTGTTTCATCAGCCTCAGCGGCCTGATTTCTGCCCTGATTGTGACCCAGACGCTGCTGCAATTCATGGGGCAGTGCGTGGCCGTAATTCTGCTGCGCCGCAGGAAGCGCGAAACCGGAGAAAGCTATCGCATGCCGCTCTTTCCGCTGCCCGCGCTGCTGGCGCTGGGCGGATGGACGTATATCGTTGCCACCAGTGGCGCGCGTTACATCCTCATGGCCTTCGGCCTGATGCTGGCGGGCGTGCTGGCCTATCTGATCAGGGCGCGTGCCCGCATCGAGTGGCCCTTTGGAGGCGCGGAAGCATGAGCAAGCGCTGGGATATTCTTGCCGCGGGCGAGATTTACATCGACCACATCTTTACCGGATTTGCCAGTTGGCCCGATCCAGGGGGCGAAGTCTTTGCGCCCTCCTATGCACGCGACCTGGGCGGCGGCGCGGCCATTACCGCCTGCGGCCTTGGCCGGCTGGGGCGCGCGGTTGCCGTGTTGGGAATGGTTGGCAGTGAAGAGAGCGCATGGATCGCTTCAGTGCT
>Ga0326728_10011515_pt1 | contig 20128 bp, 25 predicted proteins | sample MB3enrmetagenome_FD_207602 | JGI IMG/M metagenome (GOLD analysis project Ga0326728, IMG submission 207602) | Lab enriched peat soil microbial communities from McLean, Ithaca, NY, United States - MB31MN | ecosystem: Environmental > Terrestrial > Soil > Wetlands > Peat | place: USA: New York... | reverse complement strand
TGAGAATACGGCGGCGGTGGCTTCGGGCATCGAATCGGCATTAAAGGTGTTGATGAGAAAAGGGAGAATCCCTCACAAAAAAATAGTCACCGTTGCCATGGGTGGGGATGGAGGAACAGCGGACATCGGTCTTCAGGCGCTCTCAGGTGCCCTCGAGAGAGGCCACAACTTTGTCTACATCTGTACGGATAACGAAGCGTATATGAACACCGGTATCCAACGGTCTTCCGCGACGCCTTTCGGTGCCGCCACAACCACCTCTCCGGTTGGCAGGGTTCAAATGGGTCAGATCACATGGAAGAAAAATATGCCCGCCATTGCAGCGGCTCACAATATTCCTTATGTGGCCACGGCTTGTCCCAGTTATCCGATCGACTTAGTGCAGAAAGTGAAGAAGGCGGCCGATATTGAGGGTCCTGCCTATGTCCATATTCTTTCCGTTTGCCCGACCGGGTGGAGGACGGCACCTGAACTCTCGATCAGGCTGGGCCGGTTGGCTGTGGAGACAGGGATTTTTCCTCTTTATGAAGTGGAGAGGGGACAATACCGTTTGAGTATCGATTTTCCTCAATTGAAGCCCATTAAGGAATACGTCAAGCTTCAAGGAAGGTTTCGCCACCTTACGGATGAAATGATCGCGGAAATTGAAAAACGAGTTCACGCGGAATACGAGCAGCTAAGAGCGAAGGCAGGAAAGGGATCTTGAGATGGAAGCCTCAAAAATTGACCGCATCGTTCGACAGTACAGAGCAAAGGAATCGGCAATCCTCGCCATCTTGCAAGACATACAGGCTGAGGAAAAATACCTTCCCAAGGAAACGTTAGAATCCGTTTCTCAAAAGATGCGGATTCCGATGGTACACGTCTTTCGCATCGCCACCTTCTACAACGCCTTGAGCTTGAAGCCCCGGGGTCGGCACAAGATTGATGTGTGTCTCGGGACGGCGTGCCATGTTCGGGGGGGCGATAAGATTTTGGATAAAATGGAGAGAGACCTGGGTATCTCAGTCGGTGAGACCACCAGGGATAAACGGTTCACGTTGGAGTCGGTTCATTGCGTTGGCTGCTGCAGCCTGGGCCCCGTGGCTGTGATTGACGGAGACGTCCATGGCCGTCTTTCACAGGAGAAGGTACCTGGCTTGTTAAAAGATTTCAAATAATTGGCGTGAATGAATTATGGCTGTGGCGAGAGGATGATCATTGTTTGACGGACACGGTCACGTTACTTAAATTAGGATTGAGGGGAAAATGATTATTCGGACGAAGAACGATCTGGAGAAGATAAGAGAGAAAGGTTTGAAGTCTCTTTATCCCGGTGCGACGAAGATCTCCGTAGGAATGGCGACCTGCGGTCTCTCCACGGGCGCTGGCAAGGTTTACGAGGCCATTCAAAAAGAGATAGAGAAGGCGAAGGTTCCAATCCTTCTGGGACGGACAGGCTGCATCGGTTTTTGTCAGAGAGAGCCCGTCGTGGACATTTTGGAGCCGGGAAAACCCAGGATCTTCTATCAAGGGGTAACCTCTGAGCGCTGCGGCGAGCTGGTTCAGAAATGGCTGGAGAACAAAGTGGTGGAGGATCTATTGTTCTGCAAGATGGAGAAAGAGGACCGGATCCTTGAAGGCTCGGTCAAAGATTACGCCGTCCGGAGCGTCCCCGCGGGGATAAACGGGACTCCTTATTATCATCAGGTTCCGTTCTACAGCAAACAGTTAAAGATTGCGCTGAGGAACTGCGGTTTTATCAATCCCGACCACATCGAGGAGTACGTCGCCAGGGGAGGATACTTTTCTCTCTATCGAGCGCTTTTTGAGATGAAGCCGGAAGAGATCATTGGAGAGGTGAAACGATCCGGCCTTCGAGGAAGGGGAGGGGCTGGGTTCCCGACGGGCAATAAATGGGATTCATGCCGGAAGGCAAAAGGTGATCAGAAATTTATCCTCTGCAACGCGGACGAAGGGGACCCAGGGGCTTATATGGATCGGAGTATCCTGGAAGGCGATCCTCACAGTGTGATCGAGGGGATGATCATCGGGGCCTATGCGATCGGGGCACAGGAAGGGTTTATCTATGTCAGGGATGAATATCCGCTGGCTATCCAGAAGCTCAAGATCGCCATCCGTCAGGCTGAGGAGGCCGGGCTTCTTGGAGAGAACATTTTGGGTTCTGGTTTTTCGCTCAAAATCAATCTTTTCCGGGGAGGCGGGGCCTTTGTCTGCGGAGAGTCCACAGCGTTGATGGCCTCTATCGAGGGAAAAGTTGGAGAACCGAGGGCCAAGCATATTCACACCACAGAAAGCGGCCTCTGGGACAAACCCAGCAACCTGAACAACGTGGAAACTTGGAATAATATCCCGGTGATCGTGTCGAGAGGGGCAGACTGGTATTCGAAGATCGGGACCCAAGGGAGCAAAGGGACCAAGGTCTTCTCCATTGTGGGAAAGGTTAATAATACCGGTCTGATCGAAGTGCCCATGGGAGCCACGCTCCGAGAGATCGTTTATGACATCGGAGGAGGTGTTCCGGATGGGAAGAAATTCAAGGCCGTTCAGACCGGAGGTCCTTCGGGTGGATGCATTCCCGAATCGTTGATCGACATGCCCGTGGATTACGATCAGTTGACCCAGGTAGGGTCGATGATGGGCTCCGGCGGAATGATTGTCATGGATGAATCCACTTGCATGGTAGACATCGCAAAATATTTCATGAACTTTCTCAAGAGCGAATCCTGCGGGAAGTGTACCTCCTGCCGGGAAGGGACGAAACGGATGCACGAGATCCTGGCGGAGATTGCTGAGGGAAGGGGAACCACAGATCACATCGACCTCTTGAAGGAATTGGGTTGGGTTACAGCAGAAGCCTCTCTGTGCCAGCTGGGAGCAACGGCTCCCAATCCTGTTCTCTCCACGCTGCGGTACTTCCGGAACGAATATGAAGAGCATATCATCAACAAGCGATGTCCTGCGAAGGTCTGTCGGGCATTGCTCCGGTACCGAATTCTCTCCGATGTCTGCAAGAGGTGCGGCAAGTGCATCAAGGTCTGTCCGGCAGGGGCCATCACCGGCAAAGCGAAGACCAAAAAGGAATCCGGAAAACCGTTTAAAATCGATACCAAAAAATGCACTCGGTGCGGGATGTGTTTTGAGGCCTGCAAATTTAAGGCAATTGAAGTCGAGTAGGAATGCGGATTTCGGAATGCGGATTGAAAAACCGGAAATTTGTTTGGGTTATTTGAAATTGGAATTTATTTGGCCTGCCTGTGCGAAGCCCCGCCTGCCAAAGTACTTGTGGGGCGGGCAGGCGCTCCGGCGAAGGCAGGGATTTGTGATTTGAAATTTGGGATTTACAAGGAGATATCTATGGTCCCTTTTTCAATTGACGGTGAGCCTGTTGAGGGAAGAGAAGGCGGGAATGTTTTAGAAGTGGCGTTGGATGCGGGCATTGAGATTCCACACCTTTGTTACCATGAGTCGGTCAAGTCTTATGGCGCCTGTCGTCTCTGTCTCGTGGAGGTGGTGAGGAGAGGAAAGTCGAGGATGACCACGTCCTGCACCTATCCTGTTATGGAAGGGATCGAGGTGTTGACAAGAACGGAAAAAGTCATGCGAGCCCGTCGAATGATCATCGAACTTATTCTGGCCATGTGCCCCGGAGATAAGCTCATTCAGGACATGGCGAGGGAGATGGGGGTCAACGGGGTTCGATTCAAGCAAGATGACAAGGACTGTATCCTCTGCGGTCTTTGCGGCAGGGTTTGCGAAGAGGTCGTGGGGGCCAATGCCATCCAGTTCGCCTTTCGTGGAGATCGGCGGGAGATGATTCCTCCCTTTCAAGGAGAGGCGATGAGCTGCATTGCTTGCGGTGCCTGTGTGATCGTCTGCCCCGTGGACGTCATCCGGATGAAGGAAGAAAAGGATGAGCGGACGATCGTTCGTTGGAAGCGGACATTGAAGATGAAACAATGCAAAGTCTGCGGGAACTATTTTGCCCCCTGGTTTCAGCTGGAGAAGTTTAAGGAACTGGCCAAACTTTCGAAAGATTTTTTTGACGTCTGCTACACCTGTCGGACTTGAAATCTCCGCTCGATTCGAGTATATTGAAAACAGAAGGTTTGTTCTTTAGGAGGTGGTGGGTATGACCCTGGTAAAATGGGAACCCTTCCGAGACCTGATGGCAATGCAAGACCGGATGACCAGACTCATTGATGAAACCCTTTCCCGTATTTGGAAAGAAGATGTGGCTCAAGGGGCTTGGTCCCCGCCTGTGGATATTTTGGAGAGAGGGAACGAAGTGGTTTTGAAGGTTGACCTCCCCGAAGTCAGTCAAAGTGAAATCGATATTAGAGTGGAAGAAGGGACCCTGATCATTCAAGGGGAAAGAAAGTTTGTCAAGGAGTCCCCTGAAGAAAATTACATCCAGATTGAAAGACCTTATGGTACCTTTCGCCGGACATTCAGCATCCCGAGAACAATCGAACAGGAGAGCATTAAGGCGTCTTACAAAGACGGTGTGCTACGCATTGTCCTTCCCAGAAAACGAGAGATTCAACCCAAACAGATCATGGTGGAACCCAAATAGCATGACCGAACCTTCACGCCGAAGTTCCTGCGTTACGGCAGGCAGGCGTGATCCGGGTTCGTAAAAAAAAGAGGCCCTTTTTCAAAAGAGCCTCTTTTTTATTTCTTGGGAACCTTCCCCCAGTCCGCCAGAAACTTTTGGAAGCCCATATTGTATTGTTCGGAGGGGGCTGAACCACCTGCTCCACCACTTTATAGGGAATCGTTGGGATATCCGCTCTGATAACGGCTGCTTCCGCGATATGAACGGGGTGGCAAAGGCTGGAGACGACCTTCCTCCTTAGACAAAAATAGGGTGGTAGGAAATCTTTCCCTACCACCCTATTTTCAGTCCATAAACAAATCCATTAAGGAATGATTCTTATTTCCACTCTTCTGTTCTTGGCGCGACCCTCTTTGGTGCTATTGTCGGCAATGGGCTTTGTGCTTCCATAGCCCTTGACCATCATCCGGTCGCCAGCGATGTTGAACTTATCCATGAGATACTTCTTAACGCTTTCAGCTCTCTTTTCAGAAATCTTCTGGCTCGCCTTCGCCGAACCCAATGAGTCCGTATGACCTCCGATTTCAACCTTGATGTCCGGGTTCTCCTTCAGCATCTCCCCATCTCGGTCCAATGCCTTGGCAGCCATAGGATCGATATTCGTCTTATTTTCATTAAAGTAGGCGTTTTCAAATACCGGCGCTGGCTTCGGTGCCGGCGGTGGTGGCGGTGGTGGTGCCGGTGCTGGCGGTGGTGGTGGCGGTGGCGGCGGCGGTGGAGGTGCCGGTTTCTCGCAAGGCGTCAGCTTCAGAGCCTCCAGAGATTTCTCTTTAGCCACCTTGATCGCTATATCAAATTTCGCCTCACTTTCAAACCACCGTTTGTGTAATGCATGTTCCGCCAGAGCCAGAGAAGCCTCCGCCGTACCATATTGACACGGTGCACATTTCTTTGCGCCCGCTTCAGTCGCTTTCTGAAACAGTCCCTTCGCTTCGTTGTAGGCCATGATCGTCTCTTTGCTTACGGCACATCCCGAGACAATCATTGCCCCTAAGATGAGGGCGAATAATATCATCCATTTTCTGCTCATAGTCATACGTCACCTCCTCTCTTCCTTTCTCTTATTTTTTCTTCTGAATTTCAGCTAACCCGGCCTCTGAAGCGGATATGGAGCGCTTTGCAAATCCCTCCGCAGTTTTGAAATCGTTACTGTCGAACTCTATTCTCGATATCTCTAAGAATTTTTCCGCACTGCAGTATTCATAAGGGACCAGCTTCTCCCCTCCCATTCCTTTCATGTCGGAGTACAACTTGTCAGCATTGGCTATCTCCTTCTTGGCGCTGAAATAGTGGCATCCCGAAAGGACTAAGGAGAAAAGGACAAAAAATACCAAGAATTTTACAATCCTGCTGCTCATAGACTCACCTCCTCTCGAATTATATTAAACGACCTCCCTTACTATTTACGATATCGAACGTGTGTCGAGTTGTCAACCCTTTAGTGCGTTCTGTTGCTAACAAGTAGAGGTTATCCCGGGGGATCTGAGAAATAAATAAGGTCAACTCTGTATTTTGGGGGAGAAAAGACTGCATTTTGCGTGAAGCTTCATGCTCTGGCGGTCAGGTTTTCTTAAGACTTCCTTTTCTCAAGAAATTTTCTCAGGCATTCCTTACTGCAAAAATAATAGTGTCTACCGTTTACTCTTTTCCTAACGGCAGTTCGCTTAGGGATATAGGTTTGGCAATAAGGGTCTTGAACAAGTTCCTCTGGCTCAGATTCCCTGCTCCATTTTTTCCGCCGCACGGCCATGTCTTTAATAAGGTAGTAAAGAATCGCGTAAAAGAGGAGAAGGAGGAGGACGAATAGAATAAATCGAGCCATGATCGGTTTCCAATGATTGAAGACTGCAAATTTCAAATCGCAGATTGAATAATCCGAAATTTTAACTCTAAAATTTAAAATTAAAGTTTTTCCACCCCCTGATCTTCTTTTTGGGGATCATTTAAGAGCTCTCGGATGGTTTTTTTCAATACAGGATGGATGAGATTTTGATCGATTTCAGCCAAGGGGACAAGGACAAATTGACGATCTTGAATTCGGGGATGGGGGATCTGGAGTTCTTCGGTGTGAATTTCGATATCATCGAAGAAAAGGATATCCAGATCAATCGTCCGAGGTCCCCATCGGAAGGTTTCTGCGCGACCCAAACGAGATTCGATCATTTTTAATTTCCGGAGGAGTTCAGGTGCTTCCAGATCGGTCTCGATTTTTAACACTCCGTTTACAAACCAATCTTGGAGGGTGTAGCCAATGGGTTGGGTCTTAACGAGGGAAGATTTCGCTAAGAGTTTGTGGCGGTCAATGTTTAAGATCTCTGAAACAGCTTTCTCACACTGGGATAGCTTATCGCCAAGGTTAGAGCCAATTCCAATGTAGGCAATGTGTCCCATTCTGTTCGGGGGTAAAAAGCACTCGACCGGTTACTCGGCACGTTTCAGAGCGGCGTTTCTTGGAACCCGGATGAAATGCAACCTGGTGACTATATTCCGCATAAACGTCCCGCGACTTCGGAAACGGTGTGGAATCGTGGCCTGTGCATTTTGTCTGCCAGCAGGCCCTGAACCTAACATGGTACAGAGCGGATAGGAACGAGCAGACGTCAGTTCCGTGGGACCTGGCGGAAGTGCATGGGAATCGAACCCACCACGGACATCTCTGCCCGTCACTGGATTTGAAGTCCAGGAGGCCCACCAGAACCTGTCCACTTCCAAAATATAAGCTAATGGATTTTCTTTTTAAAGTCAAGGAATTCGGAAATATGCGTAAGACTGTGTCGTCATTGAAAGGAAGTGGTAAAAACGGAACAACCAGCCGGATTCCAAAGCTTTAGAATGCGCATGTTTATATTAGGGGTCATTGTCGTCGTCGCAAGAAAGTCAACTCTTTCGTGACCTTGAAGCCCCGATTCTCATAGTCAAAAGGTTGCGCTCTAAAGCTTTCTCACCCGTCCCTCTGTCCCGTTTTTTGGAATTTCTCCCACTTATCCCAATTACAACACAGTCTCAAGGAGAGAGGAGGAGGTGAGGAGGAGCTTAAATAGGGGCCTTCCGTGTCGTGTTAGCGTAAGCATTCTCACATTCACAAATACCGTCATTTTTTAAACAAAATACACGGTTTATCCTATTATCTTTTGAAAGATTTCAAGATATTCTAACAGCGTTGATTCTGTCTTATATGCGTTTCCGAAATATAAATTATGTCGCAGAGACGGGAACATCAATTCATCCCATCCCTCAGGAGGGCGAGGAAAGGGGAACCAATAATAAAGGATCTGGGAAAATTCGGAGAGGATGCATGTAAGAGTTAGGGAAAGGGAGGATATGACTACATGGCAGAGGTAAGAGACGAAGCTGAGCTTCTCGTCATCGGCGCAGGACCAGGTGGCTATGTGGCTGCGTTTCGGGCAGCGGATCTGGGGATGGATGTCACGTTGGTAGATCTGCAGAAACGGCCGGGTGGTGAGTGCTTGTTTCGCGGGTGTATCCCCTCCAAAACGCTTCTTTTTCTTGCGGAGCTTTTGCACGACGCTCAGCGCTCCGGAGAGATGGGGATAAACTTCGGCAAACCTCAGATTGATCTCGATAGAATGCGGGGGTGGAAGGATCAGGTGATCGATAAACTTACCAACGGGCTTCTCACCCTGAGCAAACGACGCAAGGTTCGATTGTTGCAGGGAAGAGCGGTTTTCGAAGCGTCTGATCGGGTTGGACTGGAGAATTCCGAAGTGAGTCAAATCCGGTTTCGCCACGCCATCTTAGCCACCGGATCTCACTCAACTCTCTTTCGTGATATTCCCTTCATAAAGGGGAGTCGCATCATCGATTCAGCCGGTGCGCTGGAATTGCCCGATATCCCTCGGTCACTGCTCATCCTGGGCGGCGGTTATGTCGGGTTGGAGATGGGTACGGTCTACGCGGCTTTGGGAAGCCAGGTCACCGTGGCGGTGCGGGGGGATAGACTTCTCAGAGGTGCGGACCCGGATCTTGTGGACGTTCTGCTCTCCAGACTTAGACAAACTTTTGAAGCCATTTATTTCAATACCAAGGTCGCATCCCTTAAAGAGCGCGAGGAAGGGGTGGACGTGAAATTCGAGGGAGCACCGGACAAGGTAGAGCAAACCTTTGACCGGGTGCTCGTTGCCATTGGCCGAACGCCCAATACGGGGAAGATCGGTTTGGAGAAAACGAAGGTAAGACTGAATGAGCAGGGCTTTGTGGTTGTGGATGAACAGCGCCGCACGGCTGACGAAAAGATCTTCGCCATCGGGGATGTCGCAGGGCCTCCCCTGCTTGCTCACAAGGCTTTTCGAGAAGGAAAGGTGGCGGCTGAGGTGATCAATGGAAAACCGTCGGCCTTTGATGTGCAGGCCATTCCTGCGGTCGTGTATACAAACCCCCAGGTTGCCTGGACGGGTTTAACAGAGGAACAGGCTCGGAAAGAGAATCGTAACGTTAAAGTGGAGCGGTATCTATGGAAATTTTCCAGTCGTGCAACCACCATGGGTGTTCCGGACGGAGTGACTAAGATGATCTTCGACCCTGAATCAGGTCGCCTCTTGGGAGTAGGAATTTGCGGCCCAAATGCAGAAGGGATGATCTCGGAAGGCACGCTGGCCATAGAGATGGGAGCGGTTGCTCAAGACATCGGGCTAACGATTCATCCCCACCCGACCCTTTCGGAAATGGTGGGAGAGGCAGCTGAGCTTTTTACAGGCACCGTCACCCATGTCTTGCCGGAGAGGCGTTTCGCTTTGGATTGAGGAATATCACTTTCAGTATTACTGAAGTTCTGAGATGAAGTGATTTTGCAAGTTTTTTTATCTCTTCGTTTTGCCGAATACTTCTTGAAGGAACAGGACAGTTCGATGGTAAATGCCCCGGCACTCACTTTCCCGCAGACCAGCAATATTGAGTACTTTAATTTGGTTGACTTCCACCCATTCCTGCGCGGTTTCCGGATCACCTCCCTCAGACAGATCAACCACTAAATAGGGTTTTTTGTATTTTTGAGCGAACCTTATTGTTAGAGCAGTTCCACCTTTCGGTTTTCGCCACGTAAAAACGAGGGTCCCATCAGATTCTCTAACATTTTTACCAGTTCTTATTCGATAGCTCGCAGAATAAGTCTCCTCAAGTGGATATCGAACGTCAATCGGTCCATCTTCAGCCCTGCGTCCCTTCGGACACCATCCCCCACAGGGAATAGCCGATTCGAGGGCCACGTCCAAGGCTGCTCGGTCTACGCCCGTTTGTCCTCCGGAAACAATCTTTTTGATACCAAAGAATGTTTTATTTCCCCCTTTTTTCAGGGTCTCTCCTTCGACTGACATGAGTACGGCCTACATCAAATGGAATAGGAGTTTGAGGATCTTCAGGAGACCTGCGGAAGAATCTTCCTAAATCTTCCTCTTAAAGTCAAGGCGTTTTCTCTTTCAGCTGCAGGATGACTGGCTATTTTGCGAGTATGTTTTTCAACCACTCCTGATTCACGTTCCCTGAGATCTTTAGAGTTTTTTCTCTGCCATGGTGGCCTTTGATCATTTCGATAGAAGAGGGAGAAATTCCAAATTCTTTGGCCAGGAATCGAATTAGACACTCATTCGCCTTTCCTTCAACGGGTGGAGCAGTCACTTTCACCTTGATTCCATCTCGATAACGGCCCACCGCCTCGTTTTTGGATGACTTGGGTTGGAGATAAACCTTTAGGATGATTTCAACTTCATCGTACGCTGATTTCATAGAAGCAAGGCATTAACTGGCAAGACCATATCAAGCACCAAGTCCCAAGCACCAAATAGCAAATAAATTCCGATAACCAAACTACAAATTCCAAACCCCCTCACCCTGCCCTCTCTCCACCGGGGAGAGGGGGATAATGAAGTTATTTTCAAAGTAATTCCAATTAGGCAAGTTGGAAACCCTAAACAAAATCATTTTTTTGATTTGGAATTGGTGCTTGGAATTTATTTGAGATTCGGAATTTGTAATTTGTCATTTGGGCGCAACCATTCCAATAAATGACAGTTGCCTTCCCGTCCGGCCTTCTCTCCGGTACGAAAAGAAAAGGTCGCTGCAGCAATGAGTGCAGAGATTGATCCAGGAAATTTGCTCGTTCTCAATCCCCTCTCCTTTCATCTGAGCGATATTGATCTGAGCAAGATCAATCATCCATTTTCCTGTTCCTTTTGCTGTTGAAAAAGGTTCCCACTCTGGATGGAATGCCTTCTCATCAATTTCATAACAGCAGACTCCTATAGACGGACCCAGAGTGATCAGGAGGTCTCTGGATGAGCAGCCAAGCTCCTCCTTCATTTTCGCTAACACTTTTGCCGTGATGTGGAGGGCTGTTCCAGTTCTTCCCGCATGAATCGCGGCAGTGGCTTTCCTTTTCTGATCGACCACAAAGATCGGAAGGCAATCTGCGGTGAGAATAGCCGCGTATATATTTGGGAAATTCGTGATGAGAGCGTCGTATTCGAGAGGAGAGGGGAGGGTGGCAATCGGTTTCTTCAGGAGAAGGATCTGGTCTTGCTGCATCTGATCGAGGAGGACCAGGCGGCTCGGATCAAAACCAAAGGTCCTGGCGATCAGATTCTTATTCGTAGACACACATTCTTTGTGATCACCGTTCTTATCGCTCAGATTGAGCGAATCGTACGGGGGAAGGCTTACGCCACCCTGGCGCGTCAGAAAGGCATGCTGGACCCATCCGAGTTTTGCAATTTCTTGGCTTTGGAAATAGGACAGGTTGGTTTTCGTTTTTGAAGCGGATCGATCAAGAATATTCATGCCTTTCCCTCGCCGCAATGACATCGCAAGCACTCCAGGACGTCTTCCATGTCCTGCGGGATCGCCGAGACAAACTGGATCCTTTCCCCTGTCCGAGGATGGGTGAATTCCAATCGTTGGGCATGAAGAGCCTGGCGATTCATTCTCTTCGTACATTCTCTCAATACGGGGTCATGGATCGCCCCGGGTCTTCCCTTTCTTCCGTAGAGAGGGTCTCCCAAAACGGGATGGCCGACGGAAGAGAGATGCACCCGGATCTGATGCGTTCGACCGGTCTGAGGAAAGATCTCAAGAAGAGTGTAGCCAGCAAATCCCTCAAGCTTCTTCCAGCGGGTGATCGCCTCTCTTCCTGTTTTCGTCCGGGTGGACATCCGTTTCCTCTCAGTCGGGTGTCTTCCGATGGCCGAATCGATTAAGCCCTGGTCCTGGCTCATTCTTCCGTGGACAATGGCCGAATAAACCTTTTTCACAGTCCGGTTTTTAAACTGTTTGATCAAATCGTGAAAGGCCCCGTCGTCTTTAGCGACGACCATCACACCAGAAGTATCCTTGTCCAATCGGTGCACAATGCCCGGCCTCAACACGCCGTTGATGCCGGCGAGATCGCTGCAATGATAAAGAAGGGCATTGACCAACGTGCCGGAGGGATTTCCATAAGCAGGATGAACGACCATGCCCGGAGGCTTATCAATCACGATGATGGATGAGTCCTCGTAGAGAATGGTAAGAGGAAGAGGCTCTGCTTCCAGGGAAAGCGGTTCGGGCTCGGGAAGGGATCCCGAAACAGTGTCCGCGTCTCTTACATGAGCACTGGGCTTCGTGGGTTTCTGGTTGAGAAAGATAAGATGTTTCTCAATCAGATTCTTTGCTTGAGAACGGGTGAGGTTAAGGCTGGCCTCCGATAGGAATTGGTCGAGGCGCTTTCCATAGTCTTTCTTCATTACCTGAATGGTAAAATATTTGCCGGATTCGTTTTCTGTGGAGAAATTTCTCATGATGGTTACATTATCCACAAATAAGGGGATTAACCTGTTTCTCCCTCTCCCTTGATGGGAGAGGGTTGGGGTGAGGGTGAACATCAATTCTTCCCCCTCCCCTCGATCCCGTCCCGCCAAGGCAGGGGATATTTTTCTGAATTTCGGAGATTTGAATTTGGAATTTGGAACTTATTTGGGATTTGTATTTTGGAGCTTGGAATTTAAAGTGTATCATGGACGACTACAATTTGGTTGTTGGTGTTAAAGCTTTCTCAATTCCGGCAGCGAGCAAAGGGATTTCTTCATCGAAGACGGTTCTCATATCGAGAATCAATTCATCTTTGCTGATTCGAGGAATAATCGGAGGATCACCCTTCCTTAAATTTTCTTCAAGGCTGTTCACGGAAACCTCAAGAGGTTTGATGGCGACGACCACGGTTGGAAGTTCTTGAAGAGGAAGGGCTCCACCGCCCACCTGAGAGACATCTTCTTTCAGATTGAACGTCGCCTTTTTATTCGTTATCCCTGACAACCTCTTAAGCAGATGTTTCCCTCTCCTTCTTAGCTTCCTTGTGTCCAAGCTCAACATCTGAAGGGTCGGAATCTCTTCCATGGCCCTGTTCTCATCGAAGTAAAGGAGAAGGGTAGATTCGAGAGCGGCCAGAGTGAGCTTATCGATGCGAAGGGCCCGGGTCAAGGGATTGCTCTTGAAGAGTTCCAGAATTTTTTTCTTTCCTAAAATGATTCCAGCCTGCGGACCTCCAAGGAGCTTATCACCGCTAATGGTGACTGCATCCACACCTGTTTTGATCATCTCTTGTACGGTAGGCTCCTTCTCCAGTCCGTATTGGGTGAGGTCTATGAGACAACCGCTTCCTAAATCATCCACAACAGAGAGCTGATGCTCCTTTCCCAGTTGGACCAGATCTTGAAGAGAGACTTCAGACGTGAACCCCATCACTCTGAAATTGCTGGTGTGCACTTTCAGAAGCAGAGCTGTTTGGGGGCCAATGGCTTTTTGGTAATCGTTGAGGTGGGTCCGATTGGTCGTCCCAACCTCCCTGAGCAACGCTCCGCTTCGTTTCATTACGTCAGGGATTCGAAAAGCCCCCCCGATCTCGACCAGCTCTCCTCTCGAGACGATCACCTCCTTGCCCTCTGCAAGAGTATTCAAGACTAGCAAAACAGCGCCGGCATTATTGTTCACCACCAGGGCTGATTCTGCACCTGATAGCCGGCAGAGGATGTCTTCCACGTGAGCGTATCGACTTCCCCGTTCCCCTCGATCCAGGTCGTATTCCAAGTTGGAATAGGTCTTGGATACCTCAATGAGATGTTCGATCGCGGAAGAATGGAGCGGGGCCCTTCCCAGATTCGTGTGGATCACCACTCCGGTGGCATTGATGACTCGACGGAGCCGGGGCTGAATTTGGAGGTCAATCTCTTTTTGGAAAATTGGATAGAGGTTTTCGAAAGAGAAAAAGGTATCTCCTATTTGAGGAAGTTCTTCTTTGTGGAGGATTTCTTCGCGTAGTCGTCCCAATCCCTTCCGAATGGCTTCGACCACGATATGACGGGGATGGATCTTCGAAAGATCATTCATCTCGGGTCTTGAAAGGATTTCATCCACGCTGGGAATCTTACGGAGAAGCTGTTGACGAAGGGATGGAGACATTGGGCTTCCTCCTCGCCAGGAGTGTTCTAAGAATCTTGAAGAAGTTCATTCGAATGAACCGAGTGGGCCATTCCAGTTCTTTCTTCTCACAGATCGTAGAGATGCTGTAGTGTTGAAGGGCGAGACGGCCACCTGAAAGGGATTCAAAGGCAGCCTCCCTCTCGACGGCATTCGGAATCCTCATCATGCGATCGATCTCCTTCATCATTCCGACCGCCCCTTCGAGCCGCATCTCAACCGATTCCGCTGTCTTCGGATCGATCAGACCGAATTTGGCCTTTAAGCGATTGAGCCTCTTGCCCGCTTCATAGGTGCTGTAAACGATCTCATCCCGATTCATCCATTCCGTTTCGTAGTTGAGAATATATTTCCAGCTGGGAGCCAATAAGGCCTGGCGGTGTTCGTCCACTGTCCGACAAAGCAGACGATATCCATATTTCTCTGGTGCTTCGAAGACAGTACTCCCGGGATCCAGGAAAGGAGCCAAAGGCGAGATGAAGGGGAAGAGTTTGCTGTAGGGACTGAATCGTTCCAGCAGGAAACGGCAATAATCCACCGTCTCCAGAACGGATTGATAAGTTTGCCTCGGAAGACCGGTCATGAAGAAGAGATCAATCCGCTTCGAGCCAAGATCGATGGCATCCTTAAGCATCCTCTCCAACGGTTCATTATTGTAAGGTCTTCCGAAAGCCCTTCGAACCTCTTCGTCGTGAGACTCGGGGGAGATTTCGATATTGAAGTTCGGAATCGATTCGGCAATCCTTTCCAGTTGAGCCCTGGAAGGAGGGACAAAGAATTCAAAAGCAATATGGTTGGCGATCGGCCTTCTCTTCATCTCCTCAAGAAACGTGAAGCCGTATTCTTCTCCGGGTTGAAAGATGTCACCGATGACCATCACCGGCGCATGAAGGTGGTCTGAGATGTTAAAAATATCCTGCGCCAGTAATTTGGGATTCCGATAGGCTGGTTTTCTCCGGTTGGCCATCGCTCGAAAGGTCTGTGCGGAGCCTCCGCAGGTTTTGCAAGCGTGGATGCATCCCCGGCAGGTGAAGACAGCGGTCACAGGATACGCATACCAATCGATAAAAGGCTGGTAGCCCGTGGGGTCGAGATACCTCGCTACCTTCTTCATAATGTGACGGTAGTCGATCGTAATCTCGTCAAGGTTCTCTGGTACATAGGTCAGAGGATTAACCTGAATCCTATTTCCCCCGTCCCGGTAGGTGAGGTTAGGGATATTCTTGAAATCTCCGCCCTTTTTGATTGTTTGAAGAAGTTGGACCAGCGGCTTCTCTGTAGAATCTCCTCTCAGCACAAAATCGATGAATGGATACTGACGAAGAATCTCTTCATGATAATAGGTGGCAGAGAACCCGCCCAAGATGACGGGGACGTTGGGATGAAACCGTTTGATGATCTCTGCGAGAGCCAATGCCCCCTGGACATGGGCCATCCAGTGGAGATCGATCCCGAAGGCCATGGGATTATTTTTTCGGATGAGCCGCTCCACGTCGAATTGCTCATCCTTGAGCATCTTCATGGCCACATTGATGATCCTCACCTTGAGACCGTGGCGCTCCAAATACTCTGAGAGGCTGGCAAACCCGATGGGATACATCTCAAAGATGGGCGTCGAGGGGACGACATCGCTTATCGGACCATGGATTCCGGGCCGCTTTCTGAAGTCGTAAAGGGTCGGAGGATGCAAGAGGATGAGATCGATACTTGACATCTTCATCATTTCGGGGAGGCAGGACTTCCCGCTGTCTGGGTTCTTGCCTTATAAGCCTCAACCATCTTCTTAATATCAGGATCCTCTTTCATCTGTTCTTGTAGCGAAATGATGTAGTTCGTATATTGGTTTTTACCCAGTAGCTGGTTCAGGGTTCGCTCGGTCTCCTCTTTGGCCCTTCGCCATTGAGCCTTTTCAACCTCTGGTATTTCCTGGGAGGTTAATCGTTGATTGATTTGGTTGAGGTTGTTCTCCAGAGATGTTTTCTTTGCCGAATTGTAAAAGACGGGTTCGTTGTTATAGAAATAGAGGTCAAGTCTTCCTCCAAACATTCCTCGAGAACCGGCTTGAAGGATAATCGTGTTGAGGGCTGGAGGATAGGAGAGATTCATCCCGTTATGGCTGCCCACAATGATATTAATTCCCTGGACCGCCTGGGCCAACTCCATATCTTTCGCATAGCCAAGATGGCTCAGAAGGATGATCAGATCCGTCTTGGAACTAAGCTCTTTGACCATGACCTTAGCTATTTCGACTGGTGGCCGAATGTTCAATCCCTTTCTCCGGGGGTCGGAGGAATTAGCAAAGAAATCGCGCGAGAGAAGGCTAAATATGCCAATTCGGAGACCATGGACTTCTTTGATGAGAGAAGATTGGAAAAGAGTTTTCCCCGTTGACTCGTCATAGAGGTTGGAAGAAAGAAATGGGAAGTTGGCCTTCTTCGAAATGTTTAGTAGGAACTCTTTTCCCAGTGTTAGATCGTCATCCCCGATTCCCATGGCATCGTAGCCCATCACGTTAAAACTTTCGACGATGAGATTCGCTTTCTCGGTCATACCCTTTACTTCATTCTCAGGAATGGGATTAAAATATTTTTTGAAAAGGAGATCGCCCGAATCCAAAAGGAGTATTCCCTTCTCGCTTCCCCGCAAATCCTTGACCCATGCTCCTCTTCTGGCCAGACCGCCGGCCCGGCTTTTTTCCCCTCAGGATGGGCAGGGGTCAATCTCGCCATTAATATTGTTGCTATAGAGGAGAGTTAGGGTCTTAACCGGAATTCTGTTCTGGGAAAAGGCATAATGGCCAGTTCCCAATAGCCCGAGAATCAAAAAAAGAATGACAAGCGTTCTCGTCTTCATCTGTTTAAGCTCCGCATCCAACAATTGGTGTTTATATATACCCCATCCATTTCTCGAAAACAAGAGTTAGAATTTTCTAAACCCTCTGCGATGGTAGAGCGGCCTTGAAGGGGCTTGGGAATGAGTCTATGGAGTTCTGAGTATGGCGTGAGTCCCGATTCTTCTCAGTATAAATATTTCCTGTGAAATCTGGAAAGTGAAACGATAACTCTTTGTGATTCTCCCCTCCCAGATATCCGAGTGACCTTTGATCTTCTTTAACCTTAAGGACGGATGGTTTGGATTCTCCAGAAGAAGAGCGAATTGCTTATCGGCGCGATCTTTAATTAATTCCGGCAGGCCATCGTAATCTCTGTCAAAAGGCTTGGTGGTTTGAATTTTCATCGCCGTTTTCTCAAATGGCGGATTAAGTCATCAGCCTTCCTGAATGGAGGTGATACCTCTCCTCTTGCAATCGCTTCATCAGCCTCCTTTTCCTTTTGTTGCCACTCTTTTGTCCAGAACCAGGCCTGATCTTTGGAAATGAGTTTCTTGGGGACAAGCAGAAGCCCTTCCTCCGTTACACCCACTTCCAAAAAATCTCCCACCTCTAAACGGAGTTTTTCGAAGGCTTCTTTCGGGATAGTGATTTGATGCTTAGGACTAATTCTCGTAATTGCCATAAGATCCTCCAGATTTACTTCTTTACAGTAAAGAATCTTACCAACTTTAAATTTAAAAGTCAACCGTACCACTTCCCGGACGGGTCAAAGAAAAAGAAGGGGTTTATTGGAAAGATCGTCAGTAGCGGGATTGTTATTCATAAGGAATAAGGTGGGTTCCATCAAGTTTTTTACGTAGCGTCTGCATTTACTGTCGACGGGGCGATAAAGCTTCTCCAAACGATGACTAACGGGTAAGGCGCAGATGTAGCTCGAAGGTTTCTGTATCTTGCGTTTGTGCAGCATTGCGGGCCTATTCTGGTCCTCTTTTGAATCTCAACAAACCAGACTGACATTTTTGTAAAAACCTGACAACTCTTGTCCCATTTCTTAGACAAACACTCTTTGAGGAATTTTGTAGCCTGAAGAATTCATCTTTAAAATTAACAGATTATACATAAAACAATTTCACTGGCAGGGAAATTGCGGCAATTTCAAGAAGTTTACAAAGCTTTTAGGGTCAACAAACAGGGAAAATTGAATGTCTCAGAGAAGGATGGGGATTCCGGTAATGACTTCAGTCAAGGCCACACAACGAGGACATCAAGATGGTTGGACGAAGGCAACCTTCATTTTGAGGAAGGATTATTTGGAGAAGTTAAAAGAATTAGCATACCGGAAAAGGAAAACCATTAAGTAAGTGATGGATGAGGCGTTGGGTTCTTATTTGAAAGGATAAAGGATTAAACCTTTAAGGGCAAAAAAAGGAGAGATGCGATGAAAAAAATAGGATTGTTAACATTGTTGGTAGTAGTTTCCTTTTAGTTTTTATCGGATCAAACAGCGAAGCAGGTAAGTATGAAACCCTCAAGACACCAGCTGAGGAACTTGCTGGGAAAAAGGCCCAAGACCTTGCCTTACTCAGAAGGAATACAGGCAGGCAATTTTATGCTCAACCAATTAAAAATCCTTATTGGAAGGCTGATCCGAACGTCCCGAAGTTTTGGTATCCTACATTCTGAGAAACATCTCAAGAAAATTCTCGACAATTTAGGGTATTAGAAAAAGAGGAGTTGAGTATTAATGGTTTTATTGTAGGAAAAATAGAGACCATGGATACGGTAAAAACTTGGTACAGGAGAGAGATTATCTTAAAGGTTCAGTTTAAATCAGGGAAAATCGGGTTTATAGATTTGGCCTCCTTTAACGCATACTGGAATGAAGAACCAAAAGGTCTAATTGTGTCGAAATCAGAGGATGCTGAACTTGATGGAGTCTTTACAAGATTGGCAACTTGGGAGGGCTTTAGAGACGGAGTTTGGTAATGAAGGGAAGTTTGAATTATGTGTTTTGAACAAAACCTAAAACGTGTCCTGAGTATTTGAATAAGAAAGTCCCGAAACAGGCAAAAGTTTGCCAGAAATGCGGATATCGGTTCAGCGATTAAAACAATTGGTTAAATAATTAACATGGAGGTGATGAAAATGAATACAGGTGTTAAAGCAGAAAAATACATTGAAAACTAGTGTAAAGAAAATGGAAGAAAATTCATAAGAAAACATGGTAAAGAATGCGAAGGATGCGATTTAATTATGGAAGATAAAAAAGAAAAGATTTTTATTGAGGTTAAAGGATCAACAAAGGAAAAATTTATGGAGGTTAGACCGTATATCCGAATGGATCAACTAAAACTTGCCCTTAAAAAGGGTAAGAATTATGAATTTCATATACTATTAGGTTTTAAAGATGGAAAACCAAAAGAACATTATATTTTTTCAGGGCAGGATCTAACCGGATATAAAGAATGTATTGGTGATGCGTTGGATTTTCGGAAGAAATTTCGGGAGAAATGGTCAAAGAGTAAATGTTCTAAAATATTCTCAAAGCCTGATATTGAAGTCTTTTTAAAGGAAAAGATCGGTAAAAAAGCTGATGATTATATAAAAGAGAGGCAATGATTTATCGTTGAAAAACCCGACCTCTAAATGAACCCGCCAGAGGAAAAGGAACGGTTATTGGGTGTGTCATCGAGTTTAGAAAAAGGGGATTGGTTACTTTTCAGAAAAGTAGCCTGTCCCCTTTTTATGGCCCCGAATTACTTTTTTATGGGGTCAAGGGGTTGGGGACAGGTCTCTTGTAACCTTTTTGAGCGGCCAGAATATCGAGATGGAGGGTGGCGAGATCCTCTAAAACCGGATCGGATTCTTCAATCTTTCTGAAATCAATCGTCTTAATATACTGATGGCATTTGTCGCAGAGATCGATGCGGTAGGCTTCCTCTCCCTCTGCGAAAAGATAATGCAGAAGTTCTTGATCTTTGTTGCTGCAGAAGGGGCAGAATATTCGATCAATTCTCCACTGATAGCTGCAAAAGGAACAGAGGAGATACCGTTTTCCCACCTCCTCTTTTAATAGACTTGAGGAAGCCTACCCCGTTGCCTCATAAAAGAATGTTACCGGAAGAGATCGTTTGTAGAGGAGTGATTTGGTGCATGTGTTGAGCAAATTGTTCTGAGTTTCCGTTCTATGGTTTCTCTTAGCACAAAGGGGTTAAGAG
>Ga0326728_10011512_pt1 | contig 20137 bp, 22 predicted proteins | sample MB3enrmetagenome_FD_207602 | JGI IMG/M metagenome (GOLD analysis project Ga0326728, IMG submission 207602) | Lab enriched peat soil microbial communities from McLean, Ithaca, NY, United States - MB31MN | ecosystem: Environmental > Terrestrial > Soil > Wetlands > Peat | place: USA: New York... | reverse complement strand
CAACGCCTTGCAGGACTTACACCGACCGCCTGGCTGGCCCGGAGCCGGTAGAGCCCAACCGCGCCCGCTGTCCACCGCCGATAATGTCACATTATCGGCGCCGTCAACCCGTAGTTCCTCTGACGCACGCGGAGCGCGTCCCAGTCATGGGCAATCCTGCCCCTGAAAGAATCTGCACATCCCATGTGGAACGCCAGAACCTCACCATCCGGATGCACATGCGGCGCCTCACGCGACTAACGAACGCGTTCAGCAGAAAGTGGGAGAACCTGTGGGCTGCCTACTGTCTGCATTTCGCGTGGTACAACTTCGTGCGCGTGCATCAGACCTTGCGCGTTACGCCCGCGATGGAAGCGGGCATCACAGCCCGTGTCTGGGATCTAGCGGATCTCCTAGCCGCCTGAGACGGGCTCAAATCCACGCACCCATCTGAACCCGTGGGTGAACGTCACCGTGGCAATCTGGACTCTGCCGCCTATGCCCCGACACCTATCCGGGTCCAGTTTGAGTGCTTCGAGATCACAATGCGCGCGGATATCCTTCTCGGCGCGGCTAATGGCTTCCGAGAGGGTGAACACGTTTTTGCGCTTTGGTTCGCTGTACTGTGAGAAACGCGAATCTCCCTTGCTTATCAGATCGAAAACCGCTTCTGAACCAAATGGCGGAGCGTTGAACTCGGGGGGATGAACGTACGGCTCTGCCTCGCTTGAAACCGCCCCATGACGGAAGTGGATATGCCCTACCTTTACGCGCTTTTCGAAATAGCCCCCAAGAAAGATGTACGTCTCGGTTGGCTTGTCCAGCGTGAGGCCCGATGAGTTCCGCGAAGCATTTAGTCGTTCGGACAGCGTTTTCGCGAGGGCCCTCAAGTACAGTTGCCAATCGGTCCGCCTGCGAGCGGAAAGGACCTCGAAGGCTCGGGGAACCTCCGTCGGAAAGTCAAACATGACCTGGTCGGCCGCTCGCCCCAGGCGGATCGTATGCGCCAAGGCATAAGCCAGCCGGACATGAGGCCGCTCAACCGGGAAGATCTTCTGGGCATCATCCGTGATTACTTGATGCGTCTCAGCGTCTGAATTCCTGCCGTCTGATCCGATGACGAATCCCTCGACCGTCCTGAACCAAGTGATTACTGTGGACATAGGAATGCAGTAATCAGACGGAATGTAAAACTGCCCGTCGTCGTGACGCACCGGGACGACTGTTGCTGTCATAGTTTCCTTCACCCATAAGATCCGCCTCCAGTCGCGGATGTCGCAAGAATAGCACTCTACGTGACTCGGTTACGCATGGTAGGATCACGGGATGCGAAGACACCAGAACGATACCAAGACTTTCGAGGAACTCGACTTCAAAGAACAGGCTCTCGCTATGAATGCGGCGGCAGCCCAGTACCGCAAGATGATAGTCGCCCACCTTCGCCGGGCCGAAGCGGAGCAAAGATCCGTGGACCGCGTTCGGCGCACCTGTATCGGGCTGCTTGAGCGCATCGTAAGGGACTATTCGATGTGACCCTCGCAGACCGGAGGCCAGAATCGCTCCAATTTGCGATCAACGCAACTTTAGGACACTACCCAGGGTTGCGTGTGATGCGATCGAGCTCCACCATAGTTATGTTCAGATTCTACCCCATTCACGCCGCGGGCAATACCTGTCGGTTACAACTTGCGCCCCAGCAGGCGAACGATGCGCAGCTGATGTTGCAGCCGGTCCTCACTGGTCTGCTGCCAGTCCCCCACGCCGGTCGTTTCCGAGTAATGTACGAGCTGGAGACCCGGCACGGCTGTCCAAGCCTTGGCCAGCGCATTGACCTTGTCCTCGTCAGTCTCCTTCCATCCAGGCTCGGGGTTGGTCAGGGAGCGGTACGGCCGGTCGATCAGCACCATGCCGCCCGGCTTCAGCGCCTCGACGATGCGCGCGATGTACTTCGGGTCCACGTGCGGCACATCGGTGTAAACGAAATAGATCAGGTCCCACTTCTCCTTGCCGTAGTCGAACTCCTCGAAGGTTGCCCTGATCGTGGCGATGTGGGCGCCGGCCTTGGCGGCGTTTTCGTTGGCCACCTTCATGCCTTCCTCGGCGATATCGAATCCGGTCACATCCCAACCTTTGGTTGCAAGGTAAACGGCGTTGCGACCCTGTCCCATGCAAACGTCGAGGGCCTTGCCGGGTTTCAAATCCTTTGTGCTCGAAACCAGGAAGGCGTTGGGTTCCGGGGTGAAGCGCGTCTGGTTCGGATCGCTGTACAGCTTGCCCATCACCACGCCATTGACCTCTAGTTTTAATGCGGGGTTGGAGTTGTAGAGTTTGCCAATCACCGCGAGCCGCTCATCGGCCTGGGCGGCGGTAAGCCCTCCCTCGATGAGTTTGACGCGGTATCGCTGCCCGTTTACACCTCCGGCAGGCTGGGCTTTGGCCCAATCCATGAACTCGTGCCAGATTTTGTCGTTGTCGGCGGTTTGCGCGCTCGCGAGGAAAGCAAAAAGCAGAATCAGAAGAGACAAACGGATACGAATGTACATATTGGGGGTTTAGACGAAGCTCGCGCCGAAAGGTTTCGCCGAGGGCAGGTGGGCTCATCGGGGGTAGGACTGAGGTTCAACCACGACGCGGCGCCGGACTCTGAAATGCTACGATCAATTCGTATGGAGCTGGCGATTCAGATTCAGGTCGAGGCGTTGCCAGAAGGGCTGTTTCTGGCTACGTCCGACGAACTGCCCGGGTTGGTTGCGCAAGGCCGAACCGTCGCCGAGGCGCTCGACATTGCGCGTGACGTCGCACGGAAGTTGATCGAAGCCCGGCGGGAGCGAGATGGGGTGCCGGATCTGCCCACCACCAGCCAGCGCCGAGATTACACCATCGTGATCGCTGCCTAAATGGGTCGTCTGGCCGGATTCCGTTATCGCGAGATTGTCAGGAAGTTGAAAGCATGCGGCTTCGAGTTCGACCGTCAAGCCGCTGGGAGTCACGAAATCTGGTTCAGCCGGGGCACGAATCGGTATACCACGGTCCCCAATCACCCCGGCGACATGCCTGAGGGAACTCTGCGGGCAATCTTGAAGGAGGCCGGAATCGATCCGGACAAATTCTTGAACGCATGAAGTCAGGCAACCCCGTCTAACGGCCGCTATCTTTCTGGAGAGAGCCGTCAGTTTGCGGGCAGAGATCGGCGAATTGGGAAGACTATCGGAGCCGGAAGACCCAGGAAAAAACACCATGCCACTGACTAAAGATTTTCGCGAAACGATCCGTGAGCGTGCCCAACGGGAACCGCGATTCAGAAAGGCGCTGCTCCGTGAAGCAATCGAACTCTTGCTCGCCGGCGACGAGAAAATGGGCCGCGCCATCTTGCGTAACTATATCAACGCCACCATCGGCTTTCGGCAATTGGAGGATGCGACATCCATTCCGGCCAACAGCCTCATGCGCATGTTTGGTCCAAAAGGCAACCCTTCGGCCAAGAACTTGTTTGGGGTCCTCGCTCATCTTCAGGCACAAGAAGGCGTGAACTTTGAGATCCGTCCCAGGCGCAGTTGATACTAACTGCCGGGCGTGACCAGGCCGGGTTTTCGGAGAAGCGGATTCTCCCGGTCCGCACTCAATCCACTTCTACGATAACCCCGTCTTTGATCCAGAACGCCAGTTTGCTCGAACTACGATACCGCTTTTGGCGGGTCGAAATACACGTCAAATCCGATGCCGACCTGCCGGTCCGATAATAGCTTTGAGACCTCGGGTGAGATCGAGAATCCGCGGTTGGTGGATGCAAGGAAGAGGCCGCAGAAAATATCCACCGCATACGCGCTCGTCAGAGATGCCCAAAGTTCTGGGTCGGAAGGCAAGCGTGCCAGTAGCATTCTAACGGCGTCTTCAACGTCATCGCTTTCGTCGCAGGCTTTCGAGTCGATAGTCAAAGACCACCGACCTCTCTTTGGAACCCGGGTGCTTCCGCCGGGATAAGAGATTGGCACGCCTTTCCGCTCTGTCTGCGTCGCCGCACAGCATAGAAGCGTTGATACGTGCTCCGGGTCAAGATCCTCTCCGCAAATCCGCAACGAGATCGTAAAACGATCCACGGGGCCGCCACACCAGACCGTACCCTCAGGAGTGCCCGTAGGTGGCTTCCTAGCGATTGTTTTCTTCATGAATCTACACCAGTATACGGTTGGGGAATGATATGTGAGCTTATCAAAGACTCGCCTCCCCTCACCCGTTCTCCGCGTCCCTTTTCATCTTCCGCGCGATCAGAAACGCCAGCTCCAGCGACTGCTCGTAGTTCAGCCGCGGGTCTACCTCCGATTCGTACGCGCGCGAAAGGTCGGCTTCGCTCGGGCCGTTGGCGCCGCCCGTGCATTCCGTTACGTTTTCGCCCGTCAACTCCACATGCACGCCGCCTAGCTTGCGGCCCATCGAGCGGTGAATATCGAACGCCTGCTCCACTTCCGAATAGATGTCTTCGAAGCGCCGCGTCTTAATCCCCGAGGCCGTCTTGTGCGTGTTGCCGTGCATCGGGTCGCAGATCCACAGCACGTTGCCGCCTTCCGCGCGGGCGGCTTCGATCATCCGCGGAAGAGCCTCCCCAATGCGCTCCGCCCCGCAGCGGTGAATCAGCGTCAGCCGGCCGGGCTGGCGGCCGGGGTCGATCAGGTCCAGCCATCGCCCGATCTCTTCGCGCGTCACTCCCGGACCTACCTTGATCCCCACCGGATTCTCAATGCCGCGGATGTATTCGACATGCGCGCCCTCGGCCTGGTTGGTGCGCAGGCCGATCCACGGAAAATGCATCGCCAGGTTGAAATAGCCCGGCCGGCGCGGCACGCGGCGCGTCTGGCACTCCTCGTACCCCAAGTGCAGCGCTTCGTGCGAGGTGTAGAAATCGATGCGGTCGCTCTCGCCGGCCCGCACGCCCAGCACGTGCTCCATGAAGCGCAGCGATTCGCCGATGGTATCGACCATGCGGTGATACTCGACCGCCAGCGGCGAATGCTGCACCCAATCGAGGTCGAAGTATTCGGGGTGATGGAGATCGGCGAAGCCGCCCTTCACCAGCGCGCGGATGAAGTTCAGGGTGAGGCAGGCCCGCTCGTAGCCGCGCAGCAGCAGTTGCGGATCGGGCGTACGCGCCTGCTTCGTGAATTCCGGACGATTGATCAGGTCGCCCCGGTAGCAAGGCAGTTCCACTCCCTCGCGGACCTCGTAGCTTTCCGATCGCGGCTTGGCGTATTGTCCCGCGAACCGGCCGATGCGGATGACCGGCCGCTGCGCACCGATCACCAGCACCAGGCTCATTTGGAGCAGCACCTTGAGGTTATTGGTGATGCGCGCCGAGGAGCAATCGATGAACCGCTCGGCGCAGTCGCCCCCCTGCAGCACAAATCGGTTGCCCGCCGCCGCCTCGCCCAGTTTCTCGCGCAGTTCCACGATTTCCCAACTGGTGACCAGCGGCGGAAGTTGGCGCAACTCCGCCAGCACGCATTCCAATTCCGCGGGATCGGGATAATCCGGCTGCTGCAATGCGGGGCGGCCGCGCCACGATTGCGGGGTCCATGGACACAACCCGGCCACCGGCTCGACAGGCATGATTTTCACGGTACCACAGGGCGATTACTGAATTTGCACCAGCTCGTGCGCCGGCTGCTCATTCGCGCAAGCCGCCGGCTCCTGCGGCCCCCGCCAGAAATCCAGATACGAAACCTGGTGGACGCACGCCACCGTGCAGCGCGGCGCGCAACTCTTGGCGGTGCGGTATTCGCGGCGAATATCTTCCACCGTGTATTCCATCAGCGGTTTGGCCGGATAGCCGCGCTGCTGCGAGCAATAGTGCACCAGCCCGTCTTCGCATATATAAAGGTAACGGGCGCCGGCCCGGCAGCGCCAGTCATTTTCCTTGCCGTGCGCGATGTTGTCCTGGAAATAATTGATCTGCGCGTAGCTGGATTTCTCCATGGCGCGCATGGCGGTGTACACTTCGCGCTCCGGTTCGTCCAGCGCACGCAACTGTCCGTCCCCATCGTGAATAATCCCCACGGTTGACGTGAAGCCCAGTTCGAGCGCGCGCCGACCCACCGTCAGTGCATCCTGCGGATGGCGGATGCCGCCGCCCACCACGGAATTGATGTTGACGTGGAACTCGGCGTGTTCCGCCAGCAGTTGCAGTTTGCGGTCCAGCACCTTCAGGCTCTTTTTCGAAACCTCATCGGGGGTCACGTTGTCGATGGAAATCTGCAAATGCTCGAGGCCAGCGCGGTTGAGCCGCTGAATGCGCTGCGCGGTGAGCAGAAACCCATTGGTGATCATGCCGGCGATCATGCCACGGCGGCGGACGTGCGCGATGACGAGGTCCAGATCCGGGTGCAGCAACGGTTCGCCGCCGCTAATAGTAATGATGTTGGTGCCCAACCCGGCCAGCCGGTCGAGCCGCCGGTACATGGTTTCGAGCGGCACCGGCTTGGAACGGTCGTCGTACTCGTTGCAGTAGGCGCAGGAGAGATTGCACCGCCGCATGGGAATGACGTGCGCCAGTACGGGATGTTCGGTCGAGACCAGGCCTCGAAAGATCATGCGGATTTCCCGGGCGCGCCGGTAAACACTTTTCCAGGTTCTTCTGAGCTGCTTGACGGGTTCCCTCATAGAGCGGACAAGTGCTCTTATTACACCATATCCGGGGATTGCGCGGCGTCAGCAAGCGGACGGCTCAGTAACACAACGTTCCGGTCCTGGGTTCTTCCTCTTCGTTCGGAAGGTAGAGCGTCTTGCAGTGCTCGCAGCGGTAGATCTCGACATCCGCGCCGAATCGCCGCTTCACTTCCTCGCCGAAGAAATACCAGCGCTTCAGATGGCCCGCGCACAGCTTGCCTTTGTCGTCTTTCTCGTTGCAGGCGCGCATGCGCGGAATGCGCCGTTTGACCTTGGTGCCATCGCTCAGGGTGTCCAACAATTCGGCCACCGGCACGGGCTTGTCGGACACCGCGTATTTAGGGTTCGCCATAGCAGAACGCTTACTATAACATCCGGTCCTTTTATTGCACCGGGATGGTGGCCGCGGGGGATGTGACGCCGCCGATGGAAATCGTAATCGGCACGGCGCTGTTCGGGGTCACTGCTTGCGGAACCTGTACGTTGACCTGGTAGAGGGCCTGGAACCCCGGCGCCAGCCCGCTGAAGACCGGTTGCACCTGCTGGCCCCCAATGGTAATCGTGGGCGTCTGCTTGGTGGTCGAAGTAGCTCCGGTCGCCGCCGCGCCGCTGGCCGGCTGGTTGTTTACCGGCCCCAGCCCGTTGGCGTAAAGCTGGATGTATTGGCCGCGCTTGGCGGGGTTGCTGGTGGTGATCAGGTGGTAATTCGAATCCAATGCGTCAGCCACCGAGCCGCTGTTCAGGAAGAACGCCGGGGTATATGTGGCCAGCGGCACGGTCACTACGTTGCCGAACAGGTCGCCATCGAGCGTCACTTTCACCAGCGCCGAGGTTTGCCCCGCTAACTCCCAAGGCACTTGAATGTTGACCTGGCTGGAATTCATGAACCACGGATAACCGGGAAGGCTGAGACCCGCCGAAGGCACGTCGAAGCTGACGCTCAGGGGTTGGAAGTCGCCAGCCGGATCGTTAAGGGCGACAGGGTAAACACAAGGCCCGTAGGTACACAGGGTCGAGTAAATGAAACCGGAGGAAGTGCTCAACCCGGAGCCGAAAATGGTGGCATAGGACCCCGGCGCGATCGGGGTTTGGAATGCAGCGCCATCCACCACGCCGCCGGCCGCCTTAATGCTGGGCGGGACCTGAATATTGATGTAGAAGTTATCCGCCGTGTCCGAAGTGGTCTCGCTGAAGTTGACCGTGGCCGTGCCGGCGGTTGAACCGAGCACCATATCCAGCCAGATGTAGCCGTAAACGTCGGTTTTGCAAACGACGGAGGACGTGCTCGAGGTGGGTGAGCAAGCCGGCTCGCCCGAGACGCTGTTGAAGGTCACGGCGCCGACCGGCGATACCGAGAACGTCACCGAGTCATTGGCAACCGGGACGCCCTGATAATCCTGCACCTGGAGCATGGGAGTGGGTCCGAGATCCTCCCCCGGCGCGCCTTCGAACGAGACGGCGGTGGTTTGGTACAAATTGGCGGGCACGAATGCCATGGCATTGATGTTGTAGGGCGTTTTGTCGCTCACCAGCAGCATGAAAGGAATCTGCATGCTGACGTTGGAGGCAGTGAGCGTGATACTGCCGGAGTATTCTCCAGCTAAAGGAACGGTACCGGAAAGAGTCGCTGTCAGTGTCGCGGTGCCGCCGGCGGGAAGCGGGATGCTCGACGCACTCAGAACGATGGTGGTTCCGGCGATCGGGCCGCTGGGCGAGCCATTGAAGAAACAGCAGGAAACCGCGGCCGCCAGCGTAATCGAGCCGGAAGAGACGTTAGTCAGGGTAATGGGTTTGGTGATGGGCAGCGACCCGGCTTGCAGAATGCCGAACGAAATGGTGGAGGCCGTTGAGCCGTCCAGATTCGTTACCACGGCGGTAACCGGTGCGTTGACGGACGCTCCCACGTTCAGCAATCCGGCGCCGATCCACTCGACGTCCACGGGGTCCTGGAAATCGTCGGTGGTCACGGTCTGGGACGCATAATTCACCAGCAGGGAACGGATCTGGGCCGCGCTCAGCTTGGGGTTGGCCTGCTTCACGAGGGCCGCGGCGCCAGCCACCAGGGGCGCGGAGAAACTCGATCCATCGGCCGCCAGAAAGCCGTTAGCGCTATATACTTCGCCTTCCGGATCGTAGGTTTGGGCGATGCTATACATTCCGTAGGGACTGGGAATGGCTGGATCCGGGGGGTTGTAGGCATAATACGCGAGAGTGCCGTCCATGCCGCCGGGGGCCACGATGTCGGGTTTGATCCGGCCGTCCGGCGTGGGACCGAAGGAGGAGTAGCTGGCCACCATGTTGGCCGTGACTGGAGTGAGTCCCGCCGATACCAGCCAAGTGCTGAAAGTGGAAACATCCTCTTCAATTCCCGCCAGGTCGATCACTACCTGCGCCCCGGGATTGGAAGCCAGATAGCTCTTCAAAGCCTGGCCCGCGGCCTGGGAAATCATGACCGAGGGACCCCATTCGGTGATGTCCGCGGGGCTGAAAATGGCGGTGGAATCGGCCATGTAGAAAACGAAACCGATAGCCCCGGCGGCTTGGGCGTTGGCCGCCTTGGTATCGAAATAGCAAGTACCCCGCTCGATCAGGGCGTAGGAGTTGTTCAACGATCCGGCGGGGAGCGCGCTGCACGCCAGGCCGTCATTGCCCAGAGTGGAAACGTCGATCAGCGGCGCCTGGTTGGCGCCCAGCATGGAGGGGTAGTAGGGAAAGGAGTCTCCCCCATCGGCGGGGATGCTCTTGAGGCTGGAGGGCGCGCCGGATCCAACCACGCTCAGGCTGGGGGTCATGACATGCGAATTGGTGGTGGCGCCCACGGAGATTACGTCGGGAGCATTGGAAGGCGAACCGATCGAGTCGAATGCGGGATACTGGTACGCAGCGCTTCCATCGTCGCCGGCGGATACCACTACCACGGGGCCGGCTTTGGCGGCGGCTTCGTAAGCGATCGAGACGGGATCGCTGGCGGCATAGGCAACCGCCCCCAACGAAGTGCTGATTACATCCATGCCATCCGCCACCGCATCCCCAACGGCTTGAATCATGGTTTCATCGGTGGAGTATCCAAATGTTCCAGCGATCTTGTAGACCCCGATATAGGCCTTGGGCGCCATGCCCCGAATGGTGATGGGAGCGCCGGTGGTATCGATGGCGGGCGCGGTAATGGCTTCGCCGGCTGCTGCCATCGCAATCGCGGTGCCGTGACCGAAACGATCGCGCGGGGAAACGTCATCGGGAGAGGAGTATTCCGCCGGATTCGGTCCCGTGGCCCCGGCCAGCAACTCCGCGTAACTGCGCGCCACGATTACTTTGCTGTTAGTGAAAGCGCAATCGGTGGGCTGGCCGCTGGTGCACTTGGGAAAACCGGCGGGCACGCTCAGAGAGGAATCCTGGAAAGCGGGATTCGTAAATTCGAGACCGGTATCGAGAATTCCGATTTTGATGCCTTTTCCCGCGTTGGACGCGCCCCCCACCGCAGTCCAAGCGGTGGGCGCGTTCAGCAAGGATAGCGCGCGGTTGAGTTTCGTTTTGAAGCGCCGCATGGGCGTCACCGACACGACTCCCGGAATGGCCCGCAGCTCATCCATGGTGTGACCGTGCGCGCTCACAAACAGCGCATTGACCAATAGAGACATAGAGCTGGTCACCCGCATGCCACGGGCTTCGATTTGCGCGCGCACGGCTGCCTGCCTGGATTCGATCTGCTGGCGGTACGCCACGGCCGGCGCGTCAGCCATACTCTCCCGCGATGCGAACCGGCTGGCGACCGGGGGATCCTGCAGAATCAAGGTGTAGCGATCGGGAATGGTCTGCGCTACGGCAGCCAAACTGCCTAGCGACAGGGCGAGCACAATACACCGGTAGCGTGTCGAAATGGACATGCCTATGTGACGAGGCGTTTAAGCGTCCGGTTTCAGAGACATAAGGGTTATTTTGGCGAATATCCCCGGCCCATCGCTAGGGCGCCTGGGGCGGGGGCCGCTCACCGCCATGGAATGGGATTACCATATGCCTTCACCAAGCCCGTGAGGAGGCCGTTGAACCCATGCGATTCCGTTGTGTTTTGCCGTTCCTGTTGCTGAGCCTGGCGCTGGCATGCGTCACGGTAGTTACGGGGCAAAACCAAGCCCCGCCCAAGTATCGCAATGCCAATCTCCCGATTGAAGATCGCGTGGCCGATTTGCTGGCGCGCATGACGCTGGAAGAAAAAGTCCAGGAAATTACCGCCGGAGGCGAGGGGCAAGCCCAGGTGATCGATCCGACCGGCACCTTCACCGCCGAGCAGGCGCGCGCCGCTTTGGCGCAGTGGTCCAATCCGGATTATGCCTTCACGCCGCGCGATTCCGCTCTGCTGCGCAACGCCATGCAGCGGTACGCGCGCGAGAAGACGCGGCTCGGCATCCCGGTATTGTTTATGGGAGAGGCGCTGCACGGGTTCGTGGAATATCACAGCACCAGTTTTCCGCAAGCGTTGGGATTGGCCAGCACGTGGGACCCGGAACTGGTGCACCGAGTGTTTTCAGCAGCGGGCGATGAGGCCGGCTCGCGCGGCATGGACCAGGTGTGGGCTCCGGTTCTGGACATCGCGCGCGATCCGCGCTGGGGAAGGACGGAGGAAACATACGGCGAAGATCCATACCTCGCCTCGCGTATGGCCGTGGCCGCGGTTACCGGCCTGCAAGGCGATTCCTGGTCGATCGACCGCCACCACGTGATGGCCACCGCCAAGCACTTCGCGGTGCATGGGCAGCCGGAGGGAGGCACCAACACCGCCCCCGGGAATTATTCGGAGCGCGTAATCCGGGAGAACTTCCTGATTCCATTTCAGGCCGCCGTCCAGGAAGGCGGGGTGGGAAGCCTGATGGCCTCGTACAACGAAATCGACGGCGTTCCCTCGCACGTGAATCGCTGGCTGCTCGAGCGCGTGCTGCGGCAGGAATGGGGTTTTCGCGGATTTGTGACGTCCGATGGCGATGGGCTGCAGATGCTGGTGTCGACGCATCGTGTGGCCGCCAACAAGGCGGAAGCCGCGCGCCTGGCGATCGCCGCCGGCGTGGATTACGACCTTTCGGACGGCTCGGTGTACCGCACGCTGGTACAGCAGGTGAAGCAGGGGAGCGTGCCGCTCGCCGACGTGGATCGCGCCGCCGCGCGCCTGCTGGCGGCCAAGTTCCGGCTGGGGCTGTTCGAGAACCCCTACGTGGATCCGGACTATGCCGAACGCACCACCAGCAGCGCCGAGCACCGCCAACTGGCCGAGAAGGCCGCCGCGGAAGTGGTGGTGCTGCTGAAGAACGAGAAGAACCTGCTGCCTCTCGATCTGGAAAAGACCAAGACGATCGCCGTGATCGGGCCCAATGCCGCCGATGTGCACCTGGGCGGTTACACCCGCGAACCGGCGCACGGCGTGAGCATCCTCGACGGCATTCGCCAGCGGGTGGGAAGCAAGGCCAACGTGGTATACGCGGAAGGCTGCAAAATCACCAGTGCCAGGCCGGGATTCCGCGGCTGGTTCGACGAAAATGTCCAGCTTATCGACCCCAAGACGCAGGCCGATTCGATTCACGCCGCGGCGGAGGCGGCGCGCAAAGCCGATGTGGCGATCCTGGTGGTGGGAGAAAACGAAAGCACTAACCGCGAGGCCTGGGCGGAAACCCACTTGGGCGACCGCGATTCCCTGGACCTTCTGGGCGCGCAGAACGACCTGGTGAAGGCCGTGGTGGAGACGGGCACACCCGCGGTGGTGCTGCTGCTCAACGGACGGCCGCTTTCCATTAACTACATCGCGGAGCATGTGCCCGCGGTTCTGGAAGGCTGGTATCTCGGCCAGGAAGGCGGCACGGCGGCTGCCAAGGTGCTGTTCGGCGATGTGAACCCCGGCGGCAAGCTGCCCATCACGTTTCCGCATTCGGTGGGGGATCTGCCGGATTTTTATAATCGTAAACCATCCACCGACCGCGGTTACGCGTTCGGCAATAAGAAACCGCTCTACGCATTCGGTTATGGACTGAGCTATACCACGTTCAAGTTCGACAATCTGCGCGTGGAACCGTCCCACATCGGGATTGGCGGAACCGCCAAAGTCACCGTGGACATCACCAATACGGGCAAACGTGAAGGGGACGAGGTGCCGCAGTTGTACGTGCATCAGAAGATCGCCTCGGTGACGCGGCCGATCAAGCAGTTACAGGCGTTCCGGCGCATTACGCTGCAGCCGGGCGAGAAGCGCGCGGTCGAGTTCACGGTCACTCCGGCGATGCTCTCGATGCTCAATCTGGACATGCACCGCGTGGTGGAGCCGGGCGTTTTCGAGATCATGGTGGGCCCCAGTTCGGACCAAACCAGCACGGTGGATCTGGCGGTGACGGGCGTTCACGGGGAAACCGGTTTGCCTCTGCTTCCGCCGCCGCCCGAGGGATCGGAATCCGGGGTGGTCAGCACGTTCGATGACTTGAAGGTTAGCGCGGCCTACGGATCGTGGACCGCCGCCTCGGACGCCATGAACGGCGGCAAATCGAAGATTGCGATCGAGGCCGTGGAACATGGCGCGAACGGCACCAAGGGCGCGCTGAAAGTCAGCGGCGAGGTTATCCTGGGCGGCCTGTACCCGTGGGCTGGAGCCATGTTTTCACCAGGAGCCGCCGCGCCTGGAAGAGAGCCGGAGCCGGTGAATCTATCCAACAAGAAGACCATCAGCTTCTGGGCCAAAGGCGACGGTAAAATGTACGCTCTGGCGTTGCTGACCGAACGCAACTCGGGACAAATGCCCGCCATAAAACTCTTTACCGCTGGACCCGAATGGAAGCAATATACGTTTTCGTTTGCCAGTTTCCAGACCGACGGCAGCGACCTGAGCGCCTTGCTTTTCGCGCACGCGCAGATACCGGGAAAGTTTGAATTTGAGCTCGACGAGTTGGAAATACGGTAGCGGGGCTTATTCCTGGAGCGGGATCTGCTGCTCGATCTCGCGCCAGGCGCTGATCTTAAGCCGCCGGCACACCCAACAGAGGGCTTCCCCGGAGGCGGGTGCCGTATCGGCGCCGCAGACTGTGCACTTGACGGCAGGATTCTTCAGGCGGTCCGCCGAGACCGCTTGCTTGGCCTGCTCCAGCAATTCCGCCGGAACCACCGGATCGTTCTTGGCTTGTGCCTTGCGTCGCATCGAATCCCTAGTACAACTATCGCAGAAAACAGATCCCCGGAACAACTACGCATCTAGTGTTATTTTCTACGCAGCTTCCGGAATCACAATGATTACCGCCACATCCAGCGAAGACTTGCAACGGGGACACCGCTGCCCGGGAGCTACCCGCGCATACTTGCCCCGCAAGTCGAGCTCGGCCGGCACCGTGTGGGTGCAAATGGGGCAGTGGACCTGCCCTTTTGTGCCATTCTCAATGAGTGCTTTCATCTCCATACAACCTCACCTATCGGACGCAAATGACATAGCACAAGTTGTGCCAAATTCGTAAACAATCATAAATTCCACGGTGCCGCGACCGGCGAGGAACCGTTTGGCCCTGGTCCGAGGGTGCTACGCTGTAGTCTATGACTCCCGCCCCTCCCAAGATCCAACTCGTCAACACCCCCGATTACCGCGAAAATTATGCCAACAGCGTGCAGGTGCGGGTCAATCTGTGGGATTTCTTGCTGTTGTTTGGGCGCGTCAGCCAGACCGCATCCGACAATGTGGCAATACACAACTTTCAAGGGATCTACGTTAGTCCCCAGCAGGCCAAAGCCCTGCTGAACGTGCTCCAGCAGAACGTGAGCCAATACGAAACTGCCTTCGGTGAAATCCGCCTGGAGCCGCAAGGCGCGGCCGGAGCCGTGCAGTAGTTGCCCGATTGCCCTAGCGATCGCTTGCAGCCATGGTTCTGCCGATACTCGGCACTTGCCGAATTCCTGAACGGCACAAGTATTCAAGCAGGAGAATCATCTTATGTTCCTGGTCTTGGAAAGCCGAGCCGGACGAACCGCCGCGCAGCTCCTGGAACCGGGAAATTCGATTTCCAAGTTCCGCCCGCGAGAGATGGCTTTCGGGCGAGGATTCCAAGACACAAGCGCCCAAGAAATCGGCAATAAACCGCAACTCGTCGGCGGAGAGACCGGCGAGGAATCGATGGGCCTGAGGTCTGCGAGTCCTCTCGGCACAGCACGTTAGCGCGGCCAGCAAAGTGCGTCGCACGGCGGATTTCCTGTCCTACAAAAGGCTTAAGTCAGGATCTGTGCCGTATTATGGCGAAAACTGGACACGCGTGCAAGGCTGGGTGGCGGCGGAGAGAATTTTGCCACAGATTGACCTTTAGTACCAGGTACCGATGCTGGGCCTATCTGGTACCCAATTCTCTCACGAAGGCATTGTATTCAGTTAGAATGGCCTTGCGGTCCTGCGAAACGTCCCTTTTCAAGTTCTTTCGATCCCGTACCTTCTGATGCGGGACCGCAACCGCAACACCCAACCGGCAAGGCTTAGCGGCTGAGGTGTGCGCGCATGGCGGCACAGATACGGCGGAACTCCACCTCGAGTTGCGTCAACCGATCGGCAAGTTCGTAAGGAGAGGCCTGGAGTGCGGACAATTCAATCTGTTGGCAGATATCCGCGACTGCTACGGCGCCCACCTGCCGGGCTCCGCCCTTGATGGCATGTGCCTCGGCACGCAGTTTGGCCATTTCACCGCTCGCCAGCGCCTGGCGGCTTTTCTCGAGACGATTTTCGGTGTCTCTTTCGAAATCGGCCGTCACCTCGCGTATGAGATCGTCATCCCCTTCGGCAACTTCCAGCAATAAAGCGGGAGGCGCCCACTCGATCTCGCCCTCGGCTCCCCGATCGTCAAGGGAGGCGTCAAAAAGCCGTTTACTGTCCATTGGCAAATACCACTCCCCCCCAGTCTACGGAAATCGTCTAAGTGTTCAATGTTTCTTTTAGTTAGTTATGCAGATCTGGCCAACGATATCAGGCATTGCCGGAACTGTGCGGAGACAGCAGCCGCTACTCGATCCAGCCGCCGCCCAGCACCAGGTCGCCGTCGTAGAACACTGCCCCTTGGCCGGGAGTTACGGCGCGCTGCGGCTCGTCGAATGCTACTTCGACGCGTGTCGGATCGCCGGTGGCGTTCAGCCAGGCCGGCGCCGCGTAGTGCTTGTTGCGGATTTTCACCTGGGCGCGGCGCGGCTGGGCCACACGCGCGATGGAAATCCAGTTCACATCGGAGGTGAAGAAACGGTCGCGGAGAAGATCGTCGCTCGCCCCCACAATCACGCGCTGCTTGGCGGGATCGGTGGCGATCACATAAAGCGGCTCGCCGGTGGCTATGCCCAACCCACGCCGCTGCCCCACGGTGAAACGATGGACTCCCGCGTGCTCGCCGAGGATGCGGCCGTCGGTGGTGACAATCTCCCCGCGAGTTCGCGGTTGGGCGATGCCGCTCTCCTTGAGATACGCGTCCAGGAATTGGGCGTAGTCGCCGTTGGGAACGAAGCAGATCTCCTGGCTGTCGCCTTTTTCGGCTACCGCCAGGCCGAAGGAGCGCGCCAGTTCGCGAACTTCCGGCTTGCTCATTTCGCCCAGGGGGAACAGTGTGCGCGAGAGCTGCGGTTGGGTCAGCCCGCAAAGAAAGTAGGTCTGGTCCTTGGAGGCGTCCGCCGCGCGCAGCAACTGGTAGCGGCGGGAAGGCTTGTCATAACGGATGCGGGCGTAATGGCCGGTGGCGATCTGGAGCGCGCCGACGGCGTCCGCCATTTCCAGAAAACGATCGAACTTGATGTAGTTGTTGCACAACGTGCACGGGATGGGCGTGCGGCCCGCCAGGTACTGCTGCACAAAAGGCTTGACCACGTGCTCTTCGAACTGGCTCTCGAAATTGACCACGTAGTAAGGAATTCCCACCTGCTCGGCCACGCGGCGCGCGTCGTAGACGTCGTCGAGCGAACAGCATCGGCCGCTTGCGCCCTCGACGGCAAGTTCGGGAAGCCGCCGCTGGTTCCAGAGTTGCATGGTGAGCCCAATCACGCTGTGGCCCTGGCGCACCAGCAGCGCGGCCACGGTGGAGCTATCCACCCCGCCACTCATGGCTACCGCGATGGGAGTCTCAGGCATGAACCGAAATCCGGCGCAGATGCGCCACCGAGGCTTCCAGGGCCTCGACCAGCGCATACACCTGTTCGATGGTATTGGAGCGGCCCAGGGAAAAACGCATGCTGGCGCGGGCGCGGCCGGGCTCGCATCCAATGGCGGTAAGCACGTGCGAGGGAGCCATGGCGCCGCTCGAACAGGCCGCCCCGGTGGAGACCGCGAAGCCGCGCAGGTCGAGCGCGATGACCAGGGCTTCGCCATCGATGCCTTCGAAATAGATGTTGCTGGTGTTGGGCGTGCGGTTCCAGCGCGCGCCGTTGATGCCGGTGCCCGAGATACGGTCGAGAACGGTGTTTTCCAGACGGTCGCGCAGTCCGGCGAGCCGGTCGGATTCGGCCGCCAGGCTGCGGCCGGCCAACTCCGCCGCTACCCCGAACGCCGCGATGCCGGGAACATTTTCCGTCCCGGGCCGGCGGTCGCGCTCGTGATGGCCGCCCAGAGCCAGCGGCGCAATGCGGGTCCCCTTGCGCACGTAGAGCGCGCCCACTCCCTTGGGGCCATACAGCTTGTGCGCACTCATGCTGTAAAGATCGGCGCCCAGCGCTTCCATATCCACGGGCACTTTGCCCAGCGCCTGCACGCCATCCACATGCAGCGGGATGCCGGCTTCGCGGGCCATACGGGCGATCTCGGCGATGGGTTGCAGCGTGCCCAGCTCGTTATTGGCATGCATGATGGAGATCAACGCGGTCTGGGGAGTGAGCGCGCGCCGCACGTCATCGGGGTTCACAATGCCGCTCGCGCCCACCGGGAGGCGGGTCATGGCCAAGCCGTCGCATTCCCACCGGCCGCAAGGCGCCAGCACCGCCGGGTGCTCGATGGCCGTGGTGATCACGTGCCCGCCGGGGCGGACCATTCCAAGGACCGCCATGTTGTCCGCTTCGGTGCCGCCGCCGGTGAAGACGATCTCGGTGGGATCGGCGTGGATCAACGCGGCCAGCTGCCGCCGGGCCGCTTCCATACGCTGCTTGGCGGTTTGACCGAAAAAGTGGATGCTCGAAGCGTTACCATACACTTGACCGAGACACGACACCATGGCCTCCAGAACTTCGGGAGCTACGGGGGTGGTGGCGTTATGGTCGAAATAATAATGCTGCACGTTGTTTTATTTTACCAATGCGCCAACCGATACTTACTCTGACCACGGATTTCGGACTGGCGGACCATTACGTGGCCGCCATGAAGGGCGTGATTCTGGGAATCTGCCCGCAAGCGCGGATGGTGGACATCAGCCACCAGGTGAGGCCGTTCGCCATCGCCGAGGGCGCCTACCTGATTGCCCAAAGCTATCCCTGCTTCCCGCCAAAATCGGTGCATGTCGTTGTGGTTGACCCGGGAGTGGGGACGGCACGCCGGCCAATATTGGTGGAAGCCGCCGGGCAATATTTCATCGGGCCGGACAATGGCGTGCTGGCCATGGTGTACGGCCGCGAAGAGCACAAAGTGCGCCTCATCGCCAATGAGCGTTACTTTCGCCAGCCGGTCAGCCAGACCTTTCACGGGCGCGACATTTTCGCTCCGGTGGCGGCGCACGTAGCGGCGGGAATTCCGCCGTCCAAAATGGGCAAACTCATTCAAGACTATCTGCGGCCTTCGTTCCTCAAGCCGCAACGCACCGGCAAGCGCACCTGGATGGGGCAGATTCTGCGGATCGACCGTTTCGGCAATGTCGTCACCAATTTCCACGCGTCCGATTTCCCGGACCTGGAGCGGCGCAACTTCTCGATGGCGCTGGGCCCGCGCGAGGTCGGCGTGCTGGCGCGCAATTATGCCGAGTGCGGGCCGGGCGAATTGTTCGCGATCGTGGGAAGCTCGGGATACCTGGAAATATCGGTGGGGCAGTCCTCGGCGGCGGAGACGATCGGCTGCGAAACGGGGGCGCCGGCGGAGTTGACGATCTGGTGAAAACCGTTTTTCTGGCTCATGCACGGGCCGACCGCGACGCCGCAAGACAGCTCGCCGAATTCCTGGAGTTCGGCTGCGATCTTACCTGCTACGTCGAAGATGGGATGATTGGCCCAGAGCACGACCTGATCTCGATGGCGGAGGAAGGACTCTCCGCCGATGTCCTGGTGCTGTTGCTCTCTCCGGCATCCTCTCCAGTCCGCTGGGTTCGGGAACGCTGGGAGCCGGTGCTTTTCGATCGGGCGAGACGCGGCGGTGTCGAAGTGATAACGGTGCTGCTGCGGGAGTGTTCATTCCCAGCGTTGTTGCGGCGCCGGAATTTCATCGACGGGACCACGAACCGGCTGACTGCCCAACGGCTGCTGAAGCGTTGGTTCTGGCAACAGGAGCGCGGGCCAGCCTCATCGCCCGGCACGGAGTTCTCCAGCTCCCTGGAGAACCAGTACTCGACACTGGCCGATCGCGGCGGCACGGCGCTAGTCAGCGGCGCCGACGCATCGCGGTTCGCGCGCGAAGCCACCGAGGACTTTGCCGCCGTGCTGTGGGTGCCGTGCCATGGACGCACACTGGCGCAAGCCGCGGGAGAGCTGGGCCATCAGCTCGGACTCACACTCGATGGCCAGGCAAAGGAGAATTGCGGCCGCATCCGCGATCTGCTCTCCGCGCGCCGCTGCCTGGTGGTGTTGGATGCTCCGGGTCCAGAGATCTCAGCCGAACTGACAGCCGGCGGACGCACGTCGACGGCAGTCACGCGCGAAGCGGTGACGATTCTGGAGACGCCGCAGACCCTGGCGTATGCTCGCGATCTGATCGCCGCCCGGCGGTACGCCGAAGCCTATGAGCTGTTGTACCGGCTGCTGGACGCGGTAGTCGAACCGGAGGCGTGCGCCCGCGAGCTGACCTGGATCTGCGAACATTGGGACCGTGTGGAAGAGGCGAATGTGCTGCGGTTCAACTACGGTTCGCCCGGCGGCGAGCAACTGGCGCTTTTTTGAAAGGCGATGCTGGATGAGCCCGAAGCGGTCCGCGGCGGTTGGCCGCACCGCTGCACCCAGTCCACCGCGGCAGTTTAGGCGTCTACTTCAACGGCGGTTGTGAGGATCTCGCGGCTAAGGAGCACGTCACGTTCAGCGGACGGCAATGTTTCCAGGTAGAGTTCAACGGCCTCCTTGATATTCGCCATAGCCTCTTCGAGCGTGGCTCCTTGCGACTGGCAGCCCTTCAGTTCCGGACACCACGCGTAGAATCCGTGTTCGTCCTTTTCGATAACGACACTTGCCTTGCGAGCCATAGAGCCAGTTTAGCGCCTTGGCGGCTGGAGGTCGCAGCCGTAGAATTGTCCAATGCGGAATGAGCCTGAACGGGAGATTCGATTCCAATGCGGGGCGAGCCTGAAAGTGGAATTCGATTCCAACGCGAGATGAGCCTGAAAGCGAAATGTCGGATGCTGCGGATGAA
>Ga0326728_10011511_pt1 | contig 20137 bp, 14 predicted proteins | sample MB3enrmetagenome_FD_207602 | JGI IMG/M metagenome (GOLD analysis project Ga0326728, IMG submission 207602) | Lab enriched peat soil microbial communities from McLean, Ithaca, NY, United States - MB31MN | ecosystem: Environmental > Terrestrial > Soil > Wetlands > Peat | place: USA: New York... | reverse complement strand
TTCCTGATGGAAGCGGGCGGCAAGGAACGAATCTTTGTGAACGAAGTGAATACGATGCCCGGGTTCACGAAGATCAGCATGTATCCGAAGCTGTGGGAGGCCTCGGGGCTGAGCTACAAAGAGCTGATCACGCAGCTGATTGAGCTGGCGCTGGAACGGCAGGCGGAGAAGAGCAAGACGACGTACAGCAGGGAAGATTGATGAAACAGGGACTGATGGACTAAGGGAGCAGGGAGCAGAGAACAGCAGACAGGAAACAGGAAACAGTCCTCCGGTGTCTAATAGGACTGGTGCTTCCGACTCTCCATTCCGCCCGCTTCCGCATTATTCTTTTTTCGAAGGACGAAACCAATGACATTGCTCGATGCTCCCCAGTTCGACGCCGCGCGATCCAAGCGCAACAAGTTGATCGTGCAGTTGAGCGTTGCGGCGCTCTTTGTGCTGCTGGTGGTTTACTGGCTCGTGGCCAGCCGGCCTGTGGATTGGCCATGGCACTGGCAGCGCTATTTGTTCGGACGCTCTACAGTGAACAAATTCATGAACGCCCTCGAGGCCAACGATCTTTCAAAGGCCTACGGGATTTGGGTCCACGACGCGAATTGGCAGCAGCATCCGCAACAGTACTCGACATACCCCTTCAAGCGTTTTCAGGACGATTGGAGTCCGACGAGCCCTGATAACGACTATGGCCCGATCCGGAGCCACACCATTGCGCTCGCAGGGCCGTATGGCAATGGCTTGCTCGTGGCCGTGCTGATCAACGGCCGCAAGAGCGATGCGCTGAACCTGGACTACGATCCCAAGACCGGACAACTGAGCTTCGCGCCGCCGGGCGTGAGCTTGTACCTGGGGCCGTAAGGCAGGGATGAGGGATCAGAGACCAGGGGTCAGGGACCAGGGACCGACCGGCTGTTTGTCTTTTAGTCATCCCCGCCCCCTCTCCCCGGTATGCCATACCTCCATATCTGAAAGCAAAAGACTTACGGAACGACCCCGTACCTCGTCGATACCTCTGCCATACCTCGCCATACTCTCCCATACCAAACGCAGCGGAGTTAGCGGGGGCCGGCGGAGTTAACGGCGCTAAAAAGGCAGCCGACTCACCGATTCCCGAGGCGATGGGCTGCTGGCTGGCGCGGCCTTTTGGATAGAAGAGGATCATGGAACGAGTATGCGCCGGAGTGGGTAATAATTGGCAAACTTGCGAGAAGCATGGACCAGGGATTATGGATCAGGGAATGAACGACTTACGAGGGCCGTGGAGATTTATTTTGGTGGCGGGGGCTTGACAAGAGTTTTGGGTGGGGCAATCTTGCGGCCTCTCGATCACGGAGCTTGCGGGGGGCGGCAGGCTGGACGGCGTGAATCGAAGAGCATCGGTTAAGCGAAGCCGACTTACCGGTGCCAATCCGGCGCCGGTGAGTGCATTGGCGATTTTGCGTGAATTGACTAGGCCCGCAGTTCCCTAAGCTGCTGGCACCGCGCCGATTTGCTGCAGCAGCCCAAGCATATCTGGCTGGCCATGTTCTTCTACGAATTGACGACCCGACAGACGGTAGATATTCATGGCCTGCACCGCGATCATTCTTCCCGTTGGCGGGACGCCAAAGAATGTACCGCGATGAGTGCCCCGCATTGTGAACCTTGCGGCTACCTTGTCGCCTTCAGCAACCATCTCCTCCAGCGTCCATTGAATATCGGGAAAGCCTCCGCGCATCATCCAGATGATAGCGAGGTAGCCTGCAGGACCGCGCATAGGCTCGGGACGTCCCGGTACATGAAATATCGCATCGGGCGAGATGAGCTCCTGAGCAAGCATCTCGCTGGCAGTGTTGATGAACTCCAAGAAGCGGTGCATAACGATCTTGTTGGTTTCTGCAGTCATATCAGTATCTCCTCCATTCTCTCTCCCTCTTCTCTGAGAGAACGGTGCCTCCTGAGGGCAGTGATGCCTGCTGCCCCTACTGCTCCACGACCTTCATTTGTTGTTCGTTCATCCGACCGCCATGAATCTTGAACTCGGATAGAGCACGGTCAATCTCTTTCAGGTCTTCCGCGGTTAGTACAAGGTTGGCCGCTTCGATGTTCTCCTCAAGATGCTTGATCTTGCCCGTCCCGGGGATCGGGACGACGAACGGCTTTTGGGCCAGCAACCATGCGAGCGATAGCTGCGCCGTCGTTGCGCCTTTCCTTTTCGCAAGCTCGGTGATGCGATGGACAAACGGCTTGTTCGCCGCAATGCTCTCCGGCTGAAAGCGGTCAAATCCAGAACGCAGATCCGATTTCGGATCAAATTTGGTCTGTGCATCGAGGTTCTGCGTCAGATAGCCCATACCCATCGGGCCCCAGGGGACGAAACCGATACCCAACTCCTCGCATGTGCCGAGCAGTCCGTTCTTCTCCGGGTCCCTATTCATAAGCGAATATTCTGTCTGAAGTGCGGCCACGGGCTGAACTGCGTATGCTTTGCGGATGGTGATCGGGCTCGCTTCCGAGAGGCCGAAATGCAACACCTTGCCTTCACCGATAAGCTCTTTCACCGCACCCGCAACGTCCTCGATTGGCACATTCGGATCAACGCGATGTTGATACAAGAGGTCAATGTGATCCGTCCGGAGACGCTTAAGACATCCGTCCACCATCCACTTGATGTGATCGGGTCGACTGTCTAGACCACCCTTTTCGGTGAGATCGAAGCCGAACTTCGTGGCGATCTTCACTTCGTTACGGATTGGTTCGAGTGCGCCGCCCACGATGGTCTCGCTCGTATACGGGCCGTACACTTCTGCGGTGTCGAAGAATGTGACACCCTTGTTGTGGGCCTCGCGAATGACCCTGATGGCGTCTTCAATCGGGGCGGCAACGCCGTAGTTGGTGGCCAGGTTCATGCAGCCAAATCCGAGTTCCGATACTTCCAGAGTTCCAAGCTTGCGTGTCTTCATTTCCAAATCCCTCGAGTTCAACACTAGGCCGGGAGGCTCGCATAGCGGTAGCCTGATCGACTGGAATCATTGCCTATTTGGCCGAGGCAAGTTAAAAATCTCTGCCTCCGCCTCGGATATGTCTTATTGTTGAAGATGTAGAGGAGATGGAATGAAGGCCAAGAAATCAGAGCATAGCAACAGTCCCCAAATCGCGCAAGTGCTCTATGAGTTGGCTGATGCAATTAGCAAAGTGGTGGGGAAAGACTCAGAAGTGTCAACTGCAGTCCCCGGCCTCACGCTCTACCGAAACACTGTTCCGACCGCACCCAATCCCTGCTCCTATGTGCCGAGTTTGCTTGTCATTCCGCAGGGAAAGAAGCGTATCGATCTGGGCAAGCACAGTTATGTCTTCGGCGAATCAACCTTCCTCCTCACATCAATTGAACTCCCGATCATCAGCCGGGTGTGCGCTGCCAGTGTGGAGAGACCCTACCTGGCATTCTTCCTCAAACTTGATATGGGGATGGTCCGCGACGTTCTTCATTCCGAAGAAGTGCACATTCCTCCACCGCCGGTTGGAACCCGCGGCATGGTTCTTGGTGAAGCAACGATAGAACTTCTCGCGCCATGTTCACGGATGGTGCAGACTCTCCACACTCCACAGGACGTTCCGTTCTTTGGCAAGTTGCTCCACCGAGAAATCATCTATCGCCTTCTTCAGGGGCCACAGGGAGATCGTCTGCGTTCAGTCGCAACGCTTGCAGACCAAAGCTATCGGACAGCGAAGGCCGTTACTTGGCTGCGCGATAACTTCAAGAGGACGCTGAATGTGGATGAACTCGCATCGATGACTGGTATGAGCAGATCTACTCTGAATCATCACTTCCGTGGTCTCACAGCTATGAGCCCCCTTCAGTTTCAAAAGCAGCTTCGGCTCCATGCGGCTCGGCAGAAGATGCTTACGGACGAGCTAGATGCTGCGAGCGCAGCGTTCGAGGTTGGATACGAAAGCCCAAGCCAATTCAATCGTGAGTACAAGCGATTCTTCGGACAACCACCGATGCGCGATATACAAGCATTGCGAGCCACCTTGTGATTGCGGAATCTTCGTGGCGTTATTCCGAGCGACTCCGCTCCGCCTCGATTCGTCGGCAGGTAAGACCGCTGCGATCCGCGAAGAAATCTCGGCTGATGACTTCAGGCCAAGGCGCTCATCGGGCCTGCGCCATTTGCTGAATGCAGGATCGATTCGGGGGCACCCGCCGGAGATGGCTTAATTCGCGACGTCGAGAGGAACTTCGATGGAGCCAGCGCGGTCGGCGTTGAGGTCGTGGACGCCAATGCGCAGATCGACCTAGCCGATGGGCAGGTCGAACGGCAGGCGCACGGTAATCCCTGAGGACAGGATGTGCTGAAACTGAGCGGCGTTGAGACCAACCTGGAATGCGTGTGTGTAGTCATTCAGCGGATGGCCGAGGCCGTCGTAGGCGATCATGACAAGCTCGATGGCGGCCTTGCGGCTTCCGTCGGGCAGGTTGTCGAGAGCCAGGCCATGCGCGTCGATCGTGAGATCGACGATGTACGGGTGCACAGGGCCTCTGAGTGAGGCCGACTTGTCGGCGGGTGGGGCGCTGGGAAGAATGACGCCCTGGAACGCCGGATCGCCGGCTGGAAGGACGCGCGCCTTGAGCAGGATTCCAGAAGCTTCCGGAGCATCGTGGTCAAGAGCCGCCGCGAACTCGCTGCTCGGCCCACCACCTGCAGGCGAAGTTCCCCCCGGCGCATCGGCGTAGTAGCCGCGGCGATAAGCCAGCTTGAGGCCATGGTCATCGTCGAGCGTTACCTTGATGGAGCGATAGCGGCCGTCGAGCACAGCATTCTTTGGCACGTAGGCAAGCGTGTAATAACTTGAGCCGTTTTCGATGGCGCCGGCCAGAGCTTTGTCCAAGTCGTTTGTCTCAAGGTATGCATGGCCGCCAGTGTCGTCGGCGACTTGCTGCATGGTGGCCTGGTTATCGTAATGCTGCTCCCGTTGTTGCGACCACTGTGCGGCTTGGGCATCAGCCGCGGCATGGACATTGGAGGGTATGGTGGGATTGTCGGAAGCGCTGAACTCCGAGGTCTCCCACAGGCCACTCGCATCGACCGGATAGATGGCCACGCGCGCGGCGGTGAGCATGTCGGTGGTTTTCTGCACTTCCTCGCGATAGCCCGCGATGTTGGCGAAGGGGTCGGGTTGCGATGAATCGGGAAACAGCACAAGCGGAAACGCGCCAGAGAACCAGATCACGTTCTTGCGCCCCGAAATGCCGCCGAGATAGCCGGCCAACTGCCTCATGGCCTGGAGCGTGATGTGCATGCGCGCGTTGACCTGGCCGGCGATCTGATCGGCCTCAAACTGCTGGAGAGCCGCGGCAGCGTTCATGGGGCCATTTTGCGGGCCCGGGTTCGAGGCGCCGGTATTGGAGATAGGGGGAGGCGTGGCGGGCAGTGTGCCGGCCACCGCGTTGACCTGGTTGTTGGCGAGGGCAATCGATGAAGGCGTATCAACCAACGGCGACTGCTGCGTGTTGGTCTTCGGCTTCCTGAGCAGGCTAACCAGGGCCGCCGGGTCGCTTGTGAACTGGGTGACGATGCGCAATTGCGTGCTGAGCGTAAAAATGGCCAGGGTTGTGCCGGGCTTTACCGTGCCCAGGTAGTCGATCATCTTGCTGCGCACGCGCATCTGGTCGCCGAGGGGCGTGTTCAGCGCGTCGAGCACGAGAACATTTACCGCACTCGACTCGGGATACTCTGGCAGGTTGGTGTAGGTATTTGGCGGCAACGCCGCGGAGGCCAGAAACGCGGGCGGAGTGCCGGCTGGCCGGTGCTCATCAAATGAAAAGAGGGATTGCTCTTTGCCGTCTTCGAAGACATGAAAGCGGGCCTGGTCGACGCCATGCACGGGTTTGTCGTGGTCCGTGACTACAACGTCCACGAGGACCAGGCTTGAGTTGGCGCGAATCGCCGGCGCCGCGGCGTTTTGGGATTGCGCGATCGGCAAGGTGAGAAGCAGTGATCCGGGAAGAAGGAACCACGCCGACCGGTGAAGAATGCGCATACGTAAGCCCCCTTATCGGGCCGATTCGGGGAAGAATACGGCCATGCCTCCACCGGTTCCTATTTTGCACTTCCTGCACGGACCCGGCGCAGAATTCTCGCAATGTCACCCGAGTCAAGCGTGAGCGCTCCATGCTCTAGCGCGCAGCTTCGGTGAGGATTTCGGTGTTCTTGCTCATCTTTGCGGTTCGCTCGATCTTGTCCCAGTTGAAGGGCTTGCCGTCGATGGCGCGCTTCAGAGTTTTGAAAAGAACAATCGAAAACACCTGGCGGTAGGCGAACCGCTGTAGCCAGATGTGGAACAGCAACCAGCCGTCGCCTTTGTTGGCGGGATGTCGACGCTCCAGGCTGAATGCAGCTGACGAGGTAATGAAATCGATGACCAGGAAGCCGAGGAAGTAGACCACGAGTTTTTCAAAGCTCGCCGCGGAAGCTGCTTCGGGGTGGTAATGGCGATCGACGAGGAAATTGACGACGCCGGCTACGAACATGATGTCGATGAAGGGTGAGACCAGGGGCAGGAACATCTGGAAGATGAGAATGTTTGGCAGCGCGAAGAGGCCCATGGCCTTGTTGCGGATGAAGGCGGCGCGATGCTTCCACACGGCCTGCAAGGTGCCGAATGACCAGCGAAAGCGCTGCCGCATCAGACCCTTGGCATTGATGGGCGCCTCAGTGTAAGCCAGAGCGCGGTCCTCATAGTCGACCCTTAATCCCTGTTCGAGGAGGTTCATGGTCAGGTCAGCGTCTTCGGCTACGGTGTTCAGGGGATAGCCGCCGGCGGCCTTGACCGGGGCGGTGCGCCATGCGCCGATGGCTCCTGGCACCACGGTGACGACGTGGAAGAGATCAAGAGCGCGGCGCTCGAAGTTCTGGCTGGTGATGTATTCGAGGGCCTGCCAGCGGGTCCAGAGATTGACTCGGTTGCCCACTTTGGCGTTGCCGGCGATGGCGCCGATTCTGGGATCCTCGAAATGAGGAATCAGTTTGGAAATGGCATCGGCCGCGATCACGGTGTCGGCGTCAATGCCGACAAAGATCTCCTCGTCGATGCGATCCAGCGCATAGTTGAGCGCCGCAGCCTTGCCTTCATTGCGCTTGGTGAGGACCTGGACGTGGACCGCGGCGATTTCCTTGGCGAATGCCGTGGCGGCTACCTCGGCGGTTCGGTCCCGGGAGCCGTCGTCAATCACAATGACGCGCAGGTTCTTGTAGTCGGAATTAAGGACCGAGCGGATGGTGCGGACGATGACTGACTCTTCGTTGAACGCGGGGATAAGAACGGCCACGCGAGGGTTGAAACCGGGCGAGGCGTCGCGGTGCGGCTTGATGAGGCGGTCGATGACGGCGAACAGGCCCACGATGATGAGGCGCGCGCTCATCAGAATGTCGCCGACGAAGAAGACCATGACGATGAAGTTGCCGATGATGTCGAGAACAGAGAAAGCGATGGAGTCCGGGATGGTGCGCATACGCTGCCAGAAGGTGAGCGGCGGCATCACCTCGGCGGTAGTTTTCCCCATGAGGGCCGAGACCGGAACAATGGAGTAACCGCGAGCGCGGAGTGCGTCGATGAGCGGTCCCAGCGCGGCCACGGTCACTGAACGGTTTCCGCCGCCGTCGTGCATGAGGATGATGGAGCCGCGGAACTGGGGCTTGGTCTTCATGGTTTCGAGCTGAGCGAAGACCGACTGGATAATCTCCGAGTTGGTCTTGCGAGGATGCTCATCCCAGTCGTCGGTATCAATTTTGCTGCCGATGATGGTGTAGCCCATCTGCTGGATGCGCCAGGCGGGCGCGGCCTCGTCGTCTGTGTCGGGCTCTTCGTCGATGTCGTATGGCGGCCGGAAGTAGAGCGGCTGTACGCCCAGCTTGCTTTCGAAGAGGCGCTCGGTGAGGGTGATTTCGAGATCGACCTGGCGCGGCGAGATTTCGCTGATGTCGGGATGGGTCCAGGTGTGGTTGCCGATTTCATTGCCTTCGCGGACGATACGCTGCATGAGGCCGATATGCTGCGCAGCCTCAGAGCCAATGGCCATGAAGGTGCCTTTGACGTGCCTGGCTTTGAGAATGTCGAGAATTTTGGGAGTCCACTCAGGATCGGGGCTGTCGTCGAAGGTTAACGCAACCTGGTTGGCATGGTAGCCGTATTGCTCCACTGTGTAGGGATGCGGATAGACGTCCATATGCTCGTCGTCGATGAGCTTTTTGCGCGGGTCCGGTTCGTCGGTGTCAACGTCGACTGTGCGCTTGCCGGGCTGCGGGAGGCCGGTGATGCGCAGGATGTCTCCATCGCCCTCGAGGTCCACATCGTGGCCGGGCTGAACGGTGGCCAGCGCTTGCAGAGCCGCGGGATCGCTGGGGTGGTCCCAAACGTTCCAAAGCGAACTGTCTTCCCATCCAAGACGCCATAGGGCGAAAGTTTGCAGACCGAGCTCGCGCGCGGCCCGGAGCTCATTGAGAACGGTGACGGCGTCAAGGAACCACACAACATGACGCCGATTATTGTCCTCGTCGATGTACTCGAAGTGAGGATTGAGGGTGTCGTAGTCCAGATCGAGGTCGGCGTCGGCATCGGAGGCACGTTCCCAGGTATCGGTTACGGACAGATCATCGGTATCGAGAACCTTCGGCTTGCTATGGTGGCGATCCTTCGGATTGGGAATCGAAAGCGTCCAGTCGTAACCGTAGTTTCCGATGGCGCAGATGATTTTTTCCTTGGGTACGACCTTGAGCACGCGGACGAGATTGCCGACGAACCATTGCTGACTGGCGATCGGCCCCGGATCGCTGGTGTCCTGGTGTTCGTCGTAGTTCATGAGGATAATGCCGTCGGAGTTAGCGGCCATGGATCTCAGGTCCTGGTCGCTGGTAGAAACAGCCACGTTAACGTAAAGACGAAAATTACTGGGGTGCATCTGAGCGTAAAGCGCCTGGATGAACTGCAGGTACGCCGGTTCGTCTGCGTCAGGGATGCTCTCAATGTCGAGAGATATACCTCGATAAGCGGGGTAAGTTGACAGGAGGCGCATGATCTGCTGGAGGAGAGCCGCGCTTTTGGCTGAATTGCCGAGCACGTCTCCGACGCCGGTATCCCACTCCTGAGTGTGTGGATTGAAGTTGTTGATGGCAGGAAAGACTTCGGTGTCTTCTTTGGCCTTCTGAATGACCTGCTTGACCTTGTCCAGGTAGTCAGGGTCATGCACGGTGGCTCCCTGGATCACGGGATACTCGCTCAGGTTGTCGCCGCTCATCGCCATTAAGGTGCCGTTGGGCGAATCCACGTGCAGCCACATGGGGAACAGCATGTCGATCTGGTGGATGTGTTCTTTGAGTGAGGAGTAGCTGGCCGGGTCGTACTGCACGTAATAGGCGGCGCGCAATCCTTCACCGGTGTTCAAAGGAATGTCAGACGGCTTGCGTTGGGTCTTGCGACGCGCGGGATGCTGGTTTTTTCCGTTGCGCTCGAGAATGGATGGCTCAGGCAGGGCTCGATAATTGTGTTTCGGATTGGGAAGCAATAACTCCGGCAATTGCTGGTTGCGGATGACGTTGAAGATAAAGCCAACGACGACGAGAGTCGAGAGTACGGCGGTCGCATCGAGAATGCGGCGTAGGCGCTTCCAGCGCTTGCGTTCCGGGTCGAAAAAGATTTGTTGGTCCGGCATCTTTTGTGCTGTAAGCAGCTCCGCAAAGACAGCGCAAAAAGGAGGTCGCATCCCATGAATGCGACGGCCTTGGCTGGAAATGGCAAGGGCGCGGGATTCCTGGACGTGCCGTACGCTGTACATTAAAAATCGTATGGAAGCTGGCGATGAGAGTCAATTAACGCCGCAGAGTCCCCAGGGTCGCCGTTGGGGTGGAGCGCTTGCGGCACTGGCGATTGTCCTGGCGCTGTTAGCCGGCCTGGCTCTGCGACTTTGGATGCTCCGGAACGTTTTCGAAGTCAATGGGGACTCGCTGATCTACGGCGGACTGGCAAAAAACCTCCTGCTGCATGGGCGATATGACCTGACTCTGCCGAGCGGCAGGACGTATCCGACATTGATACGGCTGCCTGGCTATCCGATTTTTCTCGCCCTGTGCTTCAGGCTCTTCGGAATGGAGAATTACTACTCCGCGGCGTGCGTGCAGATTGTGCTCGATCTGCTCGGCTGCCTGCTGCTTGCGGGATTTGTCCGGCGGATCGCACCTGCCCGGCTAGGCCGGGGCGCTACGCTGGCGGCACTTTGGCTGGCGGCGCTGTGCCCTTTTACTGCTTCCTATACCGCTGAGCCGCTGACAGAGACGCCGACACTGTTTGTGTTGGCGCTGGCCATGTGGGCGATGGCGCGATTCAAGGACGAACCGAGCTGGGCAAACGCGCTGTGGTTTACCACGGCGGTGAGTTACGCAGCGCTTTTGCGGCCGGATGGAGCCCTGGCGGCCATCGCGTTTGTACCCGCGATTTTTGTTGGTCTTGGACGAGGGAGAAGGCAGGGCGAGCTTCCGGCGCGCAAGTTGGTGCGTATGGCGACGGTTTGCGTTTTGCTGGCGCTGACTCCGTTTGCGGTTTGGACGGCGCGCAATTGGAGGGTCTTTCACGTTTTTGAGCCGCTGGCGCCGCGACTGGCCACCGATCCCGGCGAAAGCTCGAACCCGGGATGGGAACGGTGGGTGAAGAGCTGGTGCCTGGATTACATATCGACGTACGAAATCTACTGGAACGTGCCGGGGGACGAGCTGGATGTGAAGGAACTCCCGAACCGCGCGTTTGACTCGCCCGCGCAATACGCCGAGACAGCCGCGCTTGCCGCAGACTACAACAGCCACGGAATGGAGCTTTCACCGGCGATCGATGCTCACTTTGGGCGGCTGGCCGAGGAACGGATTCAATCTGATCCGCTGCGATCCTGGGTGTGGCTGCCGCTGGGCCGCGTAGCCGATATGTGGCTGCGCCCGCGCGTGGAGAACATGGATATCGATCTGGATTGGTGGGTCTATTCGCACCATCACAGGGAGACGGAATTCAGCTGGGCGTACTCGGGATTGAATGCGATCTATCTGATCTTAGGAATTGCCGGGCTCTGCATGCGGCCGCGATTGTGGGGCGCGATGCTCGCCTACATGCTGCTGCGAAGTGCGCTGCTGCTGACGATTGAGGCGCCGGAGACACGTTACACGCTGGAGTGCTTTCCGATGCTGTTTGCGGGCGGCGGGATCGCGCTAGCGTGGGCTGTGGAGAGGATTTACTTGTCGAAGCTGAAGGCGCCCGGAGGCAATGGCTGATTGACCTTGATATTCGTGTAATGGCAGGTGCGCGTCGTGCCATCCTTTTCGTCAAAGACTTGTTTGAGGCTGACGGCGCGGGCGGTATCGAGCCAGATCGTGACCTTGGGTATGTTCTGGCGGACCGTGGCATCCTTGGCGACCAATTCGAGTTTGTCGGTCTTGACACCGTCGATCATCTCGGTATCGAGATACTTGAGATCCCATTTGTCTTCGAGGTCGTGACCGCTGGCGCCGAACCCGAGCATCAGGTAGCTCTCGTATTTTCCTGCTTGCGTGTAGGTCTTAGCGTCGCTCTCTTTGCCGGAGTCGGACTCGCGGAGGACACCATTCGAGAATACATAGGTTTGGGCAGCGGGGCGGTCATTGTGGTGAGAGATGTGGGCGGCCATTTGAAAGTGCGTGCCCTGGCGCTGGTAGTAGGCGGTTCCGGTCAGTTTATCCGTGTCAGGGATGGGGTCGGTCTGGACTGTGTCGAATTCGAAGCTGGCGGTCGTGGTATGGAAGTTTTTCGCGGCGGCATCGAGCTTGGCCAGCACGCTGGCAAGATCCTCGGCACGCAGCGATGAAATCGGCACAAAGGCCGCGACAAGAACGACAGGCAAGAAGAAGTTCGATCGTAGACGCATGGACTTCCTTATGCTATTTGACTCACGGATGGGCACTCTGGATTCCTGAAAGAGGAATTAACGGTGCGCCCAGACCTTCCATGTAAGGTTTCCCTGGGCATCTGTCGCCGTTTCCCACCGTTCAACATAGACATCATCACCGGTGACGGGTTCGACGGCTTTGCGCAGAATCCTTTTCACCTCGCGGTCGGACGCGCCGGCAGGAATGGTGACAGCAGAGGCCTGCATCGTGATGATGACGCCACGCCCGCCGGGAACAACCTGGAAAGGGAGACTGGAGGCGGCGGCCGAGGATGGTTTGGCGCCGTAGTCCCACAAGTGAGGGGTGACGAAGATGAAAAGCAGAATCAGCGTGACCATGATGTCGTAATGAAACGACCCGCGGGAATAGGTCCAGTAGAAATAGCTGCGCAGGATCTGCTTGAAACCGCGTTTGGGTTCAGCGACGGGATTGCTCGAAGTGGAAGACGCCATCATCTCTCTTCAACAATTCTATCCATTCCACCCATATATGGGCGAAGAGGCTCGGGAATAAGGACAGAGCCGTCGGGCTGCTGGCAGTTTTCGACAATGGCGAGCCAGGTGCGGCCCACGGCGAGACCGCTGCCGTTGATGGTATGCACGAACTCGGGTTTGGCCTTTGCGCCCGGCGCCGCAGAGGGGCGGTAGCGGATATTTGCGCGGCGCGCCTGAAAGGCATCGAAGTTGGAACAGGAAGAGATTTCGCGGTAGAGATTCTGGCCCGGCAGCCAGACTTCGAGATCGTAGGTCTTGGCAGATGAAAACCCAGTGTCGCCGGTGCAGAGGAGGACACGGCGATATGGCAGGCCAAGCACTTCGAGAATTTCTTCGGCGTCGCGGGTGAGGCGCTCGTGTTGCGCATCGGATTCTTCAGGCCGCGTGAATTTGACCAGCTCGACTTTCTGGAACTGGTGCTGGCGGATGATGCCACGCGTATCCTTGCCGGCCGCGCCGGCTTCGGCACGAAAGCAGGGGGTGTAAGCGGCGAAAGAGATGGGCAGGTCGGCGTATTCGAGGATTTCGTCGCGATAGAGATTGGTGACGGGAACCTCGGCGGTGGGGATGAGCCAGTGGTCGCTGTCCTTGTAGTCTCCGCGCGTGGCGACGTCGGCATCGGCATCGGAACAGCGAAACAAGTCCTCGGCGAACTTGGGCAATTGACCAGTGCCGAAGAGCGACTTTGAATTGACCATGAACGGCGGAAGGACTTCGGTGTAGCCGTGCTTCTGCGTATGCGTGTCGAGCATGAAGCCGATGAGAGCGCGCTCGAGGCGCGCGCCCGCACCCATGTAGACTGCAAAGCGCGCGCCAGAGAGCTTGGCGGCTCGCTCAAGATCGAGAATGCCGAGGGCTTCGCCGATCTCCCAGTGGGGCTTGGGCGTGAATTCGAACTTCTTCTGCTCGCCCCAGGTTTTGACGGTTTTGTTGTCCGCTTCGGACAGGCCGACAGGAACTTCGTCGCGCGTGAGGTTGGGAACGCGGGCCAGGGATTGGCGCAACTGCTCATCGAGCTCGGCGGCTGTCTTGTCCAGCTCGTCGAGTTTTTCTTTCAGCGTGCGCGTCTCATCCATGACGGCCGCGGCTTCGTCATTCTTGCCAGCCTTCTTGAGCGCGCCGACTTGCTGGCTGAGATCGTTGCGGCGAGCTTTGCACTGCTCTGCGAGAGTGATGGCTTCGCGTCGGCTACGATCGAGAGCGCGAAAATCTCCGAGCAGAGCGGCGGGATCGGCGCCACGCGCGCGCAGCTTTTCTTCAACCAATTCCAGGTTGGAACGGACGAATCCTAAGTCGAGCATTCTGTTACCAGTTTACCCGGCCCTCTTCGAAACGGCCTGTGCATCCGCCCCGGTGGGACCGGCTTCAGTTTGCTCCGTCCAGCCGGGCAGTGTCTGGTCACCGGTGATGAGGCGGGCGCCGCGCGTGAAGGTGAAGTAGGTCCAAGCCCAGTTGGCCAGCACGGAAAGCCGATTGCGGAAACCGATGAGAAAGAAGATGTGAATGGTGACCCAGGTGAACCACGCCGGGAAACCGCTCAAATGCGCCTTGAATGGCCACTCGACTTTGGTGATGGCAGACATGCGGCCGATGGTGGCCATATCGCCTTTGTCAAAGTAGCGGAAGGGCGGGCGGGGTTTGCCGGCGAGGTCTGCGGCGATGATTTTCGCGACGTGGTCGCCCATTTGCATGGCGGGTTGGGCGACACCGGGGATCTGGTGACCATCCTGCTCGAAGTGAGCGAGGTCGCCGAGAACGAAGACGTCGGGCAGGCCGGCCGGGTTGAGCTTGTTGTCGACGATGACGCAGCCGCGTTTGTCGAGTTGGACGTCGGAAGATGAGGCCAGCATCTTGCCGAGCGGCGAGGCCTGGACGCCCGCGGCCCAGAGGGTGACGGCGGTGTCGATGCGCTGTCCGTTGGCTTCGACCCACCCGGGGCCCACGCCGGTGACCTGGGCTTTGGTGTGGACTTCAACGCCCAACCGTTTAAGTGTAGCTTCAGCTTTGGCGGAGAGATCTGCAGGATAGGCGGAGAGTACTCGCGGGCCGTTGTCGAGCAAGAGAACGCGGCTTGTGGCCGGGTCGATGTGGCGAAAATCGTGGCGCATATAGAGCTGAGCGATGTCGCTGATGGCGCCGGCCAGCTCAACGCCGGTGGGCCCGCCACCGATGACGACGAAGTTGAGGGGAGGGTGCCAGCCCTGTTCGAGCATCTGGCGCTCGGCCAGTTCGAAGGCCAGCAGCACACGGCGGCGAATCTCGATGGCGTCTTCAATGGATTTGAGGCCCGGTGCGAGCGGCTCCCATTCGTCGTGGCCGAAGTAGGAGTGGGTAGCTCCGGTGGCGAGCACGAGGTAGTCATAGTCAAGGCTCGCTCCGCTGGCGAGGGTGACGTGGCGCGCGGCGGCATCGATGCCGACAACTTCATCCATTAACACCTCGGTGTTGCGCTGGCGGCGCAGGATGGAGCGGATGGGCTCGGCAATGTCAGCCGGAGAAAGCACAGCGAGCGCGACCTGGTAGAGCAGCGGCTGAAAGGTGTAGTGATTGCGGCGATCGACTACCGTAACGTCGACGGGAAGGCGCGCGAGGCCCTTGGCAGCGTTAAGGCCCGCAAAACCTGCGCCGACGATGACGACGCGCGAACGGCGAGCCGGCGGTAGATGAGCGGCGTGCGCAGATGCGGCTTGATCTTGTTGTGTCGCCTCGCTCACGGGATGCCTTTCCTTCGCAGATCTGACTTCGGTGCCCCTGATTAAAGGATGCACAAATGCGCGCGAAAGTAGCGGCAATTGGATGTGGAATCAGGTGAATGAGTGATTTCACCGGGCCGGCTTGCGCGGCTGGCGCCCTGTCGCCGGGCCTGCGGCCGTACTGTAGCATCCAGCTATGATTTGGGGCGCGACATGGGCATGGTGGGTGGGCTTTCACGCGGTGGTGGCCGTGATTCTGCTGGGGGATTCGCTTCTCCCCGGCCATCGGCGTGAATCGCGGCATGCACAGGCTTTCGCGTGGCTGGCAACAATTGGACTGGCGCTGGCCGCAGTGGGGTTTGCGTGCTGGGTGGCCATGACGATGGGCAAGCAGACTGCGCTCGAATTCGTGGCTGGCTACACGATCGAGACCTCACTGAGTATCGACAATCTGTTTGTCTTCCTGGTGCTGTTTGAGGGGTTCCGCATCAGCACGCAGCGCCAGCACACGGCTTTGCAGTGGGGTGTGTGGAGCGCGTTTGTGCTGCGCGCCCTGTTTATTGCGGTGGGCGTAACGCTGCTGCGGAAGTTCGAGTGGGTGACTTGGATATTCGGGATGATTCTGCTGTATGCGGCGTGGCGGATGGTGCGCGGCGGTTCGGCGCGCGCGGCGATTCCCCAGTGGATCGTGCGGCTGCAGCCGGCGAAGGGATCGTTGCTGCCGGTGATTGTGGCGGTCGAAGTGACCGACCTGCTGTTCGCCACGGATTCCATTCCAGCGGTGCTTTCGGTTACGCATAATCCCTTTGTGGCATACACGTCCAACGTGGCAGCGATCCTCGGGCTGCGCTCAATTTATTTCGGATTGGCGGCGATGCTTGAGCGCTTCAAATACCTGCACTACGGACTCGGCGCGCTGCTGGCCTTCGCTGCGCTGAAAATGCTGGCGGCGAAATGGATCGATGTGCCGGTGACGCTTTCGCTCGTGGTGATCGGAGTGATTCTGGTGGTGTGCGCGGTGGGGTCGTGGAACGCGGGGATGAAGACGGTGAGCAGTGGACAGTGAACAGAAAGCCGGTGAGCGGTTTCCCGGGTCGCTCGGTCGATTTGTGCGAGCCCCGTCCACCTCGATCCCAGCTGCTTCGCAGCCTTTGCCCCAAGGTGCGAGCGGCCCGGGAAACCTACGGATTCGGTGGAGCGTCTACTACAGCCGGAAATTTACTTCGATGGTGACCATGACTGGTACCGGGGTCTTACCATCCTTCATGGCGGGCTTGAATCTGTACTGCCTGACTGCTTCGAGCGCCTTCTCGTCCAATCTCATGCCGAGCGCGCGCACAACGTGAACATTCACGGGGTGGCCTTTTGCATCCACAATCAGTGAGATGAGGCAAGCACCTTGATAACCGAAGCGCCGCGCTTCATCCGTGTATTGTGCCATGACACGATGCTTGATCTGAGGGGCGCTGATATTGTCGCCGATTTGGTAAATGGGTTCGTTGGCCTGGGCCGGGGCCGTTGCGTCGGTGGGCGGGGCCACCTGCTGGGCGGCGGCGAACGGAGCGGGCAGTAGCAACAGGAGAGCGGCGGCGAATTCGCAGCGCATAGGAGTTCTCCGGAGTTGGCGAAGAAAGTGTAGCACCAAAAGTGCTATCCCCGGTCCCCGAAAGCGAGGGACCGGGGGCACCTAACGCCGGTGGCAAACTAGAATGAAAACATTGTGCAGACGATACGGGTAGAGACGACATCGGCGAAGTACGACGTTTTTGCGGGGAGCGGGTTGCTTGAGGAACTGGCGCCGCGGATTGAACGCGCGGTGGGAGGGCTGCCGCGGCGCGTGTTTGTGGTGACGTCGCCAGAGATCTGGGCGCTGTGGTCGAAGAAGTTTCTGCGGTCGTTCGACGAAGCTCCGGTGACGCTGTTTCTTCCTCCCGGCGAACAACACAAGACGATGAAGAGCGCGGAAAGGCTGCAGCGCGAGATGGTGAGAGCAGGCGGCGACCGCGGGTCGCTGCTGATTGCCTTTGGCGGCGGAATTGTGGGCGACGTGGGCGGATTTGTGGCCGCAACGTTTATGCGCGGGATCAATTATGTGCAGGTGCCAACGACGTTTTTGGCGCAAGTGGATTCGAGCGTGGGCGGCAAGGTGGGCGTGAACCTGCCTGAGGGCAAGAACCTGGTGGGGAACTTTTATCAGCCTCGGGCGGTATTTGCCGATATCGGCGTGTTGGGAACGCTGCCCGATCGCGAGCTGCGCGCGGGGTTGATGGAGAGCGTGAAAGCAGGATTCATTCGCGACCGCGCTCTGGTGCGGTTTATGGAGGAGAACGCTGAGGAGATCCTGGCGCGCGATCCAAAAGCATTGGAGCGGGTGATTGCGGCGTCGATCCGAATGAAGGCCGACGTGGTGCGGAAGGATGAGCGCGAGGGCGGACTGCGGATGATCCTGAACCTGGGACACACGGTGGGGCACGCGCTGGAGCAGGCGACGCGGTACAGGGCGATGTTGCACGGCGAGGCGGTGGCTTGGGGAATGGTGGCGTCGCTGGCCGTGGCGCGGCGGCGGGGAACGATTACCGGCGGGCAGATGGAGCGGATGGAGAAATTGATTTATCGCTACGGGCCGTGGCCGAAGCTGAAGGTGACGGCGGCGAGGGTAATGGCGGCAACAGGACGCGACAAAAAGAATGTGGGCGGTGTGAGGCGGTTCGTGCTGCCGGTGGGGATCGGCGATGCGGGCGTGGTGGAGGATGTGACGGCGCAAGAACTCGAGGCGGGAGTGAAGTACATGCTGGTGCGGGCGAGGACGGCGGGGAAGTAGAGACTAGGGAAGTAGGGAGCGAGTCAGCGAGTTTTGAATCTGCGTTGACAATCCGGGTGGGTCGGGCGAGTTAGCATTTGTTTAAAGGCTGCAAGCGCGGAAGCGCAGGTGTCGTGCGCGGCTTCCCTAGTCTACAAACGTGCATCGGCCTTCAAACGAGCATTCCCCATCATGAAGTTGAATTCCAGTTTCCCCAACTCCGGAAATAGCGAGCGAGAATGAGCGATCAGCCCATGTATCGGTGGCTTGAGCAGCAGGGCGAGGCCTTTGGCAATCCGGGCCTGATGCCGCGCTGGACTTCAAGCGTGAAGGACGCGGTGGTGACGGCGTATTCGGGATCGAGCCGGATCTGGTTCACATGCTCGCACGGAATATTGAACGAAGTCTATTGCGGGACGATCGATCACCCGCAGGTGCGGGACATGGAGTTCCTGCTGACCGACGGGGAGACTTTTGTTCACGAAGAGAAGCGCGACATGAAGACGAGTTTCTGGTACATCGATCCCGACGCGCTGGGGGTGCTGTATGTGAACCGCGATCCCGGCGGGCGCTACATGTTGACCAAGGAGATGATCGCGGATCCGCACCATGGGGTGGTGCTGCAAAGGGTGCGTCTGGAGGCGCACGAGGAACTGATGCCGCGGCTGAAGCTGTATGCGCTGCTGGCGCCGCATCTGGATGGAGGAGGGGCGGGGAACTCGGCGCGAGCGATGGACCTGGCGGGGCACAACGTGCTGCTGGCGTGGAAGAACGGGTGGTCGCTGGTGATGACGGCGAGCTGCGGATTCACGCGCATGAGCTGCGGGTTTGTGGGCGCGAGCGACGGCTGGCAGGACCTGATGCAGGACATGAAGATGACCTGGGAGTTTGGATCGGCGACGAACGGGAACGCGGCGGTGATGGGCGAAATCGACCTGGGGTGCGTTGACGATCTGAAGGTTGCACGGGAAGGCGCGGCCGGCGAGGTTGTGGCGAAGGTTGAAGGCGAAATGGCGGTGCGGGAGTTCACGCTGGCGATCGGGATTGGGGAAGGGCATCACACCGCGGCGCAGAAGACGATGGGCTCGCTCGCGATTCCGTTCGAGGAGCAGAAGAAGCGATTCATCGAGCAGTGGAAGCGGGCGGCGCATCCCGATGAGCTGGCGGCGAAGGCGCAGGATGGCGGCAAGCTGATGCGCGCCAGCCATGCGGTGTTGCTGGCGCACGAGGACAAGGAGTTTTCGGGAGCATTTGTGGCGTCGGCGTCAATTCCGTGGGGACAGGTGAAGGGCGACGACGACTTGGGCGGGTACCACCTGGTGTGGACGCGCGACATGGTGCAGACGGCGACCGCCCTGCTGGCATGCGGGAGGGCAGAGACGGCGCGACGGGCGCTGGTGTATCTGGCTTGCACGCAGCAGGTGGATGGAGGGTTCGCGCAGAATTTCTGGATCGACGGACGGCCGTACTGGAGAGGCAAGCAGTTGGACGAGGTGGCATTTCCCATCATTCTTGCGTGGCGGCTGTGGAAGGCGGGCGGGCTGGGCGAGCTGCACATGTTTCCGTTTGTGGAGCGGGCTGCGGGGTGCCTTGTGCGGCAAGCGCCGATCACGCACCAGGAACGATGGGAGGAGAACGCAGGGTATTCTCCGTCGACGCTGGCGGCGGTAATTGGCGGATTGATTTGCGCGGCGGAGATGGCGCAGGCACACGAGGCGGAGGAGCTCGGCACGTTTCTGGAGGAGTTTGCCGACTGGATTGAGGGGCATCTCGAGGACTGGACGGTGACGAACAACGGGATGCTGCATCCCGATGTAAAGCGGCACTACATGCGGATCAGGCCGCCGGAGTGCGGAGAGGCTTACGCGCACGAGGGCTGCGGGAAAGAAGTGATTCACCTCCAGAACCGGCCGCCGGGAACGCGGACGGAATTTGAGGCGCGCGAGATTATCGATGGTGGGTTCCTGGAGTTGGTGCGGTACGGCGTGAGGCGAGCGGACGACCCGCTGATTACGGATTCGCTGAAGGTGGTGGACGCGGTGCTGAAGCGCGAGTTGCCGCAGGGGCCGGGGTGGTTGCGGTACAACTTCGACGGCTACGGACAGCGGCCGGATGGAGGGCCGTACGAGGGATGGGGCCAGGGACGCGTGTGGCCGCTGCTGACGGGAGAGCGAGCGCATCGCGAACTGGCGGCGGGAAACGACATCA
>Ga0326728_10011509_pt1 | contig 20144 bp, 19 predicted proteins | sample MB3enrmetagenome_FD_207602 | JGI IMG/M metagenome (GOLD analysis project Ga0326728, IMG submission 207602) | Lab enriched peat soil microbial communities from McLean, Ithaca, NY, United States - MB31MN | ecosystem: Environmental > Terrestrial > Soil > Wetlands > Peat | place: USA: New York... | reverse complement strand
AGAGGACGCGGGTGAATCCGAGGTTGAGCTGCGCCTGCTCGACCGCAGCCTCATCAGCCTGAATCGCGGCTTTAGCGAGCATCTGGGCCGCCGTTTCGGCGTCAAGCTGGCTCTGCGCGATAGCCCGCTCCTTCACCAAGGGCGTATCACGTTTCACATTCACGTCCGCCAAATAAAGTTGAGCACGCGCCTGTGCGAGTTGCCCCTTGGTCTGGTCGAGCGCCGCCTGAAACGGACGCGGGTCAATTTCAAACAGAACGTCACCCTTGTGAACGTAAGAGCCTTCCTGGTAATTCTGGCGGATAAGATACCCGCTCACCTGAGGCTGAATCTGGGCGTTGACGTAGCCCTCCAGGGTCGCAACCCATTCGGCGTGGACGGGTACGTCCATTTGCACTGCCTTTACGACCACCACTGGTGTGGGCGGAGCGGAAGCGGCGGATGGCGGCTTCGGACCGGCGCAACTCGAGCCGATGCACAGCACGGCCGCCAGCGTGGCGAGGACGAGGCCGGCGCGCCCGCGGAGTAGCGCAGATCTGCCTTTCAAGGTCCTCGGCTTTGCGACCAGCGCCGCGCCGAAAAAGCCGCGGAGAGCAACCGTGGTGCGCGCTGGTATTGCGGGAAGGGCGCCCGGAGGCCGCACCTGCGAACGGGATGGTACTGACCAGCGCCAAGACACAAAGTCCATGCTCATCAAATTCCGCACCCTTTCTCGACCGCGGTTGAGGCACCTGACCTTCTGACTGCCCTCCCCGCCTTCCATCCCCTCACCGGCGTCCACCGCCCGCACTTTCACGCCTGGCCGACTCAAGCGAGCCCATATTTATAAATCATTTGATTGATATAATCCATACCTGTCTTATAATTACCAGCGTGCGACCGGGGAATCCCGTGAAACCGAAACGACAGACCAGAACCCGGCCAACCAGCGACCGCGGCGAGGCTACGCGACAGCGCCTTCTGGAGGTGGCGATCCGGGTCTTTGCGGCACGAGGCTTCGATGGCGCTCGCACCCGGGATATCGCTGAGGCGGCGAAGACAAACCTGATCTCGATTGCGTACTATTTTGGCGGCAAACGGGGTCTTTACCGTGCTGCGGCGTTGCGGGTGGCCGCCCGCTGGGCCTCGCATCAAGAACCCCTGGTCCGGCAGGCACGAACTTCCATGGCCCGCTCCGGGGTCACCCGACGCGAATTGGTCGGGATACTCTGCACTCTGTTGCGCGACTTTGTTCGGCTTATCTTGGGCGACTTCCTACCCGACTGCTACGGAAAGTTTCTGGGCGCAGCAGCTTCTGGACCAGCCCGAGAGTTCTCCATCATAGACAAGAGTCTGGCGCCGCTGCGGAACGTGGTGGCCGAAGCCTTCGCCGGGCTGACCGGAGAATCTGCAGCCTGCCCTGCCACCCAAGCGCGGGCACTGGCCATTATCGGGTCCTGTGTTTGCTTCCGCCGCGACCGTCCTGCAGTGCTGCGCGCACTGAAATGGAAACAGCTCGGCGCGAAGGAGCTCAAGGTGATCGAAACGGCCATCCAGGCGAATACTCAGGCCATGTTTTCCTGAGGGGGGGGTAGACTCAGTTCCTTCGGGGCTCGCTATTAGCCGGCCGGTGACGGTGCAAAAGCAAGCACCAAGCTGATCCAGGATTGGCTTTCGGCTTGCGAAATGGGATCGCGCACCGTGAAGCTCCGGGTGCTCAATTCGCATTTGAAGTGAGCCACGATGGACGTTTGCACAGGAACAGTTGAACGGGATAAAAGAGAAACCGCCGGGCGGGTTGCCACGGCGGTTCTAGGAAACGTTCAGTGATAGAGCACCTAAACAAACCCGAATTTAGTTGCTGCAATTTCCCGTAACTCTATGAAAGAGTTGGTTGCGGGGGCTTGCTATGTAGCAATTCATAACGCTCTTTCCAACCACCTTTCGCGGTGTTGGCCACTCCCTCGAAATGGCAAACGGTCAAGGCGGACCTAGGATCTGACGGCAAGCCCATGTTCGTGGAATCCTGTTATGGACTGCTGGTCGGAATTGCCCCAGTTGAGCGGGCCACAACGTGGACCAGCGCAAAGATGATGCCATGGATGGTGACCCTCGGGTTCCGCGAACTCGCCACGTCGTTATCCGCGACGTAAGCTGCCGGGGCCGCTTTGTGAAGTTTCCCGAGGCTTATTGTGCACAGCAAAGTCGGGCCCGTCGCGGTGCTCCTCAAGGCAAGACTGGTCGACCTCGACGGGGATAATCACCCGTCGATTCGCATAGACGCCGTACAGCCCGCGAATGCTCGGGACTCCGGTTTTTGACACCAGCGGCCGCGTACAGCCCAGACATGATAGTCACACATCCAATAGTGGCAAGGCGGATGGGCGCCGCGGCCTTGTACGACGCCTCTCGGCCGGAGTGGGTGACCTTTGATTAAGGTGATACCACTCCCCCAATCGCCCCGTCGGAACCCGGGGTTCTTCCCGCCACGGCCGAAACTTTAATCTATAAAGGCGTAACCGCGCTCTTGGCCTGCGTGCGTTGAACCCCAGGTCATATGCACGGTTTGATTACACGTCAAAGTGAGTTCCACACCAGAAAGATCGCCATATTTGCCGTCAGGGAAGGGCGTTTCGCAGGCCCCTCGTGCTGCTGCGAGAGCTGGTTTGGGCAGCAAAGGTGCTGCGGCTTGATGCCACGAACCGCGGCGCCACGTGATCGCAGATGCTAGTCGTTTCACTCCCGCTCGTAGATTCGATAGGTCTTGAAGCGTCTGCCGCCCAGCAACTCGATGGACCGTATCATCAGAACGTTGTCATCGAGAACCCAGGACATCTCGCAGTCGTGATATCCCAGGCAAAGTCCACGCCGGATGGTTTCCGTGTAGAGCGCGGCCGCCACGCCCGTGGTCCGGAACTCCTCGAGCACGCCGAGCAGGACGACGCGCATACTCCTGATGCTTCGCTTGTGGTACAGGATGTTGAACAAGAGCAGCGGAAGGAAGCGGCTGCGCGTGTGTCTCAGAGCCTGGTTGATGTCCGGCAGGGCGAGCAGGAAACCTATCAGGCGTCCTGAGACCTCGGCCAAAAGCACCAAGTCCGGCACCGCAATGTCCTTCAACTCGCGAGCCAGGAAGAAGCACTCCTCCCGAGTCATCGGCACGAACCCCCAATTCGAGCTCCAGGCCGAGTTGTAGACTTCCCAAACGCGCTGCACTTCGGATTCAAAGTTCTGCATCTCGATAGGGCGAACGCGAACGCCGTTAGTTTCGAGCGCGTGCCGCGCAATGCGCTCGGCGCGTTCCACCACCAGGTCATCGGCAGAAACGTAAAAGGAGTAGAGGTCTTTCGCCCGGCGGAATCCCACCCCTTCTATCAGCTCGGCATAGTATTGCGGGTTATAGGTCATCATGATCTGCGGGGTGGAAGCAAAGCCTTCGATCAGAAGCCCGCACTCATAGTTCGCGGAGGGGTTCATTGGTCCCCGGATAAAGCGGGCCCCGCGCCTGGAAACCCAGTTTCTCGCCGCTTCGAGCAAACCGCGAGACACTTCCGGATCTTTGATCGATTCGAAAAAACCAAAGAATCCTGCCGACTCTTTGTAGACCCGGTTGAAATCGTGGTCAAGAATCGCGGCGATCCGCCCCACGGGGTGGCCGTCGCGGCGCGCGAGATAGCACTGGATTTCTCCGTGCCCGTAGAAAGGGTGGTCGCGGCTTTCAAAGAGTTGTTTCTGCATGGTCCATAGAGGCGGGACCCAATAGGGATCCTCCTTGTAGAGCAGGTAAGGAAAGGCCAGGAACTCGCGCAGCTCCTTACTGTTTTTGACCGGAGTAATCTCCGCTGGTCCCATGCAGTTGTCTACTCCCATAGACTTACGGCGCTGCCGCCAGCAAGGCCATCGCCAGCAGAACTCCTGCCATCGTATCAATCGAGTAGTGATAGAGCAAGTACACCGTCGCGAAAACCATGCACATCGTATAGGCAGAGTAAGTCCGGAACAAGGACTTTGAATCCTCCGGCTACTCTACCACGCCAGTGGTCCCGGCGGCAGACCAGGACTTCCCTAGGAGCTCCTGTGCGCATCATGGGTGCTGAATGGACACATAACGGATTGGGAATGAAAAGTCGACTTCCCGTCTTAGACGCCACTTGGGCCTGAAACGGCCTAACTCCGAGGTGCGACCTCTGACTCCCCCGCTTCGAGGAAGTTTGCCCTGGCAGAGCACTCGCGGGATTAATCGCGAGCGTAGGGTTTACCGATGGCCCGCCATTTGGACTCCGGCACGCTGGAGATGTAGTACCGAGCGAGCAAATGGGGTGCAAGGGAGTAAGCAAGTTCCTATTGGCCGGCCACAGGCACGCTGCCAACCGACATTTCGTCCTCGTTGCCCTTCTCCTGGGGCGGCTTGGCTTTCCACGGCTGAGAAATTAGGGAACCTCCGCGCGACTCAATCGTGCAAATTACACCACCACCTATTTTTCGCTTGACAAGCCCGCAGACTGTGGATAGCCTACTCTCGTGGTCTTGTTCTGGACACGTTGTCGCAGTCGGGCGCCGAGGCCCGCCAAGGCGCAAGGGAGCAGGTAGCGCAGAGTCCCTGCTGTTGGGACTCTGCGGTCCTTAGTGTGAAGTATTCGTGCGCGGGCATTAATAATAAAGGAATTATTCAATATAAAAGCCGCAGAGTTTGAAAGGCCCAAACTCTGCGCTGGCTCCCGCGGCAATGCCGTTTATGGTCAAGGCCCCGGCGTGCGGAGCTACTGGCGATTAGTAAACAGTAGGCAAGGGAGGACCTATTTCCTCGAACCGTTCAGGGGAGTCTGGACGGTCGCTGGCACTCCTAGCTGTAGAGACTTTACGACCAGGTGCCGCGTAGCAGGCCCGCGGTTCAAGTTGCTTCCCTGTTGCTCGAGTCAATTCATAGTGATGCTGAAGCGATGTCGCTTTTCGTTAGCCAATTTCGCGCCAGAAATCACCCAGATAGTTCATGTTGCCCCAAGCTGGTTCGTTTTGAGGGCTGTGCGTCAAGGGCTCCCGGTTTTCGCAGCGTTTTCTTTGATTTGTTGGATGGCCGCGTCAATCCACCAGCGTTGATCCGACCCTGCCTTCTCCCGGGCCGATTGGAGCAGGGGAAGGGCGAGTGCCGGTTGACGGATTAGCGCTGCCACCGCTGCATCGCGCCGGGAGTAGTCCGGATTCTTAAGTTGCTCGATCAGCGCGGCAACCTGCCTCTGCGAATCGATCTGGATTACCACCTCGGTGGCGGCCGGTGTGGTATCGATTTGCAGGCGCTCATCCAGCGCCGCAGCTTCAATCCTGTGCTTGCCATTCGCCAGCCAATTTACGGTGGTTTCCGCGCTTTCCGTGGGTGGAGTCCATGCTCCGCCGTCGACTCTCCAAGTGAACCATACCTTGCCTCTCACCTGCGTCTCGAAATGCAACCTCACGATTCCTGATGCTTCCGCGCTGGCGTGCATCTTCGTTTGCGGCAGTAGTGGGCGGGTGTCCACGATGACGTACTCGCCAACGTCGGGGTGGGCGCGAAAGTAAGTCTCCAGGAAAGCATTTCCTTGCGGGTCGATCAAAGCGGCTTTTATCGTCCGCGAATCGCCAAATGGCTGACGCTGTTCAGATGAGAACTGCGGTACGCAGAGTCCCGGAATGGCGCGATACAACTGGCCGTGTGAGGTCAGCCAGTATGTTCCCAAGCGATCTTGAGCCACGGATTCGGGATTGCTGATTTCGCAGCCAGGTGGCGGCGGTGGAGCGTGCGGAGCCAGCCGTTCCTGGTCCGTGCCGAAGCCGCGCTCGAAAGTGGTGATGCGCCACCCAATCGCTTGGGTGTATTCCCAGGTTCTTCCCGCGATGTTCACCGCAAAATTGCCTCCTCTATCAAAAAAAGCCGGGCCATCAAATATCCCCCTTTGGGTCGGGTCAATATCCTGCGGCTTCCACATCTGCCAGGCTTGGCCGTTGAAGTAATGGGCCTGCCCACACGGGTCGCGGTAGCCAATTCGGCCATCGGGGGTGAAGGTTGGAACCGTAAAGAGATTTCCCTGGACATGGAAACTTGCGCGGTGGGCTAGTTGCGCCTGGAGGGCGGCGGAGAAGTCCGGGTAGGACTCGACCTTTCCTCGCCGCGGGTCGAGGATCGCGACCGGTCCGCGACAGCGCGTGTAAAGGAGCCAGATGCGGTCCTGGGAGTCCACGCCAAAGTTCCAAAACCGGAGGGGGTCAAAATCCTCCGACAGGGTGTGGTCCGTCCAGATTTTTCCGTCCCACTCGCTTATCACTGGGCTGTCACCAGAGAGGAAGCCCCAGATGTGGCCGTGCTGGTCCGGAACAAGCACGCGCAGCGGGTTAAGCGTTCGAACCTCGGAAGGCGACTGGAAGGCGGCCAACAAATCCGCCGGCATGACGGCCGTGCTCCCACAGTCCATGCTCCCACTAGTGGCGGCGACCACGAGCAGTCGCCCGTCAGGAAGCGCCATTAGACCTTCCGATTCGTCGAGGGAATATCCATACCTCCAATCGATGTGCGTCGGCTCGCCCGGCCCATTCGGGATGAACCAAGGTCCCGCGCCATAGGCGCCGAGCCATAGACCCGCCGCAGTCGCCAGGAACGAGCGGGGCGCATCGACTATCGTTGCGGGCCGCATATCGATTCCGTTGATCACACGCTTCCATCCGCCGTCTTGCCGCCAGAGGACGCCAATCCGGCCCTCTCCATTGCGCTCCGCCACAGGCATCGACCCGTTGGCCGAAACGACGTACGTTGCCCGCTCCGCACGGAAGATTTTCTGCACGAAACGGAAGGCGTTGGGTGTCGGCTCTGGAACCACCGCGGCCCCGAGCGTCTTGGTGTCAACCCTATACAGGTGATCCGCTGCCGCCGCGAGTAACATGTGCTCCGCGTCGTCGGGTTCGAGAGCGGAGAATCGCTTTACAGGCACACCGGGAATATCGCGATGGTGATCGAAATTCTTGCCATCGTAGATCAGGATACCCTCGAGCGAGGGCACGCCACCGCCACCCCCAAGGCCGCCCGACCAAAACCAGATTCGCCCCTGTCCATCCGCGGTCGCATAGACAGGGTCGAAATTCAGGCGTGCGCCTTTGGGGAGATTGGCATCGTAACGATGGTCGTATTCGACGGTGTAGACACAATCGGCTTTGCCTTCCGGGGTAATGCGATAAATGTGTATTCCTCGCCCGGTAATCCAGACGTTCCTGTTGGGATCAACGAAGAGGGTTGGGGCGTAGGCGACGTCGCCCGAAAATTGCGCCAGCGTCTTCGAGACGCTTCCTTGGTGCCAAGTCAGTGCATGTGCGTCCTTGCCGGCGCTCCAAAGACAGTAGACCGCGCCATCCGGCCCGTTGGCCAAAGCGAAGGGCCGGGAGTTTTCAGCAACCCCGTTGACGGGTACGGAGTTCCAATTACTGCCTTCCCAGCGGTAGAGGTCCGCGCTCATGAAGGCGCCGATTGCCCAAACCTGCCCGGTGGAATCTTGCGCCAAAGCGTTGAGCCGGGTCGGGTCCACTCGCCAGGGTTGCGCGGCGAGGCGGGGGGAGAGACAAATGACGCAAAGGAGCAAGCGTTGCAAGGTGCGCATGGAGGAACCTCTTCACCAAGTGTAATGCGCCGTGTAAGTGACAACCTTTTCGGAATCGGGAGCCACCTGCACTCGAAACTCCATCGTCTGGCTATCGGTTTTGAGAAAGGTGGAGGATTTCTCGGTAATCTCCCAGTTCGTGCCGCGATAGAGGTGTTCGACCACGCGGACTTCTGCGGCTTCCTTCTTGTGGTTGCGCAGTTTGATTTCAAAGGACTCGTCCAACATCCGGCGGGACATGTCGATGCGGTAATCCGTGCGCCGGCGTTCTCCCTTGATGTCGAAGGCGTCACCCGTGTAAACACGAATCGTTTCATCGCGCGGCGTATGCTTAATATCGTTCTCACCGGTGAATTCCAATTGCCCGTCAGTGTCTTGCCGATAGAATCGTAAGCGGCCCGCCGGCAGGGGCATGCCCAGGTGGTTCGCCTCGGAGTTCACGAACTCCCGCATTACGGCAACGTCGGGATTCGATTCCGTTCCGTAATCGCTGTTTTGCCGAATGCTTTCCAAGTTCCAACCCTGGTACTGGTTCTGGATCTTCACCCCGTCGTAAACGTAAAACCGCTCCGCCTTGATTCCGGCAGCGCGCACGAACTCAACTTGTTTGCTCTCCTGATCGTGAAGCGTGGTGGGGCGATGCAATTCGTAGAGATGGTATTCTTCAAAAGTCTTTTCGGAAACCTGAGGAATAACGCCGCCGATTATTCCTCCGACTCCAACCGCTTGGGCCATATCGAAACGGCCGTTCATCGGGGGCTGTATCTTATTGACGTTTCCAGCCATCAGTTTGATCCGGGCATTGTCGAAAGTTTTGCCGGTTTGATTGTTAACGGTCACCCAACCCACCAAGTCAAGTTGGTCGCCCTTCTCGGGAGCGACGAGGTTGTAGTCAGCACTCCAGGTGATCTGGCCGGTCACGTAGCTGAACTCCGCATTCATCTCGCCGGGCTTATCGGATTGCAAGACCCAATTGAGTGTGGGCCTGAGGATGGTGTCACCGATGAGAGCCGGGAAAACCGGGACGCCAGGCAACCCAAAGCGCAACTGGCCGTCCACCTCGATGATCGGCTCCCGCACCTCGCCTGAGTAGCCCATCCGGGGCGAGACATATCCGCTGCGAATGATCTTGCCCCGCACCGCCGACTTGAGGTCGCCCGGTTGCACCAGAAAGTCGAGTGTCTTTCCTTCGTACAGCGAGAGAAGTAGCGGCTGCGAGACGGGGTCAGCCCGGTAATTCTGCTCGAGAATCTGCAAGGTCCGCGCTCCCGTGGGGTCCCGGAGAATCACGGATTCGGGTTCCAGGTAGGCGGTCGTGTCAGTGAACTGAATGCGATTCTCACCCGGCTTTAGATCGAGGGGAATCAGCATTCGAACCACCGCGAAATTCTGGTTGTAGATTGTGAGTTGGGGATCAGCCGCCCAGCTGTTGACTGCCAACAACCCCATTGCGACGATGACGTGGAATACGCGGATTGCTTTCATGTGTCTGCTCCTGGGGAAAACCGTCAAGATTTACTATGAGATGAGAGACAGACTACCGCAGCTAAGTTGTATCATACCGCAAAAATATGTCTGCCGTTCTTGGAGTGCCTTCATTTGTTGGAGCTGGTCATTCAGCACTTGTGCACTTTGAACGGCAATCCCCGACTTCACCTCTCGATTTCGTGGAAAGCCCCCGCCCGCCACACTGGTGAGTCAAACTTGGACACCCAGGACGAGCACTAAATGGCATCGCAGAAATTGCATATCGGGAGGAACCCTCCGCGGGGGGCTTCTGGGTGACTCCTGTCGTGACCGTCCCCTCCCGAGGAATCAGCGGGCAGTATCGAGTTACCAAGGGGGGGACTTTGAGCGGGTGTGCGAAAGACTCTACTTGGCCGTGAAGCGCCGCTCGTAGAAGTGCAACTCAGACTCCCCGGAAGTCGCCTTCGAGGACCCCAACCCCGTTTCTGGAGTTTGCATGATTGCTGGTGGGAAGGGCGTTCTTCGATTCGTTTTCGCTCCGTGATTTCACTTTCGATGGTCGTGGGGCCAGCGAACTCACCCGAATCGTCACAAACGGGCTGGACCTCGATCTGAACCCAGTACTTGCGGCCCGACTTGGAGCAGTTAATGACATCGACGTTAAATCCCTTGCCCTCGCTCAAACATTCCCGCATGTAGGCGACGGTAGCCCCATCCGTCTCCGGTCCCTGCAGAAACGACCCCGGCCTGGCTCCCTAAGGAGCAACGGATTCTCGCACACCGCCAGAACCGTTGCCGGCCCGGCTCTGAGCGGATAAATGCGCAACCTGATGCCGTCAACTTGGTTCCCAGAGGAACTTCTGGCGCGGCAGCATCAGCCGAGGTGGTCAGTCACGGTATTGCCAGCGCTCCGCCGGGCGGTCGCGTAATGCACCTAATGTTCTCAAATTCGAGTAGAGGTGCAGTTGCGGAAGAACGCCGGAACTCAGGGGGTAGTCACAACGAGACCACCACAGGGTGAGTTGCCAATCCGGCGGTACCCGTGAGGCAGATTCGAATCGAAGTAAATGGCATCGCCTTTCTCTAAGGAGTTTTCTTCCTCTCCGATGCGCAGCGCCAGCTTGCCGCTGAGTACGTACATGAACTCGATGCCGGGGTGCTGGTGCAGGCGCACTTTTTCAGGCGCCAGAGGATGGAACTCAGCGTAATAGGCGTTGAGCTTCCGCTCGACGGCCGGAAAATCCAGGCACTCGAAATGGAACGCGACTTCGCCCGCGTCGGGTTTTTCCGGAAAGCGCTGGCGCTCCTGGCGACGGACGATGACCACAATTCGACGCTTGCGCTCGTCGGTGAAAAAGAACTCCAGGCCCACGCTGAAAACCATCGCGATACGGAGGAGCGTAGGCAAGGTGGGAAAGAGCTTCCCACGCTCAATTTTTGATAACAGGGCAGGTGAAAGACCCGTGTGCCGCCCAAGATCCACCAGACCTACTTTCTTTCTCAAACGCAAAGCGCGTAGCTTTTCTCCAATCGAGTAGCGCTGCAATCCTTCTTGCAAGGTTGGCGTAAGCAAGTTTTCTCACTCCTCGTTTTACTGACAATCAAATTTCCCGACAGGATTTGAACCAAGATCACATGAGTTTTATTGTGGCGCATCTTTTCTCTTAAGTCAAACATCTTTTACTTTGAGTTGGGAAAGACAGAACGAAATTTCACCCAAAAACAAGGAGACAACCGCATGAAGAATTGGAAAATAGTGCTTCTGTTAGGCGTCTGTTTGGTGTTTTCCGGATTCGCGTCGAATCCGGCTCTTGCCCAAAGCCCCAATGCATCCGTGTATGTTGTGCATGGGATTCCCGGCCATGATGTAAGCGAAGCCCTGGACCCGGCGTTGCCCGTTGATGTGCAGGTGAATGGTACGATTTGCCTGGTGCAGGGTTTGAAGTTTGGGGACATCGCTGGGCCATTCACGATCCCCGCGAGCAGCTACAGTCTTACGATCAGCCCGGCCAACTCCGTTGCGCCCTGTACCAACCCTGCCTTGCTCACAGCCGATGGCGTGTCCTTTACTGAGGGCGAGAATGCGTCTGTGGTGGCTTACCTGAACGCTGAAGGTGCTCCCGGCGTGAAGAAATTCGACAACGATCTCAGCCCAACCCCAAACGGCGAATCACGTCTTATCGTTCAGCACACCGCCGCGGCTCCGGCTGTAGACATCACCGTCGCCCGGCTATATTACTATTCGCCGCTTCAGCCCACGACTATTCCGAATGTGAGCAACGGACAACAAGCTGCGGCTCTACTCCCCTCGGAGAGGACAGGGAATTTCCCGAGGACTCAAGTTACCTTGACCCCTGCTGGCCAAAAGAGCCCTGTGATCGGACCGTACTTCTTCCAGCTCGAGCCTCACAACGTGTATCTGATTTACGCAGTAGGTTCGCTCAGTGCCGGGTCATTCACCCTTATCAGCAAGACCATTCCAGGTGCGTAGTAAGTCTGGCTCAACGACGACGTGGGCTGCATCGCTGGGCGTGGGGCGATTCTTGCAAGGTCACCGCGCGGCGCTGGCAGGGCTAGATGCAACCGAACCATGCCCCACCGACGGGCTCAGAAGAAAGAGAATTGGAAGGGAAAGGGCCGAGAAAGAAACGGATTCCAGGATGAAACAAAAAAACGAACGAGAGAGGAGAACAAACGTGATGAACCACTTCAATCGTGTTTTGGTTCGATATTTGATAGTCGGGGCGATCGCAATGGCGTTTTGGTTTACCATCGCGGGGCCAGCCACCTTTGGGGAAAGTCACGACATCGTCGACACCGCCGCAGCGGCCGGCTCTTTTAAGACGCTGGCCAAAGCGCTTGACGCCGCCGGTCTAGTCGAAACACTCAAGGGCAAAGGGCCCTTCACGGTCTTTGCCCCCATTGATGAGGCGTTTGCAAAGTTGCCCGGGGGTACCCTTGAAGAGCTGCTCAAGCCGGAAAACAAGGACAAACTGATAGCCATCCTCACCTATCACGTCGTGCCGGGAAAAGTGATGGCTTCCCAGGTGGCACAGCTACAGTCCGCCAAGACAGTAAACGGGCAAGCACTCTCCATCACCACAGAGGGTGGAACGGTAAGGGTGGATGATGCCAAAATTGTAAAGACGGACATCATCTGCCGCAACGGTGTGATCCACGTCATTGACAGTGTGCTGCTGCCGAAGTAAACGGGACGCCGGGTTGCCGATGCCTGCCAAAACCGGGGGATTTGCAGGGCGTCGCCAGGATCTGGGTACGACGCCCTGCGTTCATTCCGGCGCAGCGGCGGGCGCCATTTGATCGACCTTCGTCAAGGCAACGACCATGACAGTAACAGGGAGGTTCTGTGCCAACTGAGGTAGAACTAAAATCCATCGCTCGCAGTGACATTTCCTGTCCTGCAGCATCTTTTGGGGTAGTGACAGTCCCTTTCATCTCGAACGACCACCCGCCGCAGGGGTTAAGAACTGGTGAAGCCGCAAACAACCATCGGCTGGAAGCCCTGATCGGGGAAGTACTTGTCCAACTCGGAGCCGACCTTCAGGATCAGCATTTCCGCGGCACGCCGGCGCGGGTTGCACGGCTGTATCGCGAACTAACCCGGGGCTACCGAATCCGGCCCGAAGAGCTCTTAAAGACCTTCACTTCGAGCCACCACGAACTCATCGTGGTTTCCGACATCAATTTCTATTCACTTTGTCCGCACCATCTTTTGATCTATCGCGGAAAGATGCATTTTGGATATGTGCCCGACGGGAAAATCGTGGGACTCTCCAAGATTCCCCGCCTTATCCAAGGGATGGCGGCCCGATTGATCGTTCAGGAGGATCTGGCCTCGGAGATTGCCGACACTTTCATGGCGCACGTGAAGCCTCTGGGCTGCGTGGTGAGGGCGACGGGCCGGCACGACTGCGTGGCCGTACGCGGGGTCAGATGCCACGAGGCGGCCATGACGACTGTGGCACTGCGCGGGGTCTTCAAGGAGAAATCCTCCCTCACAGAAGAATTCCATCAGATCCTTTCAGCAAGCGGTAGGTTATGAGGGGAGACGAACAAGGAGGATTGATGAAAATCATACTCTTTCTCGCGGCCACCACGCTGGCCACCATCACGATTGGATGGGGAGACGTGATGAACATCAAATCTGAGAGATCCATGGCAGCACCGGAAGGAACCTTCCCAAAGCTGACCGCCTCTAACTTGGAGAAGGAGTCCTTCTCACTCCCCGAAGACTTTGCAGGAGATCGCAACCTGCTCCTCATTGCATTCCAGCGGGAGCAGCAGCAAAACGTGGACACGTGGTTGCGCCAGATGAAACGCTTCGAGGTCTCCCCCAGCTTCCAGTATTATGAGTTGCCCACCATCGACAGGCTGAACCCCGTCTTCCGCTGGTTCATCAATAGCGGGATGCGCCGTGGTATTCACGACCGCAATGCTCGCGCCCGGACCATTACGCTTTATCTCGACAAGCCTTCCTTCCGAAATGTGTTGCACATACCGGACGAGAAGCGTATCTACGCGATCCTGGTTGATCGCTCAGGGCGCGTTCTGTGGCGCACTGAGGGCGACTTTGACGAAGCCAAGGCCGCCAGTTTGCAAGCAGCGCTGACTCCCGGCAAGCAATGACCTGCAAGGCAGTTATGAAGGTTAGAGCTCTCCATCGCGAACAGATGATCCCGGCACTCTTGCCGGAGGTTTTCTCTTTCTTCAGCGAGGTACGCAACCTGGACCGAATCACCCCGCCATGGCTTCACTTCCAGGTGCTGGACCAGACGGACCGTGAGATCAGAGCTGGGACGCTGATCCATTACCGGCTCGCCCGGCATGGGCTACCGATAAGCTGGACGACCCTCATCGAGGAATGGTGCCCTCCCACAAAATTCGTCGATGTTCAGTTGAAGGGTCCATACTCCCTCTGGCGCCACACCCACAGTTTCGAGGCGTGCGACAGCGGCACGTTGATCCGGGACACTCTGCAGGAAGTTAAACCTGGCGTGCGAATTGGCTGGACCGGGAAGACCTTTGGAATACGCGCGCTCCACGTTTGGGAGTTCAAAGGCCTGGATGGCAGGACTCACGTGAAGACATGCGAATCGTTTGAGCGATGGCTTGCCAGGCTGTTCCCAGGACTCATGCGGAAGATGCTGCGGCGGGCCCTGGATGTGGCGATTGGGAGCCTAAAAGCTGAGTGTGAAAGAGGTCCGGCCAAAGGTTGATTTTCGAGGTAACGTATTTTGCCCATGGAGAACGTTGAGCATTCTGAAGGCACGCCTCTGATCCTGCTGGCCGGCGGCACGGGTTACATTGGTGGCAGGCTGCTGAAGGCCCTGGAGGCAAGGGGCCGGCCGGTCCGTTGCCTTGCCCGCCGCCCCCGCTTCCTGCAAGCGCGAGTGGGTCCCGGAACTGAGGTTGTAGCTGGTGACTGCCTGGACCGCAGCACACTTGGGCCAGTCATGTCTGGCGTGCACACGGCCTATTACCTTGTGCATTCGATGGGTTCGCCGCGAGATTTTGAGGAGGACGATAGGCAAGCGGCAAGGAATTTCGTCAACGCGGCCAGCCAGGCGGGTGTCCAAAGAATCATCTATCTGGGCGGTCTCGGCGACCCTTCCTCGGAACTTTCCTCTCACCTGAGAAGCCGTCAGGAGGTAGGCGAGATTCTTCGGCGCTCCAACGTACCCGTCATAGAATTTCGCGCCTCGATCATCCTCGGTTCCGGCAGTCTCTCACTCGAAATGATCCGAGCGCTGGTCGAACGATTGCCGGTTATGATCTGCCCACGTTGGGTTTCAACGCCAGCTCAGCCCATTGCCATCGAGGATGTTGTGGCGTATCTGCTCGAAGCGTTGTCACTACCGGCTGGGGAAACCCGGGTCTTCGAAATTGGCGGTGCCGATCAGGTTTCGTATGCCGATATCATGCGCGAATACGCCCGTCAGCGGGGTCTTCGTCGCTGGATGATTTCTGTGCCCGTGCTCACTCCGCGCCTGTCCAGTCTATGGTTGGGACTCGTAACGCCTGTTTATGCGCGTGTGGGCCGCAAGCTCGTGGATAGTCTCCGGCATCCGACGGTCGTCCGTGACGCGTCGGCCGCACAGGTGTTCAGTGTTCGGCCACGGGGATTACGCGCCGCCATGGTAAGGGGTTTGCACAACGAAGACCAAGAGTTTGCTCAAACCCGATGGTCGGACGCTCTCTCGTCCGGGGGCCGCCCACAGCCGTGGGGTGGCTTGCGTTTTGGCATGCGAAATGTGGATTCGCGAGTTATCCAGGTCAACGTTCCGGCCAAGATTGCTTTCGCTCCGATCCGGCGCATTGGGGGAACCACCGGCTGGTACTTTGCGAATTTCCTGTGGCGATTGCGGGGCTTCCTCGACCTGCTTGCGGGCGGGGTGGGACTCCGGCGAGGTCGGCGTGATCCGGAAACACTTCTAGTGGGTGATACCCTCGATTTCTGGCGCGTGGAAGAGTTCGATGCGGATCGGCGTCTTCGACTCGTGGCCGAGATGAAAGTCCCGGGAAGGGCTTGGCTGGAATTTGAAGTCACGGGCGACTCCGCACACTCCACGATTCGGCAGACAGCTATCTTCGACCCGCGGGGCCTTTTCGGTTTGGTCTATTGGTACGGCCTCTATCCACTCCATCGACGGATTTTTGCAGGTATGCTGCGCAAGATTGCGGAAGCTACCTTGATCGACTTATCGTAACTCGCGGCCACAAAACCTCAACGAGTGGCATTCGGCGGGGGATTAATAAGGCTGAGAAAATCGGCGTGCCGCAAGTGGCTGTTTTCAGCGGGGTTGCAAGCCACATTTTGCCTGGCCAATAATCGAACGTCAATGGACCAGCAAACGTGACCGGTCGAGCACTAAGCGGGGACTATTCTTCGCCGTTCTTCTTGTGATGGAGGGTTTGACCAAGACCCGCTTCTATCAAACTGACGGCAACCTCGACACCGTTCTCCTTCGACATCACCGTCCCCAGGACCGAGGCTCGTTTGGCTTTGTCCGGGCATGCCAAGACCTGAGCAATGGAGTTGGCCAGTCGTCGTGATGAAAGTCTCTGGCGTTTCTGTGTCGGACCTGCCACGCCCAGCCTTTCGAGTTCAGCACCCCAAAAGAACTGGTCGGCCATATGCGCCACTACAACCGACGGGCACCCTGAGAGAAGACTTGATTGCGTGGTCCCCGACCCGCCGTGATGGACAACCAAGGAACACTTCGGGAAAACCTTCTTGTATGGCGACCTTTTCACCTTGAAAACACCGTCATCGGTCTCCAACGCGGAAAGGTCATCAAAAGGCAATTGGAAAACCGCACGGCATCCCACCCTTCGCACCGCCGCAGTCCATATGGCAGTTGCCTCTCTGATGTAATCCAGATTGTGAAGCATCATGCTGCCGAAGGTGAAGTAGACCGGAGGCTCGCCCGTCGCAAGGAAATCCTCTAAGCCACCGGGAAGTTCTTCCTCCAACAGGTCCGTTGGGGGATTCAGGAATCCACAGACACGGTGCTTGGTGCCCCAGTCGCTAGGGGCTTCGCAAATGCTCGGGCTGACGGCGACGAGATTCAGCCTTTCCGAAGCCCACGTCTGAGTCATGACATCCGAATCTGGATGGAGACCTTCCCTCTCACGTAGGGCGTTGACCCTTGGAAGGAAGATTCTGTTCACCATCTTCCGCACCAATATCCACCCCAGTGGGTAAGACCATCGACCGAGGTTAGGAAGGCCGGGAGGGCAAATCTGCGAGGATGGAAGGCAGTTGTGGACGATGTTAACCGTTGCCATCGGGACTTTCGCCATTTCGGCGGCAACCGGAGAGCACCAAGAGGAAAAGTGCTAGAAGTTAGTGTGAGGTATCGACTAGCGCCTAATTACGGGGCCTAAAGAACACCGGAGAGATGAACGCGAGTACATCTACACGGAGAAGCAACTTGAGGATGCCAAGCCTCACGACCCCCTGTGGAACGCCGCGCAGCAGAAAATGCTGATTTCTGGATGCATGCACGGCTATCTGCGAATGTACTGGGCGAAAAAATTCTGGAATGGACGCGCTCACGCGAAGAGGGTTACGATATCGCCATTAAACTGAATGATCGGTATGAGCTGGACGGCCGCGATCCCAACGGTTACGCGGGTGTTGCCTGGGCGATGGGCGGCAAGCACGACCGTGCCTGGGGTCCGGAGCGTCCTGTCTACGGGAAGATCCGCTATATGTCCTACGCCAGCACCTCGCGGAAGTTTGATAGCCAGGGCTACATCGAACGGGTGAAATTGTTGGCGCCATCTGGAGGATGAATGCATGAGTGAAACGAAGTCTACTCCGATTCGTATAGGTGTCTCAGCGTGTCTACTGGGTGAAAAGGTTCGGTTCGACGGCGGCCACAAGCGGGACCCCTACCTGGTCGAGAGCTTCGGCCGTTATGTCGAATGGGTGCCCATCTGTCCGGAAGTGGATTTGGGCCTGGGCACGCCCCGCGAAACCTTGCGGCTCGTGCGCATCAGCAGCGAGATTCGCATGATCATGCCCAAGACCGGTGCCGACCATACTGAGGCCATGCGCGCCTATGCGGCCCACCGCGTTCGCGAACTTGCCAAGGAAAACTTGAGCGGCTACATCCTGAAGAAAGGCTCCCCGAGCTGCGGCATGGAACGTGTGCGGGTCTTTGATGCCCACGGAGTGCCGGCCAAGTCGGGCCAAGGACTCTTTGCGGAAGCTCTCCTTCAGCACTTCCCCCTTCTTCCCGTCGAAGAGGAGGGGCGGCTTACAGACCCACGCCTGAGGGAGAATTTTGTCGAACGCGTGTTTGCCTACGCTCGTTTGCGGTCGCTTTTTTCCGGTCACTGGAAGGTTGGAGGCCTGGTGGCATTCCACACGGCGCACAAACTGCTTCTCATGGCCCACTCGCCGCGTGCTTACGAGAGCCTTGGTCGTCTGGTGGCAGAAGCCAAGTCAGTGCCGCATGAGGAGCTTCGCCAGCACTATGAGTCGGAATTCATGGGCGCGCTGAGGGAGATGGCCACGCCCAAGCGGCATACCAACGTGCTTCAACATATGGTTGGTTATTTCAGCAAGCAGCTCGATTCGGACTCGCGTCGAGAGTTGCAGGCACTGCTCCAGGACTATCGTGCTGGTCTTGTCCCCCTTATTGTTCCGCTCACGCTGATCCGTCACTACGTTCGCAAATGCGATGTCACGTATCTACGCGGGCAAGTGTACCTGGAACCGCATCCCAAAGAACTCATGCTGAGGAACCACGTATAACAGAGTTGCTTAAATGGGTCACAGGAACCTCCTTGTGACCCATACACTACACCCCTGCTCAGACCGAGGGACATGGCACACGATAGCTTACGCCGCCGCAGAGGCTTAGTTCTGGTCGCGTAGACGGAGATTACTTTCAAGTGGTCGCAGAGGGATCTACTTGCTCGCCGCACTGCAAGTTGTGGCCGCGCAGAAAGTTCCGGCGCTGTTGGGGATTCGGCCCAGGAGTCTGTCGGAGATAAGCCCCTCGAGATTATCCTTGTTGCGTGCCTGCGCGTTGGCGAGCCAGGTTTGAGTCATTGAGCACTGAGAAGCCCGCGCAAAGAGGGGGTTGAGCGAGTCATCTCTTGCCCTTTTTTTCATGCCATCTGCGAACTCCTTCCGCTGCGGTAGAGTTTCAACGGATTATGGGTGGCGCAGATCAGCTTCCATTCCGCCTGCACGTTCAGCAAGCCGCGCAGCAGAAATTTCCGAAAACCTCGCTGCTCTTTAATCTGTCCAAAGACCGGTTCGACCACCGCCTTGCGCATCTTGTAAATGGCCTGTCCTGGCAGGGTTTGGAGTTTGTGGCGCATGGCCTGAGCAGGGGATAGTGTCGGAGATAAGGCCGGCGGGCTTTCGACAGGTGGGCCGGTGGCCACGGGCACCTGCTCGCCATGCTTCTGTCGATCCGGCGCCACCCACAGATCGATCCCCTCCAGCCGCCGGTCGGTCACCTGCGCCTCGCTGAAATAGCCGCTGTCCGCCGTGACTTGCTGCGGCTGGCTTCCCGTCACGATTTTCACTTGCTCCAGCATCGGCACTAATTGCTGCTTGTCGTTGGCCTCCTGCGTCACTTCGGCCGCCACGATCACCTGCGCTTCGCTATCCACCGCCGCCTGGGCGTTGTAGGCTTGCACGAACTCTTTCGTCGCTCCGTCTTTCATAATCCGCGAATCCGGGTCGGTAAAATTCCGCTGCGCTTTCGGCTCCGGCTTGGCTTGTTCCGGGTCCGGCGCCTGGGGCGACCGCCCGCCCAACTTCCGCCCTCGCTCGGCTTCTTGCTGCTCGCGTTCCTTCACCCGCGCCTCGACCCGCGCCTTCTCCGCTTCCCCTTTCTCGCGGGCTTCCCGCTCCAACGCCGCCTTCGCTTCCCGAATCTTCGCCAGCCGCGTCTCCCGCCGCTGCAACTCGGCCGGCAACTCGTCGCCACGCTTCCCCTTCCCGTATTTCCCGTCTTCCTCTGCGTCCACCCGCGCCGCCTCCTCCAGCAGCGCCTTTACCTCTTCCTCCAGCTTTTTCTCCGTCTCCCCCATCCGCTCGTAACTCATCGCCTTGTGCTTGGAGGCGTTGGCCTTCACCTTCGTCCCATCCAGCGCTACGTGGCCCAATTTCACCAGGCCCGCTTGCTGGCACAGCCGCAAAACCTGCACAAACAGTTGCGCCAGGGCGGCCAAGTGCTCCTTGCGGAAATCCGCGATCGTGTCGTGATCGGGATGCTCATCCGCCGCCAGGTACCGGAAGGCCACGTCCTCGTAGGTCGCCCGCTCGATCCGCCGCGAACTCGCCACCCCTCGGCAGTACCCGTAAATCAGCACCCGCACCATCATCCGCGGATCATACGCCGCCAGCCCCCTCCCGTCGCCCTCCTCGTACTTGCCATAGATCGCGGAGAGGTCCAGCGTCTCCACTAGCTCTGCCACGAACCGCGCCAAGTGCCCGTCCGGCAGCCAATCGTGCAGCAATGCCGGGAGCAGAAGCATCTGATCCAGATTGCACTCGCGAAATCGTTTGCTCATGCGCCGATCTTACGAACC
>Ga0326728_10011508_pt1 | contig 20145 bp, 17 predicted proteins | sample MB3enrmetagenome_FD_207602 | JGI IMG/M metagenome (GOLD analysis project Ga0326728, IMG submission 207602) | Lab enriched peat soil microbial communities from McLean, Ithaca, NY, United States - MB31MN | ecosystem: Environmental > Terrestrial > Soil > Wetlands > Peat | place: USA: New York... | reverse complement strand
GTTGTACCTCCAGGCTCCCGGGTCAGACTCCTCTGCGGGCTTGTCAGCGCCAGGGCGATCATCGACCTTCCTCTGGAAGCAGTCTCTCCCCACGCTACTCCCGCCCGCGCCCATTTTCATCCCTCGTTGTGACCGGAACGGTCATGTGCGACTCCTCTCGCGTCGCGCGCCATAGCGTCACAAGACGCCAGTACTCGCCGAGGCGGTCTTCCCCGATCTCGAGAATCGCCGCGAACTATCGGTCACCGACCCAGCCGATCGCGCGGTACTGTTCGGGGCCGTCCGAGCGCCGATCTTGGGAGTACGGATGGGTGAAGAGCTCCTGCGCTTCCTCGAAGCCGATGCCCCGCTTGGGGTTGCGTCTCAGCGCCTCGCTCTTAGCCTGGCTGAACTGGGTTCGCATGACAGAGTAGTATGACAGTTATACCACATCACGTTTGGTTCATGGGGACAGTACGGGAACATCGAAGACGATTGCTTTACAGTTTCTTGGGGCGGGCCGTATAATGAAGCCTCGCAACGAACGGGGAACGGAGAATCGCGTGAGCACTGCGACGGAGAAGATTCCGCTGGCCGACCGGGTGTCCCTTAAGGAGAAGATCGGGTACTCGCTGGGGGACTCGGCCTCGAACCTGTACTGGAAGACCTTCGAGTTCTTCCTCATCATTTTCTACACCGACGTTTTCGGGATCTCGGCCGCGGCCGTCGGGACCATGCTGCTGGTTACGCGGATCGCCGACGCGGTGGCGGACCCGGTGATGGGAGCGATCGCCGACCGGACCAAGACGCGCTGGGGCCACTTCCGGCCGTACGTGCTGTGGTTTGCGCTGCCGCTGGCGGTGGCGGGGGTGCTGACGTTCACGACGCCCAACCTGGCGGGAGGCGCCAAGCTGGTCTACGCCTACATTACCTATACCCTGCTGATGTTCCTGTATACGGCGGTGAACATCCCCTACACGGCGCTGATGGGCGTGATGACGCCGAACTCGCTGGAGCGCACTTCCATCTCTTCGATACGCTTCATCGGGGCGTTCACGGCCGGGGTGTTCGTGCAGTACTTCACGCTGAAATTCGTCAAGTGGTTCGGGCAGGGGAGCGAGACGCGCGGCTGGCAGCTCACCATGGTGCTGTACGGCGTTCTGGCCATCATTATGCTGGCGCTGTGTTTCGCCAGCACGCGCGAGCGGGTGGTCCCGCCGCCGCAGCAGGACGAGAACTTGAAGCGCGATCTGCGCGAGCTTTTCGGGAGCCGGCCCTGGCTGGTGCTGGTGGGGGTGCTGCTTCTGATTCTGGCGGCCTTCGTGATCAAGGGGTCGGCCTCGGCCTACTACTTCAAGTACTTCGTGAAGCGCGAGGATCTGCTGGGCCCGTTCCTGGTATCCAACGGGCTGGCGTTCCTGGCTGCGGTCTCGATGGCGGCCATTCTGGCGAAGCGGTTGGGCAAGAAGCCGCTGTTTATCCTGGCGATCGGGATCGGGGCGCCGGTGATCGCGGGCTTCTGGCTGGCCGGGCCGGGGGACGTCTGGGCGATGTTCGCGCTGCAAATCGTATCCAGCTTCGTGATCGGGTTCAACTCGCCGCTGGTCTTCGCCATGTTCGCGGACGCGGCCGACGACGCCGAATGGCGCACCGGCCGGCGCAACACCGGGCTGGTCTTCGCCTCGGCCATCTTCAGCACCAAGATCGGCGTGGCGATAGGGGGGTGGATGTTCGGCCTGATCCTGGCCTATTTCGGCTACGTGGCCAACGTGGCGCAGACGGCCCGGTCGCTCGACGGGATCATCCTGTCGATGAGCTGGATTCCGTGCGCGCTGATGCTGCTGGCCACCGCGTTGATGAAGTTCTATCCGCTGGACGAAGCGCTGATGGTGAAAATCGAGGCGGACTTGAAGGCGCGGCGCGGAGAGGCCTGAAGGAGGCGGTATCCATGAAGAGAACCTGCGTGTGGGTTTGCGCCCTGGCGGCGGTTGCGCTGGGGGCGGCCGGTTGGAGCGCCGGGCCGGCTGCCGCGATCGATCTGACCGCGCAGAAATGGCACGGCAATGCCATTTGTTATTCCGGCTACCGCGCCGGCCAGAGTCCGCAGTTGAACCGGTTCCCCACGCAGGCGCAGATCCTGGAAGACCTCAGAATCCTGGAAAAGAACTGGAAGCTCATACGCCTCTACGGAGGGGACCAGCATTCCGCGGATGTGCTGGAGGTCATCCGGCGGGAGCGAATCGGGCTGAAGGCGATGCTCGGCATCTGGCTGGACGGCAGAGCGGGGCACGAAGGCGAGAACGCGGCGCAGATGGCGACGGGGATACGCCTGGCCAATACGTACAAGGAGATCGTGCTGGCGGTGAGCTTGGGCAACGAGATTCTGGTCTCCTGGTCCGATCACAAATTGACGGAAGAGCGGGCGCTCGGGTACGTGCAGCAGGTCAGGAAGGCGGTGAGCTGTCCGGTCACGGTGGCGGACGACGTTCTGTACTGGCGGCAGCCGGAGGCGAAACTGGCGAGCGCGGTGGATTTCATCACCATGCATGCGTACCCCATGTGGGGCCGGGAAGACATCGACACGGGCATGGCGTCCACGATCAAACATTACGAGAGCGTGCGCCAGGCTCACCCGGGGAAGACGATCGTGGTGGGCGAGGCCGGCTGGGCCTCCTACACAGAGGGAAAACAGCACGTGGCGCGGGCCGGCGACGAGAAGAAACAGAAACGGTACTACGAAGAGCTCACGGCCTGGGCGAAGGCCAGCAACGTGACGGTCTTCTGGTTCGAAGCCTTCGACGAGCCCTGGAAAGGAAGCGGCACCGAAGGCCACTGGGGATTGTTCTCGGAGGGCCGGAAAGCCAAGCTGGCCATGCAGGGGCTGTATCCGGATCTGATGCCGGCGGGGCCGACCTCGCCGGGCTACGACACGCCGCCGGCTCCTGCCGCGAAAGAGGGCCAATGAGCGAAATCTTCGTCGGCGAAGCTCCGTTGAAGCGCTACCCGCGCGCGGTGAAGGGCGGCCAGGTGGAGATCGGCGGCGAGCGCTACTACCGCATCGTGAACTACGACGCGATGCCGCCGTTTCTGATGAGCCTGGTGAGCGATTCGGATCACTGGATGTTTGTCTCGAGCACCGGCTCCCTCACGGCGGGCCGCCGGGACCCCGACCACGCCCTGTTCCCCTACACCACGGACGACCGCATCCACGATAGCGTTGAGACTACCGGCGGCAAGACCATCCTGCGGGTGACGCGGCGTGGGCGAACCTCGCTGTGGGAGCCCTTTTCGCAACGCTACGAGGGCCTGTACCGCCTCACGCGAAGCCTGGCGAAGAGCGTTTACGGCAACCAGATCGTCTTCGAGGAGGTGAACCTGGACCTGGGGCTATCGTTTTCCTGCGCCTGGATGGCCAGCGACCGTTTCGGCATGGTGCGGCGCGCCGCTTTGGAGAACCTGGGCGCGGAGCCGGTCGAGGCGGAGCTCCTGGACGGCCTGCAGAACCTGCTGCCGTACGGAATCACGCGCCGGTTCCAGATGGAATACAGCACGCTGGCGGACGGATACAAGGAAAGCGAACTGGAGGCCGCGACTGGGCTGGGCCTGTTCAAGCTGAGCTCGATTCCGGCCGACCGGCCCGAGCCCAACGAGGCGCTGCGGGTGAACACGGTGTGGTGCGAGGGCCTCGAACCGGCGCGGCGGCTGCTGTGTTCGGCGCAGCTCGACCGGTTCCGGCAAGGCCAGGCGGTGGATGAGGAGCGGCTGATCCGCGGCCGGCGCGGCGCGTATTTCGTCGCCACCCGGCTGGAGCTTCCCGCGCGCGGGCGCAAGGAATGGACGTTCGTGGCGGAGGTCGATCAGGACGCCGCGAGCGTGGCCGCGTTGCTGCGGCTGCTCAAATCTGGGGAGAATCTGCGCGCGCAGATCGACGAGGACGTCCAGAGGGGCACGCGGAACCTGGTTCGGATCGTGGCCGAGGCCGACGGCCTGCAACTCACGGGCGACCCTCTCAGCGCGCAGCGGCATTTCTCGAACGCCCTCTTCAACACCATGCGCGGCGGCATTCCCAGCCGGGGCTACCAGGTATCCGGAGCCGACTTCCGGGCGTTCGTCGCCAAGGCCAGCCGCGCGGTGGCCGGGAGGCAGGCGGCGTTCCTGGAGGCGCTGCCGGAAACGCTGCTTCACGGCCGCCTTATGGAGCTGGCGCGGGAGCGGCAGGACGCGGATCTGGAACGCCTGGCGTACGAGTATCTGCCGCTGAGCTTCAGCCGGCGGCACGGAGATCCCAGCCGTCCGTGGAACATCTTCTCGATCGAAGTGAAGGGGGAGCGGGGCGAGCGGCTTCTCAACTATCAGGGGAACTGGCGGGACATTTTCCAGAACTGGGAGGCGCTGGCGCTCTCGTTCCCCGGTTACGTGGAGAGCATGATCTTCAAGTTCGCCTGCGCCTCGACGGCGGACGGCAACAACCCGTATCGCATCATGCGCGACGGCTTCGACTGGGAAGTTCTGGACCCGCACGACGCGTGGTCCTACATCGGCTACTGGGGCGACCACCAGGTGGTGTATCTGACGAAGCTGCTGGAAGTTTCGGCGCGCTACCATCCGGCGGCGATCCCGGATCTGCTGACCCGCCGCGTCTTCACCTACGCCAACGTTCCTTATCGCATCAAGCCTTACGGCGCGCTGCTGCAGGACCCGCACAACACCATCGAATTCGACGCGGCGCTGGACCGCGAGATACGCGAGCGCGCGGCCGCGATGGGAACCGACGGCCTGGCGCTGCCCGGCCCGGACGGCGCGCCGCACCGCGTGAACCTGGCCGAGAAGCTGCTGGTTCTGGCGCTGGCCAGGCTGTTCAACTTCATTCCCGAGGCGGGCCTGTGGATGAACACACAGCGGCCGGAGTGGAACGACGCCAACAACGCGCTGGTGGGCTACGGCGTGTCCATGGTGACGCTGTGTTTCCTGCGCCGCTTCCTGGCGTTCTGCCGCGGGGTTTTCGTTGCCGCGGGGAGGCCGGCCTTCGAGGTCTCTTCCGAGGTCGCCGTGGCTTTTCGCCGGGTGGCGCAAGCGCTGGAGGCGCATTTGAACCTGCTGGACGGCCCCATTTCGGACCGCGACCGGGCAATTGTTCTAGAGAGCCTGGGCAGCGTGGGAAGCGATTACCGGGCCAAGCTCTACGCCGATGGGTTTTCAGGAAGCCGGACGCCGCTCGCGCTCGCCGAACTGTTGGCGTTCTGCGACGTGGCGCTGCGGCATATCGACCACTCGATCCGCGCCAATCGGAGGGACGATGGCTTGTATCACGCCTACAACCTGATGCGGGTGGACGGCGGCGGGATCGCGATTCGCCGCTTGTACGAGATGCTGGAAGGCCAGATGGCCGCACTGAGTTCCGGCGCGCTGTCGGGACGGGAATCGGCCGAGCTGCTGGACGCGTTGCGGAGCAGCCGCCTCTACCGCGCCGATCAGAACAGCTACCTGCTGTATCCCGACCGCAAGCTGCCCGGGTTTTTCGAGAAGAACAACATTCCCGCGGCGGAGGCCGGGAAATCGAAGCTGCTCTCGGCGATGATAGAGCGCGGGGACCGGCGCATCGTGGTCCGGGACGTCAATGGTGTGGCTCACTTCAACGCGGCTTTCCGCAACAGGGCGCTGCTCAAGGAGGCGCTGGCGGCGCTACGCGACACCGAGTATCGCGAGCTCGCCGAACAGGAAGGCGCGCAGATCCTGGCGCTGTACGAGCAGGTGTTCGATCACCAATCCTTCACCGGCCGTTCGGGCACGTTCTACAAGTACGAGGGGCTGGGGTGCATTTACTGGCACATGGTTTCGAAGCTCCTGGTGGCGGCTCAGGAGTCGCTCGATCGCGCGGCGTGCGCGGGCGAAGACGCCGCCGTGGTGGATCTGCTGCGGCGCCAATACGACGAGATCCGCGAGGGCATTGGCGTGCACAAGCCGCCCGAGGTTTACGGGGCCATTCCTACCGATCCGTACTCCCACACGCCCGGTTTTGCGGGAGTCCAGCAGCCGGGCATGACCGGCCAGGTGAAAGAGGATCTCATCGCGCGGCTGGGCGAAATGGGTGTCGCGGTCAGCCAGGGCCGGCTGGGGTTCCGCGCTCATTTGGTGAGCCGTGGCGAGTTTCTCTCGGAGCCGGGGACGTTCCGCTTTTACGACTTCGAGGGGCAGGAACGCGAGATCGAGCTGGCTCCCGGTACGCTGGCCTTCACCTTTTGCCAGACGCCCGTGGTGGCGCACCGCTTCGGGCCGGCGCGGATCGAGGTCAGCCGCGCGGATGGATCCCGCCACAGCGTCGAAGGACTCGAGCTGGACGCTGAAACCAGCTCCGGCGTGTTCGAGCGCACGGGGGCAATCCGGCGGCTGGATGTGTTCTTCGGATTAGACGGCTTGGCGTGAAGCGGGGAGGGAACGAACCGGGCGTTCCCGCATCGGCTCGGGGAAGCCGTAGTAGACTTCGGATATGGGATTCGGTGCGGCAGGGGGCGTGCGCGGCGTGGCTCGAATCACCCTGGCTGCTTGCGCGTCGGTTTCGCTTCTCGCACAGCAGGGAAGTGGGGCGGCCAGATCCCAGAAGACAGCGGTTCTGGTTCCATTTGTGGGCTGCAAGTCGGACGGCCAAACCGGGCCGATGGAAGCGCCACAAGGGGAAAGCAGATCCGTGCCGATCCCGCCGGAGGCGGCCCAAAAGCTCGCCTATTACAAGTCCTCGGAGAATCTCGGCGTACTCGCCCCGCGGGGCTGGTACTGCATGGAGATCTCGGAGGCCGGCGGCCGGCGACTGGTGGTTGGTCCCAAGCCCATCGACCCCGCAAACATGTATCCGCCGGGCGAGACTGGCTTCACGGGGCCGGTGATCGAAGTATCCTCGATCCACAGCAATACAGCGGGCCGATTTGAGATTGCCAGAATCATCGCGCGGGTTTTTCCAGACTATAAGGCGGTGGTCAAGCGCGTTTGCGCGGAATTCCACGAGCCGATCAGCGCGTACACATTGGGCCCGTATCCAGAGGACACTCTCACTTACAAAAGCAAAAGGGTGGTCGAGTACATAACTCCGCCCCAGACAGAGGGGCTGGGAACACAGTCGCAACTGAGCAGGAGCGGCAGTCCAATCGCCGGAGTGGCGATGCTGGTTGGGGGCGCGCCCGATCTAGTGCTCCTGGCGGTGCGGCTTCCCGGCAATCTCAAGGGACTTACGCCGGCCATCGTGCATCAAGCGGAGCGCGACGCGGCGCGTTAACTCGGTCCCGCCTTGTAGGAAACACCCCGCCGCGAGAGACTACCTCTAATGTGAGGATGGCGGTTCAGGCAGAGCTTCGGGAGCGGTTCCGCGGAATGGCGGCGCGTTATGCCGGCGCTATACGGCGGCTGGCGGCGGTTTATGTTTCGGACGCCGCCGACCGGGACGATCTCGTCCAGGAAATCCTGCTGGCCGTCTGGAGGGCGCTGCCGGCCTACCGGGGCGATGCGAGCGAGCGGACCTAGCTGTACCGGATCGCGCACAACGTCGCCCTGACCTATCGGCGAAAGAGCCGCCGCGCCAGGGATCGCGAAGCGCCACTCGACGAGGGGACGGACCATTCGGGGCCCGGCGTGGATGTTCGCAAGCTCACGCTGGCGCGCCTGGTATCTCAATTGCCGCTGGAGGACCGGCAGTTGGTCGTCCTCTACCTGGAGGGCTTGTCCGCGAGCGAGATCGAGAGGGTTACGGGGATCCGCGCCGGGACCGTCTCCGTGCGCCTGACCCGGATTCGGCAAAATCTGGCCGGGGCATTCCAGCGGCCGGAGGTGACACCATGAGCGAACCACGGGAATCGCAGGATGAATTGCAGGAGCTCTGGCAGCGCCCGAGCGCGCCAGAGGAGGAGGAGAACTTGGACGCGACGATAGAGCAAGTGTTAGAGCAGGATCGCAAATACCAGGTGTCGGTCCGCCGGAAAGATTTGGTGGCGGCGGCGATGATGCTGGTCCTTTTTCCGGCCGTGTTATGGGCGGCCACCTACGGCAAGTGGCCACTGGTTCGCGCCGGGTACGGCCTGATGGCGGTGGGCCTAGCGGTCAGCGCGGCGGCGCCCTGGCTTCACCATCGCTTGAACCGCCAGACGCCCCGGCGCGACCTGAGCGTGCGGGAGCATCTGGAGCAATCGGTGGGCTTCTTAGACCGGCAGGCGACCTTTCTCCGCACGGGGGCGCTCTTTTGTGGCCTGCCCATGTTCCTGGGGCTGCTTGTGTTTGGCGCGGGAATCTGGGTCCAAGGGGGCAAGCTCGCCGGCGCGTTGTTCATGGGCGGCAGCCTAATCCCCCTGATTAGTACTTGGCCCATGAAGTGCGGCCGGAAAATGCGGGAGATTGCCCAAAGAAAGACCCAGGCCGAGGAGCTGCTGCGCCGCTTGGAGTGAGCTATGACGCGCAGGCCGCTACCAGGCGCTCGCGCAACGCGGCCTGCGCGGCGGCTTCCAGCTTGCGCGCCTCGGCCGTGACGTAGAACACGTCGATGGCTTTGTGCGCTTCGGTGTCGATGAGGACCAGGTCGATGTTGCAGCCCGCGGACGAAATCGCCGAGGTTAGGTCGTAGAGCAGTCCGGGCCGGTCCTGGGCCACCACCTGAATCAGCGTGGCGAGCTCGGAGGCCTGGTTGTCGAAGGATACCACCGGCTGTATGCGCGCGCGGCGGCTTGGCAGGGAGGGTTTGGGCCGGTTCTGGAGCAGCGACTTGACGTCCTGCTTGCCCAGCGTCACACGTTGCAGCATCATCCGCAGGCGGTCCACCTCGCTGGGGTTCAGCTCGAGAGTGCGGTGCGGGTCGGCGAATACGAAAGTGTCGAGGATGCTCCCATGCACGTTCGCGAAGCCCTCGGCTTTGAGGATGTTCATCCCGAAGCTGGCCAGCGCGCCGGCGATGGAGGCGAGCAATCCCGGCCGGTCGCGAGCCACCAGGGTGAGGCGGTAGAAGCCGTTCTCCTTGCGAATGTCGAGCGCCACGCCCTGCGCGCGGCTGCGCTGGTCCAATTCCAGATGGGCGGCGATCTCGGTTTCGGAATGGGTGCGCAGGTAGCGGACCGGAAAACCCTCGAGAAACTCGGCGCGGTCCGGAGCCTGGGTCAGCCGGTCGGCCTCGAGTTCGCGTGTCAGCTCGTTGTAAGTGCCGAGATAGACCCGCCAGAGCTGCTCCATGCGCCAGGGGGTCAGCGCGGAGGGATTCACCGCGCCGACGTCCGCGAAGGTCAGCACGGCCAGCTTCTTGTCCAGCTCGATGGTGCCGGCGCGCTCGGAGAGCAGCTTCAGCGTGGCCGGATCGTCCAGATCGCGGGTGGTCATGATCAGGGAGAACTCGAGGTGGCGTTCCACCAGCAGCCGCACTTCGCGCCGCTGGTCGGACGGCACGCCGAGATGCTCCATCGCCGCATCGGCCAGCCGCACGGATTCGGCCACGTGCCGCCCGTCCTGCTTGACCTTGCCCAGATCGTGGAACAGCAAGGCCAGCACCAGGAGCGCCGGGTCGTCGATCTCCTCGAGGATCTCGGCGAAGTTCCGGCGCATGGGGTCCTGGGCTCCGCGCAGATCCTCGAGATTCCGGATGGCGACCAGCGTGTGCTCGTCCACCGTGTAACGGTGATAGAAATCCCGCACCACCAGGCAATCCACACCGTCCCAGCCCGGCAGCACAGCCCCCAGCACGCCGGTCTCGTGCATGGAGCGCAGAGCCAGGGCGCAGTTCGGCGACGTGAGCAGGGGCTTGAACTCCGCCCAGGCCGTGGATTGAGGAGCGGAGAAGTAGCGGCGCAGAACCGGCATCTGCTCGGCCAGGCGGCGCTCGGTCTCGGGCGCCGGGCGCAACCCGTGACGGGCCACGAACTGGAATAACCGCAAGGCCAGCGCCGGTTCGTGTTCCAGGCGCTGCGGCGCGCGGAAATACACCCGCTCCCTGGAAACGAAGAAGTCGGCGTTGGAGACCCGCGAGCGCCACTCGCGGAATTGCACGAGCAGGTTGCTGCCCTTTTCTTCGGCCAGGTCGATCTCCCGCAGAGCGGCGCGGTGAATCTCCCGCGCGTAGCCGTAGAACCGGCGCATCCAGCGGGCCGCCTCGGAGCCGGATTGCTCCGCGATCTCCTCCTGCAAGTCGAAAGTGAGCAGGTTGCTATCCCGGCCGGCGCGCTGGTGGAGCTGGGTGCGGAGGGCGAAGAGGAAATCGCGCGCCGGGAGCAATTCGGGGGGAAGAACGGGGCGCGGAATGCGGTCGGGCTGGGCTCCGCGAAGCTGGCCGAGCCAGCCCACCACGTGGAGGTCCCGCAATCCTCCGGGGCCTTCCTTGACGTTGGGCTCGAGCTGATAGATGGAACCGCCGGCTTTGACGTGCCGCTCGCGCGCCATATGGCAGAGGCCCTTGCGAATGGCCTGGCGCTCGCCATGCAGGAAGCGCGGCAGGCCGGCGCCGAGCTTGTCGTAGAGGACGCGATCACCGGCCAGATAGCGCTCGTCGAGCAGGCTGATGGTCAGCTCGAGGTTCTGCTCGTGGCGCTCGCAGCACTCCGCGGGCGCGCGCACGGAATGGCTCACGCGCAGGCCGCGGTCCCAAAGATCCTGCAGGAACGCCGCGATGGCGGGGCGCTGCCTTTCGGCGAGCGAGGCGCTGGCGACCAGCAGAAGCAGGTCGACGTCGGAATAGGGGAAGAGCTCGCGCCGCCCGAATCCGCCGACCGCCAGCACCGTCAACCCTTCGATCAGAGCGGGATCGAGGAAGCGCAGGTAGGCTTCCCGCACCACGCCCTCCACCAGACTGGTACGCTGCTCGAGCGTGTTTTGATCGTCGCTAGAGGGCAGATTCCCCTCGGTCGTCATTGCGGATTCGAACGGCTTCGGCAACTTCATAAACGAAGACCTTCCCGTCGCCGATTTTGCCCGTGCGCGCCGACTGGGCGATGGTCTTCACGACCTCCTCCAGCCGGGCATCGGAAACCACCAGCTCCAGCTTGACCTTGGGAAGCAGATCGACCTGGTATTCCTGGCCGCGGTAAACTTCCTTATGGCCTTTCTGGCGGCCGTGGCCGCGTACTTCGGAGACCGTCATCCCGTCGATCCCGATGGCTTTGAGGGCCTCCTTGACTTCTTCCAGCTTGAACGGTTGAATAATCGCTTCGACTTTCTTCATGGTATGCCCTACGACTCTAAGTTGTAGGCCTCCTCACCGTGCTGGCTCAGGTCCAGCCCCTCGGTCTCTTGTTGCGGCTCGACGCGGACGCCGATCAGCAGGTCGCAGACCTTAAGGATGATCAGGGTGCCCACGATGGCCAGCGCCCAGGCGATCGCCACGCCTATCAGTTGGTTTAGCACCTGGCCGGGGTTGCCGTCCACCATGCCGAGAGCCTTGGGCCGCCCCAGCGCGTCTTTCAACCCATCGTTCACGAGGAAAGTGGCGAAGACGCCGGTCAGCAGGGCCCCCAGCGATCCGCCGGCGCCGTGCACGCCGAAGGCGTCGAGGGAATCGTCGTAGCCGAAGATGTGCTTGACTCCGGTGACCATGAAATAGCAGACCACGCCCGCGGCAAATCCGATGAGCAGCGCGGGGAACGGTTGGACGAACCCCGAGGCGGGCGTAATCGCCACCAGTCCGGCCACGGCCCCGGAGATGGCGCCCAGCACGCTGGGCTTGCCGCCCTTGATCCACTCGGCCAGCACCCAGCCCAAGGCCGCTGCGGCCGCGCCGAAATGGGTGGCCACGAAAGCGCTGGTGGCCAGCGACGAAGCGGCCAGAGCGCTACCGGCGTTGAATCCGAACCAGCCCACCCACAACAAGCAGGCCCCGATCACGCTGATCACCAGGTTATGCGGCTTCATGGGTTCCTGCGGATATCCCTGGCGCTTGCCCAGGTACAGCGCGCACACCAGGGCCGAGACGCCCGAGGTGACGTGAACGACCGTACCGCCGGCGAAATCGAAGCACGGGAACCGGCCGCCCAGGAATGCATTCAGCAGCCCGCCCTTGCCCCAAACCATGTGGGCCATCGGGAAATAGACGAGCAGCGACCACAGCGTCATGAACAGCAGCATGGCGCTGAATTTCATGCGCTCGGCAAATGCGCCGCTGATCAACGCGGGCGTGATGATGGCGAACATGAGCTGATAGATCATGAAGGTCTGCTGCGGAATGGTGGGGGCGTAATCGGCGTTTGGCGCCGCTCCCACACCTCTAAGGAACAAATGCTGCAAACCGCCGACAAACGAGTTGCCTTCCCCGAAGGCCAGGCTGTAACCCACTACCGCCCACAGGACGGTAACCGTGGCCATCAGAATGAAGCTTTGCATCATGGTGCCCAGGACATTCTTCTTGCGCACCAACCCACCGTAAAACAGCGCCAAGCCCGGGCCGGTCATCATCAGCACCAGCGCGGCGCTGACCAGCATCCAGGCGTTATCTCCCGCCGATTGAGCGTTGTTCACGGCGGTCTGCATGGCCGCCCAACGCTTCTCTCCGTCCGTAACCGCTTGACCTAGCGCCGCTCCGGAACTAAGCAGCGCGATTAGAACAGCATGGTTCCATCGATGCACTTTTAGAAGACCTCTCACATATCATCCCTCGGCGCACGAGGCCCGCCAAGCGCAACGTTTCTATGGGTGCGATCAGAAATTCTTATGGATTTCGCGGCCTCAGGCGGAGGCGGCGGCATCGCCCAGGAGCTCGGCGACCTTGGTAATCAGCTTGTGCTGCGTGAAGGGCTTGCGGATCAACGGCGCGTCCCCGACCAGCCGGCCGGTGTCGGCTTGCAGGACCGAATCCGTGTAGCCGGACATGTAGAGCACTTTGGCTTCCGGCCGGATGGTCTTCAGGCTTTCCGCCAGTTCGTATCCGTTCATCTCGGGCATTCGGATGTCGGTCAGGAGCAGCCGTATGGGCGCGGGGTGATCGGCGGAGATGCGCAGCGCCTCGCTGGGACCGGACGCCGCGAGCACCTGGTAGCCGGCCCGCCAGAGCATGGCCCCGACCAGGCCCAAGAGCGCCGGCTCATCGTCCACGACCAGGATCGTCGCGCCTGGCTCGCCTGCTGGCGACATAGGGGGATTCTAGCACATGGACCGAGCGCCGGCGTCCGAAAATCACAACTACGGAGTGGAATTAATCGCGATTCCGGCTGGGGTGCGTGGTTTCCACAATCTCCCCATCCAACATGTGCACGATGCGGTGGCCGTAGGCGGCCACGTTGAGATCGTGCGTAATCATGAGCACCGTCTGGCCGAGCCGCTCGTTGAGGTCTCGCAGGACTCCCAGCACCGCCTGCGAGTTCTTAGAGTCCAGGTTGCCGGTAGGCTCGTCGGCCAGCAGAATGGCCGGATGATTCACGATGGCGCGCGCGATGGCCACCCGCTGCTGCTCGCCGCCGGAGAGCGCCCGCGGCTTGTGATTCATGCGCTGGCCGATGCCCAGCAACTCGAGCATCTCCTCGAACTTGGGATCCTGGACCGTTCCCGTGCCTGCGATGTAGCGGGCGATGGCGATGTTATCGGCGGCGCTGAGCGTGGGCAGCAGGTTGTATTTCTGGAAGACGAACCCGACCATCCGCTTGCGCAGCTCGGTGCGTTCGGCGTCCGAGAGCCGGCTCAGATCGCGCCCGCCGATGAGCACCTGGCCGGAGGTCGGCGGCGTCAATCCGCCCAGGATGTGGAACAGCGTGGATTTGCCGGAGCCCGACGGCCCCACCACGCACAGCAGCTCGCCCGCCTCGACCGTCAGGTTCACGCCGCGCAGCGCATGGATCTCCACGTCGCCGGCGCGGTAGATTTTGCGCAAGTCGCGCACTTCGATGATCGGCTCACTCATAGGAAAGCGCCTCGATGGGATCCTGCCGGGCCGCCCGCCAGCCCGGATAAGCCGCGCCCAGCAGCGCCCCGGCCAAGGCGATGACGCCGGCGATGGGCCACCAGCCGTAGACAATGATCTGCGAGAGCGAGGCCGGCACCAGGGTCATGATGAGCCAGCGCGTGCCGTAAGAGAATCCAATGCCCAGCGCCGAGCCGAAGATAGCCAACAGCAGCGTCTCGCGAAACAGGATGCCCAGCACGAACGCGGGGGAGGCCCCCAGCGCTTTCAAAATGCCGATCTCGCGCGTGCGCTCGAGCACCGCGGTGTACATCGAAAGAAAGACCACCAGGAATCCCACCACCACCGAAAGCCCCACGATCACCGCGATGAACTCCCGCAGACCCGGAACCTTGTCCACCGCGAACATGGAGACGAATTCCTCGGTCGAGTAGATGGGATAGTCCGGCAGCTTGGCTTTGAGGTCCTTGATGACCTCGTCGGTCTCGTCGGGATCGTCCAGCTTGACGTAAATCTGGCTGATCTTGGCGGTGTTGCTGGTGAGGTCCTGAAGCACCGCCAGCGGCACCACCAATCGAGCCAGCTTGCCTTCTTCGAAGACGCCGCTGACCCGCCAATCGCGGTTCAGCAGGTTCAGTTTAGAGCCCGCGGTCAGTTTGTTCTGCCGCGCGTAATAGCGGTCCACCAGGATCTCGTCGGGCTTGCGGGGCAGATGGCCCTTGATCATGCGGAACCCGCCGCTCATGGCCTTGAAGCGGTCCAGGTCGATGCCGGTCACCAGCGTCAGACCGCCCACGGGGTGATTCATGCTCCCGACCGCAATCGCCACGTGCGGCTGCTTTTCCACCCACTCAACCATTTTCTGGGGCAATGGCGCCGAGCTGAGGTTCATCGCGGAAGTGCCGGGCGGCCGGATCATGATGTCTGCGCCCACGCCGCGCGCCCGCTTCTGCGAATCGGCCAGCATGCCCTGGCTCAGCCCGACGATGGTCAGCATCATGGTGACTTCCACGCCGATGGCCACCACGCTGAGCGCCGTGCGGACGGGGCGGAACTTCAGATTCTCGAGGACGAGTTTGTTGACCAATCCTTTATCTTATGCGATGCCGGAGGGCTATAGCCACAGGCTGCGCCGCTTGCTTCGCAGCAACCAGATGAAGAAGGGGCCGCCCAGGAGCGCCGTCACCACCCCCACGGGCACTTCTGTTGGCGCCAGCGCCGTGCGGGCCAGGGTGTCGCAGAACGCCAGGAAGGCCGCGCCGAGCAGGAACGAGCAGGGAATCAGGACGCGGTGATCGGCTCCGAGGCGCAGGCGCAAGGCGTGCGGCACGATCAGCCCCACGAAGCCGATCGGCCCGGTGAGCGCGGTCACCGAACCGGTCACGAAGGAGCCGAGCAGGTAGCCGGTCAGGATGAGGCGCGAAACGTGGACGCCGCGGGCGGCCGCCCAATCCTCGCCCACCGCCATCAGGTTCCAGTCGCGGGCCCGGGCGAAGACTAGCCCGACCGCCGGCAGCGTAGCCAGGGCCAGCCAGCCCAGCGTCGAATACTCCACCGCGTCCAGGCCGCCCATCAGCCAGCGGACAATGGCGAAGGTCTGGCCGAAATTGGCCGTGTACTGCAAGCCCAGGATGGCCGCCAGGCAAATGGTGTTGATGGAGATGCCGGCCAGAAGCAGCGTGAACGACGACATGCGGCGGCCTTCGGAGGCGATGCCCAGCACGAGAAAGAGCACCAGCGCGGCGCCGGCGAAGGAGCACAGCCACAGGCCGGAGATGCCCGCCACTCCGCGCCAGCCCAGACAGATGGCGATCACCGCGCCCAGCGAGGCGCCGCTCGAAATCCCCAGCGTATAGGGCGTGGCCAGGGCGTCGCGAAGCAGGGCCTGAAAGAGCACGCCGGCGACGGCCAGCGCTCCGCCCGCGAGCATGGCCAGCAGCACCCGCGGCAGCCGCGTATCGAAGAGGATCTCGTGGTCGGGCGATTGCCCGGCCCAGGCGCGCCCGTAAGAGATGGAGGCCGAACCGATGAGCGGCGCGACGCACAGCACCACCGCCGCCACCGCGGCCGACATCGAGATGGCCAGCCAGAAGCGCCTACTCCCCATAGATCATCCAGGGCTTGCCGCCCGGCCCCCGCTGGATCCACGATTGGACGCCGAAGACCCGGCGGATGGTCTCGGGCTGGAGCACTTCTTCGGGCGTCGCGTCGGCTGCCACGCGCCCGCCATCCAGCACCACGATGCGACCGGCGTAAGTCGCGGCCAGGTTCAAATCGTGCGTGACGGCGACCACCAGCAGCCCCTGGCGGCTCAGCTCGCCGAGTAGCTTGTAGATGGCCACCTGATGCTTCAGGTCGAGAAACGTGGTGGGCTCGTCTAGCAGCAGCGTTCGAGGCTGCTGCGCCACCGCCGAGGCCAGGATCACCAACTGGCGCTCGCCGCCGCTGAGCGTCCGGAAATCGCGCCCGCGAAACTCCCGCGTGCCGGTGGCCTGCATGGCGCGCTCCACCACGCTCCAATCTTCGGGCGATTCGAACAAGCCGTCGCAGTGCGGCGTGCGGCCCATCAGAACCACTTGCTCGGCGGTAAACGGGAACTCCATTTTGAGGCTCTGCGGCAGGAAGCAGACCTCGCGCGCGAAGGCGCGGCGACTCCAGCGGGAAACCTCCGTTCCAGCGTACTCGCAGCGGCCCGAGTAGTTCGGGCGCAGGCCCGCCATGATGCCCAGCAGCGTCGATTTGCCTGCGCCGTTGGGGCCTACCACGGCCACGAACTCCGGCCCGGCGAATTCCAGACTTGCGGCGTGCAGCACTTCGACGCTGTCGTAGCGCATGCCCACATCCCGCAGCGAGAACAGGTTCACCAGGCCGCCTCCGGATGGAACATTTTGGCAAACGAGCGGGCGGCATCCACCACGCGCGGGCCGGGCACTACGAAAATGTCCGCGGCCACTGCGAATACCCGCCGCTGTTTGACGGCGGCCAGCGTGGGGAAGCGGTTCCACAGCGCCACCACGGCGCGCTTGTCGCCCTCGCCGACGCCGGTGGTTTGCGCCATCTCGCCCATATCCACGATCACTTCAGGGTTGCGCGCCAGCACTTCCTCGAGCGTGACCTTCGGATACGGCGCCAGCGTGTCGCGAAAAATGTTGGCGCCGCCGGCGATGGCCATCACCTCATCCAGGTAGGAGGATTTCCCGGCCACCACCAACTCCGCCAGGCTGCCCGGCGCGCGGCCGACCACGAACATGACGCGGGGCGGCGCCAGCTTGGCCGTCCGCTCGCGAACCTCGTCGAGCGCGCCGCGCAGACGCAGGGTGAGCGCCCCGGCCGCCGCCTGCGCTCCCGCCGCGACGCCGATGCGCCGGATGGAATCGTAAATCCCCGCGATGGTCGCATCGTCCACTTCGAGCACGTTCAATTTGAGCGCCGCCAGATGCTCCGCGTGGCGCACCCCGCTGATCTCGGCGACCACCAAGTCCGGCCGCAGCGCCAGGATGGTTTCCAGGTTCGGTTGCAGGTAATTGCCGATTTTCGGTTTCCGCGCGGCCTCCGGCGGGTAGTGGCAATAGGTGGTCACGCCCACCACGCGGTCGCCCAGCCCCAGCGCGTAGAGCATCTCGGTGATGCTGGGAGAGGTCGAGACAATGCGCCGCGGCTCCGCGGCGCCCATCGCCGCCGCGGCGCAGAGAACGAATAGGAGCCGCCTCACCATTGGAAACGCAGCCCTCCATACGCGCTGCGGGATTGCGCCGGGTAGCCCAGGATCTCCTGATAATGGCTGTCGAGCGCGTTCTCGACGCGCAGGAACGGGACCACGTTGCGATTCAGGCGAAACGACCCGGAGGCGTACACGCTCTGATAGCCGCGCGAGCGCGTGACGCCGAACAAGTCGCTATCCTGCCGCTCGCCCACCAGCACCGCGCCGGTCTGCGCGTGCCAGCGCTTCCGCGCGACCGAAACCGAGGCCGCACCCGAGTTGCCCGGCCGCAGAGGGAGTTCCTGCCCCACGCCGTCGTAGAGCGAATCCGGCTCGTAGGAGCGCGTGACACAGGTCCACATCCTGGTGTAGTTTCCCGCTAGCGACAGCCAGGAGGTCAGCTTGGCCTGCGACGAGAACTCCAGGCCGCGCGCGTAGCTGGCCTCGATGTTCTGCCAGGTGCCCGGAAACTGATTGGACACGTAAACGATCAGGTCCCTATACGAATTGGCGAACACCGAAACCTCGCTGCGCAGCCGGCGGCCGAAGCGCTCGTCGACCAGCCCCGCCTCGTAACTAATGGCCTTCTCCGGCCGCAGGTTCGGGTTTCCCACCGACCACTCGTCGTTCGAATAATTCTCGATCAGGCTCGGCTCGGTGATGCCGATGCCGGCGCTGGCGCGCAGGTAGGTGGAACTGGCCAGGCGGTAACTGGCCGCCGCGCGCGGCGTCAGCTTCGTGCCGAAGGCGCTGTTGCGCTCGACGCGCAGGCCGCCCGAGAGGTAAAAGCGCCGCCCCACCAACCGCTGCTCGTACAGGAACAGGCCTTGGTTGTCGCGATCCACGTGGCTCGCGTCCACCACGCCGCCCTGCCGCTCGTAATCGTAGCCGAAGACCATGGCCCCGCCCGCGTGGGTCAGCGTGCCCTGGTAGGAGAGATCCTCGCGCGAGCTGAGGCTGAGGTAGGGAGGGTAGGGATAGAGGGTGACCGACTCGGTCACCAGCGTCAGGCCGGGTGGCACCGGCGCCGAAGGATCGACCAGCCCCTCGAAGTAGACCCGCGCTACCGGCTCCGCGACCTCGCGCACCAGCGCGGCGATATTGTACGGGCCATCCGTGTAGTTGTCCACCGAGAGGTCCCAGGAGCGGTGATAGCCGATGGAAAGGCTCTGCGCGAAACGGCTCCCGCGCGCGTCGTCCACGCGAATGCCGGCCGCGGTGTCCCGCGTGGCCTCGTTGGCGTGCAGGGCGTAGATGCCGTAGGCCACCTGGTTGGGAGTGCCGAGCATGGCGTCGAAACTGCGGAAGATGGCGCGGATCTGCGTGGCGTCCGACAGCCTGTAGCCCAGGTTCGCCGAGCCGGTGGTGTCCCGGAAGTAGTCGTTTTGATATTCCCCCACGGTGTGGAACTGCTCGGCGCCCAGCGCGTAATCGAAGCGCGCGCCGGAGCCGCCGGCCAGGCTGGCCGTCCAGTGGTCGGTCTGGAAGCTGCCGCGGTCGTAGGAAACCGATCCGTGCGGCAGCGTCCGTTCCGGATCTCCGTGCTGGGTGAAGATCTGGATAACGCCCGAGGCGGCTTCCGCGCCAAACAGCGCGCTTTCCGGGCCGCGCACTACTTCGATGTGGTCCACCTCGCTGGTGGAGAATGCCGCCAGGTTGATGGCTCCGCCGGGATCGTTCATGGGGATGCCATCCACCAGCACCAGGGCGCCGGTGCTATCGCCGCCGCGCGTGAAGAGCGAGGTCAGGCTGCCCGGCCCTCCGTAGCGAGACACCGCGAGGCCCGGCACTTCGCGCAGCACATCGGCGAGGGATGGCGACTGGCGCTGTTCCAGATCCGCGCCGTTGACCACGCTGGCGGCCACGCCGGCCTCCTCCGGGCTGGTCTCGCGCCGGGTGGCCGAAACCACCAGCCGCTGGCTAAGCCCGGCGATGGCCAGCTCGATGCGGGCCGGGACGCCCGAAACAATACCCCGGTGAATGGTTTCGAAGCCCGGCGCGGAGACTGTCGCCGGGCAGCGTTCGATCTGAGGAAACGAGAAGCGGCCGTCGGGGCCGGTGCTGGCGGATTGACCCGCACAGTCCACCCGCGCGCCTGGAACCGGCCGTCCGGAAGGATCGACCACGGCGCCCTCGGCGCCGCTAGCCGTGCCTGCCGAGAACAGAAGGGAAGCGACAACGAAAAGAAAGGAACCTGCGCACTGCATGAGACGTTCTCCCGCGGAACGACGTTCTCATCCACGAGGAATCGGTCTCCTGACTCGCGACACGGCTTCGTCCCTGAGGATGGGTTGCCCGGCCTTCCCGCTTTCGCAGTGACCGGCGCAGCCGTTACCTGTCGCTCACAGTTGCGGGGCAGTGGCGGAATTGCACCGCCTTCCCAAACATTCCTCGCTTGCCGGTGAGGGTTGCTTTTCCAGCAACCAGGTCGAGTATAACGCAGCCGCGGGCGGCGACGCCAGCGGATCACGCCGGCCGGAAGGCCGGCTGCAGGCAAGATTGCCCAATGCCACTTAGTTTTGCGAGCCCAGGGTTCAACCGAAACATTCCATTGTAGTTATGGTTTAGGTATGGACTCGCCTGCGATTTTCAGCCTGTACCTGCAGTTGGCGCCCGCCGAGCTGTT
>Ga0326728_10011507_pt1 | contig 20145 bp, 18 predicted proteins | sample MB3enrmetagenome_FD_207602 | JGI IMG/M metagenome (GOLD analysis project Ga0326728, IMG submission 207602) | Lab enriched peat soil microbial communities from McLean, Ithaca, NY, United States - MB31MN | ecosystem: Environmental > Terrestrial > Soil > Wetlands > Peat | place: USA: New York... | reverse complement strand
GGCAACAAAGTCCTCGTCCGTATCTTGTAACGCGCAGCTTCGATTCGCTCGTTCACTGATGCACGCTTTCACTCACTTGTTCATTCACTCACTTCCTCAGGAGAACAACCATGAACGAAAATCGCCGTCAGATCCTGGAAATGTTAGCCGCGGGCAAAATCACCGCGGACGAAGCCGACCGCCTTCTCGCCGCGCTTGAGCCGGAACCCGCTGCAACCGCCGGCGAGTTCACCGGCAACATCCCCGGCTCCAAAGGGTGGTCCAGAAACGATATGGGCGCGACTGTCAAGACTCACGCGAAGTATCTCCGCGTCCTAGTCGAGTCCACCGAAAAGAATGGTCCAACGACGGTCAACGTCCGTGTACCCATGCAGCTTCTGCGCGCCGGCGTCCGCCTTGCCAGCCTCATTCCCCAGCAGGCCCACGACCAGTTGGACGAGACCCTGAGTAAGCACGGCGTTCCGCTGACGCTGTCGCAAATCAAGCCGGAGAATCTCGAGGAGCTGATCGACCACCTCGGAGACCTCACCGTCGACGTCGATGCCAAGGAAGAGAAAGCCAAGGTCCGCGTCTTCTGCGAATAGAACGTCTCTCGTGTGTCGTGACCGTGAGCTTGAAGCGGGAACGTTCGATTCACGACCCACGCGTCACGGTTTTTCGTCCGCGATCCCTGCGCCCGGCTCGAATCAGCTATTGAAGCGTCAGCGTGCCCGTGCCGTAGTCCTCCATGCAGTTGGTGCTTGCGGGAGAGAATCCGTAGTTGATCCCAAGCGTCTTTCCATCCGGTGAGAGGTTGCCGCTCCAGCCGAGGATTCCGCTCGGCGAATCGCTCAGATCGACAAAAAAGTTGTCTCCCACAAAACTGGCGCTGAGCGCTGTCGCCGTCGCCGGGACGCAGGGATATCCGCTCACGGTCGCAGTGCCTGTCAGCACCAGGAGGCCTGCGGAGTTCGGAGCGCTGCTCTGATCGAGCGTCGCCGTTACTTGAAAGCTTTGCGCCGTGGCTTGTGACATGACCGTCCCCGAGTAGGTACCATTCACCGCCGGATATTCAATCCCGATCATGGACCCTTGTGTGGTGCAAGTGCCGCTGATCGCAAAGCTGCCGTTCGAAAGGCTCGATCCGCTCACCGTACCGGTCATCGTGGCGGAGGGTATTGCATTCGCCGCCGTGGACAGCTTGAGATTGCCTCCGGAGTCGACAGTTCCCGTGAGCAGAACATTCGAGAAAGGGCCGATGGGGCTGCCGACGCAACCGTCAGGGTATACGAGCAAGTCCGTCGCCGCGGGGCCGACCGCCAAGCCCGACACACTGCCTGCATTGGACGTGAGATACACCGCAATTGGAGAGGCTCCGCCTCCAGTTGGGTTCACAGTCAGCACCCAGTTTCCTGTAATGTTCGTAGCAGGCAGCACCGGTACGGAATGCACAGGACTCCCGCCACAGCCTGTCATCCCTACAGTGATCACGCACGCAACAAGAAGCAGCGCGGCCCAGGCGGCCTCGCCAAAGTACATGGCCCGCGAAGTCATAACGCACCTCCCGGTTCTCTATTTGCTTGGTTGGATTCCCGTGTCATTAGACGTAAATTGACTGCGAGGGTTACATGTCCGGCCCTCGTCTTCGGTCACTGTTCTAAGCTCGCCATCTTAAGGCCGCCGCAGCGGCCTCTGCATCGGCACAACCTGCACCGTCACGTCGCGCACCTCGGAGAGAAACCGGTTCAGCACTGAGCCGCGCAGCAGAATATCGAAGCGCGACCGCGCCGACTGCCCGAATACCACGTGCGAGATGTTCTCCTGTTGTGCAAACCGGATCAGCGCGTCGGCCACTTTGCGGTCCGTGAGCTGAACGACCTTGGCCCCAAGGTCTCGCGCCATGCGCATGTATTCTTCCAACCGATGATAGGCCTCGGGGTCGCTATGGCCCTTGTCGTCCGGCGGAGCCACATAGACGGCATACCAATTTGTCGCCAGACGTCCTGCGATTCTTGCGCCGATGCGAAGCAGCCGCTCTGTTCCCGGCCGCGTGCTCAAGCAAACCATCACCTTCTCCGGAATCGGCGCCTGTTCCAGCCCTTGCGTACGCCGGTACTCCGCCGCGCGACTGCTCACCTGTTCCGCTGTGGTGCGCAGCGCCAGCTCGCGCAGCATGTTCAGGTTGCCCTTGCGGAAGAAATTGGCCAGAGACTGCTCTACCTTTTCGGGAGCGTAGATTTTGCCCGCCCGCAGCCGGTTGCGCAGCTCCTCCACAGTCAGGTCGACGTTGACCACCTCGTCGGCGCGCTTTACAAAGCTGTCCGGAACGGTCTCGCGGATGGTCGTGTTCGCCGAGCGATTGACGGCGTCGTTCAGCGTTTCCAGATGCTGAATGTTCACCGCGGTCATCACGTTGATGCCGGCGTCCAGCAATTCCTGTACGTCTTCGTACCGCTTGCGGTTCTTGCTCCCGGGAACGTTAGTGTGGGCCAGCTCGTCCACGACCACCGTTTGCGGATGCCGCGCGATGATCGCGTCCACATCCATCTCTTTCAAGCTCACGCCGCGATAAGGAATCACCTTTTGCGGGATGACCTCGAGATCCCGGATCTGTTCCTGGGTCTCCTTCCGCCCATGCGTCTCCACCAGGCCGATCACCACATCTACGCCGCCCTGAGTGCGCATCAGGTAGGCATCGTTGATCATTTGGTAGGTTTTGCCAACGCCCGGGGCGGCGCCTAGATAGATACGTAGCTTGGCGGGCTCCGGCTTGCTCTCAAGGACGATCTCGGCCATCGTCAGCCCACCTCGACGGGATGATGCACGTCACGCACTACAGCGACGGGAACCGTAAATCGGAACGTCGCTCCGTGGCCCAGGCGGCTCTCCACTGCAATCTGGCCGCCCAGCGACTCCACCAGCCGCCGAACCAGCGCCAAGCCGAGTCCTGTTCCTTGATCCGAGAAGGTATTGAACCGGTCGAAGATCGAGCTGAGCCGCTCCGCCTCTATGCCGCGTCCCGTGTCGCGCACACTGAACTGCACAAAGCTCTTGATCTCTTCCGCTGCAAGCAGGATCTCGCCGCCCTCCGGGGTGTAGCGCAAAGCATTCGAGAGCAGGTTGTCCAGGATCGAGCGTATTGCGCGGCGATCGGCTTCGATCACTGCCAGGTCGGCATACGCGCTCACTTCCACTCGAATGTGCTTCCGCGCAGCCTCGTCGCAGAAGCGGTCCCGCGCTTCATTCAGCACCTGCAATGGCCGCAATCGCTCTGGCTTCAACTCGCGCTTGCCGGTGTCCAGCTCGGCCACTCCAATCAAGTCGGCCATCAGATCGTCCAGGGTCTCCGCCTCTTTGCTTGCCTGTGCCACGAGTTCGGTCTGCAGGTTGGTCATCTCTCCGCTGAATCCCTGGGCCAGCGCGTACAGCCCGCGCCGCAATTGCAAGAGCGGATCGCGCAACTTGCGGCTGGCCACCGCGATGAATTGCGTCTTGAACCGATCTGTATCCTGCAGGCTGGTCACGTCCTCAAGCGTCGTTACTGCGCCCAGCAGCCTGCCCTCCGAGTCGCGCATCGGCGTGGTGCGCAAGCGGTAGCTGCGCGCCTGGTTGCCGATCCGCATGGGCAGCATCGACGCTTCGCCCTCGGCGGCCACCGCCTTCTGCATGGACACGGCGTCCTGGATCGCGCTCAGAATTTTCTCGCCGCCCGGCGTATTCGTCAGCGCCATTCGATCGCTGGCCGCCTCGCCCAGCAACTCGGAAGCCGACTGATTCAACTTCAGGACGTGGCCTTTACCATCCGTCACGATAATAGGTTCGAAGATCGATTGAAGCACCGCGTCAGAGAGCTGGAACTCCATCTGCCGGCGTCCGGCCTCGGTATCGCGCACGTCGCGGAGCCGCACCGCAATCCGGCTCAGCTCGCTCGCAATCACGCCAAAGCTGTCGCGGCTGCTCCATTCCACGCGATGTTCCAGGTTGCCCTGCGCAATGCGGTGCGCATCGCCTGCCAGCGTGTCGATGGGTTTCAGCACGAAGAAGATCGTCGCTGCCGCAATGAGCGATGCGGCCACGGCCATCACGTAGCCTAAATGAAGCTGCCCGCTTGCGGCCAGCGCCTTATGGGCAATCGCGACCAGCCCCACCGTCAGGCAGGCGAGGAGCACACAGCCGAGAATCAGTCGCTGGGTAAGATTAAGCATGATCGGTGCCCGAGCAGGAGTATGGTGACTTCCTTATTCTCGATGATGCAGCCACAACCTGCAATGCCTGTGTATCGCAAAGACAGATCGAATCTCAGGGAATCTGGCAGACCGCAATCTCATTGTTATGCCAGTGGCAGGCCAGGCCTTCGGGCGCCGGATCGTTTACGATCACCCAGTTCACGCCGAATTCCGCTTTCAGACGCTCGAAGTCGACCAGGCTGAAGCTGAGCCAGCCTTCTTCCGCATCTGTCTGGCGCACCCACTCCGGTCCAAGCTCGGGCACCAGGGTGACCACGGAGGCGTCCTTCACCGCATCGGCGAGCTGACTGCGCTCGGCCAACGCACGAAAGCTGTGGTAATCCTCGCCGGTGGCCTCAAGATAGTGCGGATCGAGCGCGAAATAGGCATTCTCCGGCGTATTCGCGCGGACCCATGCGAAGGCTTGCAGCCAGGGATTTGCGGGTTTCCGCCACGGCATTTCCAAGTGTTGGCTGCCGGCAAACTCCACGCGCTGCCATCCAAACATGCAGCCATTTGCGATGATCAGGAATGCCGCCCAGCGCCAGACGCTTCGTTTGAGGACGAACTTTCCCAGCAGGCATCCGGCCGCGAGCACGAAAAAGAAGTAGACCAACTGCAGGTAGCGCATGGGCTGCAGCGGCGCCACTCGCTCCAACGATCCAGGCCAAAGCAGGACCATCGACAGAGTCTGATGAAAGATACCGTAGATCAGAACTGCCAGGGCGAACCGCGCCAATGTTGCAGTTCCATGCCGCCGTGCAAAGCGCCACAGCAGACAGAACAGAACGAGCGGAGCCAATGCGCCAAGCCACTCATACCAGGTCCACTTGTAGAGGGTTTCGTAGGTGCGCGTGTCCAGCGCTCTGCGCCACCCCGGATTGCCCGGTTCGAAGATCCATCCCAGCGGCAAGATTGCCGCCATCGAATTCTTCCACTCTGATGCCCGCTCAAGCAGCCGGCCCATCTGAGCTATGGTGAGAAAAAAGCAAAGCGAAATTCCCATTGCCGCCATCAACGGATGCAGCAAGAATGCCACGAGGAGCAATGGCGCTGCCTGCCATCGTTTCTCATCCAGGATGCGCCACACTGCGAGCAGAATCATCGCCGTCGCCAGGCTCCGCGGATGCAGATGCTGGTCGACCATGTAGAGCGCAGTTCCGGTCACGGGCAGCGTGAACATCGCCGAGACCAGCGCGACTCCGCTCCACCGCGCGTGCTCATCTTCGAATAGCCTGTTCGCAAGCTTTTTCGCGGCCCAGAGAATCAGAAAAAGAGCGGCCCATTGCACCAGCAACTCGGCCCACGCCACCGGCAAACGCGTCCAACGGATGAAGTGCGCCATCCATGTGTCAAAGAGTGTTGCTTCGAGCTGCAACCGGAAGAACTCAGCGTTGTGAGGGAAGAGCGCGGGATTCAGGTCCGCCTTGACGGCCGACAGATAGAGCCCGTCGTCCTCGAGTCCCGGATGGTAGCCCATGACCAGGAACCCAAGCGCCGCAAAAAGCAAAGCTCCCAGAAAATCAAATGGAATGGCGCTACGTGCCCGCCGTGAGCTTCTGACTTCCTCCAAAACAGGTGCCACGCAATACGCCACATCGCATAGCATATCGTGCGATCCGGTGCGGCAGCGAGATCGTAAGCCGCATTACACGTGTGGCAGCAGCATGCGCAGCAGCAGGAATCCGGCCACGCCGGCAAAGAACACCAGCGCCATGCGGATTCCCGGTTCCCGATTTACCTCGGGCACAAGATCGGTCGCGGCCACATACAGGGCGACCCCCGCCGAAACCGGCAGTCCATAGGGAACCCATCGCGGAACAAGCTGAATCACGAGCACGCCCACAAGCGTGGCGCAGGCCAGTGCAACTGCGGACCAGAAGGCTGTCGTCCGGCTTCGCCCGCTTGCCAACATCACGCTGGCCATGGTGAAACCCTCCGGCGCCTTGTGCAGCAGAATCGCAAGAAAAATCAACCAGCCCAGCCAATCGGAAAGCGCGAATCCCGATCCGATGGCCACGCCATCGAAAAGGGCATGAACGCTCAGACCACCCAGCACCGAATAGCCCGTGCGCGCGGAGACGAATTCGCCGCCGTGTGTCTCCTCGCCATAGTGAAAGTGCGCGTTAATAGTGTGTTCAAGAAGGTGCATCACGCAGTAGCCGCCCATGATCAGAGCCGGAGCGAGCTGAGCATTCAGCCGCAGGCTCTCCGGCGTCATCTCCAGTAGCGCCGTAGCCATCAGGAACCCCGCACCAAGCGCCACAAAGTAGCGCAGGTAGCGCTCCACGCCTCGCGCGCGCACCAGCACGAGCCCGCCGGCCACATCGGCCAACGCCGCAATCGTTCCGAGAATGAGAGAGGTCGTCAACATTCGTTCGCCGAACAGAATCAAGGAATCAAGCGCTCAAAAAATGCAGGGCACGGCTGAAAGCTGGGAGCTGAAGGCTGATAGCCTTTCTATCCGCTATGCCGTATGTGCATCACATCTCCATCCTTCACCACATATTCCTTGCCTTCCAGGCGCAGGGTGCCCTTGGAGCGCGCTGCAGCTTCTGATCCCGCATCCAGCAAATTGTCCCAGCGAATGGTCTCGGCGCGGATGAAATGATGTTCCAGGTCGGAATGGATCGCGCCCGCCGCTTGTGGCGCCTTGGATCCCGCCGGCACTGTCCACGCGCGGCACTCGTCTTCGCCCGCAGTGAAAAAGCTGATCAGCCCCAACAGTTCATAGCTCTTCCGGATGAGCCGCACCAGGCCGCTTTCGTGCAGGCCATAGCTCTCCAGAAAGTCCGCGGCCTCGGCGTCGTCCATGTCCGCCAGCTCGGCTTCCACCTTGCCGCAGATGGCCATCGCGCCCGCATTGGGCCGGCTCGCAATGGCGTCCAATTTGTATTGACTTACAGCGGACTCGAGATCGGCGCCTAACGTAGAACTCTCGCTGACATTTAGCACATACAGGATGGGTTTTTGCGACAAAAACATAAAGCCGCGGATGAGCTTCTTCTCCTCAGCCGTCATCTCCATGGCACGCAGAGGGATTTCCTTCTCCAGCATCTCTTTTGACCGAACCAGCAGCGCCTGTTCGCGCTCAAGTTCGCTGGTGCGGCCTTTCTTCATATCCTTTTCGACGCGCTCCATCCGCTTTTCAACCTGTCCAAGGTCGCTCAACATCAAGTCGAACTCAACGTTCTTCGCGTCGCGCAGCGGATCGATCGGACCCTCATGCGGAACAGCGTCGTTCTCGAACGCTCGTAGCACATGAATCAACGCATCCACATTGCGCAAGTTCGTCAGGTACGCAGTTTCTTTCAGCGCTTCCTGCCCGATGCCCGCAACGTCGACGAACTCCACCGACGCAAACGTCGTCTTTTTGGGCGAATAGAGAGCCGACAACTTCTCCAGCCGCTCATCGGGAACGCGCGCCACGCCGATGTGCGCCTCGCGCGGGTTCGCGCGGCCGTGCTCGTCAATCTTGGCTTTGGTCAGAATCTTGAACAGCGAAGTCTTGCCCACCTGTGGCAGGCCGATAATGCCGGTCTTCATAATCGTTCCATCGTGGCCCCTGCGGGAGATTCATCGCGCGTGCGGGCCTTCACGATGATACAAGAGCCGGGGCGCACCGCCCGAAGAGCTTTCGGATCGAAAGAGTCTCCGCCGTGCACTCTCAGTAGATAACGTGGAAGATGGCCGCGGCGATATCCAGCGGCCAGTGGGCAAATATAACCGGCGTCAGGCGTCGCGTACGCAGATAGACAGCCATCAGGCAAAGCACTCCGGGGAAGAACGACACAAATCGGAAGGCCAGGTAGCGCCAGTCGAGAACGAGAGGTAAAGCGCAGTGCTGTGCAGCCCAACAAACGCCAACCAGCAGCACGGCCGTCCACCGATGCCGGGTGAGTGCTTCGATGCGCGGCAGGGCATACGCCTGATACGTCGCCTCTTCCGTCGGCGATCAGACAATCCACCACAGGCAGACGCCGTAAATCGTTGCCCAGAGCGGTAAAGAATGGACTCTGGAGAGATATCCGACCGCAACCGCTGGATCGGCATGGAAGAAGAAACTCTTCGCGAGCCATGTACTGGAAAAGAACACAGGAAAGATTAGGAGATAACAGCCAAATCCAAGCCACAGGTCGTGGCCGCGGCGCATTCGCACAGGTCCCAGCAGATCGCGGAAACCGATACCCTCGCTGCGTGTGAAAGAGCGGAGCAAAAGAAGGCAACCGATATCGGCCACATTGCCGTAGACACCCCACCAGTCGCCTGCCGCGCGCCACGGAGTCGTCTGTCCCCGCTCCAGCAGGATGAACGCGACCAGCGCCTGCGTCGCTACCAGCAACATTGACCGCGCCGACAACAGCAGTAGGGGCCCGGCCCAGGTAATCCGCCCTTCGGCTGCGCGCTTGCGTATGGCGGAGAAATCGTTCGCCGGCACGGGAGGATCAGACGCTGTTTGGAGTGGCTCTCTCATCCTAGGCACTTTTGCCTGAAGGCTAACACGCACGTCTCTGCGGTTCGGTTCGCCGAATCATGAATCCCTTCTACTTCGGCATCTGCTTCGCGCGCTTCACAAATTTGAGCCCCGTCAATTGCGGCGATACGGACGCGACCTTCACGTCGACAATCCCAGCTGCGAGCCCCGCCGAGCGCACATCCGCCTCGCCAATCGGATGCCCCGGGCCTTTGCGGTAAACGATCCATATGGGGACACCAGAACTCGTTTCCTTCGCTGCCGACTTGAACGCTCGCTTCAGCTCTGCCGCCGTATTCACGCGCGCCACAATCACATCCGCGCCGTTGCGCGATCGTTTGTTCGCTTCGCCCAACACAGTCTCAAGCGCCGCGTCGTCGATCGTTCCGATCACCCAGACCGTCGATTCCGGCGTGATCCCCAGCTTCTTCGCGAGGCTGGGCGGCGGTGCCAGAATCGCCTTTGCCCATTTCTCCGCAGTCGCTGCGTCCAGCTTCAGAGTCACGATGTCGGCGCCGAACTTGAACCGAAGGGCCGCGCCCTCGGCGCGCACATGGCGCAGTTCGGAGAAGGGAAGTCTGCGGCGAATCTCGCCGCGGAAAATCAGTTCCGGCGGCTCAACGAGCGCCTTTACACGCGCGATTTCACCGTTCCAGTCGCATTGGCAATTTGCCTCGCGCCCCATTCACGCAACCCTCCAACTGTCGTTCAAGTTTAAACGCGTGTGGTTTCCGCTCGCGCCATCAGCACCACGGTCGCCAGCCCGAGCAGCAGGATGGCCTCCTCCACAAACTCGCTGCGGTTATGCAACTTGTTGAAATTCGCTGTGGTCGTATCGGCAGGAGTGGTTGTATCGATGGAGCCCCCAGCGGCAATGCGGTCTCGCTCCATCGCGGGAATGATCCCGTATTGTGAGTAAACCGTCAATGCGATCATCAACACGACAAAAGCCATCGGCACAAGCACTGCGCGCGGCTTGTAGATTTCCCATGCCGGGGCCAGCGCCATCACTGCCAGCGCTACCATGCCCGATACCAATCCCATTCCGTGCAGGATGCGAATCAGTTGCCCGACAATGGTTCCAGCGGTATGCGTGTTTGGCTGGAGCGTGTTGAAAGTGATCGCGGCAACGATCGGGAAGAAAACTTCAGCTCCCAGCCAGACGATGAGGGACAAAGAAAGCAGCGTACGAAGAAGAGTCTTCATGAAGACAGCTTACAGTGATCAGTGACCAGTGATCAGTCCAGACGCGCCGAGCAGCGTCTGCCGAAGGTCCTCGGCAGTTCATTCTGACCACTGACCCCTGAAACCTGAATCCTAGCTTTTCTTCAGCGCTCGCCTCAGCACGGTTTCGAGGGCTGCCTTTTGCTCGGCGTACTCACTCGCGGACAAGGTTCCAGCAATCTTCTCGCTTTCCAATGCGAAGAGTTCGTCCTTAAGCACATTCAGAAGCGCGGAATGTTTTTGAGCCGTTGAGCTGCCCGCCAGGCCCGGCGTGGGGTGGACGAGCGATACAGGGGCGATCGCACCGCCTGTCGAGGATGCGACCGCCTCTGCCGTCGCAGGCTTTCGCAATAGAAATGCCGCTGCCGCCGCAAGCAGCAGGGCCAGCCCGCCCAGAATCCACCATTTGTACTTCGAAAGCGGATCGGGCGTATTGATCGGCTCGCCGATACCACCGCCGGGCTGATTGCCTGGCGCGGCTCCCTGTCCGCCTGTGTCGCCCTGGCCGTTCTGGTCATCGCGAGCAAACGATCCGGTCCCGGCGACAGAAAATTCCAATGTTTTTCCGGGAGCAACGTTGCGCGCAAGGAAAGTCTGTACGCTCGGGTCCTGCGGCGACGACTCGAATCCCGCGCCGCTTCCGCCGGTAAACGTCATCGATTTGGGTAGCACCACCCAGATCGTATCGGCCGGCAGCGTAACCTGCGAACGAAAGCTGTATTTCCCACTGCCGTACGGCAGATTGTATTGAACCTGGAAGAGTGTGCCTTTGGCTTCCTGATCTGGCTGGATGGGAAAGTCAAAAGAGTAGTGGCCTTTGGGCCCGTCGGGATTGAGTTTTACGCTGGTCGGCAGGCTGCTCGCACCGGGCCGCTGCGCCGAGGCATCCCCGACAACCGCGTCGTCAGGCAGAATCACCTGGAAGGATTGCTTGCTCCACTGCGTGCGCGGCGGAGAGCTGGCGTTGTGAATGTCATAGCGCTCAACGACGCGAAGCTGCCCGTTATCGGTCTCAATTCCGGTCACGTGCTCGGCGATCGTGATGCCTTCCACCTTCGCCGCCACGTCGTAGACCGATATGTCGCCGGTTCCTCCGCCTTGCGGTGCGGCAATAAAGTATTCCGCGCCCTGGTGCGTCACGCGAACAAGGTAGGGAACCTGGCCCGGCAAATTCAGTGTGTAGCGGCCCTGCGCATTGGTCGTCGCATGGCCCACCTCGCTCATGCCCGACATCGGTTCCAGAAGCGTGACCTGGTCGCCGGCCGCGGGCTTGTTGGTGGTCATGTTCGTGACGGTTCCGCTTACGGTGGCTGCCTGCGCCAACGCGCCGGCAAACAAAAAGCTCAATCCCAAAACACTAACAAAAGCTCGCATCAATTTCATTTCGTGTCTTTGTCCTTCTTTTCGCGCCGATCGTACCGCGGTCCCGTTTGTCCCTCTGTCCCTACGTTCCCAGCCCTTGCAATAGATCGATTTCGGCCAGCAACTGAGCCGTTTCACGTTCCAGCTGCGCGCGCTGCTTCTCGAAATCCTCTTCGGGATACTTCCCCGCGCGAAACTCGAAGTTCAAATCGCGCAGGTTTTCGTAAAGCTGTTCCTTACGTTCAAGGAGAAAATCGAGCCGCGTTTTCTCTTTCTGGCTGGCAAAAGCGTTTTCTGGCCAAAAGGTGTACAGAAAGAGCGCGAAAAGAAGGAGTACTCCGGCAATCAGGCCTTCCGTTTCCGTCATGGCTCAAAATCCTCCATCAAAATTCATCGTTGCTGCCGGTTTCGCGACGTACGCGATCCAGCCGTTCTTGCTCCGCCGGGTCCGCGCTCTGGGCCACAGCGCCCGCCGCTTGTGCGCGCTGCTCAAGTCCCAATCCACCCCAGCGCCGGATCAACAGGATCGTTCCCAGCAACGCTGCGCCGAATACCGCGAAGGGGGCTACCCATGCCACCAGATCGAATCCCTTCGTCGTCGGTGCAGCCAGCACTGTTGCGCCGTACTTGGCGACAAACTCATCCATCACTTGTTGATCGGTCAGGCCCGCTGCAATGTCCGTCGTCAACTCCGACAGTTCCTTGTCGCGATCGGGGCATCCGACGTGATCGCATTCACCCAGCAGTTGCGCGCATCCGCATTGGCACATCAACTGGTGGCTCAGGGTATTTAGCCGTGAGGTAGGAGCCGTGGAGCAAGAAGAGATAACAATGGCCGCAGCCAACAAAGCCGCCTCTGCTGCTCTTGTCCAAAACGTTACGCGCGCTTGAGCACCCATCAGTCCCCTCCCTTGAGCGCGGGAGTCATGGGAGCTGCCTGCGCGGCGGGCACACGCAACGTCGCAGTCGCCGGTGTCAGGCTGGGAACCAGCGCAACGAATGTTCCGCCGACAATGATGACGAGGCCAAACCAGATCCAGCCGACGAGCGGATTGAGAAACGCCTTGATAATCGGCTGTCCAGTATCGGGATTTGTGCCTTCATACACCACATACAGATCCCACTCGGGAACCGAATGAATCGCGACCATAGTCTGCGGCTGGCCGCTCGCGAGGTAAAAGCGGCGTTCCGGTGTCATCTGAAAGACCTTCTTGCCGCCCTGGGAAACGTCGAGCACCGCGTAGTCGGAGTTGTAGTTTTGATTTGTGTCCTGGGTGAAACCCATGCACTCCAGCGTGTACGGTCCCACGCTCATCTTCGAATGCAGGCCCATTTCGCTTTCGATGCTGCGATTGAACGCTGAGCCGGCGAGTCCGATCACGACCACGACAACGCCGATGTGCACGATATAGCCGCCGTATCTGCGCGTGTTTCGCCGCGTGAGCAGCCACGTCGCCGCGAAGAGATTGCGGTGAGTCTGGCGCGAGATCACGCCTGCACCGCGCAGAAACTCGGCGATGATCGCGGTGAGCACTGCGGCTGCGACCCCGAAAGCCACGATTGCGTAAAAGCTGCCCTGATCGAGCGCGCCGTCTTTCCAGGGACGGACGCCGACGGCGAGGCAAACGATAACCGTTGCCCAAAGCGCGATGACCGGCAGCACAAAGTTGCGCTTGACGGCCTTGAACGAGGCAGCTCGCCATGGCAAGAGCGGCCCCACGCCGGTAAGAAATACGAGAAAGAGTCCTATGGGTACAGCGACGCGGTTATAAAACGGCGCGCCCACCGTCACCTTGGTGCCTTGCACGTACTCCGAAATGATGGGGAACAGCGTGCCCCAGAGAATCACAAAGCAAGCCGTCAGTAGAACCAGGTTGTTGAAGAGGAAGCTCGACTCGCGGCTCACCAGCGATTCCATGTGGTGCTCCGTCTTCAGGTGCCCGCGCTGCAGAATGTAGGTGAAGATGCAGACCGCCAGCACGATGCCCATGAAAACCACGAACCACGTGCCGATGGACGATTGGGCGAACGCATGTACCGAGCTCACCAGGCCGGCGCGGGTGAGCAACGTCCCCAGCATCGTCAGCAGAAACGTGGAGAAGATCAGCCACACGTTCCAGCTCTTCATCATGCCCTTGCGCTCCTGCATCATCACCGAGTGCAGGAATGCGGTTCCCGTGAGCCACGGCATGAAGCTCGCGTTCTCCACCGGGTCCCAACCCCAATAGCCGCCCCAGCCGAGCACCGCATAAGCCCAGTGCATGCCGAGAAAGATTCCACACGTCAAAAACAGCCAGGTGACCATCGTCCAGGTGCGTGTAATCCGGATCCATTTCTCGCCGGGGTAGCGCATCATGAGCGCACCGAGCGCAAACGCGAAGGGAACCGAGAAGCCAACGTAACCGAGGTAAAGCATCGGCGGGTGAATCACCATCTCCGGATACTGAAGCAGGGGATTCAGTCCGTTGCCGTCGTCGGGGATTGCGCCCTTGAGCAGAGCGAAGGGCGGCGCGGCAAATACGAGCACCGCGAAGAAGAACACCTGAATGCCAGACAGAATCGTCCCCGCATAGGCGTAGAGCTTGACATCCGTCTTGTGGCGCAGGCGAAGGACGAAGCCATACGTTCCCAGGAGCCACGCCCAGAGCAAGAGCGAACCTTCCTGGCCGCTCCACAGCGCCGCGAACTTGTAGGGAATAGGAAGCGCCCGGTTGGAGTGCTCAAGAATGTAAGTGATAGAGAAGTCGTTGGTAAAGACTGACCAGATGAGGGCAAACGCGGCGCCGGTAATGGCCACGAATCCCGCAATTCCGGCGCGGCGAGCCGTATCGGCCAGGCGTTCCGGGGAGACTCGGGACGGTTGGCCTGTGGCAATGAGCCGCAGTGCCACGCCTCCCGCGAATAGATTGTAGGCGGCCAGAACTAAAGCGATAAGAAGACAGAAGCTGCCAAAAGTGGCCATTATGACCCCAAGTTCATTCTCGCACGCACGCTGGAGGCCGGTGACCTCCCAACGGATGACCTTATTCTCCAACCATGATAGGAGTTCTGCGTGTGATTTGGCTCACACTAGCAGTGCCTGCAGGGCTGGATTGATTGGGTTTGCCGATTAAGCGACCGCAGGCTTGCGGTCAGCGAGGATCTGGCTGGTGACAGCCAGCATCTTGTCTCCGCCAACGGGGCGGGGCAAGAAGACTACTTGTTCGTCTTTGTTGTAATCGGAGGGGCCGACGGCGCCCGCGCTCAAGACAAGCACGGGAAGGTCCGGTTTGCGCGAGTGTAACTCGGCCACGAAGGCGGGGCCGCCGAGTCCGGGTGTGTGATGGCCGGTAATGACGAGGCTGAGCTTGGTGGCGAACTCAGGCTGTTCGATGAGGCAAAGAGCTTCGGCAGCGTCATTCACTCTGCAAACGTTTCCGAATTGACGCCCCAGAAGAGACATCAGCAGAGATGCCTGTAGGGGATCGTCGTCAACGATAAGAATGTTTGCCATGCAGCCCTGGTAGCGTAATTCGACCCGCCTGACAGGGCCGGAAAATAATTTACTTCCACACTGTTCTAGATGATTGCCCCGAGCTTTTGGGTTGCCTGCGAATAGAAACTTCGGATTACCCGAAAGAGTTACCGAACACCGTTACCCAAAGAGGAACTCCTTTTCGCGAAGCTCCTTGATGGAATCGCGCAGGCGTGCGGCTTTCTCGAATTCAAACCTTTTAGCCGCTTCGCGCATATCGGCCTCGAGTTTGACGATGTAGGCGTCGAGTTCCAGTTGGGTCTTGAAGTCGGGAATGGCGGCCGCTTCCTCCACCTCGATCTCGCCGTACTCGGCCTTGAGAATGGAAGCCAGACCCATCTCGACATGGCTGAGGATGGATTGCGGCGTGATCCCGTTCTCTTCGTTGTACGCGCGCTGGATGGCGCGGCGGCGATCGGTTTCGTCCATTGCACGGCGCATGGAGTCGGTGATCCTGTCGGCGTAGAGAATGGCCCTGCCCTCAAGGTGCCGCGCTGCGCGGCCCATGGTCTGGATCAGAGAGCCGGCAGACCGCAGGAAGCCTTCCTTATCCGCGTCGAGGATCGCAACCAGCGATACCTCAGGCAGGTCGAGGCCTTCGCGCAGCAGGTTGATGCCGATGAGCACATCGAATTCCCCCTTGCGCAGGCCGGCGAGGAGCTTTACGCGCTCCAGCGTTTCAATTTCCGAATGCATGTAGCGGCAGCGCACTCCGACCTCGGTGTAATAGCCGGCGAGATCCTCGGCCATGCGCTTGGTCAGCGTGGTCACCAGCACGCGCTCATTGCGCTTGGCGCGGTCGCGAATCTCGGCGAGAAGATCGTCGATCTGGCCTTTCACGGGGCGAATCTCGACTTCGGGATCGACGAGGCCTGTGGGTCGGATGACCTGCTCGACAACCACGCCTGCCGAGCGCGTCAACTCATACGGGCCCGGCGTGGCCGAGACATAGATCGTCTGATGAATGCGATTTTCGAACTCATCGAACTTGAGCGGCCGATTGTCCATCGCAGAAGGCAGGCGGAATCCGTAGTCGACAAGGGTTTGCTTGCGGCTGCGATCGCCGTGCCACATGCCGTGCACCTGCGGAATGGTGGCGTGGCTCTCGTCGACGAAGAGCAGGAAGTCGCGCGGGAAGTAGTCGAGCAGCGTGGGCGGAGGCTCGCCGGGCAGGCGCCCGCTGAAATGGCGCGAGTAGTTCTCAATGCCGTGGCAGTATCCCATGGACTTGATCATTTCGAGATCAAATCGCGTGCGCTGGTGGACGCGCTGCGCCTCCACGGCGCGCCCTTCCGATTCGAGGTGCGCAACCCACTCGTTCAACTCCGCAACAATTGAGTCAATGGCTTCCGACTTTCGCTCCGGTTGCACGACGTAATGGCTCTTGGGGTAGATGGGCAGGCGCGAGAACCGCTGCTTCACCGTGCCGAAGAGCGGGTCAATTTGGGAAAGGGAATCGATCTCGTCGCCGAAGAGCTCGATGCGATAGGCGTTCTCGTCGTAGGTGGGGAAGACTTCAATCACGTCGCCTCTTACTCGAAAAGTCCCGCGGCGGAAGTCTGTGTCGTTGCGCTCGTAGAGAATCTCGACCAGGCGACGCGTAATGTCTTTGCGGCTGATGTGCTGGCCCTTCTCAAGCAGCAGCAACATGCCGTAGTACGCCTCCGGAGAACCGAGGCCGTAGATGCAACTCACCGAGCTGACGATAATGGCGTCGCGCCGCTCGAAGAGCGAACGCGTGGCCGAGAGCCGCAGCTTGTCGAGCTCCTCGTTGATGGTGGCTTCCTTCTCGATGTAGAGATCGCCGGCGGGAATGTACGCCTCAGGTTGGTAGTAGTCGTAGTAGCTGACGAAGTACTCGACGGCGTTCGAAGGGAAGAACTGCTTGAACTCGTGATACAGCTGCGCGGCCAGCGTCTTGTTGTGCGCGAGGATCAGCGCGGGCCGATTGGATTGCTCGATGACCTTGGCCATGGTGAAGGTTTTGCCGGAACCAGTGACGCCCAGCAGCACCTGGTGCTTCTCGCCCGCGCCCAGCCCCTCCATAAGCTGGTCGATGGCCCGAGGTTGGTCGCCCTTGGGCGTGTAGCTGGTAACGAGCTGAAAGTCCATTCAAGGATTATACGGCAGAGGCGAAGGTGTGGCGAAGAATGGTTGGTCAGTTGGCCCGGTTAGGGAGCGGCGATTCGGGTTCCTTTTGCCGCTTGCAGGGTCAAAAAAGGGCAGTGTTGACTCATAAAATCGACGAAATTTGTCAACGATCTTGAAGAACTTATGCTGATTCCACAAGGGTTATGTGCCATTTGCACCATTCCTGAGGCAGGAAAATTATTTTTTCGTTCATTGGCCCTGTAAAACGTCCGCTAACCGGTACCCAGCAAGGCAGCGTTCGGCCAAGAGAAGCGTCCGGAGTGCTCGGGGGTTGAGGTTGATCATGAAATGAGTATGCGCCAGGAGGTGGAAATGATCGGCAAACCTCGAAAAGAAATTCAGTGAATGGAATGAGCGAGATAAGGGAGAAAGTTGAAGACGATCGCTTGACATGCGCACGTCCGCGGTCTGACGTATCTGGGGATCCAGGAACAACAGCCGCCGATTGTCGCGACCGCCCCGACGCAGGTTGACGCGCTCTCCGTGCGTGCCGTTTTATCGATTCCCATGCCCCAATCCAGCCTGCTATCATCAGGCCCTCCAAGCGCTTCCCCAAGCCAGGAAACAATCGGGCCAAATCCAACTAATCGAGGAGTCAACCTTTATGGCAGAAGGCGCCAAAGGCACTGCGAGCGATGTCTATGTGCTCGGAACCGGCGAGGCTGCGGCGGATCGGCTGCGGCTTCTCGATGAGGTTTATGGACCGTCAACCCGCAAAATGCTTCTCGACGCAGGGCTCGGTCCCGGAACGCGCGCCCTGGATCTGGCATGCGGCATCGGCGCCGTTTCTTGCTGGATGGCCACACAAGTCGGGCCCATGGGCTCGGTCGTCGCGGCAGACGTCAATCCCGATCAGCTTGTCGTCTCCAAATGGCATTGCGCCAAATGCGATCATCTGCCAATCGACTACATCGAAGCCAGCGCCTACGCCACCGGATTTCCCGATGAGAGCTTCGACCTCGTCCACATGCGGCTCTTGCTTTGCCACCTTACCGAACCCGCCAAGGTCCTTCGCGAAGCGTATCGGCTTCTCCGGCCCGGCGGAGTTCTTGTCTGCCAGGATATTCGGATCTCGAGCATCTTCAGCTCCGCCAAGTCTCCAGCAATCGCGCGCTCCATTGAGATCGGCCAGGCGGTGGGAAACGCATTAGGCGTGAGCTATGACTACGGAGCCCGGATGCCAACCGACGCGTCCCATGCCGGCTTTCAATCCGTCGAGGTTCGCCTCGAGCAGCCTGCTTATTTTCGCGGGCCGGAGAAGCGCCTATGGGAGCTGACCTTTGCCGAAGCTTCAACGGTCATTCATCGCTCCGACATCGCAACTCCAGCCGAGCTGAACAGCATCGTCGATGGATTGCGCATGCTGGCCGAGGACGACGGTGTCCTGATCGCGCAGTGGTGCAGTCCCGGAATCATTGCACGGAAGTGAGCGGCGAGCGCAGGATCAACTCTCTAGCGCATCACGTAACCACCGTCGACCGAAATCGATTGGCCGGTGATGTAGCTGGCTGCGTCACTGCAGAGCCACAAGACTGCGGCCGCAATCTCCTCGGGGCGCCCCAATCGCTTCATGGGGACGAAGGTGTTGAGCATGCTGTCCAGCTCCGGTCCCTGGCCTTCGGCGATCATCTTGTCGGACATCGGCGTCTGGATCATGCCTGGGCAAACGTCGTTGACGCGGATGCCGCGAGTTGCGTACTCGAGGGCCGCGCTCTTGGTGAGCCCAATGACTCCGTGCTTGGCGGCGTGATATGTGCCTCGCCTGCTTCCGCCGATGAGGCCGCCGAGGGAGGAGCAGTTCACAATGGCGCCGCTACCCTGGGCGCGCATTTGCTGCAACTCGAACTTCATTGAGCTCCACACGCCGCGGAGGTTGATGGCCATAATGCGGTCATAATCATCGCGCGGGGAATCGGCGGTTTCAGCGAGGACGTTTTGGACACCAGCGTTGTTATATGCGGCGTCGAGCCGGCCGAATGTGGCGACGGTCTGCTTGACCATGGCCTCGACCTGGGCGTCGTCGGAGACGTCACAGGTGATGGCCAGAGTTTTATGGCCGTTTGCGGCAATCGCACGGGCTGCCGCTTGCACTTCCTTTTCGTTCCAGTCTGCCAACACCACCGCAGCGCCGGACTCGGCAAATGCAGTTGCAGTGGCCAGGCCCAGGCCGGACGCTGCCCCTGTCACCAGGGCCACTTTGTTTTCAAAACTGATGTTCATTTGAATCTCCTCGGTCAGATTAGGTGGAGCAGGGATTGTTTAGCGATCAATCAGCTTCTGGTGCGTTGCTGGATAGCGCTCGCCTTCGACTTTGATTGCGGATGAAGCTTCTTCGAGGGCGCGAACGTCTTCCGGGGTCAGTTCGAGGGTTGCGCCGCCGAGGTTTTCTTCGAGCCGGGAGATCTTGGTGGTTCCGGGAATGGGGACGATCCATGGCTTCTTGGCGAGCAGCCATGCGAGAGCGATCTGCGCAGGCGTGGCTTTCTTTTGTTGGGCAAACTTCGTGACCACGTCAACGAGCGCCTGGTTGGCCCTGCGATTCTCCTGGCTGAAGCGCGGCACAACGGCACGGAAATCGGTGCTTTCGAATTGGGTGGATGCGTCGATTTTTCCGGTGAGGAAGCCTTTGCCAAGGGGGCTGAAGGGGACGAAGCCGATGCCGAGTTCTTCAAGCGTGGGCATGACGGACTGCTCGGGTTCGCGCCAAAAGAGGGAATACTCACTTTGCAGCGCAGTAACGGGTTGCACGGCGTGAGCGCGGCGGATGTTTTTTGCGCCTGCTTCGGAGAGGCCGAAATGCTTGACCTTGCCTGCCTGAATCAGGTCCTTGACTGCGCCGGCGGTTTCTTCGATGGGTGTGTTCGGGTCAACTCGATGCTGGTAGAGGAGATCGATGACGCCGGTTTTAAGGCGCTTCAATGAGCCTTCGACGACTTGCTTGATATGTTCGGGGCGACTGTTAAGCGTTGTCCATTTGCCGCTGCCGTCCGGGCTGGGCTCGAAGCCGAACTTGGTCGCGATGACAACTTTATCCCGGAACGGAGCGAGAGCTTCGCCAACCAGCTCTTCGTTGACGTATGGGCCATAGACTTCGGCGGTATCGAAGAAGGTAACGCCGCGCTCAAAGGCGGCCCGAATGAGCTTGATTGCTTCCGACTTTTCCGTGGCGGGGCCGAATCCGAAGCTCAAGCCCATGCAACCGAGGCCCAGTGCTG
>Ga0326728_10011505_pt1 | contig 20147 bp, 20 predicted proteins | sample MB3enrmetagenome_FD_207602 | JGI IMG/M metagenome (GOLD analysis project Ga0326728, IMG submission 207602) | Lab enriched peat soil microbial communities from McLean, Ithaca, NY, United States - MB31MN | ecosystem: Environmental > Terrestrial > Soil > Wetlands > Peat | place: USA: New York... | reverse complement strand
ACCGCGTGGGGCCGTTCGCCACCAACGTGCGCGACGCGGCCACGATGCTCAGCGTTATCGCCGGTCAAGACGCGAAGGACGCAACCAGTTCCGACCGGCCCGTGGGAGATTATGTCGGCGCACTGGCAAAGCCCGGCGATGAACTGGTTCGGGGCCTGCGCATCGGCGTTCCCGCAGAGTACTTCGGCGAGGGGCTGAACGCGGAGATTCGCGCGGCCATCGCGCGCGCGCTGGACGGTCTGCGCGCCGCGGGCTGCGAGGTGAAGACGATCTCGCTGCTGCACACGAAGTACGCGATTCCGACGTACTACGTGATCGCGACGGCGGAGGCTTCGGCGAATCTTTCGCGCTTCGACGGCGTGCGCTTCGGACTGAGGGCGGCGGCTGAAAACGCGGGCGCGCAGACGCTCTCTGCGATGTACCGCGAGACGCGCGACCAGGGCTTCGGCGCGGAGGTCAAGCGCAGAATTCTGCTGGGCACCTACGCGCTCTCGGCCGGCTACTACGACGCGTACTACCGCAAGGCGCAACAGGTACGGACGCTGCTGACGCGCGACTTTCTGGCCGCGTTCGCCCAGGTGGACGCCATCGTCGCGCCCATTACGCCAACCCCGCCGTGGAAGCTGGGCGAGAAGACCGCCGACCCGCTGCAGATGTACCTGGAAGACATCTACTCGGTCGCGGCCAGCCTCGCCGGCATCTGCGGAATGTGCGTGCCCTGCGGCGAAACCAAGGCTGGCCTGCCCATCGGCGTGCAGATCATGGGCCCCCACTTCAACGAAGAGACCATGCTCCGCGTCGCGCTGGCCATCGAGACAGCACAGTCGTAAGAGCCAGGGCTACTGGCATTTACGCTTGGTCCACTGAAACCTCAGGCCAACTGTGCCCAGATTACATTTGTCTCTGCCGTCGCCGTATGCGGTGATTTCTACGTTCTCGTATGAGTACGACTCAAACCATGATTGTCCGGATCCGGTGATATTTCCGTAGAAAGGAGTCTTAGGACCTCTCTCATTTGGTGGGACGAGGTCGGCGATAATCTGGTAAATCTCCTCGCGGGAGAAGCTGTCGCCGATTCTAGCCAGGTTCGGCAAAATGTTGCGTTTCTCCACGTCGATCTCGCAGACTTGCCCGTCTTCAGCATATTTCGGCATGGCCAGCATTCCGGGCCGGATCTCATATGCTTCGACGGAATTGAACTTCGCGAACATCTCGTTTTGCGGCTTTGCCCCGAGGAGCAGGAGGCAAGCGGCACATGCGAAATATGGCAGTTTTGACATCGATCTTCCTCCATAACGAATTCGAGGCCCATGTTACACCGATCTCGCCTTAGTCCAGCTACACTCGTCACATGACCGAGACGCCTGCAATCGTCAGTCAACCAGTCCATCACGCGCCGCCTGCGTGCCGATGCAGGAGTTGCGCCTGAGCTCCGTGAGCATCTTCGCACCGGTCTCGCAGCCCAAACTCCACTCCCACCACCTTCGTGAATTGTGCGGTCTAGTGGGGTAAGATTGAAGGAAGTCGGGGCGTAGCGCAGCCTGGTAGCGCATCTGCTTTGGGAGCAGAGGGTCGTCAGTTCGAATCTGACCGCCCCGACCATCACATTTCATTAAGAATCAAGCAGATGGGGCGAGATCGCCCAGCGCATCTGCTTTTTTCGCCTACAGCGCTGTAGTCAATTTTGAGACAGTCGCCGCCTCCGAGTTTTTCCAGTGGAGTTCCAAATGGATCTCCAACGAAAAAAATTCTGATTTTCCTTTCGGTTCTTCCGTGGATTGTGCGGCAAGAAACAGCATCGCGGCAAGGGGCCTCTGATGCGGGATTAGGGGTGTTGGAGGTTCGAATCCGACCCCATAATTCAGGTAGACATAAGTAGATATATGTCGATACAGTTAAGCTATGGCTCCTTCGAAGAATTACAATCTCCGCGACGCGGCGAAGAAGATTGGGGTCGCACCGATCACGTTGCGGCGCTGGCTGCTCAGCAAGAAGGTAGAAGAAGTGGCACGTGATCGCAATGGATGGAGAGTTTTTACACAGTCGGATGTACAACGGATCAAGAAATTTGCTTCTGTTTTAGTTCGGCCATAGAGCGTTTAGGACAAGACATGGCAGGATCACGAACAGCGTATGAACTGAGCCAGTCGCAGGTTACGACCCCAGAGCCGATAGTCAAGCTTTTTTGGGATCTTGCGAAGCAGCACAGACATCACCTAAATTCCGTGCTTGACATGGGCTCCGGGGACTGCCGGTTCGCAGTGGGTGGCAATTTCAAGAAGTACACCGGTGTTGAAATCGATAAGCGGCGTGTCGCGAGTGCGAAAGTTCCACGCAACGGCACAGTTTTGCACGGATGTGTATTCCGCCATCATGAAGCAGATTACGATGCCTGCATAGGCAACCCCCCCTATGCAAGACATCATGACATTGAGACCTCGTGGAAAGATCGAACAGTAGCCCGTATCGAGCGCGAGCTCAGAGTGGCGCTGAACAAACACTGCAATCTGTATATTTACTTTTTCTGCCTCGCCTTGCTTAAGGTACGTGAAGATGGATTAGTGGCACTTATTATTCCATACGAGTGGGTGTCTCGGCCCTCCGTGAAGGCATTACGCGAATACATTCAGAAGCAGCGTTGGCATGTTTCAGTCTATCGATTTCAAGACCCTATCTTCGAAGGCGTAATGACCACCGCATCTGTGACTATCGTTGACAAAGCGCGACAAGATGGAAAATGGACCTATCACGATATTACAGCGGAACGCGCAATCATTAAGCGGATCGGGGTTGCGGACTCAAAAGACGGCGTGCTGGACTATGCGCATCGTGGACGAGTGTGGGGCCTTCGCGGCCTCAGCCCAGGATCCCAGAGAATCTTCACATTGACTGAAGGCGAACGTGTTCGTTCCGGGCTAAGTCGTAAAGATGTGGTACCTTGTGTGACGAGCCTGAAGAATGTGCCTCGCGGATTACGTCTTCTATCAAACGCGGCCTTTCAAAAACATTTTGTTGAAAGCGGTTGCAAGTGTTGGCTGATCCGCTCCAACAGCAGCGATATGAGTGATGCTCTTAAAGCCTATTTGGATGTAATCCCTGAAGAGGAGCGATCTACATATACCTGCCGCAATCAAACTCCATGGTTTAATTACATGCCGCATCCAATTCCACAAGTTCTCTTTAGCTCGGGCTTCACAGCATTTGGTCCAAAAGTACTGATCAATTCAGTGTCTGCACGTGCTATTGGATCGGTTTGGGGCATTCATGCGCAACGTGCCCTGCCATTACGTCGGTTGCAAATTTATCTGTTAAGCATCAACTTTGAAAAACGGGTTGTGGCGCACGCTGAGAAGCTAAAGAAAGTGGAAGTAAGACAATTGAATGCAGTACTAAATTCATTTGATGAGCAGGAGCAAAAGAATGGCAACAATAATGCTCGATAAGCTGCTCGATGAGGGTACCGTCACATTTCAGACAGAAGGACGCCTGCTGCAAGAACTTGGCGAGCGCTTAGTAGCAAGTCCAGAAGTAGCGTTGGTTGAGCTTATAAAAAACGCCTATGATGCAGATTCGGCCTCGTGCGAAGTAAGAGTTGCAGACAACGGTAAGGCCTTAGTGATTTCAGATTCCGGTCACGGAATGACGTTTACGGAATTTGTGGAAAGGTGGATGCGCATTGCCAGCCCTGGCAAAATACAAGACCGAGTCTCACGAGTGTATGAGAGACGACTGACAGGAGCGAAAGGAATCGGTCGGTTTGCCGTGCGTTATTTGGGTGACCACCTAACTCTCATTACCGTGGCCGTGGATTCAACGAAGCACATGAAAACGAAGCTGACGGCCCACTTTGATTGGCCTGTCATTGATAAATTTAACGATCTCGGCAAAGCAAACGTCGACTATACGCTGGAGGAAATGCCGAAGGCCTCTTCTACCGGAACAACACTCGAGGTCCGGAAGTTAAAGTCGTCCGCAGACTTCTCAAGCAGATCATCCTTGCGATCAGATGTTTTACGGATTGTCACACCATTGCAGGGATTGGATCCTGGGAAGTTTAAGAGAATTTATGAGGGATCTAAGACGGATCCCGGATTTCAGGTCACACTCCCGGAAAGCGAGGCAGGAGGCGTCGCTGAGATCAACCTAGCCGACATTGTACTCAAGAATTATTGGGCTCGATTGCAAGTTGAACTAACAGGAAACGATCTTGTTTACAGAGTGTGGTTTTCGTCTTCTCGCGAACCAAAGACATTGCAACTCAAGGTTCAAAGTTCGATATCCGCTGGCTTTGTGGCAGATGTGCGATATTTTCCACGTCGAAAAGGGGTATTCCGCGGCAAAGATATAGATGGTCGCGTGGCATGGCGTTGGGTCCGTGATAATTATGGAGTTGTAGTGGTCGATCATGGCTTTAGGGTCGTGCCGTTTGGCAACGAAGATGATGATTGGCTGCACTTATCCATAGATAAAGCTCACAGCGAGCGTGACTGGCGTTCGTCTATTGCCAAAAAGAAGTTTCCCATTCCTCCTGCGGTGCGGAAAAGTCCATCACAGAACCCGGCTCTTTACCTTCCTTATGACTACCAATTGGTTGGGGCTGTGTTTGTTGAATCCAAACCACCCAAAGCAAATAAGCAAGAAATGGATCTGATCCCTTCTATGGATCGGGAAGGATTTCTGAAGAATAGTGCTTTTGATGAACTAGTAGAGTACGTTCGTGCAGGTATCGAGTTTTTGGCTCTTCACGATAAACGAGAATTGGATCGACTGTTGGCAAAGGAGGCTCGCGAAGCCGCTGAGAGTGCTAGGCAGGACGTGCGCCGAGCAATTGACTATGTAAAGCAAAGTCCGACATTGACGGCGTCGGACAAAGCCAGGATTACGAAGGTCTATCGACAACTGTCCGATCGCATTGAGCAGGTGGAGGAGTACAACGTCCAGGCTCGGCGGAGCCTCATGACCATGAGTTTGCTTGGGGTAGTCGCCGCTTTTATGACACATGAGAACAAGAGCCTAGTATTTGAAATGGAAAAAGCAACTAAGGTGGTTAGCTCCTTGGCAAAAAAGCATGAGGAGCTCAGGGAAGTGGCAGATGACCTCAATCAGCATCTTTCGGCCTTTAAGGGGCAGTTGCAATACGTCCAGATGTTCTTAGAGGGTGTTCGCAGAGGAAAGGATGTGAAGATGTCCGCTGCTGGCCAGATACGTCATGTTTTGAATCGGTTTGAAAGCTTCGCAGCAGATCACGGCGTAAAGGTGACCTCTGAGACATCGGCACAAGTGCAGACCCCCCCACTTTCACCGGCAGTATACAGCGGGGTTCTACTCAACCTCTATACCAATGCCTTAAAGGCTGTTCTCTCGGTAGCAGCCAGCATTCGGCACCCCACAATTGCGGTTCGCTCTTGGAACGATAAGACCAAGCACTACTTGGAGGTTTCTGATAATGGAATTGGGGTGCCCCCTGATCTCAGAACGCGCATTTGGGATCCTCTCTATACGACCACATCCGATACAGGTAATCCTCTGGGATCTGGAATGGGACTTGGTTTGACACTAGTGAAGCAAGTCGTGGAAGATGCCGGTGGACGTGTTTCTATTGTAGATGACCCGCCACCAGGATTTACCACATGCTTTCGAGTTGTTTTTCCTCTGGAGTAAATAATGACGACAGCAATTAAAGTAGTGCTGTTCGAGGATACTGACCAGATTCGATTAGAGATTCTAAATGCTCTTAAACAGTGTCTCTTACCGGATGGCGTTGCCCTCCTCTTTGGGAGTGATCAGTTTACAGAGAATTCTGCCGATCAAGGAAAAATGTACGAGGATCGCCTAGAGAAGATTCTCAGCAACCAGCTATTCAGCGATACCACACTGATCGTTGCCGACGGTGATCTTTCTAAAAGCACAGACTCGCATTTCGGAGGTCTCTCCGTGAATGCAGTTGCCGCTGCCGCAAAGAGGCTCGCAATCCCAGTATGTTCTTACTCACGGCAACCAGAGCTTGCAGACTATGAATTACGTGGTCGCGGAGCAGAGGGACAAATTGTCCTTCGCTTCTCCGATAGTCAAGAACTGGCGCGTACAGCTTCTCTGGCTGCACGAGGGTTTGCTGCTATCACAGTCGGCCTTCCTGAGGCCATTGCAGACAAAAGCAAGAACAATTCCGTTGCAAAGATTCTTGCTGTGCTTTTGGGGAAGCCTGACTTCTCAGAGAAGATTGCGCTATATAGTGTTGGCGATCAAAGCCGTCTGTCTGAGATCATTGCCAATCCTAACCTCAACTCTTTGCAAGTGCGGACAATGAGTCACTTCCTGGGTTATTGGCTTTGGGATTCCTTATTGCGATATCCCGGCCTATTTGTCAATAAGATAGCAGCTGCAAGTTATCTCAATATTGACACCTCCGATTTTGGTCAGCTTGCGGTCCGCTCGCTTTTCGATGAAGCCTTGTACAAAGGACCTTTTGCAGATTCAGTGAACCCGCAGTGGTGGCGAGGTATGCTTGATGACATTGTGTCACGCGAGAACTGTGCAGACGGTTTGCAGCTAGCACAGAATAAACTAAGTAAAGTATTACATGGGTGCAAATGCTGCGTTGACCCAACTATGCAGGCGGGATATTACTGCATTATATCGCGCGCTCCGGTTAGCTTTGAAAACTCTAAGGGGGGACTGAGTTGGTTCCCCCGAGGTGCAGACTTGACCAGGATAAGCAATCCCAAATATGAGGAATATGGTCCCTGGCTTGGTGTTTAAGGAAGACTATGAGTTCTCAGACCATATTACCGCCGAGCGACGTAAGAACTGCCTACGAAGGCTTTCTCGAGGCCTTTCGTACGACAGTTGAAGGTGCTAACCTCAGTATTTCACCTCAAGTGCGACCTCTCAGCAGTTCCTTTGTTGATGCGGGTGGAACTGATAAAGTGGCATTCATGTATTCATTTTACCTGAAAGGTTGGCCGTGTAGACGGCTACCCAGAAGTAAGCGACTGGATATCGTCGTTAAGGCTATGGAGACATTTAATAAACCGTCATGGTCCTTGATTAAGTCCACGGTCTATGTGAACTATTTTGTTGTATCGGGCGACGAGGTTAAGTTAGTACAGTCATTGCACTATGACTTTGTAGAAGGGGGACAGAATAATCACCCACTTTTTCATGTTCACCTGACGGATGAATTAATTCCTAACGATGATTTGCGTAGTACTGGTTGCGAGTTGTGTGTACCAGCCTCGGATAACGAATGTTGGGTAGCGACCAGGATTCCAACGCCGGACATGACTCTGGCATCTGTAATCTATTGTTTGGTGGCAGACCATTTGGGAACAGTGCACTTTAGTCGGTTTGCGGAAACCGTCGAGGCTATTCAAAACCAGATACCGGCACCGAGTTATGAGCTGATTAAAGTGAGTCTCAAACAGTCTACGTTCCATTTCAAGAGTTCTCATTGGTTCTCGCACATGAACTAAGTGGGACTTGCCTTTGTAAAGTTGCGACGACAAACGAGGACTTGATGAACAGTTGGAGTCTCACCTCTCAACTTTGCGGCCTTGCCGACACAATAGAACTGAGAGAAGCGCTGGTCGCGCTCAATATGCTTTCCCACGACGCAGGGGATTTCACAATCACAACCGTGGAGGATTGGCATAGGGGCGGAGCCGAAACCTTTATATATAGATTCAGAATCGCCTGCGATGGATTTACCTGTTCTGACTATATATTGAAGGCGTGTGTCCCCTTTTCTCCCGCGACACCGATAGAGTACGTTCTCAATCAATGGCACGACCGGCGCATTCTCCTATCCATGCACGGCGTACGCACACCAACTCTACATGCAATAGGAAACGGCGTTCTTCTTGAGGAATTCATTCCTCACAGCATCTCAGATCTGATACGCACGTATTCGGATCGCACAGAACCCATCGCCCAAGCAACCGCACATCTCGCGGGTGTAGTTGCTAGATTGCGCTTCATCCCGACCGACTTGTTCTCCGAACTTCGAACGCACGGAACAGATTCAGTCATGATCGATTTTGGAAGCGATCTAGGTCCACCGAACGCTGCATATCACACTTCGGATGCGATCTGGACGGCTCTGCTAAGGACATTGTCCACCTGGAACATAAAGAACCGACCAGACCTGCAAAATCTGAGAGAGATATTTGAGAGCTCGCTCCATGATGGAACTCGCGCGTTTCCTACTGCAATTCCAGATGATGCTTGAGTTTCACTAGCGCGTCTAGCCTCATCGAAATAGCATTCTTCTCGTCAGTCGTCATTTCTGCGTATGTCTTTGTCTCACCATCAGGAATAAATATCGGATCATATCCGAAACCGTTAGTGCCGCGCTCCTCTAAGGTTATCGTCCCTGCTCTTTCACCAACAAATACCTTCACTCCGGACAGGTCTGCATATGCGATGCACGTCCTAACCACGGCACGTCGGTCGGCGCAATCCTTCACAAGTCGGAGAATACCGCTAGGACCCAAGGCATCCAGGAACCAAGAAACAAGCGCCCCCGGTAAGCCATTTAGTGCGCTAATCTCCATCCCGGTATCGTCGACAATCACTGGCCTTTTTAGAGTACTGAAAGCCGACACCGCCTTCGCATGTGCCACTTCCTTAACATCGAGTGATTGTATTTCCTTGATATCAAGGCCAATTGCCTCAATATCACACGCCAAAATGGCAGCGACTTCCGCCGCCTTTGACTTATTTCCACTCACTAAGACAATTTTTTGGTTGAAATCCTTCATTATAAGATCCCTCGCATAGTAGGACGGCGTAATAATCGTGTCAACTGCGGTCGAACCGCCGCAATCGGAAGGCTAATTTCGTTTTGCCACGCTATTGGCAACTCGATGTGCTTTTTGCAGGGCTTCTGGAAAACAGCTATTTGGCTTTGTCATCTTGCAAATAATCTCTGCGGTATCGATGATGGAAACGCGATGTCCCGGCGAAACAAAACATGGCTCGCATTCTTCTCCGAGCGATAGGGCAAAACCGATAGTCGCCCCCGTTCTAGGATGTGTGAGTTCAGAGCGGTTTCCTCGACCCTTAGGTGGTTCAATATAAGCGCCATAAAGATTGTTCCGCGTTACACCAATGGAGGGGATGTTGTACAGCACACCGATATGTGAAGCGATGCCTAGACCGCGCGGATGTGCTATCCCTTGTCCATCAAATATCAACAGGTCAATCTCCGTCTCCACTTGGTCTAGTAACTTGCAGATGGCTGGTCCGACACGAAAAGCCAGCAAGCCGGGGATATATGGAAACTCAATCTCCGCGTCGGCCTCTAGTATGTGTTGCCCAGGCCGACCATGCTCATCGAAAGGGATGGCTACTGCAATCGCTTTGCTTAACGATTCTCCATAGGCGGTTCCAATCGCAAATCCTCGCTGATAGTGGAGCGTCTTGTGATCTGTTTGCAGAGTTACGAGTTCTTTCATCGTTCCCTGTTCGCGCTTTGCCTCACGTTGATCCTTAGTCCAAAAGAATGCAGGCATCGTATCCTCTATCTTCTCTACAATAGCGCCAGTTTCAAAGTGTCAATACCCACCTCTTTAGAGATATTATCGATCAGAGAGTACTTCACTTCATGAACATCCGAGCCTTTAATCTGGCGAAGAGCACGAGAAATAGCCGAGTTGTAATCGAATGACTTGCTCCAATTCGAGCGAAGATCATTGTAGCAGTCCGAAGGAATAAGCTCTCTTTGACGAGTCACGTCCAATCGACGACGCCCCAATAAAGAATGCGGATCGCATCTGATCAGAATGATGCGAAACGACAGATGCAGGTTCTTGTCATTAGCAAATCTGACAACCTCGGAGGCTATTCTGCTTAGGAGACCAGATCGTAGACCGATGCGGTATTTCGAGCCACGCAATTTAGCTGCGAAGTGTGTATCGACTATAAGTCCTTCGGATGATTCCGAAAGCGCGTTTAGTATCCATTCAGCAAGGCTGTCAGAAACCGCTTCTTCGAAGCAAGACCAATCTGTGGAGCGAATCTCATCTCGATTGGCAATATCCATTGCATTCTTAAACAGCGTCCCCGTGTTAATAATTGGGAGTGAGGTACTGCCGCGCAGGAGTGTTGTTTTCCCAACGCCTGAAGCGCCGCCGACAATCGCTAGAGTAGCCATAAGTGCAAAAGGTTTGAAAGCTCAAGAAGTTGGGAATAGGAGATTGATCTCATATTCTACCGCGGGCACTCCGTTGCGGAATTCAGTCGGGTCCGAGGCGTGGATCAAGTTGAATACAGGACGTAGCTCATCATTCGCTAAAGCGGGCGAGTCAGATGAATAATCAAATCGGATTGTGCCTGGTGATGCGTTGTTCGGCAATGTGTGGCCAACAGCTAATCTGACCTTGGTAGGCGCTTCATTCCCCTCTAGAACGGCCGCAATCACGCCCGAAGAGCTCATATTGGCTACTAGCCAGTCTTTGACCTTCATTCCGATGTCGATGGGGTTATCAGTTCCAAGGCGTGACCGGACATCGATTCCCCGGTCAAGGCAATTCTGCAGCGTCTTCTTTCCCGCGTTTTCAAACCAACTAGATTCTGATGGGTAAAATTTTCCCCAGAACTCGGCGGGGCGTTTCACAACCTGTAGGGCTTGAATTTGAAACCCCATCCTTTCGAAGCGCGACAAGAACTCACCCACGAGGCCCCTCTGTACTGCGTGGGGTTTTACGATGATCAGCGTTTTCGACACGAAACCCTCCTTTGGCGTGATTCGGAGACGGATAATGATAGCCGGTTGTCCGCCTTCTGCGACACCGAATCCTTAAAGTGACGAGATTAGTCTATCCTAAGCAGGTTTGATTCCTGATTCCCCACACCGCGATTGTGCGGTTCATCATTGCATTCTGAGGCTATTACCAGACGCGAAGTCAACCAGGGCCAGGTGGGTTCGTGGGGTGTGGAAATCTGGAATCGACTCGATGCAGTCCTGTATAGGCAAGTGTTCCCAGTTCACGTTCGCATCCATCATATACCTCACAACTCGGGTGCTCGTCTCTTCCGACCGGATAATATCCTCGGCGACCAGATTAAGGCCCTCTTCTGCAATGAGCGCGGAGAGCACAGAGCGAATTCGTTTCACTTGCTGCCGCACCGCAGTCCGGCTGGAGCGAGCAGGCCGTAATCGATGACCCGGTGCATTCAATCCGTGATCGGTCGTAAAAGGATCACATTGCATTCGCGCTGAGATGCGCCAAGCATCCTCAGGATAGCGGCAGCGCGCCAGGAAATCTATAAGAATCAAGTGCGTTGGGGACAAAGGAACCCTATATTTCTTCCCTCGGTAGATAAGGATAATTGCCACGATTTCCTCACCCGGCATACAAACTCCGGGCATCTCTTGGTAATCGTGGATGATAACGAACTTCGCTCTCTCGGGTTTTTCGTAGGTCATATCTGTTCTCCAAGGCTCTACTACGAGCTTGGCCGATTGCACCGACTTTGTGAATCCTTTTGAGAATCGAGAGAAACTGAAGAAACTAGAGAATCATCGCGCTAGAATGAGTATCAGAAGGCTCGCGTTCCCCTCACTTTTCGTTCCCCGGGTAGCGGCAACCTCACACCGCGCACGACACCCACTTGAGCGAAACAGGCATTTAAGTAGGGGGCAGCGGCTCTGATAAATTATGATAGCCGAACGGCTGACAATTAATTTTTCTTCACCGTTTCGCCCACCTTCGGGTTCTGAAGCAACCGTACCCAGTCGTGTTGCCGGTGTTCTCGGGTAGGGCTAAAGAGTCATGGCCTTCTGCTCATTAGCCAAGAAGATATCTTCTGTTGGAGCAATCCGATGGCAGATCGATTCGAAGCAAAATGGCCTGTCGCCGTACTGTCGGCGGTGGAAATAGCAAATGGTCGTAGTTACTTGTCAGCGGTAGAAGTTGCAAATCTCTACGACATGGCATACAGCACGTTCATGAAGCGGCTAAAGGATTACGTGCAACACGGCAAGTATCCGGTGACTGCTTTTCAGGTGGGTCGAGTGCTAGGTTCCGGAAGTAGGGGACATTGGCGCATCGGTATCCATCCGGTGCTGGGAATAAGGGCACTCAACAGGCACTTCTATCCAGGGCTGAACGTGAAATGAAATAAATTGCGGGGGGCCTTTGGCTCCCCGCTTTCTTAACCCAGACGTGCAATCTTGTAGATGTTTGGCCTGTGTGAAGTCATCCAGTGCCGACTATGGCCTAGAAGCCATATTTCTCCATCCGGAGCTTGAACGCCTCCTTGCCCCCTTCAGTAACCAGCGTGATCTCATCCTTGATGTTAATGTTGTCGATTGCTCCGACCGCTTTAATCTGACCTCCTGTCTGGTCACCAGACCTCACATAGTCGCAGCAGACCACCAGTTCCGCATCACCGTTCACGACCAGGTTCGCGTTGTGGCTTGCAAAGATAAGCTGACGTGAGCTCTTTGCTTTCCACATCTGCCGGACAATATCTGGACTCATCTTGCTGTCGATGTCATCCTCTGGCTGGTCAATAACGAGAGGCGCTCCGGGCTGATTGAGTAGCACAGTAAGGAGTGCCGTAGCCTGTTGCCCTGCAGATGCATCGGCAAATTGAATATATTCATTTGTTTCCGTGCTGGTGCAGTACTGGAAAACAGGGTTGAACTCCAGCTCTGTGACAGATAACTCCAACCATTTTGCTGCATCGAAACTCGTAGAAAGTCTCTTCAACTCGCTTATGACGAACCCACATTTATCCATAACAACTGTAGCCGGCAGTGGATCGTTACCACCTATCTTATGAAGCGCGAGACCCTCCAACTCGGCTAGAATAAGATTCCATCCTGCAACAGGGTCTGATGCGCTAAGGATGCACCCACAGAGTTCGTCAATCTTTTGTTCCTTGATATTCATACTTGCAAAAGCAGTTTTGAACTGTTGCTTTAACGAGCCGACATCGAGACTTCCTTTGATATCTGCTTTGATAATTCCGTTGGAGAGTCCGGAAAACTGCTGGCACTGCTTATCGAGGATCTGAAGCTTTTGGGCATGAAGCTCGTTCCATCGTGTTCTCAATCCGAGATATACACTTTCGGGGTTGCCAAGAGCCGTTAGGGCGTTCCGGTTCGTCATCTGTAGTTTCTTGATCTCTACATTTCTTTTTTCAACGTCTCGGATTTGTCTTAATTGCTGCTGGTTGACTTTCGCCTTAGCTTCCGCAGCCTCGTATTTCTTGTCGAATGCTTTCTGAACCGCTTCCCACTTCTTAAGTTCCTCGTTTATCTCCTTCATGGACGCGGCTTCGAAATGACTCGACAGAACTGCAATCTGTTTTCTTATCTGGCGAAACTTGGCGGAGTATTTTCCTCGAATGCTCTTTATGAGAGCTTTATTTTGAATATCGAGATCATCTTGCTCCCCGTCCGCTTCGCCCAACTCGCTTCCAAGTGTTTCTACGAGTTCCTTTTCCCGTTCCAATTCGTTTTTGAGACTATCTACAATGAATTCCTCGTTATCGTATTCCGCCTTTTGACGGATCGTCTCTTGATCGGCTTCCGACAGTCCTTTCAATGATTTGCGTAACGTTGCCAACTGCGCAGCAAGGGAAGCGGTCTCGACGTTATACTTTGCGATTTCCGCCTCAATCTCTTTCTTCCGGATCACGTTGCTGTAGGCTGTTCTGATCTTCGCCTCGGCAGCATGAATATCGGACCTAACGCGATCGAGGCGTTGTTTTATGGGAAGTTCAACAAAGCGCTTCAGTTCATCGAGGCGCACGCCCACGCTACTCAACTGTTTCTGGCTATACGCCTGTACAGGGAAGAGATTCCTCACTTCCTGTTCGGTCGTCTGCACGAAGTCGGCCTCGCCGATCTTGAGAAGGATCTCCTGTGTTTTCGAATTTCTCTTTATGATGTGCCTCACGTCATTCAGCAGAAACTTAACAACGATTTCGCCATCGCACTTCTGCAACGTATCGTCAATGAGTTTCTTTCGCCTTGTTTGTACGGGGGCAATATCTGAATCTGTGTTTTCGACCGGCTGGTCGCAGAGGCCCCAACGCAGATACTCAAGAATCGTAGATTTTCCTGTCCCACGGCCTCCAATAACCGCGTTGTATTGTTGATTAAAATCGACATCGACTCTGCCGAGAAATTTTGAATTCGACACATTCATTGAGGTGATCCAAAGGCTCGGCAGTTCAGGTTCTTCCTGCGAAAGGCGTGACTCCTTCGCAAGGCACGCCTGCCTCAACGCCTCTGCAGTAGCCTCGGACCACTTGACCCAAGTTGTATGTTTGCCGAGGTCAGAGTGGTCGCGCTTACGATTGTCGGAAGTCTGAAGGGTCGCGATTGCCTTGAAACCATAATCTCTATTTTCGCCACGTATGATCGACAGATTTCCCTTACCCAATTTGGATAGAGGACCGTCGATATAGCCGCCGACGCATGGCATCGACTTGTAGAAATTCGCGAACCCGGAACGCAGCATCGTGCCGTGACCAGTCTCACTCACATTTGGGAAGACAATGAACCTGCCCTTGATGTGATCGTGGCTGTTTAGCTTTTCATAAAGATCGGTCAGATCACGTACAACATTTTGAGGAATACGGTTTATGGTTGCATGCTTCGGAGCAACTCCAAATGCGGGAGTGATCGCGAGAGCAGCCAATACACTATGAAGATTATTTTCAGGAAAATCAGCGTCGAGAATCAGAATTGCTTGACAGTTTGGGGCCGTCAGAGTCAACTCGACGCCTGGGAACACCACAATTCTTTGCTCGCTCGAAACCGGCTGTCCCAAGTTATCGAGTTCGCTCTGTGCGGCCCGTTTGACATATGGGAAGAATGCAAAGTCGTGATGGTCCGTTATCGCTATCGCACCGAGACCCTTCTGCCTGCACGCGAGAATCAGTTCTTCGGCATAGGCCTTTCTCTCCGCATCAGTCGTCGCATCACCTCCACTCCATTGAGAATCCCGGGGAGTGTGGACCTGAAAATCGCATTTGAAGAAGTGTGCACCTTTATCCATAAAGTTCACGATTAATTATCATTTCCATGGTTCCTTGCTTTGAAGTCTACTCTCGATTGAGCGTATGTCAAAAGCGCATCTGGAGTGTTCTCAGAATCCATCTCGTCGGCCCCGCTCACGGCGTGACGGACGCTTATATCGTCGAATAACGTCACCGGCGGAGCCGACGAGAAGGCTTCTGAATCAGGTGTTCACTACGGCGGCTCACTGACGCCGTCAGGCTGTAAATAAGCAAGTCCCGCTGCTATCGTGTCGAAGATAATCATTCTGTGGAGTTCCGGTTCCCACGCTTTACGTTCCGCAGGCAGCTTTATATGTAGTTCCGGAAACTTATCGGCAACCACCGACGCAATCCTGTATTTGGACGCCCTTTTGGGAAGATGGAATGCCTTCCTGATTTGGTCCTGGCTAATCATCACAACCGGGATTGAAAACCCATCCGTATCGCGCTTAATTTGTCGGAGCAGTCGATCTTTGAGCGGGGAGTTGAGACTTCCCCTGTACTGCGACTTCCGAACGACTACTGTTGCGGGGGATGAAACACGCAACACTGAAGGAAGACGAGCGTTCTTCAAGTCGCCTCGTTGCTTCCCGTCCGGCCATATCTCTCCTGATCCCCATTCGAGCAGGGCGTTCGGTCCGTCGAGTACCGCGTAGCCGAACCGACTGCGCCGAAGATCAATAGCCATGATGCGCTCTTTGGTGTTCCTCATTCGCTGAATTCGACTGCATCAAGGTTTCGCCTCGCCCAGAGCCACTCCAGCTTCCGTGCAATCATGGCTGCTTTGCGACCTTTAACTGAACTCTGTTGCAGCTCTGCCTCAAATTCCGATAGCCGACCTTCAATGTTTTGTCGTACGGCTTCGTAAGTTCCCGGAAAGAGCTGCTCTATAGGAGCGCGAAAGACAACTTGATAGCCCAAAGCGACTAGAAGGACTGGCATGGTACTCGCACGCTCATGGCGTGAAACTGTGACTCCGGCTACTAATCCAAGAATGCTGGCCAACTCGCGCTGCGTAAGCCCTGATTTGCTGCGGAGAGACCGTAGATACTGAGCCCTGTTTTGCACTGGCATGTTTGATTATCAAAGATCAGTTTTTGCTGCGACGTTTGTCCTAATCTTAACAACCGGGAACCATGCCTCAAGGTTGGAACATTTTCAGTACGTGTCACATCATCAGGATGCGCCGCACGGTTCTCCACAGATCGCCGGAAACCAGAGAGTGAATAATCTGCATTTCTGGGCGTTTCCCTGTGAACCAATACTGGAAAACATCGGCATTATTCCGTCACGACCGTACTGCTCGTCTCGCCTATGATCCCCGCAAATTCCAATAGCTCCTTCTGCAATTGGTTCCAACTCAATCCAGTGGGGTGTACCCCTTTTGTATTTGACCCCGCAGAAGTTGAAAGAAGTGAGAAGAGACGGCCTCTCTGGGCGGTTCCAATTCTTCCATAAACGTAACCGACCGGAAATGCCCATTGTTGGAACCGCCTCTGTATTTGAACCGAAGCGGTCTGCCAAAAGCCGCCCAAATCCAGGACTTGCCTAGTAATACTCTCGAGGGTCGCCGCCGCCTGTTCAGAGCTCATCTCATTCCGCGTTTCCCGCGATCCCAGGTCGGAGAGGCGTTCCGTGAGGATTGACCGCTGTATAAGAAATTCCTCGTTACTAATGAGTTGATCCATCTTCATGCGAATCAGTTGTTGTTCTTGTTCTCTAATCCGCTTAGTCTCACGGATTCTCTTCTCATTGATGATCTTGGTCATACTGCTGTCGCAACCAGATATTTCTTTGATGTATTGCTTCACGCGTTCCATGCCCAGCGCATTGAGGCTGGTTGAGTTGAGGAATTCTGTGAACTCCTTGTGAACTTCACGCTGCGGATATGCAGTGCCATTGCTGCACGTTTTTGTGAAGCAGTGGTAGTACGGATACGATTGTGTACGACCGCGCGAGGACGACCCCGTAAGCCCTAGTTGGCATTGGTCGCACCGCACGAACGAGCGCAAGGGAAAGTCGGGCCGGATTGATATGTGGGGAATTTTGCGGTTACGACGTGAGAGAATTTTCTGCACTCTTGCGAATGTATCCCTGTCAATCATCGGAATGTGTTGCCCCATATGCTCCTCGCCGGACCACGGATCGCGAACAACTCCCGCATAAAATGGGTCGCGGAATATCCCATCGATGGATTGTGGGGCCAGAGGCTTGCCCTTTTTTGTTCGCATTCCTCGACTCGTAAGCATTCGACGTATTTCTGCCTTCGTAAAGGACCCTGTCGCCAGGTCTCTCCACGCTTGTTGGAGCAGATTGAATTCGGGCTGCGCTGGAACATCAGGCTGTGTCTTCTTAGTACCCAAGGTCATTGACCGGTACCCGATAGGTGCCCTCCACGGGTACAGGCCTCCCTGAATTTTGTGCCGCATGCCTTGTAATGTGCGAGCCGCGCGAATGTCGTTGTCGAATTGCGCGAATCCTGCAAGGATTGTTTCCAGTAGCTTTCCCTCAGGGTTAGCGTCGATAGGCTCAGTGACCGAGACAACGCGCACATCATGCTTGAGCAGGTTAGCCTTGATGTTGAAATGGTCGCCGACATTGCGCGCCAGCCGATCCACCTTCCAAACGAGGACCCTCTGTACGCTCGGCTGCTGCTTGCGGCAGTACGCGATCAATTCGAGTAATTGCGGACGATCCGCAAATTTCGCTGACTCGCCCCGATCTATGAAGACTTGGAGAATGTTGAGGTTGTTCTTCGCTGCGTAGTCCTTACAGGCCCTCTCTTGCGATTCGAGGCTCGTGCCCTCCACCTGTTCTTTGGAAGAGACGCGGCAGTATATAACTGCGTTCATGTTTTGTTTGTCTTATGCATATGTCACTTGTGCTATTCGACCTTTGTTAACTTAACAGCGTAGGCGGTTAGCCTGTATTGTCAAATCCCTCCTGGGGAAAACTCCTTTGTTGTCGCAGCCGCTCGTAATAGAAATCGAGGAGAATTCTCGCGAGCATCCGATAATCCTGCTCCAACTCAGCGTCGTCCTCATGCAATCGGTCGGATTTGTCGCTCGAATGTTTTAGGGCATGGTCATCGCTCATGCAGGAGAGTATCTCCCACTGATTCGCCTCTGCAAAGGTAGGAACTTTTTCAGTGGGTGTCGTGTCTGTCGGGCATCATCTGAATGTGACACCCACTGAAAAACTTCCTACCTTGTGGATGATGACGCACATCGTAACCTTTAGTCTGGGCCGTTCGACGGGTGTTAGCTATTCGAGGAGCGAAGATGGCTGACACGCAACTTTTCTCCTTTGGTTGCGGATGGTAACCCCGTGCTCGGTATGGACGAGCGGCCCACGCTCTTTGATAACGCAGGTCACTCACCGATGGAGCAGAATGTGACACCCACTGAAAAACTTCCTACCTTTTCTTTGCGGCATTCCCGCGTAGGATGAGTGGGCGCTTCGATACCTAAAGGTCGAATCGAAGCGCAGCGACATACAACAAAACCTTCTTTCATCCGAATTCATGCATGGGCCATTCAGTTACATCGGCGGCAAGCGCGCACTCGCAAGCCGGATCGTTGCGCTGTTTCCTGAACACAAGACATACGTCGAGCCGTTCGCAGGCGGTGCGCAGGTTTTCTTCCGTAAGGAGCCGTCGAAGGTAGAGGTGCTGAACGATCTCGACCGCGAGATCGCGAACTTCTACCGCGTCTGCCAGCAGCACTACGAGGAACTCGTGCGCTACATGCGTTTTACGCTGGTGAGCCGAGCGTGGTTCGATCTTTTGCAGGCGACCGATCCCAATACCCTGACCGACATCCAACGCGCTGCGCGGCATCTGTATCTCTCGAAGACCTGCTACGCGGGTCTGGTCCGTCACCGTAACTACAGCGTGCGCGTGGGTGAGCCGCCGGGCCTCAATCCCGAACGGTTGCCGTCGCTCATCGAAGAGACGCACCACCGGCTGGCGCGCGTTCAGATCGAATGCCTGCCGTATGAGGAGGTGCTCGCCCGGTACGACCGGCCCGCCACACTCTTTTACCTCGACCCGCCGTACTACGAGCGCAAGCTCTACCGATACAACCTTGAGCCAGAAGAGTTCGCAGTGATGGCGGAGCGGCTCGGGAAGCTGCGCGGCAAATTCGTGTTGTCGCTGAACGACGTGCCTGAGGTGCGAGCCTTATTCCACAAATTCGACATTCAGGGAGTGGAGCTTGCCTACACCGCTCAGAAGGTTGCTGGTCGCCGCTATCGCGAGGTGATTATCAAGAACTTCTGATTCGCTGATCCGGACACTGTCACCGTTATTGTCACCATGCCCTTCACAATTGACCCATCATGCCTTACTTCTACGAAGAACTCGTTAGTTCTATTTGGAACCGCATACATCACCGGCGGGGCAAGAAGCGTGAGAGCGGCGCATTGGCTCTTGGGTATCAAGTATCCGAAGGGCAGGTCTCAAAACGTGGTGTATCCCTGAGCCAAGCGCGTCGTATGACGCACCTCGTCATCGTTGGCCTCACTGGCAGCGGGAAGAGTTTTTTGGTGAAGCATATCGCTCAATGGGATATCGATCACAAGCACGGCTTTGCTTTGTTTGACCAACACGGTGATCTCATCCCGCCGATTCAGAGCTATCTCGCAGAATCCGGTGTCGATCCCGCCGATGTGATCCTCATCGATCCCGCCAACCGGGAGTGGGCCGTCGGCCTCAATCCGCTCGAAGCCGAAGACGACCACAGCCGATTTCTTATGGCAGCAGAGATCACTCGCGATGTCGCCGACCGTTGGGACTTCAAGGGTGCTCGCACAGAAGAACTGTTGCGCAATGCATTGTTCGTGCTTTCCGCGAACGGCCTCACGTTTCTCGAAATGGAACTCCTGCTGACAGACGGCGGCTACCGTGCGCAACTGGTCAAAAAGGTCGCATCCACCAATGTCCGCGACTACTTCACCCTGCGCTTCGACCCGCTCTCGGACGCAATGAAGGCGACCATGCGGGAGCCTGTGCTCAATAAGCTCTCGGAGTTCGTCGGCGATCCGCACTTTCGCCACATCCTGGGCCAACGCGAATCTACATTCTCTTTCGATGACGCCTTGGAGACCGGGAAGATCATCCTCGTCAACGC
>Ga0326728_10011504_pt1 | contig 20148 bp, 16 predicted proteins | sample MB3enrmetagenome_FD_207602 | JGI IMG/M metagenome (GOLD analysis project Ga0326728, IMG submission 207602) | Lab enriched peat soil microbial communities from McLean, Ithaca, NY, United States - MB31MN | ecosystem: Environmental > Terrestrial > Soil > Wetlands > Peat | place: USA: New York... | reverse complement strand
CCCTACCTTATTCCTGGCAGGATCGTATCCCAGGAGTTCCAGATCGAAAATGGCTTTGCCGACGAAGAACTTGGTCCACAGCACGATGATATCGGGCAGCGTTGTCTTTAGTACGACTGATTCAAATGTGGCAGGCTCAGGCCAATGAGCGACCGCAAAGTGCGCCATTCCAACAGTGCCGATAATCACCAGAAAGCCGTTAAGCGTATATCCGTAGCTTATGGTTTTCTTGCCCGCAAAAAGAAGCGGCACTACCAGCACACTGAGAATGCCGCAAACAAGTGGAACGAGATTGGATGTATTCTGGGATACCGGATGTATCCGGAGATGAAGCAACAGCCCTCCAAGAGAAACGGCTATCAGTGCCAGCAACAGCGTCGATTTTATGTGGGTCCCGACGGTCATTTGTCTCCTCCTTCGTAACTGAGAGAAATTTACCGGTTACCGCCAAACGCAACAGAAAGCCCGATGAACTTTAGTTACGACACAGAAGGTTGTCCTGTTGAATTTGGTAAAATTTGAATAACCGTCGAAAAGAGCGCGGGAAAAAGTCAACTCAGGAAGCAAGGGGTCTCATTGAACAATTTCGATCGTGCCGGTGCCACAGGCCGCGGCTACGCCGATAACGGCCGCATCGGGCACGCCGTGGCTCATCAGGTCCGCCAGAAGATCCCGGGACCTGTCTTCCGGAAGCGAGATTATCAGGCCGCCGGACGTTTGAGCATCCGCCAGGATATCCAGGATTAACGGATCCACATGGCTGCGCACTTTTTCGGCACAGAAAGAGCGATTGGCAAAACTTCCGGCGGGAAGAAGGCCCATTCGGACCGCATCGAGCACTTGAGGAAGCAAGGGCACCTTCCCGGCAAATATGGTAATCGCCAACTTGCTCGCTGTCGCGATCTCCAGCGCATGGCCCAACAGACCGAACCCGGTGACGTCGGTGCAGGAGTTTACCGGATAGGACTCCATGATTTCAGCCGCTCTCCTGTTCAGGGTAGCCATGGAGTCAATCGCCCGGCTTTGAGCCTCATTTGAAATCAGTCCAGCTTTGATAGCAGTGGCCAGGATACCGGTGCCGAGGGGTTTCGTCAGGATAAATACATCGCCCGGTTTTGCCCCGGAGTTGCTCAGGACCCTGTCGGGATGCACCACTCCCGTCACCGAAAGCCCATATTTAATCTCGGGGTCTTCGATACTGTGCCCTCCCACCAAAACCGCCCCGGCCTCATGGACCTTTTCCAAACCGCCTCGAAGGATCTCCCTCAAAACGGTCTTATCCATGCTTTTGACTGGAAAGCAGACAACGTTCATCGCAGTAAGAGGACGCCCCCCCATTGCGTAAACATCGCTCAACGCATTTGCCGCAGCGATCCGGCCAAAATCGTAAGGATCGTTTACAACCGGCGTGATGAAATCGATAGTCTGCACCAGTGCAATGTCGGCATTGAGACGATATACTCCGGCGTCGTCGGATGTCTCCCTTCCGACAAGAAGGTTAGGATCGTTTTCCAGAGGAAGGCTTTCCAAAATGTCCGCCAGGTCTCCCGGACCGATTTTCGCCGCTCAACCTGCCGCGCGAACCGTCTTGGCAAGCTCCACACGGGAACTCGTCATTCTTCTCTCCTCGCGGAACAAATGCACTTCCCGCTTCGCTGAAATTTCACATGAAAACCTTGCAAACGCCGGATCAGGTCAAACTAATTACTTTGTCCGCCACTTGCATGCCAGTAACAATATCAAGCATGTTAGTGGTTTCTCCGACCCGCTTTTTCTCGAAAATGCCAAAATAGGTAAGGCACGTCCCGCAAACCAGAACGCGCACCCCTTCCTTTTCGAGTCTCCGAAGAGCCGGAAGATTGTCTGAGCCTTCCACGGCAAGTTTGACTCCGCCATTAAGCAGAATGACCTGCCAGAGTTCCGGCCCCATTTCTTTAAGGGTATCAATAAAATTAAATACGAGCTTCCTGCCGAGCGTGTCGTCTCCGGTTCCCATCCGGTCCGTCCCGATCAACACGGCAATTTTCCGCCTCTCTCCGCTTTCCTGCTCAGGACCGGCCCCCGGCAGCTCAGCGGAATCAGTTCTCCTGCCGTTTACCTCGAACAGGCCATCCCGCTCGAAAAAGCTAACCTCGAAACCCATCCGAGAAAGAAAGCGCCCCACATTTTCCTTCGCCGCAGGATTATCCACGAGTACGCTCAGACTTTCAACCTCCCCGTGCTCGATTATCTCTTTGGCTCTCAAAACGGGGTTTGGGCAGGCAAGACCGCGGCAATCGAGCTTGTGTTCAGCCATTTTCTCCTCTTTTCTTCTAAAATAATCGCATAAATACCCAGACATACGGGATGAATTCGCCTACAAGCTGGATAGCATACGGACAATCCGGAGTCTAATCGGTTTCTCTCAACTCTGCGCGGAGGATCAATCGGAATTTCCTATTGGCTGCGCTCCAGACCTTTCAACTGGTTATGGTTGCGTCCCGGGATTCCATCATTAGTTTCAGTTCCGGGAATCGAAGTATTCTTCGCACTAACTGCACGTTCATGCCGCGAAAGCTACTTTATGGAAACCGCAAAATAAGGCGTGGCTATTCATGAAAACAGCCAACCCTCACATCCTGACAATCAATGGCGGCTCGTCGAGCATAAAATTTGCGTTATTTGAGGCCTCCGACTCGCTCCGGCGGATCCTGCAGGGCGAGATTGAGCGGATCGGACTGCGGTCGGCCTACCTACGGGTGAAAGGCCCCAACCGGTCGGACGACTTCTCCCGGCCGGTGCCGGCGCCCGATCATACGGCGGCGGTGAGCGTTCTGATGGATTGGTTCGAGCAAAGCGGCAGGGGGGGCGGCTTGACCGCAGTGGGGCATCGCGTGGTGCACGGCGGCCCGAAGTACAACCAGCCGCAGCAAATAACAGACGAAGTGGTTCAGGAGCTGCACCGGCTCAGTCCATTCGATCCCGAGCATCTGCCGGAGGAGATCCTATTGACCGAGGAGTTCCATCGTCGTTTCCCCGATCTGATCCAGGTAGCCTGTTTCGACACGGCTTTTCACCACGACCTGCCGCGAGTGGCGCAGATATTGCCGATTCCGCGCCGATTCGAAGCAAGGGGGGTGCGCCGGTACGGGTTTCACGGATTATCGTATTCGTTTCTTTTGGAAGAACTGGCACGCCTGGCCGGAACGGAAAAGGCCGAAGGGCGGATAATTTTGGCACATCTCGGCAATGGCGCCAGCCTGGCGGCCGTGCGTGACAGTAAACCCATCGATACAAGCATGAGTTTCACCCCGACGGCCGGAATTCCGATGAGCACCCGATCAGGCGACCTTGACCCCGGACTGCTGTGGTATTTGGCCCGCACCGAGGGTTTCAACGCCAAACGATTCAATGAAATGGTCAATTTCCAATCGGGACTTCTCGGCATTTCGGAAACCAGTTCCGATATGAGTGACCTGCTCGAACGTGAAAAGCACGACGTGCGGGCAGCCGAAGCGGTTGCGGTGTTTTGCTATCAGGTCAAGAAATGGATAGGCGCATTCGCGGCAGCCCTGGGCGGGGTCGACACACTGGTGTTTTCCGGAGGAATTGGGGAGCATGCGCCTGCCGTCCGCGCCAGGATCTGTGACGGGCTCCAATTTCTTGGAATCGAAATAGAAGAAGATCTCAACACGGCCAATGCGGACGTGATTTCGAAAGACACCACCCGTATCCCTGTTCGCGTCATCCGAACCGACGAGGAACTGATGATCGCGAAGACGGTTTGCCGGGTGCTGAATTTTGAATGCAGTTTTTAGTTTTCAGTTTTTGGTTTTTAGTTAGTTCGCAGTTTTCAGAGTCGGTCACAGGAGAAGAATCGGATCATGGAGACAAGAACCCTTTCCACGGAGCTGCTCCGGAAGATGGATGCATATTGGCGGGCCGCCAACTATCTGTCGGTCGGCCAAATCTATTTGCGCGACAATCCGCTTTTGAAGCGGCGCCTGGCGATCGAGGATGTGAAGCATATGCTGTTGGGCCACTGGGGCACAACCCCGGGGCAAAATTTCATCTATGCGCACCTGAACCGGGTCATCAAGAAATATGACCTGGACATGGTCTATGTCTCAGGCCCCGGGCACGGCGGACCGGCCCTGGTGGGCAACACCTATTTGGAGGGCACTTACAGTGAGACCTATCCCGACATCAGCCAGGATGAAGCGGGGTTGCGGAAGCTTTTTACCCAGTTTTCGTTTCCAGGAGGAATTCCAAGCCACGTATCTCCGGAGTGCCCAGGGTCGATACACGAGGGTGGTGAACTGGGCTATTCGCTCAGCCATTCGTTCGGGGCGGTGTTCGACAATCCCGATCTGATAGTCGCCTGCGTTGTCGGCGACGGCGAGGCGGAAACCGGCCCACTGGCAACTTCATGGCATTCGAACAAGTTCCTAAATCCCGCAACCGACGGGGCGGTGCTGCCGATTCTGCACCTGAACGGCTATAAGATTGCCAACCCGGCCATACTCGCACGCATTGGGCGTGAAGAGCTTGAGCAATATTTGCGCGGCTGCGGCTGGACCCCCCACTTCGTGGAAGGCCACGATCCCGCGCCGATGCACGAGGCAATGGCCGCAACGCTCGACACGGTGGTGGAGCAGATTAAGAAAATCCAGCGGGATGCACGTGAAAGCGGGAACCTGGAGCGTCCGCGCTGGCCGATGATCGTCCTCAGTTCACCGAAAGGATGGACAGGGCCGAAAATAGTCGACGGTCTGCAAATTGAAGGCACGTTTCGTGCCCACCAGGTGCCGCTCTCGGACCCTTCAAAGAATCCGGAACACCTGAAGGAGCTGGAAGACTGGCTTAAGAGTTACCGGCCGGACGAACTGTTCGACGAAAATGGCCGACTCATACCGGAATTGGCTGAACTGGCGCCCAAGGGAAACCGGCGGATGGGGGCAAATCCCCACGCCAACGGCGGCATTCTTCTCCGCGACCTGCGGATGCCGGATTTCCGAGACTACGCAGTCGACGTGCCTTCACCGGGCGTTCTCGGCATAGGCGATACGCATGTACTCGGACCTTTCCTGCGCGATGTGGCAAAGCTGAACAGCGAGGGACGGAATTTCCGGGTCTTCGGCCCCGACGAGACGCTTTCCAACGGCCTGGAGGCGCTTTTCAAGGTGACCAACCGCCAGTGGGATGCCGCGACACAGGCCAACGACGAATTCCTGGCCCCCGCCGGGCGCGTGATGGAGATGCTCAGCGAACATCAATGCGAAGGCTGGCTCGAAGGATACCTGCTCACCGGGCGGCATGGCGTTTTCAACTGCTACGAGGCGTTTATCCACATCGTCGATTCCATGTTCAACCAGCATGCAAAATGGCTAAAAGTCACCTCGAACCTGGCATGGCGGCAAAAGATTGCCTCGTTGAACTACCTCCTTTCCTCCCACGTATGGCGCCAGGATCACAACGGTTTTACGCACCAGGACCCGGGGTTCATCGATAATGTGGTCAACAAGAAGGCCGAGATCGTGCGTGTTTACCTCCCGCCGGACGCGAATTGTCTGCTGTCCGTGATGGACCACTGCCTTCGGAGCCGACATTACGTCAATGTGGTGATTGCGGGCAAACACCCTTCGCCGCAGTGGCTGCCCATGGACGCCGCGGTTAAGCACTGCGCCGAAGGAATAAGCATATGGCAGTGGGCCGGCAACGACCAGGGTAATTCCCCCGATGTGGTCATGGCCTGTTGCGGCGATGTGCCCACGCTGGAGACCCTTGCCGCCGTCTCCATTATGCGTGAGCATCTGCCTGACTTGAAGATAAGGGTCGTGAATGTCGTCGATCTGATGAAACTTCAGCCCCGAACCGAACATCCACACGGATTGAGCGACATCGATTTCGATGGGATCTTTACCAAAGACAAGCCGGTCATCTTTGCATTCCATGCCTACCCGTGGTTAATACACCGGCTTACCTACCGCCGCGCCAACCACCACAACATTCACGTCCGAGGATACAAGGAAGAAGGAACCATTACCACGCCATTCGATATGACGGTGCTGAACGATCTGGACCGTTTTCACCTCGTCATGGACGCCATTGACCGCCTGGTTCAGACCGGCTCCAAAGGCATCTACCTGAAGCAGCAACTCAAGGACAAGTTGGTTGAACACAAGCAGTACATTAACAAATACGGGCAGGACATGCCGGAAGTGCGCGACTGGAAGTGGAGCTATTGAATAACGGAGACATTGGTTCTTGGTCTTTAAGGTCCAAACAGGCCTGGTCCGGGGGTAACGCGGCCTGATGAGAGTTGGTGATACGCTATGCTTTGCGCCGGCTCGCCAACAACGGGTAATTCCCCGATTCCTGAAATTGCCAGGGAAACGTGCGGCGGGGAAACGAAGGGTGTCGCCAAAGACCGCGACCATATGAAAGGATTGTTTGGCACCCGGCTGAACCCGCTCCGGCCGAAGAACTGCCGGCACAGGATGTTCGCATCGGTCTGCTCAAATCGGGCATACAGCATTATTGCATTTTGCCGCGCAAGCCGGTCTGCGAGGTAAGCCAGAAAAGCGTCTTCGATACCCAGCCCGAGCGCGCGACAGCTCATGACAAAGTGCTCGACACAGTTGCGATGAACCCACGCGGCGCCGATGAGACCGTATTGGGTAAACCGGTCTTCGGCCTGCATAACGTAAAGTTTGAACCCGGCGATGAACCGCTGGTGACACTGCTCCAGCGTGTAGCGCTCACCCGTCGTGTTGAACTGGTTGGTTTTGTTAAATAGTTCGAGCGACCTGCTCATGTGCAGGTCCTTCGTGCCGTGGAGGACCGAAAGCGACAAGCGGAGTCCAAGCGTCCGAAGAAATTCCTCATGGGAAAGCGCCCTACGGACCGACTCCCGCTGCAACTGGGCATGGACCATTTCGGTCTTACGCTCTGATTCCCGGGTAATGACACACTGCTGAGTCTCCGCCGACCAGAGCAGGATGCGTTTCAGGTAATACAGGTGGCTTCCAAGCACCCTCACGCCCGGCAGTCCCATTTGGATTGCCGCGCGTTCCGTAGGGTTATCGTCAATCATCACTGCGTTTTGTGGCCGCAGATTAACTTCATGAAGGATTTCCGCCAGGTTTTCGGCCTTGCCGCGGAAGTTTATTTTATGCATGGCGAAATCCGTCAGTTCAATCCGGCCCTGGACCAAATGATTCCAGTTGGAGCGGATGAATTGCTCGTCATTTTTGCTGATAACGGCCAGCAGTATTCCTCGTTTCTTGAGTATGAGCAGCGTTTCAATAAAACCCATCGGCCAGCCTTCGAGCACACCAAGGGTCCCTTCCGCCGCCACGCCGCGCCACAAGGTGTCATCGAGGTCGACCGCTACCAGTTTGACGGGATCACGCTGCTTAAGCGTGCGATGCATCGCAAAAATTTCGTGCATGAGCGCCTCAAAAAATTCAAACCAGCGCGCTGCATAATGGTTTTGCATGGGGACCGGCTGCTCAATGCGGTTCAGATCGTGGTCATGGTCGCCATCGCTCAATGTGGTCCCGTGAGTGAACGACCAAACCATGTCGTCCTGGCAAGATTTCTTGCCGATCCCGGCGGCAATCTGGTCAATATCCACGAAATGGGCGTTTTCGAGCTTCGCCACTTCCGCCGCCAGAAACACATTGAGCCGCTCGATAAAGTGCATCACATTTCGCAGGTCGTAACGGGGCTGGAAGCGCCCCAGCGGGTTCTGTTGCGGCACTAGGAAACCCAGAACGAATGTCAGCAGTTTGCGATCGGTATTCAATTTGACTATGCGAGCCAGATAGCGTGCGAGATGGTCCTGCGTCTCCTGCAAAAACTCCTCATGCCGCTTTATATCGTCCGGCAGGCGAAAATAGGCGCTCCCCATAATGGACCGCAAAGGTATGTGAATTATCTGGAAATCGTATTGCGACACCTGTGAAGGTGGTATTTCCGGAAAGGAGTCAAAGTTATTGTAAAGGAAAAAATCGCCTTTGAACGCGCTGTTGATCATTGCGGCGACTTCGGGGAACGGTTCTGCCAGACAGCCGCCCAATACCAAAAAGCGCGATTCGGAATCCGGGGTTACCTGGAGATCGATCGGTGTCCGGTAACGAGGACCGTTGTGCAGGGCGAACAGAGAAGGATCGACTTCAGCCAGCCGAGTTGTTTGGCTATTTGTTCCCGCCGATGAGCGCATAAGGCAATAGTGTGTCCTTTCGAACAGGTTTCAAACTGGTTATTGCGATTGTAGCAATAAACGGACCGTTCTGCGGACATTCCTTCAATGATGCCTTTCCAAAAGAGCTGGTGGGAACTCAGGGGGAGATTAAAGGCTCAGGACTTTTCCACCAAGGCCTGGAACTTCACCGGCGATTGCAGAAAGTTCCTGTCAACCCGGCAGATTGTTCCATTGCGTCCAACACGTCAAAGACTCAGAGAGGCGGGTTCGATAACGCCAAACGTTTAGGCGGCCGCTTGATGCTGCATTCCATATTCTGTTGGACAGCAGGGAAGATCCTAGGCAAAATACAAACTACCTCCCGAAGAAAGCTTGCTGTTTTTGATGGAATACCGGCATGCCGCCGGCGCTGATGCGCTTGTCTGTGCTCGGGCGGCAAAGAGCCTGCGTGGAGATGGACTGTTTCCCACGACAAGCTCGAATTCGCCACAACCGTTGAGGGCACCGGACTCGCGCCGCGTATGATTTGTGAGTTCGCACTCGTGGGCCGCCGGAACAGGGCTAAGGAGAATAATGATCGGATGCAAGACACTCATATATCTGATCGCCGTGTTGGTCGCTTTGACTCACTTTGTGACGGCAAGGGCTGAGGCGGATCCTTCCAAAGATGAAACAATCCCTGATAAGGTAGAGACCCCAAATTATCAAAATAAGCCGATCATTCCGTTAACGGAATATCTCTCTCTTGGTTTAAAAACAGAAACTTTCGTCGCCAGTCACACTTCTTATGAATTCGGCAACCCCTTCCCTCCTCATCAGGCCCCTCTCAGCAGGCTGGAATTCCCGATGGATTCTTTTTGGGCAGGCGGGAAATTCCGCGCCAACTTCCCTCGATTTTCAGTCGGCGCGGAAGGCCTTACAAATGTGTCGATGGACACTCCGGGCCACATGTGCGACTCGGATTGGGATGACCCTCAGAGGCCTTACCGGAAGACCATCTATAGCGAATCAAAATGCCGTTTTATGCCCAGTTATATCGTCAGAACCGATATGGATCTGAAAATCTCCGACTGGGTCGGTCAGCCTTCATGGCTGGACCTTCGCCCGTTGGTGGGGTTTCGCTGGGAAAACTTTCATTTTATTACCCATGACGGTCTGCAGGTCTACCCTGGAAGCGGAGAGCCTCCCACTCCTCTGCCGGGCGACGGGATCGACTTCAAGCAGACATACTGGCAGTATTTTACCGGTGCACGTGCCTCCCTGGATCTGGGGAAACCCTCCGTGCTGAACAGTTTGACCATGCTCTTTCAATTGGACTGGGCATATGTGGATGGCGAAAACTGGGATCACCATCTTCTGCGCGGCCAGCGCTTTACCATGGAAGAGACCTCCGGCGATGCATGGCATGGCGCCGCCGAGTTGAGCGCAGGTCTGACAAAGGAAGTTTCTCTCTCCTTCGCGGCTGATTTTCTTATGCTTTCCACTACCGGATCGCATCGCTTACTGATACCCGGAATTATTGATTACCAGTTTTCTAACGGTGTCAGGGTGTGGTCCGAACAAGTAAGCTTTTCGTTGACACTCGCTTATGCTTTCTAGCTATGAGGAGCCCGATGGGCCAATTGCACACTCCGGATTCGGAAAATCATCAACGGAAGCACCGGCCCTTTACCCTGACAGAGAGCGCGAAATGAGAGTGCTTATTACCGGTCCCATAGCCGGGGGATCACTTCCGGTAGCCAGAGCGACTGCGGCCGCTTTCACCGCTATGGGCTATGAATCGACGTTCATCGACTATTCACCATTCGCAGATGAATTCCGAAGGGTCATGGCGTCAGGAAACGAGCGTGCCAGGATGTCCTTTGTCGCCGCCCTGGAGAGGGTGCTGATCGATCGGATTGATGGATTCAAACCTGAAATATTGCTCGGGCTCGCCCAGTCGCCTCTTTTCAACCACCGCCTTCTGGATGAACTTCGAAAATCCGGAGTAATCACAATATATTGGCTCGTTGAGGATTTTCGGATCCTGACTTATTGGAAACGGATTGCTTCCCATTATGACATCTTTTTTTCCATCCAGACCGGGGACTTCGCAAAAGCGCTGGCTGAGGCCGGAGCCAATAACCACTATTATCTTCCTGTTGCCTTCGACAATAATTTGGAAGGACCCTCGATCCAATCCGGTCATCCGACACCGATCTCTTTCATGGGCGCCCCCTATCCCAACCGCATAAGGGTACTCCAACATCTGGCCCGCTATGCATTAAAGATCTACGGCGAGGGATGGGACAAGCATCCTATCCCCGGCGTAATCGAAGGCAGCCGATGGATAAGTGAATCCGAAGTCCGATCTATCTACAGGAACACCCGAATAAACCTCAACCTCCACTCCTCGATGGACCGGTATGCGATTGGAGGCGACTTTGTAAATCCGAGGACTTTCGAGCTTGCGGGCATGGGTTGCTTTCAATTGTGCGATCGGCGTGAACTTCTCCCGCCTCTCTATTCCGAGGATGAAGTGGTCCAATTCGGGAATGAAGCGGAACTTATCGAGAAGATCGATTATTACATGGGACATGAGAGTGAGAGGAAAGAAATTGCCGTAAACGCCCAAAGGAAAACCCTGAAGCGGCATCTATACGAACATAGAGTAGTGGAGATGATGAAGGCGGCGCGGAATTTGTCTCGATAAGGAGACGAATGTTCCTTTTATCCGAATCCACCCCGGCTTGAAATCCCCTCACTAATCCCAATCCATCTTTTTCTTTGCCTTCAGGCGGCACGGACAGATTATCTTTGTCGCCCGCGCATTCACTCAAGTTGGTTTTCCGGGTTCCCCGGAATCGCGGGGAGCGATGAAGCCGTGCTTCATGAGCCAATCGACATGAAGCATCACGGCCCGGCGAGACAAACCGAAGAGGGTTGCCGCCTTCTCGACAAGCTCTTCCAAGATCGCATCATTTGCACTCATCTGCCGAAGCAGGTATTCACTGCATGCATAATTCAAAAGGATATTCGTGTCTTCGTAGAGAATGGGCTGAAACTTTTCGCTGTATCGCTCCCGTCCATATGCCGTGAGACCGATTCGTTCCTTGCCTTCAAGCCATTTCGTCGGATATCGGGAGAAGATTTTTTTAACTCCCGGCGTTAGGAGCACCGGCGCCCCGGAATCCAAAGGGGCGACCATGGCCTTTTGTTTTTGTTCATGCCACATTTCCTCATACCGCGGAATAATGGATTGCCAGTGATAACGCATGGCGTGAGCACGAGCCCTGACGCCCATGTCCCGCCTCCTGTCCGGATTAGAGGCAAGCTCGACTATTGCCCGGGCCAGAACGGCCATGTCGACCGAGACCTTTTGCGCCAGGTAGTAGCGGGCCGAAGATGGATCGAGCAATCCCATCGTCAGGTCCCATGGATCCTGATTCATGCTGCCGTAGGAAGGAATGAGAAAGCCCGTGCCGCCGTCATCCACGAGTTCCTTGTAGCCGCTGAAGTCCGAAGCTATGACTGGAAGCGCGTGGGACATTGCTTCCAGAATCGTGATGCCAAAAGTCTCCTGGTAGTTGTCCGACAAAGTAATGAATATGTCCGCCGCGCTGTACAATGTCGTCTTCCTATCGACGGATATATTGCTTTCGATGCGCACATGATCCTGAAGGTGCAGGCGGTCAACCATGCGGTGGGCAAGGTCCAGATCGGCAGGTTTTCCGGCGCCGGCCAAAATAAGCGTGAAGGAGGGAAGTTTGCCGTTCCTGAAGAGCCACTCCAGTAACTCGAGAAGGGGTGACAAGTCCATTTTTTGGCGGGGTGAAAACCGGGCCAGTGAGAGCATAACGAACTGATGCGCAGGTATCCCCAGTTCATCACGGCACTGCCGGCGATCCTTTACCTGGAAGTCACGGTCCGAGATTCCAAGCGGGATATGGACCATTTCCGGCGGCGGAGGGAGACAACCTCCAAAAGATTCAACAAAGGCCTCCCTTATTGTGGAGAATGCCCGGCTTAGCATGTCCCTGGCGCACTCGCTGGAGCACACGATACAGTCGTAGTGTTTAGGACCGGCAAGAAGGATCTGTATGAACCGTGTTTGCATCCATGAACCATCGAGGGAGTGAGTCACCCCGCTGATGGGCAGCCGCAATCCGAGACGGTTGCGCAGTTCGATAAGATAGGGCATGTGATAGGTAAAATCGCCCTGATGCATGAAATCCACGAGCATGTTCTCGAGATGATCGAGAAGATTTGCCTGGAGAGAAATCTTTACTCGATCTCGAAATCCGGTTGGCAGCAGGTTTTCGATTTGGGCCTGAAAACGAGTCCTGCTGTTTGTATCCTGACAGAAGATGTGATAGCAATCGAGTGTTCCGTATCTCAGGAGGGCACTTAGGAACTCCTGATTTACCACCGGCTTTCCCATCTTGTCCTGCCAGAAGGGGTCTCCGATCAGAAAAGTATCCAGGCTGCCTAATTTCATGTCTTCATCCAGAAGTCACTCTCATGGCAAATCCGACCGCCCTGTACCGGGACTAATGATTAAAACGCCGGTTCAGCGTCATCCTGTCTTCATCCATAAAAACCTTACCCGAGAACTATGGTTAGCCCCCTTTAATGCCTTCAATGTCGATTATTTTTTATGGGGTGTCAAGGCGATCGTACCGGCGATCACAAGTCTACGGGCAGTTCAAGGGGCGGGCAAGCCGGCAAGGCAATCGGTATGTCCGGCCCGGCTCAGAGATGCAGAGACATTTCAGGGGCGACGCAATTATTTGTTTCCCCCGTGACTGACCAGCCGGTATATTGTGATTAGTTGAAAAGTTCCTCTTCTCTGAGGGCCTGTTTGCTGGATAGAAACTTTCTGCCTGCGTGAAGGTCAAAATGGAAGAAAAGATTCTGGACGGCTTTCCGGTTATAGTGGAATACCAGGTGGAATGGGGGGACATGGACGCCCTCAAACATGTCAACAACATTACCTATTTCCGGTATTTCGAAAACGCGCGCATCGCCTATTTCGAGCGGATAAGGTTCTGGGAATTTATGGAACAGACCGGAATCGGTCCCATCCTGGCCTCCACCCAGTGCAAGTTTCGAATCCCACTGACCTATCCGGATACTGTATCCATCGGTGCCCGCATATCGGACATCGGACCGGACGGATTCACAATGAAGCATGGCGTCGCCAGTCACCGTCTCTCGAAGATAGCCGCCGAAGGTGAGGGGCTATTGATCACTTATGATTACCGAAACCTCAGGAAGGTCCCAGTGCCTGCCGAGCTGAAAAGAAGCATCCTCGAAATCGAGGCGGGAATCAAGTGATGAACTTGGGACTCCGGATATCTACACGCCGGCAACCGCGCAACACATCCGCCATCAGATCCGGCCCGTTGCGCGCATGAGACATTCTTCCGATTTATGGAATAAGCCCCGCAGCTTATAGACGGCGGCCAAGCGCCTCCAATTGGCCGGCTCAAGCGTGCCGAATCGCAGGGCTGTTTCCAACCCTATGGCTGCAAGCTCCATATTATTGAGCAAGAAAGCCTTCGTGCCGATCCACTCCCAGCTTTTGCCGATCTCGGACCCTTGCCCGGCGGCATCGTTTATAAGTTTAAGCGCCTCCTTCCGATCGTTCATGCAATAGAAGCTGTAAGCCAGATGATAGCTTTTGCCCGCTTTTGACATGGCGAAGTTTCCGGCAGCGGAAAAATCGTCATTCCACTCGAAATCATAAATCCCGGATGTAAACCTGGAGGCGATTTCCTTGGTGTTATCGTTTGAGCCGGTATCCACAACGATAAGTTCATCCGCGAAGGGGCTGAAGCACTCCAGGACGCCAGCAATATTTGCCGATTCGTTGTTTGCGATCATGCATATCGACAAACCCGGGGCCATAGTCATCAACTCGGACCTCCTGCATTACTCGGCTCAAACCCCGGCTCATTTTCCTTCCATAACAGCCCCCCGAAGAAGGCCGTGTGCGTTTTACGCAGATCGGGCAGGTCCAATTTGACGGGAATGTCGGCAACTGAGCCGCGATCGATATGAAAATTCATTCCGTATGATGTTTCCTGCGCCACTTTCCATTTCTTTTTGAAAACATCCCAGTTGGAAAGCAGCCAGAGATCAATTTCCCCTTTGCTCTTAAAGGATTTATGTCCCTCATGGTGGACGAAAACGTCCTGTGCGATCCGCATCTCAAACCCACAAAGATCGGCGCGCTGGCAGTAATCCCTGTCCTCGAAATTACCGGTTCGGTAGATTTCGTCAAGACTGCCGATCTTTTCGATGACCTGTGACCTCGCTAGAAGGCAGAACCCTATGAGGGTGGGAACCACGCGTGTCCGCCCTTTCAACAACTCCCTTCGCCGCGACGCGAAATCCAGGAGCCCGGCAAGGTCCAGGTAAGGAACATCGGGCACAAGCTGTGCTCCCGCGACCATATTCGAGGTAGGCCCGACCAGTCCGGTTCGAGGATAGCGATCCAATACGGAAATCATCCCTTCCAACCAGCCTGGAGTCACGACGGTATCATTGTTGAGGATCAGCACATATTTGCCGCGGGCAAGACAAATACCCTGGTTGTTTCCTTTTGCGAACCCATGGTTCTGCCGGTTTGACACAAGCCTGGCTCGCGGAAGCTTTTGAGTAACCTGCCAAAGGTAATCGGGCGTGCCGTCGCGGGAAGCGTTGTCCACAAAAATGATTTCATAGATCGGGGGGGTGAACCGTTCGATGCTTTCAATGCAGGTCTTGGTGCAGTCAAGCTGGTCAAAGGTAAGCATAATGATGGAAACGAGCGGCCCCTGAGCGGCTTTAACGGGAGATTGTTCAGGGACTGACATTTCGACCGGCCTTCTCCCCGGAGTTGAGTCTTCCCGACTCCTCGGCTCATTGTGTTCATTAGAATAAACCGGGCTTTTACACTTAAGCATGGGAGATCCATCCTGGAACAATCTTCACCATATCCGCGGACGACAATAAACGGGTCGTTTTTTATTTAGCATAATTCGAGCCAGATAGACGCGCGGCGGCGGAAAGCCCGAACTCGACTAATTTCGCCGCCGCCGGGAAGAAAAAACCGGATGGGCGTTTGAGAGTCTTCCCCGGTGAGTTGAGCGCACCGGGTCGCGTCGGCAGATGAAGCTATTTGCAGGATTTTTGTCTTAGACTATTTAAGGGAAAAAGTTGCCCCGGGCATCTGGTCTTTGCCCCTGGGACTTCACGATGTCCCATAACGTTGGAGGGGGGTATCCGATAATAGTCCCGGAGTACCGAGAGCAGGAATGCAAGAGATTGCATCTGGTTTGGTGTTGGCTTCTCGTAGTCGAAATTTCCGACCAGCGATATTCCAATCGCCATGTCGTTCATGCCTCCGGCTTTACAGTGGGCGCCACCCTGCTGACGAACCCAACGCGGGGACATTTCGATTTGGCCGTCGCCTTTTCCAAGGGTCCCGTTATCAATCAGGAAATGATACCCGAGACCATTCCAAAAACCGCGCTCCCAGTGCGACCGGTGAATAGTTTTGGCGTTCCCTTTTCCCGTGGCCGTATGATGCACAATGATGTATTTCCACCTCGGGTTCCGGTAAAGGTTTATAACGTGTCGAATCATTCCGGCGTTCGGGATAACCAGTTTTTGACCAACCTGCAAAGGGTCGCCGGGTTTGAGTCTGTTGGCCGCATAGATGGATTCTGGAGTGACGCCATACATCCTGGAGATCCGCCATATCGTTTCGAGTGGCCCGAGCTCATGGTAAATTGTCCTGGGCTTGCCCAGATAGCTTACACTTTTTTCAACCACTTCGGCCGGTCCGCCGGTTCGGGCAACCTGCCGAGAGTACGCCTGGGGAGATGTCTGAGCGGCCGTGGGCCCGCGTTGATCGGGGTAAGAATAAGAGGTGCCCGGAGGACATGCGCCAGGGTAAGATCCAGGATAGGGAGGGGCGACCACTTTTTCTTCGCAGCCGGCTGCGAGGGCTGCAAGAAGAACAAGGAGCAAAAACATCTTCGGGAAGACACTCTGGCGCAAATATGACATGAGATTTATTAGTGATGACGCGATTCGTGTGAGCCTGGACCGGGGATGTATATTAGCCGTATTGTTTCCATTTGCAAGTGTTATCGGCTGGAAAGGGCTTCGGATATTTTAGCCGCCTTTTTGACATCCATGAGAGCAAGGATTGATGCGGCTTCATCGGGGGTCATTGTGGCGATGATATTCATAACGAGCTTGTCGTCGAGATTTTCCATAAGCTTTGCGGCTTCTTTCGGTTTCATCGACCCATAGATTTTGGCCAGGCTGCGGACTTTTACATTCTGGGTTTCAATCTTTTCGGTCCTGACCGCCTGGACTTCCTTCTGAAGCACCAGCAGGTCCTTAACCTTTTGCTCGACCTCTTTTTCCAGCTTGGCCAGACGCTCTTCTTTTTCTTTGAGCTGTTCCTCTCTCTTGCGGATTTCAGTCTCTTTTTGCTGAATGGCGTTCAGCGAATCCGTTGACGAAGGTCCGGGCTTGCTCTTTGGCGGTTTATCCGCCTGCACGGCATTATCTGCTTTCTGCTTGTCATCTTTGGCCATTGCGTCCGGAACGGAGATTGCTGCTTCGGGCTGGAAAAAGAAGGCGCCCGCAATGGTAATTGCGAGCTTCACAAGCAGTACCGCGATCAGGGCGCAAAGCATTACCGAAAGCAATACTGGACCGCGTCTGCCCGCTTTCATGACTCCCCTTCCCGCCCGGTTCTGTTTCTGTAGTCGCTGAAAACGGCGACATCGTCCAGTTGCTTCTGTTGCTTGTGAGACTGAATTGATTTGTACAATTCCCTGTCCCTTGTTTCGATACTCTCAATGGCCTTGACGGATCTGTCGCACTCAATCATTTCTTGTTTTCGTTCTTCTACCTCTGTAGTTGCCTTTTGCAACTCTTTGCTCAATAGAAGCAATTCATGTTCCAGAAGACTCAAGTGTTTCTTGAAATGTATGTACCTGGCAGTTCCAATCCCATTTTTCTGTTCCAGTTCAAATTGCTCCGATTCCTTGCGAATCATTTCATTAAGCTTGTCAATGCCCGACTGAACACGCCTTCTGACGGACTCTGCCTTCCCAAAAGCAGCCTGGGCCTCGCGCAGCTTGAACTCCCGGTGTCTCATGAGCGATTTGAGGCGAAATCTGAATGGCATAGGTTTCAGCTTCCGGCAGTCCCTGGATATTGGTCTGCCTCATGGCATCAAGTGTTCTTTTGAAACAGATTCTCTATCTCGATGAGAGACTGATCCACGGAGCAGTTTTCCGTAATCTCCTGCTTCATGAATTCGTTTGCCTTTTCGATCATTTCAATTGCGTAATCAGTTTCCCGGTGAGAGCCGCGGACATAGGCGCCTATCCGGATCATGTCTTCGCTGTTCTTATAATCCGCCAGAATACTGACAAAACGTGAGACTAGTTCCTTGTGCCTGTCCGAGAGCAGCCGGCTCGTCAAACGGCTGACGCTTCTGAGGACATCTATTGCCGGGAAGTGCCGCTTTTGCGCCAATGCCCTGTCAAGCACAATATGGCCGTCCAGAATGGAGCGCAATGTGTCCGCGACCGGGTCCTCCATATCGTCACCCTCGACCAGCACGGTATAGATACCGGTTATGGATGCTTTGTCGAATTTGCCCGATCTTTCGAACAGCCTGGGGAGAAGGCTGAACACGCTCGGAGTGTATCCCTTGGTGGTCGGGGGTTCACCTGCGGCAAGGCCTATTTCGCGCGCCGCCATAGCGAGCCGCGTTGCCGAATCCATCATAAAGAGCACGTCTTTGCCGCGGTCCCTGAAGAATTCGGATATCGTGCAGGCAAGATAGGCCCCTCTTATGCGAACAGTGGCAGGCTGATCCGAAGTAGCCACTATGACAACGGAGCGTCTGATACCCTCCGGCCCCAGATCGTTTTCCAGAAACTCGTTTACCTCTCTTCCGCGTTCTCCGATGAGCGCGATCACGTTCACATCAGCGCCGGTGTATCTGGCCATCATGCCCAAAAGGGTGCTCTTGCCCACCCCGGAGCCTGCAAAAATGCCTATTCTCTGCCCCTTGCCTATGGGGAGAAGAGTATTTATGCACCGGATCCCCAGATCGAGCTGTTGTTCTATGAGCGGCCGATCGAGAGGATTGGAGGGTTTGGCTTCGAGTGGATACGATATGCCTGAGGAAATAGGCGGGCCATCGTCCAGCGGTTGGCCGAGACCGTCAAACACCCGTCCCAGCATCGCCTCCGACATCAAAACGCTATTCGACGCTTCGTGAACATGCACCAGGCTTCCTGGACGCACGCCATTCAGATGAGTGAGCGGGCTCAGTTTTATCCTGCTGGATTCAAAACCGACTACTTCAGCCAGGACGGGATGAGGGGACTCCGAGTGGACAATCCTGCAGATATCACCTATGGCGGCATTCAAGCCATCAGCTTCCAACAGGTTCCCGGTAAGTTGAACTATTTTGCCGTACCTGCTATGGAGGGTGTGGACATCGAAATCGAAAAATTCCCGACCCCAAAGTTTGAGATAGTCGTTAGCTTGCATCTGCTTCACCAGGTTCGTCGGGCAGATCGGGGCTGTTGACAAGGTATTTCTCCAGGTTTTCGAACTTGGTTGCCAAAGACGCGTCCAGGAGCTGAATCGCGCTTTCGACCCGGCACCCGCCCCGATCGAGTCCCTTATCTGCTTTCAGGGCACAGTGCTTCCTGTCGGCAAATAGAGCCAAGTCAGTTTTTTTCTCTATCAGATCGAAGTCGTTTGGGTTGAGATAAACGGTGAGGGTAGTGTGTTCTTCGGCTTCGTCGACAAGGGCTTTCACGATATCGGCCACTATTTGAGGCGAGATCCGCACTTCCCTGTTGATGATGCGCTCGGCGATCCCCATACTGGTCCGGATCAGCCATTCCCGGTAATCACTGAGGACCTTTCCGGGCATGGTTTCCATAGTTTCCGCAATGCGCTCCAGTTGTGCCTTGATAACCTGGGCGGCTTTGTTCCCGTACTCGAAGCCATCCCTTTCACCCTGTGCAAACCCTTTACCGTAGGCTTCCTTTTCAATCTCCTGGGTCTGACGCTCGAGTTCGAGGAGCTTTGTTCGGAAAAGCTGCTCGGGGCTTGTATCGGGGGGTTCCTGCTCCTCAACGTCAAAAACTTGTTTTTCCTCTCCTCCTTTTTGGATAGCGGAAAAACCGAAAGCGGGCACCTCAGAGTCCAAATTTTTTTTCAGCAGATTAGACAAATGACTCACCGCCATCTTTCCCCGCCAAGACGAGCTTTCCATCCTTTTCCAGTTTTCGCGCAACAGTAAGAATGGCCTGCTGAGCGGATTCCACTTCGCTCAGACGCGCCGGTCCCATCATCGAGATATCTTCCTGCAGCATCTGCGCGGCACGTTGTGACAAGTTCTTGAAAATCTTTGTCTTGAGGTCCTCGGATGCGGTTTTGAGCGCCATGGTCAGCTCCTCGTTCCGGATTTCCTTCAGCAGTTCCCGGATGCCCGCATCGTTTACATGGAGCAGATCCTCAAAAACGAACATCAGCTTCCTCACTCTTTCGGCGAGATCCGTGTCCGTTTCCTCGAGAAACTGCAATATGCTGTCCCCGGTTCGGTGGTCGCAGTGGTTGAGGATTTCGGCGACTACCCCGACGCCCCCGATCTGTTCTCCCCGTGTTCCAAGCGACATCAACTCCTTTTCGAGCACTTCGTCAACTTCCTGAATCAGGTCAGGCGGCACGCTCTCCAGGTTTGCAATTCGTCCCACTACTTCAAACTGGAGCTGTTCCGGCAGATAAGCCAGTACCTGGCTGGCCTTCAGGTGTTGGAGGTGGGAGACGATTATTGCGATCGTTTGCGGGTGTTCTCCCTTGATGAATCCGGCAAGCAGCTTGGGGTCTATGTCTCTCAAGTGTTTGAAAGGTACTTTTTGCTTGTTTTCATCCATTTTGGC
>Ga0326728_10011503_pt1 | contig 20148 bp, 19 predicted proteins | sample MB3enrmetagenome_FD_207602 | JGI IMG/M metagenome (GOLD analysis project Ga0326728, IMG submission 207602) | Lab enriched peat soil microbial communities from McLean, Ithaca, NY, United States - MB31MN | ecosystem: Environmental > Terrestrial > Soil > Wetlands > Peat | place: USA: New York... | reverse complement strand
GCTTCATCCGCTACTATAACTACGTCAGGCCACACGAGGGGATAGGCTATTTAACGCCAGCTGAAATATACCTAAAAGAGAAAGTGTAAGGCTATTTCTAGATAGAACAGTACTTGATTGGTGGTAGGAAGAATATAAGAAAAAACTCGCATATAGCAAATATGAACATCTTCTTTTTTCGTCAATGGCTTGCCTTATTTTCCTATAATGTAATTTTAGGAAATAGATTGAAGCTTAGAAAAATAACCTCAATTTTTCCTTGTTTTGATTCTCTATTAATTAAGCTATAGTAAGAAAGCTGTGATTCTTGTGACTCTTGTTTTTGTTTTGCCTTTTTCCCTTGTTAGGAAATCTTGGCTCGGGCACCGATAACTTTACTGAGATGAAATCTATCTTCCAAATTCATAATTCATAAAAAGCAAAAGCTATCCATTATTTTTGGTTGAATTACAATGTTCGGAAAAAGCAAAAGGCAGATAAAAAACGTGACGTTCGTACAACCACTCAAAGGCGAGGTATATTTCTATACTCCTATAGCATACGCTACTAGTTTGCCGCAGAATACTAATGAAAAAGAAGGAAAGCAGGTTTTCAATGATTCTGATCTGGCACTCGCGGGTAAGCTGAAGCTGATTTTTGAACGTGAAAAGATGACTTGGTTTGAAATCAAAGAGGAGAAATCAACTACACCGTCAAAAGAAGAACGCTGGTTTGCACTCTATTATTACCCTCATCGTTTAGTGTCGGGTCGGATTTCCTCATTCGAAGAGAAGGCTACATTGCAGGAAATAGAAAAACTGTTTGATTTCATTGTAACCAAAGACCAGACCAGACTTGCAGAGATTCATCAATCTAAATCGCCCGCAGCGTATGGGTCCGTCGCAGAAGAGCAAACGCAAGTGCCCTCTGCAGATGAGTCTGTCACAGAACAGCCAGATGAAGAACCGGAAGCCATTTCTATGGTAGCAGCCGCCAAGCGTTCGTGATTATAGATTGCAGCGCGAGAGCGCGCGATTCCTTAAAGATTGATAATATTTATCAAATTCGCTTTCCACTCTAACATCATCGCCTAATTATTCGATCATAAAAATTTTTAATGAATTTTGTTCTTCTAAGTGTTCTTGCCCTTAATATTAATCCGCTCTGGGCAGACTCTGGGTAGAATTGAGCACCATAAAATGTTTTCTTTTTATGTTTAAGGGGGGGCTGTGCATTCCAAGGTTACCTGCTTCTTTCATATTTCACGCGCGCTGCTTTAACATTGTCAATAACGTCTTTAACTTGAAAATCCGACACTATCTTAAAAGACACTTACTTAGCGACCTTCCTTCCAATCTTTCTCAGCTATCCGACTGTGTGTGTTGAGCAACTCAAGCGCTACTTTAAGGATTTTGAGCTTGTTTTATTTGATTTAGTCAACAAACGCGAAAAAAATGGTCCACATGGGTAGACTTGCTTCGTCAATAGGAGGGTCTACTCATTATAATGTAAACTGCTACAACGACCATTATAAGAACTACGATTGCTGCTAAAACGAATGTCATTTCAGGTATTCCAAGGATGTAGCGGTCGACCTCGTAGTTGAGGGCAACAAATACGGGAGTTGATGAATTGCTGTTGTCAAAATGCAATTCGCATGTTCCTCCCGCGTTAGAGGTGAAACTGGTGGAGTATTGACCAACATCTCCAACGTTAATAACCGTAGAGTTTGGAAGAACCAGCGAAAAACACATGCCACTTGATGCTTGACCTGTGGTAAAGAAAGACAGTTGAACTTTATCCCCGGAAGAGACATTTATTTGGCAAACATAATCTTGACCAGCCGCAACGTTGAAACCTTCAGTTGCCGCATGCACAATTCCAATGGCCCCAATAAACAGGCATAGAATAAGCAATAAACAGCAAAGTCTTCTCATTGACATCATTCATGATGTTTTCTTTGAATTGTTGCTGATAATCCTTTTGGAAATTATATTTGACAAAACTTGTGTCTAACAAAAATACAGCCACAGTTAGAGAGCATTTGGTTTGGATTTGGGATTAAATTTTAATCTTCAGTCAATTTTGTTTCTCTTTGGGCTTGGGTTTGGGGATTAAATTTTAATCCAACCAACCAGCAAGTCCACGTCAGCGCGCGCGGCGAAAAACTTTAGCAAGTCTTCCATTTGTAAAGGCGTGACACCTAAGCGAAATATTGGATAAAGAAAAGTTTTAGCTTCTATGCGAAGCTAACAATTTTTTTTGGTTCGCGCGCGTGTCCAGAAATTGGCTGTGCACTTGGTGACTTTGAAGAGGATTAGCCCTGGGTTTTCCGGTGTTAGTCCCGCCTGCTTTAGTAATGGTCTGGCGTCAAGAAGCTTCTTTTTCATTTCTATGTCATCAATGAATTCAACTGTGCCTGTTACTCTCATTTGCTGCATGTCTTTGCTTTTAGGGTTAAAGAAGCAGACTTCAACCTTAGGGTTAGCTTTCAACTGCTTAATGACGTCTTTTCCAGCGGCAGAGCTGTAGTATAGACCTGACTTGTCAGCGTACCAAAGTTGAAATCCTCTTACCCGTGGTTGGCTACCTTCAACCGTAGCTAAGAAGCTAATTGGATTTTCATTTGCAAACTTGACATAATCTTCTATTGGATTAGATTGTTGACTCACTTTGCTTTTCACCATAAGATAATATGGCAAAGTGGTATTTGTTGATTATGAAATATTGAAAGTTTGTTGGATGTTCTGGAGCGACTGGGCATTTAGCGCATAATTATCTGGGTGGTTTTCTAACATAATTCTTAATGGTCACAAATACATGTAATTGCGTATTAACGGAAGAGCATTAGGCAATGAAGATCTTGATTACGGGTGCTTTCGGGAACATAGGTAAAGCGGTAATAGAAGAAGCACGTAAGCGGGATCATGAAGTAATCGTGTTTGAGATCGATAATAAAAAAACTCGTAAGGCTGCAAAAAGTTGCGAGAAAGAAATAGAGCGAGTGTTTTTTGGCGACATACGAAACATTGAAAGCGTCAGAGAAGCGGTTGTAGAATCTGATGCAATTATTCATCTCGCAGCAATTATCCCTCCAGCGTCAAAAAAGAATCGAGAACTGACTATGTCTGTTAACTATGAAGGCACTGTGAACTTGATCAAAGCAATTAAAGAAGCCAGACGAAACGTGCCATTAATTTTCACCTCATCAGCAAGCGTTATGGGTCCTACTCAACTTCACGACAGACTGGTAACTCGCAATGACCCGTTGGTCATCACCGGAAACTATGAAGAATCGAAAATAAAATGTGAAGAGTTTCTAAAGAAAAACGCCGATAACTTTCTCATTTTTAGACTGGCAGGTGTGCTTCCAAGTTTTTCTGCACGTTCCTTCAGGTCTCTGTTCCCATATTTGCAAGAGATTTTTGATATGCACCCCGATATGAGACTTGAGATGATAACGGCTGAAGATGTCGCCACCGCTTTGGTTACTGGAGCTGAAAAACTCAAAGCCGCTGAAACCCCAAAGAATCAAGCGTATATTCTTGGGGGTGGCGAAAAAAATGGTTGGCGACTAAGAGGGGGAGAATTTCTATCCCGTTTGTTTGGAGTTCTATCCCTTCCTGTACCAGACCACAAATACTTCACACAAGACATCAATACCTACCACTTGGACTGGTATGACACTACAGAAGCCCAGCAAGAACTTGAATTTCAGAATCACACCCTGGAAGATTATCTCAAGCGCGTAGCAAGAACATTTAGGATTTATAAATTCCCAATTATTATATTCCGAAAAATTATTGTGAAGCAGCTTGTGAAAATGTCCCCTTATCAAATACCCAGGCAGGTTCGGCAATAAGTACATAATTATCAAGGGAATTATCAACATAATTCTTAATGGTGACTTATTCGAAAGAATCATATGAAGGGTGTTGAGGGGTTTTTTTCATTAAAATTTAATCCCACACACACAAACAACCAAAAGTTTAGGTGCTAAGTAGAACCTACGGGTGTAGGCTAAAAAAATATTCATTCTTTTCTATGGTATGGTAGGTAAGTAGGATATGTATGTTTTAATTAAATTAATACATACATTTCACTGAGACATACATTTCATTAAGACATACATTATTTTGTGAAAAAAAAGACTTTTGAAACATTGATCATCAAGAAAATAGAATAAAAACTCTGACTTTTGTGTAGTGAACGGTCTTTTCCAGCGTTCCGCCCACCTGCTCCAAGCATGGGTGCAAAGGGCAATGTAGTTGTGCCTACCTTGAGTGCCTCTGTCCGTCGATATAGTGGCGTTTGTTGGTTCTTGCTCTCTTTTGATCAGGAAACGATTGTCTGGGATTGATCCCGGAGAAAGTTGAGTAGATAGTGAGTCCCTCCTACACCTCGGCCTGTTGCGCCACTTGCGTTCCAGCCTGTAAAAGATTGCGAGCCTGGCCATGCTCCTGTGGTTGCTCCGCCGCTCCGGTTTGAGTATAGGGTGCCGAACTGCACTTGGTTCATGAAGGTTTGCACCTCTTCAGGGTTTTCTGAGAAGATTCCTGCTGTCAATCCGTACTCTGTATCGTTGGCTTTTGCGACGGCTTCTTCTATGGTCTTGAATTCGTTGACGACGACTAACGGCATGAATAGCTCGTCTTTGAAGAGCCTGTTGGTCTGCGGTAGCCCAATGATGATTGTTGGCGTGAGGTAGTATCCTTTTTTGAATTTGGCTGTCTTAAGCACTTTTCCGCCGGCGAGCACTTCTCCACCCGCTTTCTTTGCTTCTGCCAGTGCCGCCGTAAATTTCTTTATCACACCTTTGTTGATCACTGGTCCCATGAAGACGTCCTTTTCCCTAGGGTCACCCACCACTATTTTGTCGATGCGTTCGCGGAGCGCTTTCAAGAATTTATCTTGAATTGTGCTCTGCACGTAAATCCTTGATGCTGCGCTGCACTTTTGTCCTCCATAGCCGAAGGCCGCCCTGACTGTTCCTTCGACCGCTTTGTTGATGTTGGCCGATGAGGTCACAACCACAGGATTCTTGCTTCCCATCTCGAGCACAACTGGCTTAGGATACGGCTGCTGGGTCAGAAACTCCCGGTACAGCCTCATCCCAACGTCCCTTGAGCCTGTGAAGGCGATTCCTGCCACGTCTCTGTTTGAAACGAACTCTTTCTCGAAATTGCGTCCAGGACCCGTGACGTAGTTGATTGCTCCAGCAGGAATTCCGGCGTCCCTGAACACGCGGTAGAGCATCAGGCCTGTAAGCGGAGCCTCGCTGGTCGGCTTGAGGATGACTGTGTTCCCTGTGAGAAGGGTACCAAGGGCCATTCCGTTAGCTAACATGAAGGGGAAGTTGAAAGGCGAAATCACAGGCCAAACGCCGAAGGGTTTCGAGACCACCGTGCAATTTTCGCCGGGGCCACCTGGCTCCAAGTTTTGGACATATCCGTTGTTTTTCTCCATGAGTTTTGAGTAGAACTTTATCGCATCTATGGCTTCCCAGCATTCAGCCAAGGCTTCAAGCCGATTCTTCCCGACCTCATAGGTGACGGCAACAGCGATGTCGAACTTTCGCTCATCAATCAAATCGGCTGCCCTGTTCATTATGTTGGCCCGTTCCTGCCAGCTTTTTCCACTCCACCGCGGGAACGCTTCCTTGGCAGCCGCGATTGCAAGTTTGGCGTGGCTTCGCGTGCCGACTTGGAAGCGGCCAACTGTTATTGACGTGTCAATGGGGCTTTGGTGGTCGAACTCTCCGTCTTCTGACCATACTTCTTCCTCTCCGATGTACATGGGGTAACGCCGTCCGAGCTCCCTTTCGAATCTTTCCAAAGCAGCCTCGTATTTCGGGTGTATGCTCTCGTCCGCAAAGAGAGTAACGTAAGTTATCTTTGGAGGTGCAGCCTTTGCCATACAATATCCTAGGTTGGGCATCTACTTAATGGTTTAGCAAGGACGACAGCACCCGCATTCTTCCATTTTAATGGTCTGCCCCTCGATGGGGCGGATTTCCCGTCATCGATGGTCTTATAAAGTGAAAGAAGACATGTATCCTTAGAGGTTAATTGAATTGACTAATCAGGCTACTTATACTGAAATTCCCCAATACCAATGGAAGCATCAAAGCTCCATCGCACCCATCGTTTTTTCGATCCTCGGCGTTATCGCATGGCTTGTCTTCATCCTACTCTACGCACTGTTCTGGTCCAAAGGTTTCAGCCTGTTTCAGAACCTCATCGTGACAATAGTCTCGTTAGCGATCACTGGTCTGCTGATCGGCTTGATGTGGGTGGTCTGGGGATTCAGACACTATAGATGAGCATGCACATAAGTCGAGAACTCTCGCTTGTTAGCATTTCATTGATTAATTTCGTAAGGTCGATCGCGCATCTTGGCTTCGGCATTATTTTCTTTTGCTTGCTTATTCCAGTCTCGGTTTGCGAATAGGCGTGTCATAGTCTTTGCAAGAAAAAGCGGGACGAAAAGGGAGGAAGCCAAATCTTCAGCTTTTTCTGACATGGGCTGACCCGTTGAAAGGTTGACGGCCGCTAACGAAAGTCCACTCGTAAGCTTTCTGGTCATTCCTTTCTTTTCGTTCAGTGGTTCACTATTTAGAGCCATACCCCAACCGACTCGGATTCCTCCTCCCCACTTGAAATTTGACGCCTGAGCGAAGTTTCGAATGATTTTGAGGGCAATATCCATTTGTTCCTTTTCTGGGAAGCCACTGTTCATAATTGCAACCAACATTTGCGATTTCGTTGGCAGTACAGCTTTTCGATGTTCGTGAATTAGTTCCAAGGCTTTGATAGTTTGAGAGGGGAAGCTGTCAACGTACAATGGAGTAGCAAGGACTATTATGTCAGCGTTGTCAACGGACTTCAATAGTTTCTCCGTGCCTTCGCGCGTGTTAACTAAGCGGGTGACAAACGCCTCTTCAGAAAACAGACCTTTTTCTTCCAATTTGTCTACTAAGAATTTTCCAATCACATGAGAGTTGCTTCTTTCGCCTCTTGGGCTTCCTATTAAGAGCAGAACTTTTCTAGGCTGACTCATGATATTACCTCCACTTTCTTCAGTAGTTCCTCAACAAAGGCGGGTATCATTTTTGGATCTTTATCTCGTTGGAAAACGCTGACAGCATAGGCAGGAGGCCGTAAATTGAGACTGTTCCGTTCAGCCAGCGCCACAAAGGTTTCTTCATAGTCTACGTTAGGTTCTTGCACTCCGATTATGAGGAGTTTTGGATATTTCTTGTAACGCATCCTGTGATGAATTTGCCCGTGGTATGATTGGAAATACGGCAATAAGATCGGGATAATGCGGTCAAGTGCCTTCTTGAGTTCAGAGGAATATCCGCCGAACGTAACTGGAGTCAGCCACACCAGCAGGTCACTCTGAATGGCTTTCCTAGTCGTTTCCCGCCCATCGTCATTAATCACACATGTTCCTGGAGTTTTAACCCAACAGCCGAAACAACCTAAGCAAGCAGCGATCTGCATGGTACGCAGTTCGATGGACTCAACCTCCCATCTCTTTTTGATCAATTGATCGGCAATGGTTTTTTCTATCGCTTTAATAGTCATATCGCCCTCTTTGGCTCCGTTAAAGATTACAGTTTTCATTTTTTTAGCCCTCCAGTTTTTTGGTTTGGGTATTCTCTAGCGAACGCCGTAGCGCTTGTAGCGTGAACTTAACTGTGGCGTTTTTATCTGTACCCGCCTGTTTTAGAAATGTTTCGAAATATGGTGGAAGCAGTATCATAGCTTTTGTAGACTGAATAAGGAAAATTGCTGTCTGCATAGGGTCCAAGTCGGGTTTTATAGAGCCGTCCTTTATGCCTAAGACCACAGTATTTAATAGTATTTCGAGGTTTTCGTAGCTTACTTTTGTTAATTCCGCTGCGTTTACGTCGTTGCTGCGCGCGACGGGCAGGTTTTCAGCTTCCGCGAACATGCTAAAATAGTGGGGGTGGCGCCTGTAGAACTCGTGGTAGGCTTCGCCTATTGCAAAACTTTTTTCCAATCCGTTTTGTCTTCGGTCTGCTGCGTCTTTAAACATTTTGTTTATTATACGTGCTCCTCTTAAAGCGACGGCTGAGTACAGCGCTTCTTTGCTATTGAAGTATGTGTATATTGTGCCTTTCGCCAGCTGTGACTTCTCTGCAATTTCCTCTATGGTTATTTCGTCATAATCTTTAGAGAAAAAAAGCGTTTGGGCAGCGTCTAGAATGAGCTTGCGACGCTGTTCTTTCTCCTTTTCTTTTCTTTTGTAGGTTGACATTGTGACCGCCATCCATTATTTGACTATCAGTCAATTAATGACTAACAGTCACAATACTCGCATAAAAACCTTCCCATCCAAAACAACAAGTCGACTCAAAACACTCGCAGTTCGCCTCGGTTCTTCCCACACCATCACACTAGAAAAAAGGCTTTAGAAACATGGCTGAAGCTGATCTTTCCAATGCGACACCTAAATGCCGAGATAGAAAATAATAACTGGAAGAGATTAATACCTATGAATATATAGCTAAAGGCTAGACAGCACAGGATGATTAGAAGAATTTACTCTGGTTGAATCTATGTCTGCAAAATCTTATTCGTACACTATTGTTCCCGAAATTCCGCAAAGTTACACCAGCAAACTATATGAGTTCATCTACAAGTTTTTTCTTTTTCCTCAAAAAGATCGATTCACGGATATTTCACAAGGCACCTTTTTTATCAGTTACTCGGTTTTAGATTTTTCTGGAAACAGAAGATTACGTGTTCAGGCTTCTGGTGGTGAACCGATGAACCTGACTATTACGCCTCTCGTCGATGCAGTTTCAGAAGACGAGATTTCGAAATCTAAGGAAGACATGGATATCGCAGTAGACATGTTCGAAGATCAAGTTAGAAAGAACAGTCTATTCTTCGCCTGGGAAGAAGGAGAATCAATAGTTCCTGAAACTGTTTCAGGAAAAAAGAACAACCCTAGCCGCGTTCTTCTGGAAACGCAGATTCTCTTCATGACTATCTTTATGACCGTCGGGTTGGTTCTGTTCTATTTTATAGGACCATTGGTTGCGATTCTTCTGCTTGCCGTACAATTCATCTTCGTTTTCTATTCAAACAAAATAATCGCTAGAACGGCAGACTGGCGCATCACCGATAAGAATCCATTCATCCACATTCTACAGTATCCTTTGTCTCCGGGAGAAGATGAACCGATCAGCAAAATACCTAAAAACACCTTGATCCAACTGAAGCAACAGATTTACAAGGAAACAATAGCTGAAAAAGGAGAGCTTGATTGTCAAAAAGCACACGGGATCTTCTCGGAGTTTGGGATTGATTGTAAAGAGGAGAATTTTATAGCGCGAAAAGTAAACGTCTACGACGTTGTGAAGAGAACGGCTGACAAATTCGGTTTTAAAGTACCTGAAACCGTCGTATCTAACACGCTGCTCCCCAACGCGGCAGCTTCTGGCGTCGGTCCCAGTCGAGGGACAGTTATGATAACAACGGGGACATTTGTGCAACTCAGCGACGAGGAGATAGTGAGCGTCTTGGGACATGAGTTCGGTCATTTGAAGGGGCATGACCCTCTCTGGCTGTACGGCTTGTCAGCGGTTCAGTATCTTTTCTGGTTTTACGTTGTTTTTGAGTGGTTGCAAGTAGGCTCACTCCTTCTGTTAATTATCTATCTGTGGGTGCTGCTTACGCTGACTTATTTTGTATCCAAGTTCTTTGAAGCTAGAGCTGACTTAACCTCGGCAATGGTTATAGGCCAACCGAATGTTTTGGCTGGCTCATTGGAAAAGATAGGCTTCCAGAGACTGCTTATGGAACGCAGGCCTTTCTTCCGTTTTCAAGAGTGGCTGAGTTTTGACCCGCACCCGCCTATATACTTCAGAATCTCCCGATTGCGGAAACTAAATGCAACTACTGCGGCTGAGATAAAGCATCCTCTTATGAAGTCAGCAGAAGACGTAACGGAAGGTTTTCTTGACAGCCTTTCTTAAATTTCTTTGTAGCGCGGCTAGGGTATACCTTTTTCTTTGCTGGATGGGGCGTGTACGTATTTATTCAGCAGATCTCGCTTATTTACGACGTTGAGTTGCTTGAAGAGGAAATCAAACTTATTCTCAAGTTCAGCCGCAATTGCATCGCGCGTCTCTTGTGGCAGTCCCATAATTTCTTTCTTGAAGGGGCCTAACGCTTTCTTGCGGGTTTTGTAGAGAAATTGATCTTCAGTTTCTCCTTGCTTAGCCTCGTTTGCAGCGTTGACTTTTAGCCATGCATAGATTTTCTGCTTTAGATCAGCCGGAAAATATTTTGATTCGTAAATCATGTTCTGGAACTCCGTGGCTAAATGTACTTCAGCAGCCTCGTATTCGACAAACTTGTGGAAATCCTCAGGGGGCAGCGTTGACGCTCCATGCTGAACAGCTCCCGCCAACCCATATTCTCTGCGGGCAATCTCAGAAAGAGTCTTCAACGTGTTAAAGTCAAGCATGATTTGCGCAATTGACCCGTCAGGCAGGACGATGCCGCCATGAGTTGTTCCCGTCTGAACAGAAATCTTACTAATGCCGACTAAACCCTTGCCCAGCTTTTCTTTGAGGCCACCCATAAAAACGCGCAGGTCTTCAGGTGTCGAATTCTGATGCCCAATCTCGCCGATCTCTCCACCTATCGAAATCGTAATCCCCTTTGGCTCAAGATGGCGTATAAACTGAGTGAGTTTTGCGCAGACTTCATAATTAAGAAGTTGTTGTTCTTTAAGAGTTGGTTTGGTTAAATCGACGAGTGTTGATGAGTCAATATCGATGTTAAAGAAACCTGAATTGACCGCATCTACACTTAAAGCTTGCAAGCCTTCAATTTCTTTATTAGGATTCTCTTTATACTTGGCGGCGTTAGCTTGGAAATGGTCTCCTTGGATAAAGACTGGACCAGAATAATGTTCTTTTATCGCTGCTGCTATAACCATGCTTGCGAATTCGATCGGCGGCTGATTAGTATAACCGATCTCAGAGCGAGCAATCTCAAAGATGAAAACGCCAGAATCATTTTTATTTGCCACCCTGAATATTGCGCGAGCCAAATCATAAGTCATACTCCGCAGATTTATAGCGGGAACTGTGAAACCAGCGAATTCGCCTCTGCCACGAGCCATATAAAATTCATGGATACTTGCGGAATAAATCCCCTCTTCGGAAGCAGCCTCAAAGATCTTTTTGGCTATCCGCCTCTTTTTTGCCACGTCATCCTCTGTAATCAGTTCCATTACAGTTTTATCAACATCAAATGATCCTGCTCTAATAATCTCACTTCCTTAAATCGATGCCTAACATACCACACCCAATCCTCTTATTTGAATATTAAGCATCGCTGAGAGTAACTTGGTTTAGGTTTGTATGCTTAACCGTTTATGCGCATTTTTTTACCGCTTTAGCTGTTTGGGCGAGTTCACAAGGTAAAAGTTTAATATTGTTTTTGTTGCTTACTTGGAGGTATGTCTTTTCATGTTAGACGCAAAGACCGAGAAATCACTGATCCAAACGAGTTACGGCAAGTACTAAAAACCACCAAATACGTTACTGTTGCCCTATGCATGAACGATGAGCCATACCTTGTCTCTCTCAGCCACGGCTACGACCAAGCCAAGAACTGCCTGTACCTTCACTGTGCACCTGAAGGCAAAAAACTCGTTTACCTAAAGGCGAACAATAAGGTTTGGGGTCAAGCAGTGCTGGATTTCGGCGTCACCGACGAATGCGACTACGTTTACACTTCGGTTCATTTTAGCGGGAAAATGGTTTTAGTAGACGATTTGGCGGAGAAGCAGCATGGAATTGAAGTGCTTATACGGCAGCTATCACATGACCCTGAGAAAAAACTCGCTCAGATTAAGCCTGAGAAGCTTGCGAAGACAGTGATTGGCAGAATCGACATCGAGCGTATGACGGGCAAGAAAGGTTCCCCCAACAAGGAGAGACTGCAAGAGTTGAACTATGTGTTTCGCCGCAACAGTCCAGGTTGAAGCTTAATTGTATAAGTGTTAGAAGCTTACGAAGTTGAATTTTATTATAGATACGACTCCCCAGAGGTTAATGAGCACGCTCAAGATTATCAGGGCTTTTCCCGTCCAACCGAGATTCTGCCGCATGCCCTTCGCAGTCAGTAACATAAGGAAAGGTGTAAAATCTAAGCTAAAGCGGTAACCGAACTGGGTGAAACCGACTGTGCCGTGCACCATGAACAGCGCCAAGATGCAGGCGGAGGCAACGGCTGCGTACTTGCTAAGTCTGTTCCATGGCCCCTTGAAGATGTAGATGAACGCCGGAGTTGTGAAGAACAAGCCAAGTCCCATCCAGTTGGGTTTGAAATATGGGAACGAGTTGAGGAGAATGGGTCCTTGAAAGAGGATTGCGTAAATTTGCCTTGGAATGTAGTTTAGACTGAAGAGTCCGTAGGGATAGTTTGGATCGCCCTTGATTATGATGGTGTATCCGATGTCGAGGATTGTGCCGTAACGTGCAAAGTTGTAGGCGAGATCCAAGATGACTGGGATTGCTAAACCTATAAAGAAGATGGCCATCTGCTTAAGCCTCGGCTTCCAAGAATCGTTTCGTTCATAGGTTAGAAGTAGGAAGAAAGGGAAGGCTAAAACCGTCGGGAGTTCTGACAGGTAGGCAAACCCTAAACACAATCCAACAAAGAAATTGTTCTTCCTGTACAAAGCAAGCAATATGGCAATTGTAAGGAAAAGAAGTGCTGAAACTTCTTCAATATACCATGATGAGCCGACAGAAGCGGTAAACCAGAAGCAGGTTCCGAAACCGAAAAGAACCGTTAACCACAAAAGCTTGTCTCCTTTCACGCCGACTTTTCTGATCATAAGCCACGTGGCTGATACGCACAAGCTGGCAAGAATTATTGATAATAAGCTCTCGTCAAAGGTGGTGCCGAAAACCGCGACAAACGGCATCAGAAGAACAGCAGGCATGGGAGGATAAACAACGTAGAAGTTGCCATGAAGCGAAACGAGTTCTTGAAGTGCAGTTCCGCCTCCAGAAACGCCCAACTTGCCGTGAAGAAAGGCTTCCGCCAACCAAATAAAATGGTCCTGTGCTGGCGGGGGACCTTTGCTTGCAGCGAAAACTATGAATGATATAAGTGCGATTAGTATGAGCTTCCAAATTGTGCTAAGCGAGGCTATCTTATCGTGTAGTTGTCGGGCAGCGACGCTGAATCCATTTGTTCCTGTTTGCAAGACTGTTGAATCTAGCTGAAGGCAACTTTAAGGTTTTTTGTTTTGCAACCACGGCAGCGGCAAATTTTAACCTTTCAGAACAGGAGTTCAGCTTCCGAGAAAAGATTAATTAGTTAAATTATCGTGTATTGATGCGGCGCTTAGGCCATCAAGCAGATAGCCCAGGTAGTATAGTCCGGTCTAGTATATGCGGCTGTCGCCCGCAGGACACCACGAAAAAAAATCGTGGCCTGATCCGGGTCCAAATCCCGGCCTGGGCGCCATTTCATTTTTGGTTTTTAAAACATTAATGGACAAAAAATTAATATCGATAACTACTCCTCATACTTTAGATGTATCAAATATGGATACTGTAGTACTTTCTTCGAAATATCGAATAGTGATTCCTCAAAATATTAGGGAAAAAGTGGATTTGAAGCTAGGGCAGAAAATCGTCGTTATCGAAAAAGATGGCGTAATTCACCTGATTCCTCAAAAACCAATAAAAGAAATGAGAGGATTTCTAAAAGGAATAGATGCCACTCAGTTAAGAGATGACGAGGACCGTTTTTGATATTGACTCATACGGTTCGATAACAAGTTGAAGCAACAAAGCGCAAAATTGTTGCGCAAGACACTCTACTCATTTATTGCTCGCTTTTTTGTTTGACTGAACTCTCATGCACTGCTATGTGTTTTCTGTTGAGGCTTCTACTATTTTCTTGATCTCTGCGTTAAGAGTGTCTGGCAGGCCAAGTATGCTTACATCCATGAAACCGCGTATGATCAGTGAAACGGCTTGGTCGCGCGATAGTTTTCGTGTCATGAGATAGGTAATTTCTTTCTCCGAGATTTTGCCCACTGCGGCCTCATGCGTTATCTCTACGCCTTTCTTTTTGGCGATCAGTTCAGGTATGGACTGCAGGAACGACTTGTCATCCATGAGCAAGCCACGGCACTCCAAGTGCCCCTTACAGTCGCTACTGTCACCTTCTATCATGCCGCGGATTATCATTTTGGAACCCTCACGCGCTATGGCGCGGCTAATCATCTCTGCTTTGCTTCCTTTTCCCGTCAGAACCGCCTTTGTTCCAATGTCTAACTGTGAGTTTTTGTGCCCGTACAGTATACTGTTGAAGCTTGCCCGTGAGTTTTCGCCTTGGCAGTACGCCACCGGATACATTTGTATGTCCCTGACGGGGCGCATGCATACGTAGTTCGATATGAATGTGGCATTATCAGCTATTTCGGAGGCGGTTCTGGGTCGTACCAGAGTGTGCTCGCTCCATTGGTGTATCATTGTGAAGTTGAGCATAGCACTTTTTCTGACGTAGATTTCGGATATGCCCAAGTGCGATGCACTTTTAACTGTCGAGTGCTGTAAGCAGCTGGTGATTATGTGTGCGTTTGAGTTTTCCTCGGCGATTATGATGTTGTGGACTCTTTGTTCAAGATTTTTTTGCGTGATCATGAGACATGATTGGAGGGGAAACGCCACTTCGGCGCCTGGAAGAATCCGTATAAAGTAACCTCCGCTGTAGTCTTCAGCCACTCTTTTAGTGTACTCGTCCTTGTTCTTGTCAACTATTTTCCACATGTAATCGTTGAGCCAAGAGTACTTTTTCAGGGCATCCTTAATGTCCATTAACTCGATTTTTCCTTCGAAAATCTGGTTGACTGCTGTCTGGACGGTTGTTTGGTTCAAGTGGAAATAGGTGCCTGAACGGTTCTTGTCGTTCGGTTCAATGCCCGCTTTTTGCGCTTCTTCAAGAATTTTGTGCGGAAGTTTTGTCAATTCACTCTCTTTTATCAGTTTTCCAGCCCCCGACTGTTCTTATTCTGCAGGCTACACATTCTTCGTAGCCCATCTTCTTTATGTCCTCGTATATTCTCGTGGGGTGAGTGAAGCAGTGAAACTGCCCGTCTAAAAGGATGCATCCGTACTTCGCTTTGATATACTCCAGTATATCACCCTTGTGAGTTATCACCAAAGCTGAACTTCCGCTGCTTTCCACGTAACGCTGGATTTCAGTAGCAATCAGCTTCAGGCTTTCTACGTCTACACCCGAGTCAGGCTCGTCCAACAGGAGAAGTTTGGGTTTAAGGAAAATCAATTGAAGAATTTCAGAGCGTTTTCTTTCGCCGCCGGAGAAGCCAACGTTGAGGTCCCTGTTCAAGAAGTCAGTTAATCTGAAGACTTCAATAAGCCGCTGTTCTTCTGCACTGAACGGATCCTCCGTTTTCTTGCCAAGACACAGCTTCAATAAGTCCACGAGCTTCACGCCGGTGATTTCAGGAGGATTTTGGAAGCTGACAGCCATTCCAAGTTTCGCCCTTTCCTCCACAGTCTTGGCGGTAATGTCGGTTCCATTGAACAAGATTGTTCCTGAATTTACTTCGTAAGTTGGAAGACCCATAATTGCACTTATAAGGGTCGTTTTTCCAGAACCATTCGGGCCGAAAAGAATGTGATTTTCGCCGCTTTTAAGGTTAAAAGTCACGTCTTTGAGGATAGACTTTCCCTCAACCTTAACAGTCAAATTTTTGACTTCAAGAATATCCATGATAATCACAGAGCAATGTTTTACAATAGAAAAATAAACCTTTTGGGCAGAGACACAACTTCAACCATCGGAAAAACTTCAATTTGATTGCCAAACCCAAATTTTCATTCGTCAACGCCTTGAAAGAAATGCTTCTTCCATGTTCGCAATCCAAAGAAATATCAGGGATAATCATTGAAGAAGTACCTAATTGCGTTCTAATAGAACCCTGCCATTCCAGGGGTCAAAGCCGATGCTCAGCATTCAATCATTCAAATCGTAACCTCTTAGGTGCAGACGACATTACTACTCAGCGCCATTTGGTTTTTCAGAGTTAACTCAGTATTAATCCCATGTTAATAACATCGTGGTATTTGCCGTCACGGCCGTAGAAATTGTCTTTGCTTATCCCTTCAATTTGGAAACCACATTTCTCATAGAGATGTAATGCAATCTTGTTTTCTGCTATCACACTTAACTCTATTCTATGCATTTTTTCTTTTCTAGCGAGTTTAAGAATTCTTTTGGTCATCGCAGTTCCCAAACCAACATTTTGGAAATCGTCATGCAAATAAACAGAGAGGTCTCCGATTCCCTTCCTGCGTTCATGAGGAAACTTGTGTATGACTGCTTGACCGACGACCTTGCCTTGGTATTCCGACACAAGCGGAATCAAGTTTTGAAGGTCTGTCATCCATCGTTCTATACGGTCTTTTGTATAAGGAGCCATACTCCACTCAAGAGCCTTCTCGGACATTGAGGAAAACATCCGAAAGAGGTTATCTACGTCATCAATTTTACGGAATCTGAGCATGACCTCTTTACCGTTTTTCAGTTTCGCCTTCCACATTGGCATCGCTTTCATTCCTTTTCTAAATGCAATTATAAGGTTTTTGGCTATCGGAACAGCACTTAGTCTAAAACTATTACACTCAAAAACACACGCTAACCCGAAATCTTAAACGATAAGAAACACATTATTTGCCAAAAAAAATCCTCAGCATTCAGCCTTGAAATAGCTCTGCCATGTGCCAATCTACGCGATTTTCTGTTTGAGATACTGTTTCAGTCAAGAGCGGTCACCTCTGGGAATGCTTTTTAATTTTCTGAATTTTGAGAAGACTCAATACATCCTGCTCTCTGAGTTCAGATTCGTTATTATAGCGCCGCATCACCCATTCATTGCAACGGTGTAGTGTTTGCCAAGTTTGATTGAGCCTTTGAAGGTGAAGGGGTTAACTCTTAGGAACCGCATCGTTATGCCGCCTATGCAGACGGGAAGGGCAACTTTTGAAGGCGCCGTAACCAACAAGCTGATTAACTTTTACGTTCGACGCTCATCAGCGTTAGGTTTGCCCATTGTTGAACACGCTTATGTTTCGCCGACTGGAAAGATAGGGCCAAAGCAACTTGGAATCTATGATGACTCGTTAATTAGCGGTTTTGAAAAGCTTGCAAAACGGATACATGAAGTTGGTGCCCCCGCAGTTGTACAAATATCTCATGCAGGAGGAGTTACAAACAAAAAAGTCATCGGCACGCAGCCAGCTGGGCCCTCAGCAAGGGATAAAACACGCATGCTAAAATTAGATGAAATGGAAGCTATCTCTGACGATTTTGCTCTGGCTGCTGAACGCGCGGTTAAGGCTGGTTTTGACGGGGTTGAGCTTCATGGAGCGCACGGTTATTTGCTTAACCAGTTCTTTTCGCCTCTGTTTAACAAGCGTGATGATGAGTATGGTGGTTCTTTAGAAAACCGGATGCGCTTTCCTCTCTTGATTGTTGGAAAGGTGCGTGAGCGCCTCAACGGTAAACTTTTGCTTTACAGGCTAGGTTCGGACGATTTAGCCCTCAGTGGAACGCACATCGAGGATTCTGTGACGTTTGCCAAAAAGCTTGAGCAGTCAGGAGTGGACATTATTGATGTGTCTGGGGGCATGTGCGGAAGCGAACCTAAACAGCTGCGTCAAGTAAAAGGCTATTTTGTTCCACAGGCAACTGAAATTAAGAAAGCAGTCAACGTTCCCATAATCGGCGTTGGAGGAATCACGGAGGCCAGATACGCGGATAAACTGGTAAGTGAGGGAAAAATTGATTTGGTGGCAGTAGGCAGAGCGCTTTGGAGTGATTCGAAATGGGCAGAAAAAGCCATCGAAACACTAAGAAACAGCAAATCATCATAACGTGTGATTGCTGTAGCATAAAAAAATGACCTGGTTACTGGGAGACTTTTTCGCCGATGAGGGTTTTCATGGAAACCATTACCGATTTGTGACCCGCATAATGTAGGCCTGCGTTTTCGAACAAAGTTTGGTATTCTTGCGTTGAATGTATTTTTACATGACCTTGTCCCATCTTCTCACTTAATCTGTCCACGATTCTAATCAGGAAGTTGTCTGCAGTGACATCGGAAATGTAGATTCTCCCTCTTGGCTTCAACACGCGGTATGCCTCTTTTAAAACTTTGTCGGCATTGGCGAAGTGATGAAAGGCATTTGTGGAAATGATTATGTCAAAGAAGTTATTGTCGAAAGGAAGACTCTCTGCATTGGCTTTGTAAAAATGAATGTTCTTATATCCTGAAGAGCTTGCTTCCGCCTTCTTAATCATTTTCGATGAATTATCTACGCCGTAGAACTCGCCTCTTCCATTAGCCAAATTGGCTGCGTAGCGCACAGCCCAACCTGTACCACAACCTATGTCCAGAAAATACGGGTTCTCTCCCAACTCTAAAAGGGAGACCAATTTCTTTTGCGTCCAGCGGGTAAAACCGAACCTTATATCATAAGTTTCAGCTCTCGAATCCCACAGCTCTTCATTCTTCTTTGTATAGTCATCCGTTTTTTCCACGTATGGTGCTTCCCGTGCTGGTCAACAACAGTGCCATGCCTTCACTTATATTGTTCTGCACGTGAAATAAATTTATCAACTCATTTATTTAAAGTAAGAAATTTGAGACCACTTCATTTGAAAGCATAGGCTTATGTTGCATTGGCAAATTTGCATGGCCATTCGTGTCGATACTCTTATTAAGTGAATGAATCATTCATTCATCAAGAGGTTCAATGAAATGCCCAAATCAGAAGAAGCGAAACAACAGAAACGCGAGGAACAAAGAGCAAAAATCCTATCTGCGGCTGCGAAAGTCTTTGCACAGAAGGGCAGAGCAGCCACTATGGCAGATGTAGCCTCCGAAGCCGGAGTCAGTCAAGGATTAGCCTATCGCTACTTTGCCAACAAAGAAGAAATCTTCACCACGTTGGTGAAACAGGCGGCGGAATCCGGTGGCGGACCAGCCGAACGCATTAAGCAAATTCAGGGCACACCAGGCACGCGCCTAGCACTTCTGGTCACGTACATAATAGAGGATAGGCGAGAAAACCCCGGATTCTCACAGCTGTTAAATCAAGTTTTGGAAGATGATACGACGCCCTCGGAGCTACGCCAGATTATTGAAAAGAGCGGCAAGATTATTCAGGATATTATGCGGCAGCTTATCGTCGAAGGGCAGGCTACTGGGGAAATTGCAAAGGGCGACCCTGACCAGTTGATGGTTGCTTTAATGGCATGTTTTAACGGTTTGATGAAAAGAGCCACAATGCTTGATCAAAAGGATTACAAAAAGCATTTTCCCGATGCTGAAATAATTCTGCGGATGCTCAAACCTGACCTGAAGGAGAAGTGACTGATATGAATAGAAAAGGAGTCTGCTATGATGTAGGGCGCGTCTTAATTGGAGCCAATTGGCGTCCTAACTTCGATGCACGAGTTGTCCACCGCGAACTCGAGATCATCAAAAATGACCTACACTGCAATGCCGTCAGGATTTGCGGCCTTGACATGGACCGGCTGATGGTTGCTAGCGAGGACGCGTTAAAACAAGGGCTGGAAGTATGGCTTTCGCCAGAAATGTGGGACAGAAGTCAGGAGGAGACACTCCAATACATCACGAAAGCCGCTGGGGAGGCAGAAGAATTGAGGCAGCGGTGGCCAAAGCAACTGACGTTCAGTCTTGGTTCGGAGTTGACGCTCTTTATGCAGGGCATCGTAGAAGGCAATAATTTCTTCGAGCGGATGAACAACCCGTCGTTCTGGGAGAACATCAAAGCTGGGAAGCACAATAAGCCGCTTAATGCGTTTTTAGCTAAGGCGAACGAAGCGGTCAGGCAAGAGTTTCATGGCAAAGTCACGTATTTCTCAGTTCCCCTTGAAACGGTTGATTGGAGCATCTTTGACTTTGTAGGCGTCGACCTTTATCGAGATGCACGGATAAAAGCCATGTATGGCGACCTAGTCAAGCGTTTTCTTGTGTACAATAAGCCAGTCGTCATCGGCGAGTTCGGTTGCTGCACATACCAAGGTGCAGAGCAGCTCGGTG
>Ga0326728_10011501_pt1 | contig 20153 bp, 16 predicted proteins | sample MB3enrmetagenome_FD_207602 | JGI IMG/M metagenome (GOLD analysis project Ga0326728, IMG submission 207602) | Lab enriched peat soil microbial communities from McLean, Ithaca, NY, United States - MB31MN | ecosystem: Environmental > Terrestrial > Soil > Wetlands > Peat | place: USA: New York... | reverse complement strand
TGGAGCTGCCGCTCTTGCGCAGCCACCTGGAAACCATGGTCCGCATGAGCCCGCTGCAGAGCTTTTCGCTGGAAATCCTGCCCCCGGACGACGAAACCGCGCTGATCGGCGCGGGCGTGAGCGCCCTGCGGGCGGTAAGACAGTAAATAGGGATGCGACGAGCAGGGCCTAAGAAGCGATGGATGTCTTAAGCCCCGGAGATTGCTTTGCGTGCACTTTTCCGACCCCTCAGCGCTTCCGCAGGTACGTCTTCGACAGGCGATCGTGCCAGGTGAGGCCGCCGTCGTCGAACAGCGCCCACACCATGCCCAGGCCGAGCGGCAAGACCGACAGGAGCAGCGCCAGCAGGCGTCCGCAGCGTTGCCCGCGGCTAGTGGTGTAACCCGCGAACGTGCTGAGCTCGATGCCGGCGTACCGCATGCCGGGCGTGGCCCGCGCCAGGGTCATGAAGCACACGTGATAGGTGACGCCAATGGCCAGCAGCGCGACCGCGGCGCCATACTCCAACGCGCGCACACCCGGCAGTTCGTTGAGGTTGGGCGCAGCCAGCGTGGCAGCCCCCACCAGCGCGGCGGCGACCAACGTGCAATCGACCACAATGGCCAGCAGGCGCCGGCTCATCGGCGCCGGCTCGATCTCGTGCGCTGGCGCAGGCTGGGGCGCGGGCTCCTCCAGGATCTGGTTCCGCAGCTGCGCTTCCAGGTCCAAGGTTGCAGGCTGCGCCTCCAGAGTCATGGAAGGAGGCAAAGCCTCCAGGGTCATGGCCGACCATTCGGGACGCATCCATGCGGGCGGCACTGGCGGCTCCGTGGTGGCCGGCGCGGGCTCGATGGAGATGGCTGCCGGGTCGACCTCAAAGATACTCAACTGTGGCGCGGACTCAGCATCAGCCAGGGGGCCTTCCGCGCGCCGCGGACGCACCCTGCGGGTCGCGATCATCTCCCGCGGGAACTGGATCAGGTTGGCGTAAATGGGCTGAACCAATTCGTCGGGCTGAACCGATTCGCCCGGCTCGCCGCCGTGTGCCTCGGTAATGGCCGTGCGATCGTAGCGCGGCAGGGCGTCATAGGGTGCGGCCTCATCCAGTTGCGCGTCGGTTTCCAGTTCCCACGCGGGCGCCATCGCCGTTTCCCGCTGGATGTGGGGCCGTTCCTGGGGCTTATGCGGCGACGGAACCATGGCCGGCGCGGCGTGGCGCTCGGAGATGGCTTCGAGCTCCCAGGCGGGCTCATCCGGGGAAGCAGCCTCAAGGCCATCGAGAACGTACTGGAAGGCGGCCTGCGCCTGCTGAGCGGCTTTGGAGGCGGCCTCAGCGGCATGCACCGCGGCGCGCGCCTCGCGGGTGAGCATCTCGTTGTAGCTGGGGGCATTGGCGTAACGCGCGGCTACCCGCGCGGCTGCCTGGGCAGCCCGGCTGGCGCGCGCGGGTCGGTTTTCAGCGGGCGCGGCGGTTTCGCCTGCCGAAGTGGTCTTGTGGCTCAAGTGGGCAGCTACGCGGCGATTGACTTCCTGCTTCCACTCGGGAAAGAGGGCAGCAGTTTGAAGTGATGTGCTCAACGCTCCTTGATCCCTTCTTCTGCGGCGAACCGTGTTTCCGGCTCGCGCGCATGATGTGGCCTGCGCCGCAGCCCGGAACCGGGTCAACGCAGACGTTGCTCAACCATCAAGGAAAGAGGATCGCGGACAAGAGCGGGCGCGCCCATGGGAGTGGGCTCGTGACCGTGCGGTCGACCCGGCTTGTGCAGTTACCAGAGCAGCGAGGTCTGCGTCCCATCGTATGCGGCCGGCTTTGCTATGCTGAGCCTTACACCGGTCTGAGTCAGGGATGCGTCCTCGTAACTTAGTATGTATCACGCTGCTGGCTGCCTGCCACCTGTATCTGGGCGCACAGGCCCCACAAGTGTTGACCAATGCGGCACCTGCGGCGCAACGTGAAACGGGCGGCGCCCTAGGTCCCGGCTCGCCCTCCGGCCTGCCCGCTGCGGCTGACCTGCCCAACGACCCCGGCCAGGAACTGCTGCCACAGGCCGTGCCGGAACCGGCGCCTGAGACGGGAGCTCCCGTGGAATGGGAGGCGAAACACCAGGAGTGGGCCGGCGATACGCTCACCCTCACCGGCGACGTGGTGGTTCACTATCGCGATTACGTGATTCGCGCCGATACCGCGACCTACAACCGGGCGACAACGGAGCTGGAAGCCGACGGCCATCTGCAGGTCACCGGCGGGCCCAACGACGTGTTCATCAACGCCTCGCACGGCGACATGCGGCTGAACATGCATACCGCGCGCTTTTACAACGTGAACGGGTCGCAGGGCGTGCATGCCATGGGGCGCACAGTGGTCTATTCGACGCCGACCCCGCTGCTGTTTTCGGGCCGGGTACTGCTGCAGACCGGCGAGGGCCGCTACCGCGTCGTAGACGGCTCCATCACCAACTGCCGGCTGCCCCATCCCGACTGGCGGATTATCGCGCACTCCATCAATCTGACCGACGAGAAGGCTTCGACCTCGAACGCGTTCTTCGAGTTTCTCGGCCTGCCGATCTTCTACCTTCCCTATCTGCACCATCCGGCCAACGCAACCAGCCGGGTCAGCGGACTGCTGACGCCCGTCATCAGCAACGGGTCGTCGATTCGCGGCTACACGCTCGGCGAGCAGGTGTACTGGGCCATCAACCGCAGCATGGATATGGTGGTGGGCGCGGAGTACTTCAGCAAGCGCGGTTGGGCGCCCAATGGCGATTTCCGCTACAAGGGTCCGGGACTCGATCACCTGATCGCGCGCTGGAACGCGCTGCTCGACCGGGGCGTCGAAGAGCCAGTGATCGTATCGACGACTCATCCTACAGGCTACGAGCGGGTGAACCAGGGCGGAGTCGATGTGAACGTGCTGGGGCGCAAGGACTTTACGCCGCAAACCCGCCTTGCCGGCACCATGGAGTACCTCTCGAGCTACGTGTACCGGCTGGTCTTCGACGACAATTACGCGCAGGCCATCAGCTCCCAGGTGGCGAGCGACGTTGTGTTCACCCATAACCACCGCGGTATGATGCCCTCAGTATGGCTTGACCGATTTGAATCCTTCGCCAGCACCAACAATGGCAACGAAGTAAGGATTCTGCGCTTGCCGCTCGTACGCTACGATGTGCTGGACCGGCCGCTGGGCAGTGGGCTGATCTATTGGGGACTGGGATCGTCGCTGGGCTATCTGAACCGCTCCGAACCCTTCTTCCACTCGCGCAACGTGGGACGGTTCGACTTCTATCCGCATCTTTCCATGCCGATTGTCGGGGCGGGATGGAGTTTCCTGCCTGAAGTTGCGCTGCGCGATACCGTGTACACCATCAGCCAGACGCCCAGGCTCACTGGCCCGTTCACCACGCCCACGATCAGCCATAGCGCGCTCAACCGCACCGACCTGGAAGCCTCCATCGACATCCGTCCGCCCGTGCTGGAACGGGATTACGAGCTTCCCTTCGGTCACCGGGAGCTGCGTCACGTGATCGAGCCGGAACTGAATTACCGCTATGTGGGCGGAATCGGCGTCAAGGCCCAGGACGTGCTCCTGTTCGATACCACGGACATTGCCAGCAATGTGAATGAGGCCGGCTTCTCGCTCACGCAACGGTTCTATGTGCGAAAGACCGACGAAAAACCGTGCGGAGCGAATCGCGAGGAAGTGGGCGACACGGATGCCGGCGACGGCGCCGATGCCGCGAACGGTACCGGAAACACAGGCGCCTGTCCGAGCGCGCCGCGCGAGTGGGCGACCTGGGAAATTGCGCAGGAGTACTTTATCGATCCGAACTTTGGCGGAGCGCTCATTCCCGGCCGGCGCAATGTTTACGATGCCACGCTGGACCTGATGGCGCCCACCTTCCTGACCTCGGCGCGCAACATTGCGCCCATCACTTCGCGCATCCGCTTTGAGGCCATCGACAACCTGCGCATCCAGTGGGACCTGGCCTACGACACCATCCTTGGGCAACTGGCCGCGGACAATGTGTTCGCGGGCTACAGCTTTGGCCGCACCACCCTGGGCATCGGGCACGCGCTGCTGAACGCCGTGGACGACCAGGTGACGAACGGCACCACGCCCTCCACTCCCGCCACTTTCTCTACACTCAAGAGCCAGCAGGTGCAGCCCTTCCTGGAAATTGGCAAGCCCAGCGGCAACGGGCTCAACCTGGCCGTGAACGGCGGCTACGACTTTGTGCAGCACCAGGTTCAGTATGGAGGCGTGCAGGCGGTGTACAACTGGAACTGCTGCGGCCTGACCCTCGGGTACCGGCGCTTCGAGCTGGGCACTGTGGGTTCGACCAGCCGCGATGAGACCCAGTGGCTTTACAGCTTCACTCTGGCCAACTTCGGAGCCGTGGGCGACATCCGCCGCGCCAACTCCGTCTTCCGCGATCCCATGCTGCCGCCGGCGTATTAACAACAGAGAGTAGGGAGTAGCCAGTAGAGAATCGAAAGCGGCCAGCAGCGGTAGGTTTTTTCTACTCCCTATTGGCTACTCCCTACTCCCTGCACTGGGGTATCCTTTCCTGAGAGGAAATCACCTTGGTACATGCTCGTTTTTTGGCCGGACTGCTCCTTCTTGGCTTGACCGCTGGCTGCAAAGCACAGGTCGCACCGCCCTCTGCGCCCGACCCCGCGCTCAATCGCCGCATCGAGGTTTTGGTTCGCTCGCAATTCGACCTGCCGGCGGACGTTACGCTGAACATCGGCGCTCGCAAACCCAGCCAGTTTACGGGTTACGAGACGCTGCCCATCACCATCACGCATAACGGCAAGGCGCAGGAGTTCGACTTTCTGATTTCGGACGACAGCACCAAGCTCCTCCACATGGATTCACTGGACCTGACGAAGGATCCCGCGGATGCCATTCCCATTGCGGGACGTCCCATCCGCGGCAATCCGGCCGCCAAGGTGACGGTGGTCAATTTCGACGATCTGGAATGCCCGTATTGCGCGCGCATGCACCAGGAGCTGTTTCCGGCGACCATGGATCATTACAAAAACCTGGTGCGGTACGTCTATAAAGACGACCCGCTCACGGACCTGCATCCCTGGGCCATGCACGCTGCTGTGGACGCCAATTGCCTGGCCGCGCAGAGCGGCACCGTGTACTGGGCGTACGTGGACTACCTGCACGCCCACGGCGACGAAGTGACCGGCGACGAGCGCGACCTGAACAAGAGCTTTGCCGCGCTGGACCGCATAGCACGGCAGGAAGCCACGGTGAGCAAACTGGACCAGACCGCGCTCGATGCCTGCATCGCCAAGCAGGACGAGACGCAGATCAAAATCTCAGTGAAGCTGGCCGACGCATTGGGGATTGATGGAACGCCCGCGGTCTACGTGAACGGCGAAAAGGTCAATGGCGGCGCCGTCCCCGTCGACCAACTCTGGATGGTCATCGACCGCGCTTTGCGTTCTGTGGGCGAGGAACCGCCGCCCGCGCCGGCTGTGACGGGCCAGGGTAGAGGCCAGTAACACAAATAGGGCTACCGCCGGGTCGGTGAAGGGATTTATCCTTGATTGCCGGGGTTTTTCGGGAGCCCCCTAGGAGAGATCAGCTTGCAAGTCTCATTCGCTTTTCCTGCGCGTTCTCATGTTGTTACAGTACTGCTGTTCAGCGGCGTCCTTTTTTCCGCCGTTGCCGGATGCCATCGCTCGCCTTCCGCCGACGTAGTGGCCACGGTGAACGGCAAGGAGATTGCCCGCGCGGAACTGGAGCGGAACTACCAGATCCAGGTGGGAGACAACCCCCAGAAGCCGTCGGACCAGGAGGCGGACATCCTGCGCCTCAATGTTCTGCAGAAGATGATCCAGGCCGAGATCCTGCAGCAGCAGGCCGCCAAGCTCAACCTGACCGCCAGCGATGAAGACGTGAACGCCAGGCTGACCGAGATCAAGGCTAACTACACAGAGGATCAGTTCTACAACCTGCTCAAGCAGCGCAACATGTCGCTCGACGACCTGAAGCGCGACATCCGGCGGGATTTGACAGCAACCAAGCTTATCAATAAAGAGATCGAGTCGAAGATCAATATCACCGATGCGCAGATTGCGGCGTTTTACGCGGCGCACAAAGCCGACTTTGACCTCGTTGAGCCGACATATCACCTGGCGCAGATCGTTGTGACCACCATGCCCGTGCCAGCCAACGGCAACATGCCGGGCAAGCCGGGCGGCGAAGCCGCAGCCAAACAGCGCATCGATGCCGCGCACGCGCAGCTTGTGAGCGGCGTGGATTTTGCGACCGTCGCAGCCAGCGTCTCGGAAGATCCCAACACCGCGTCGAATGGCGGCGACTTGGGTTTTGCGCGCGAGTCGCAGCTCAAGGCCGATCCCGCGGTCTTCGACGCCATCAGCAAGCTCAAGCCGGGCCAGTTCACCGATGTGATCCCCGAATACGACGCGGCACACAAGGTTGCGGCTTTCGTGATCTACCGGCTGCTTCAGCGCGAGCCGGCAGGCCAGCGCGAGCTGAACGATCCCCGCGTCCAGCAGACCATTCACCAGTCGCTGCACGATAGCCAGAAGCAGCTGCTGCAGACCGCGTATTTTGAGACGCTCCAGGACGGCGCACGCGTGCGCAACTACCTCGCCGAGGAAATTCTGAAGAAGGGCGTGCAATAGCTCTCGTTTCGCCGACTCGCTGCTTGATTAGAACCGCGCCTCCACGCTTGTGCCGGTGTACTGGATGATTTTGTCCGGCGAGGCCGTCGCATCCCCACCCACGCCGTGCCCGGCAGCAACCATCACCACGTTGAAGGTATGCCCGGCCGCCATGCCGGGATAACTGCCCTGGCGCGCGCCCAGCGTAAGCGTGCGCGTTGCGTCATTCCAATGGATCGAAATCGTCGCGTGCGCGCCGCGCTCGTAGGCGTAGCCGTCGCCCCCGTCTTCGTAGAGCGTGAAGTCGGCATTGGCTCCGGGATAAACGCGCACCTCGATGGGATCCGTGGCCTGGCCGGCGTATTCGATCGCCGGACCGAGGGGCAGGATAGAGCCCGCGCGCACGGCGAGGGGGATGCGATCGATCGGCGCGTCGACGTAAACCGTTGCCCCGCCTTCGTCGTGCATTCCGGTCCAAAAGTCGTACCAGCGCGTGCCGGCCGGTAGGTAAAGCGTGCGTTGGGTGGCGCCCTCGGTCAGCACCGGGCTCACCAGCAGCGCCGGCCCGAACATAAACTGGTCGCCGATCTCCCGGGTGGCCGGATCCTGGCGGAAATCCATCACCAGCGGGCGCTGGATCGTGTAGTCCTCGCTCGTAACCTTCCACGCCAGCGAATAGACGTAGGGAAGCAGCCGGTAGCGCAAGCGGTCGACGGCGAGCAGCGCGGGAAAGACCTTGTCGTAGGTCCATAGCTCGTTGGCGTCACGATGGCCGTGGGTGCGGAAGACGGGGCAAAAGGCGCCGTACTCGAACCAGCGAGCGTAAAGCTCCTGATAGCCCGGCGGAAGAGTCTGCGCGTAGTTCAGCGGATGGTAACCGCCAATGTCGGTAGTCCAATAAGGGTAGCCGGAGAGCGCGAAGTTGAGGCCCGCGGGCACCTGGCGGCGCAGCGCCCACCAGCTGCTGTAGACGTCACCGGACCACACCGTGGCCCCGTTGCGCTGCTGCCCCATGAAGGCACTGCGCGTGAGCAGAAAGACGCGCTTGTCGATCTTCATGTCGGCGTTGGCCTGCTTCCAGTGCTCCGCAACGCCGCCGGTGTGCAAGAGGGGAAAGGCATTGGTGTATTCGAGGCCGGGGCCGATGGCTAGCTTTTTGTCGCGCAGGATGGCGTCGCCGACGTACGGCCATGCCTCCTCAGGCTCGGAGCTGTCGAGCCAGAAAGCGTCCCACCCCTGGGCAAAAAGCTTGCCGACAAACTGATTCCAGAAAAAGTCCGCGGCGGCGGGGTTGGAAGGATCGTAGATCTGCGCCCCGGGTACATCGAAGCCCTTCGCGGCGATCTGCTTGAAGTTTTCCGCGGTCGCATCCATCATGGCCCACGCCGAGATCATGGCGTGCACGTGCTCGTCGTGGAGGGTCTTCAGCTCCGCCGGAACATCGGTGTAGCCGGAGTTGAAAATGGGATCGCCCTTGCCGCCTTCCTTCCACCAGTACCAGTCCTGCACGATCGCGTCCATGGGAATGTGCCGCGCGCGGTATGCGGCCGCGACGGAGAGAATTTCAGACTGCGTCTTGTAGCGATCTTTGGATTGAAAGAGGCCGTAAGCCCACTCCGGAAACAGCGGCGCGTGGCCGGTCATGGAACGGTATTGATGAATGATGGCGTCCATCTGCGGGCCGTAGAGGACGTAGTAGTCGATTTGCGGCGCGGCCATCGACTCCAGGTTCAGCTCCAGGGGAAAGCGGTTGTCGACGTAGCTGAAGGAGGCAGTGTTCCAGAGGATGGCATAGCCTTTGCTCGAGACCAGCAGCGGAATGGCGATGTCGGTGTTGTTCTGGCCGAGTTCGACCACGCTTCCGCGGTAGTTGAACATGCCGCTTTGGTGCTGGCCGAGCCCGTACAGCGCTTCCGTGGCATCGGGGCTGAAGCGGTCCTCAACGTGGTAGAGGCCCGTCGCCTGGGAAGGTAAGTAGGTGCGCGGAAGATTGCCTCTTTCCCGCACCAGGGTCTCGCCCTCGAGGGTCTTGATGGTGAGGTTGCCATCGCGATCGGAAAGGGAAACGGCGAGGCGCGATGTGATGAGGGTCGAAGCGCCGTTTGCCTGGCCGAATTGGAAGGGCGCGCCGGGGCAGGCGTCGGTCCTGGCCAGCATCCATGGCTGTGCTTCAGCGGCAGCCGGGGCCCCCACGGGCCGCGACGTGACGTGAACCAGCGCGTCGCCGCAAACTGCAACTTCGAGCGTCTCGCGATCGTTGTGCGCCGTGAAGCCCGAAGATGATGGAGCGGTTTGCATGGCGGCGGGACGAGGCGCCGCCCCGGCTGGAGACTGCGCCCGCGCAAAGACTGCGCAGAACGGGAGACAGACCGCTATCCATGCGATGCGAACGGCACGTGCAAGCTTGATCAAAGTACACCTCGAGGATGAAACGTCGTGGAGCAAAGAAAAACGGCCCCCGCGCGGGGCGGAGGCCGTTTGCTGTTCTTCCCAGTACATGCGGCGATCAGTGCATCTGGCCGCTGTTGTCCATGGTAATGCCGCCCGGGCCCTTATTCTTCTGATCTTCGTTGTGCTTGCGCATGTCCATCGCCTTGTGGGTCCAGTCCTCGGCCTGGGCCAGGTCCTGCGCCACCGCCGTCGGGTTGCCGTAATCCACGTCCGCCTTGTTGCGATAGATCAGGTTCAGATACTGCATGGCGTCGTCGTAATTGGGGCGATTGGCAATCGCCATGTTGAGGTACTTCAGGCCTTCCTCGACCAGCGGCGCGTTCTCCTGCGCCAGCGGCTCCATCACCTTCTTGGGCGCCTTCACGTTGCCCTTGCCATCGTCGTTCAGGCCGGCGGCCTGCAGCGCGTTCAGCTTGTTCTGGTGCGCCTTCTTCCAGTCGATGACGCCGATGGTATAAGCCGCCTCGGGATCCTTGGGATCGTAGGCGAGAACCTTTTTCTGCCAGGTTTCGGCATCATCCATATCGTTGATGCTGAAGTAAATGCCCGCGATCTGCTTCATGCTGTTCACATCGTTGGGATTCTGCGCCAGCACCTGCTTGAAGATGTCCATGGCCTGGTTGGCGTTCTTCAGGTTGTCGGGCGTCGTCAGGCCAGGCACCACATTCTGGGCCAGCGCGGTGGCCAGGTAGGTCTTGGCCATCGGTAGCGTGGGATCGAGTTCCGTGGCTTTCTGGAAGTGCTCGATCGCTTCATCGTAGTGACCGGCCTTATAGGCTTCGCATCCCTTGTTCAACTGGTCGCGCGCTGCCAGCTGGTTGCACCCGCTCATGGCAAGCGCCATGCCGCTCAGAATCACCGCGAGCACCCAAAATCGTCCGGGTCCATTCATGTTCGTATCCTTCTCCTTCAGGTTTGGGCCCTGTGGGCCGCACCTGGAATCTCAAGCAACTGGCTGCAGGCGGGAGATACCGCAGCCGGGGTAGCAAAATTGTACTCTTCCCGGTGTTCGGATCTTGTGTCTCCGAACACGGCCGCCTTATTGGCCGGCCTGAATCTTAGGCGTCATCAACCCGATGTGGTCCACGTTGGCGGCCCGTCCAATATCGATGACGTCGGCAATATAGGCAAAGTTGACTTGGTCGTCGCCCCTGACGAACATCACGCGCTCGGCGCGATTGGCGTAGACGTCAGTCAACCTGGGTAGCAACTCGGCATGTGTCACGTCGACGTCGTTAATCTTGTACGTCGGGGCAGCGCCGGGGTGATTGAAGATCTGAACCACGATCGCTCGCGGAGTCAGTACGTCAATCGGTGTTTTGGGCGGCTGGGGCACCAGAGCTTCCAGCCCTTTCGGAGTTACGGGAACGATGACCATGAAGATGATCAACAGCACCAGCAGAATGTCAATCATGGGTGTGACGTTGATCTCCGACATGTTGCCGCCGGAACCTCCCATCGACATTGCCATTGCTTTAGCCCGTCCTTTCCTTACTACCTCAAGAAAACACCTACCGAGCCGCCCTACTGGCCGGCCTGAATCTTAGGCGTCATCAAGCCGATGTGGTCCACGTTGGCGGCCTTTCCGATATCGATGACATCCGCGATATAGGAGAAGTTCACATCGTCGTCGCCCCTCACGAACATCACGCGTTCGGCGCGGTTCGCATAGATCTCCTGCAGCTTGGGCAGCAAATCGCCGTGGTTCACATCGGTGTCGTTGATCTTGTACGCCGGGGCCTGGCCGGGGCGATAGATCACCTGAACCACGATGGTACGGTCGTTGGGCTGCTGCTGCTGCTGGGGAGTCTTGGGCGGCTGAGGCACCAGCGCTTCAAGCCCTTTGGGGGTCACCGGCACGATGACCATGAAGATGATCAACAGCACAAGCAGAATGTCGATCATGGGCGTGATGTTGGGCTCGGACATGCTGGCGCCCGCCGTTCCCACTGACATTGACATGGCTTAAACTCCTCGTTTCCTCAATATCGTTCAACCGGCAATCCCGGCGCGGAACTACTCCCCGCCGATCTGATTGCCTTCGCGTTTCTGTGTCAACAGGTCCACCGTCTCCACGCCTGCGGTGCGTACATCGTCAATGGTGTCTTCGACCACCTTGAACTGGGCGCGGGCATCGGCGCGGACAAAGATCGTTTTGTCGGTCTTGTCGGCGAGCTTATCGCGCACCAGGCTGCCGAGCTGCGAGGGATCGACTGGGTTTTGTCCCAGATACACCTTGCCGTCGCGGGTCACAGCGACCACGATAGCGTCTTCCTTGTCGGCATCGGGCATGGCGGTGGGATTCTCAACCCTTGCGAGGTCGATGGCCACCTTGTTCTGCAACATGGGGGTGATGACCATGAAAATGATGAGCAGCACCAGCATCACGTCGACCATGGGGGTGACATTGATGTTGGAATTGACTTTCTTGCCTTCGTCGCGAACTGCTACGCCCATAACGGGACTCCGTACGTCTGAATTTTTATGCCGGAAGCACTCCGGCTTGGTCTGAACTCAAGCAGCCTGCGCGAGAAGTGAAGCCGCCGGGCGGAAGAGCTTCAGTTCTTCCGCCCGGCAGGATTCGCGCTCGAGCCGGCAGCCGCTTCGCGGTTAGCGCTTGTGGCTCTGCTTGATGAAGTAGTCGATCAATTCGCTCGAGGAGTTGTCCATCTCGACGTCGAATGACTCGACACGTCCGGTAAAGTAGTTGAACGCCATGACGGCGGGGACGGCCACAAGCAGGCCGAACGCCGTGGTGACGAGAGCTTCAGAGATACCGCCTGCGACGGCGCCGATACCCGCGATCTTCTGGGTAGCGATGGCGTCGAACGCGTGCAGAATGCCGATAACCGTTCCGAACAGACCGACGAAGGGAGCGGTGGCGCCGATGGTGGCCAGCACCGACAGTCCCCTCTTCAGCTTGGCGTGAACGATGGCCTCGGCGCGCTCCAGGGCGCGGCCTGCGCTGGCGATGGTTTCCTCGGTCGCCTGACCCTGGGAGGAGCGGAACTCCTGCAGGCCGGCGGTTACCACCTCAGCCAGATGCGACTTCTTGTTGCGGTCGGCGATCTTGATGGCTTCTTCCAGCTTGCTGTCCTTCAGGGCGCCGGCAACCTTGGGCGCGAACTCGCGGGACTGCTTGCGGGCGGCAGAGAAATAAAGGTAACGGTCGATCATGACGGCCAGCGACCAGACCGACTCAATGAAGAGGATCACGGCCACGGTCTTGGCCAACCATGCCATGTGCTGCCAGAGTTCCCAGGGGCTGAAGCCGACAGGCTGGCCTTCTTCCTGGAAGAATGCCAGATTGCTGACCATGTGCGAAGCGAAATGTGCGAGCTGAGCGTGAATCACTGAATCGTTCCTCCTAAGGAGATTCTTGTGGACTGCAATGAATCCGCCGCGGCGGACCCTGTAGGGAATGCGGCTCTCGGAGAATGCGCATTCGGGTCAAAAGCAATGCTCCCTGCCAGGAAGCGGCAGGGAGCCGGAGATTGCGTTACCCACCCAGGGTAAAGATGACATTGACCGTGGTGTCGACCTCGACGGGCTCGTTGTTGAGCAGGTAAGGCCGGTAGCGCCACTGCCGCACGGCATCGAGGGCGGCTTGCTGCAACATGGCCGGCCCGCTGACGACGCGAAGGTTTTCAATCGTACCCTGTTTGGAAATGGTAGCCTGCAACACCACGGTACCGGAGACGCGTGCGGCCTTGGCGATCGGAGGATAGATGGGCTGCACCTTCTGAATCAGCATGCCCACGGCCACGCCGGCCGAAATGTTGATCTTCTTGGGAGCTGCGACCTGCACCTTGGGAGCGTTGCCGGAACCGAACATGCTGCCCATGACGCCGTTGCCGCTGCCGCCCATGCCATCCATACCGGCCACGCCAAAGGTCGCGGGCGGAGCTTCCTTCTCGCTCACCATCTGAATGTTGTGCGGGATATGCGTGGGCGCCGTGAGCTGATTGTTCATCATCTCCGACTGCACGTGCACAATGCGCACTTCAGGCGGCGGCGGTGGCGGCGGTGGCGGTGGCGGCGGCGGAGGTACCGTCAATTGAGTAGCCATCAGCATCGTTGGCAGCGCCTCAGGATAGATCAGCGGGATCAGAATCAAAAGAACCAGAACACCACCGTTGATGAGGCCGGTGAACAGCATCCAGCGGCCACTCTTGGTCTTGATCCTTTTCGCGGATTCGAATGTGGAATCTTCAAACATAGCCAGCCTCGGAATCGGGTTTGGTAACTCCTATTTTAGACACCGTGGGAGGGGGAATTGTTCCCGTATTCAAAATTCCTTGCATAGGAGCGAAACAACCTTACCAGAACTGCGGGTCAGCTGCAAAGAATGCTGCATAACTGGTGCAATTCCCGCTCCCCGCGGTTCCCGCCCTTTGGCCCGTTCCCCATTGCGGCGTTCCCCGCGAATCCTCATCGTGGGACGCCTCTGAAGCGGCGTCCCGTTACCCGTGGATACGGCAAATTGCACGCCCCATCCATGAAAATACTCATGATTTGGCCCGTCTTGCCGGCGGAAGCGAGGCGCTCTTGCCCTTGCTCGCCCGCCACTCCTGCCAGGCCACCAACATGGGGGCAGCCACAGCAATGGATGAATACGTTCCTATCAGAATGCCCACGACTAAGGCAAACGAGAAGCCGTTCAGCACCTGGCCGCCGAAGATAAACAGCGAAAGCACCGTGAGAAAGGTGAGGCCCGAGGTGAGCACGGTCCTGCTCAGGGTCTGGTTGATGCTGCGGTTCACCAGATCGGGGAGCGGTTCGCGGCGGCTCAGGCGCAGGTTTTCCCGGATACGGTCGAAGACGACGATGGTGTCGTTCATCGAGTAGCCGACCAGGGTGAGAATGGCGGCGATGACTGTAAGGCTGATCTCGCGGTTGGTGAGGGCGAAGGCGCCCACGGTGATCAGCGTGTCATGGAAGCAGGCCACCACCGCGGCCACGCCGTAGATCAGCTGGAAACGGAACCAGAGATAAATCAGCATGCCCACCATGGAGTACAGCGTGGCCAGTGCAGCCTGCCTCTCCAATTGGTGGCCCACGGTGGGACCGACCACATCGACGGTCACGCCCGTTTTAGGGTCGAAGTAGTTGTTGTAGTGCGCCTGCAGCGCCGACTCCACTTGCTGGCGGCCCAGGTCGAGCGCCGCCTCGTTGGTTTCTTCCGGCAGGCTGATCAGCACCTGATTGTTCTTCGCGTCACCGAAGGACTGGATGACTGCGTCCTTCACGCCCGCCGTCTCAATGGCGTTGCGGATGGCAGTGATATCAGGGGTATGCGAGAACTGCACGTCTACCTGCGTGCCGCCGCGAAAGTCCACGCCCAGCAGCACCGGGCTGCCGATGTGTTGCACGTTCCAGCACATTTTCACGATGCCGGCCACGCTAAAAATCATGGAAAAGGCGAGGAAATACCACTTATATCCCAACCAGTTCACATTTACGCCGCGAAAGAATTCCACTTTTTTCTCCAAGCTACTAGCTTCTAGCTACTAGCTTCTAGCCTTTTTCTTGCGCCAGCCTCGCTCTTCGCCTCTCCACGGAAGGGCTAGAAGCTGGCAGCTAGAAGCTGTCGTTCAAATCGACACCATCTCGCCCGGCTTCAGCTTGTTCAAATGCGCCTCAAAGATCACGCGCGAGACAAACACGGCGGTGAAAAGATTGGCCGCAAGACCCACGGTGAGTGTGGTGGCAAAACCCTTCACCGGGCCGGTGCCGAAGAGGAACAGGATGGCCGCTGAAACGATGGTCGTGACGTGGGTATCGACAATGGTCACCCAGGCCCGGCCAAATCCCTGATCCACCGCCGCCGAAGCCGCCTTGCCGGCGCGAATCTCTTCGCGGATGCGCTCGAAGATCAGCACATTCGAATCCACGCCCATACCAATGGTGAGAATGACTCCGGCGATGCCCGGCAGGGTCAGCGTGAGGGTCAGGCCCCCACCGCCCGAAGCGCTTGAAATCGCGCTGGAGAGGCCCATGATGCCCAGCAGGATGATCAGGTTAAAGATCAATGCCAGATCGGCGTTGATGCCCGAGCCCTTGTAATAAATGAGCATGAAGGCCATGACCACGGCCATGCCGACGATGGCAGCCGTAACGCCCTCGCGGATGGAGTCGGCGCCCAGCGTGGCGCCTACGGTGCTGGCCTCGATGTAATTGAGGGATGCGGGCAGCGCGCCGGTGCGCAACAGCTTGGAGAGCTCCATCACCTCGTTCTGGCTGAAGGAGCCTTCGATCTGGCCCTGGTCGCGAATGGGCTCCTTGATGACGGCTACGCTGCGCACCGTGCCGCCCATGACCACAGCCATGGACTTGCCGACATTGGCGCTGGTGTAGGCATAGAACTTGTCGCCGGCTTCGTCGGTGAGGGTGAAGCTCACCGTTCTCTTTCCCGTGTTTGAATTCACGCCCGGCTGGGCGGAGCGAAAGTCGCTGCCGGCCACGATGGAGGTGCGGTCCAGAATGTAGTACTCCGTGGTGGTGGAACCGGCCAGTTCGCCGGAGGTCGCCAGAATCTCCTCCTCGGGAGGGAGACCGGCGCCGGCGCTCTGCTCTGCGGCATCTTTGCTCTGAAACGGGCCGCCGTCGACAGCGTGGATCTCAAGGCGGGCCGTGGTCCTGATGATGGACTTCACCTGGTCCAGATCGCTGACGCCGGGCAGTTCCACAAGAATCTGGTTTGCCCCCAGGCCGTACTCCTGGATCAACGGCTCACTGACGCCTAAGGCATCGACGCGGTCGCGAATGGTCTCGATCGCCTCGTCGTCCGTTCTTTTTTCCAGATCGTTCTCGAAAATCGGCTTCATGGTCAGAACGAACGGGTTGTCGTTGCCGCCGGAGACATCGTATTCGTTGGCATATTTGTTGCCACTGAGCAGTGCGCTGATGGCATCGGATTGCGCCTGCGAGGTCCCGTCGATGCGGATCACCTCCGGCCTGCCCGTTTCCTTGTGGGTCACCGGATCCTCGATGAGAGGATCGGGCTTGACCACCTGGGAGAAGCTCAGGTTGGCCTTCTTCAGGTCCTGCGCGATCTCCTGCACGGAGTTGTCGGTCTCGGCGTTCACGGCTTCCAGCGCCTGAACCTGCAGGATGAGGTGAGCGCCGCCCTGTAGATCGAGGCCCAGATGAATGCGATTGGAGATGGCGGCCAGCAAGGCCTTCCCACTGAGTCCCGAGGGAATCCCGAAGATCCCGTAAAGGCAGATCAGCAGCACAGCAAAGATCAGGGCTATTTTGTTCTTGAGATTTTTCTTCATGGTTTCGATTCTCTTGTCAGGAGGCCGAAGGCCCGTCCTGCGTGGTGACCGAGGCGATCGCGGTCTTGGCCACTTCCAGCTTCAGGTTGTCGGGCGCGACGCGAATGATAATGGAATCGTCCTTGATGGAAAGGATGACGCCGCGGATGCCGCCCGCCGTGGTCACCCGGTCGCCGGCCTTGATGCCCGCCAGCATCTGCTGCCACTGCTTTTGCCGCTTCTGTTGCGGACGGATCATGAGCAGATAGAGCAGCGGAATAAACAGCAAAATGGGAAGCAGCATTCCGAAGCCGCCTCCTCCCGGGGCCGGCGCAGCCGCCCACCATACCAAAGTTGCCACGACGTTCATGCTTTACCTGCGTCCTTTACTTGCTCCGCGGCCGGCGGGTGCCGGCTTTGGGCACAGGCGCACCCGGCCACTGCTGCCGGCGCCTGACCATTAAATTTGTCTCCGGGAAAGGTTCTTGAAGCCTCGGTCTCAAAACGGCCCAGGCTCCGGATAGAGGGGTTTGGCCGCGCCATGCAGGACCTGATGCTCATGCCTGCACGCACCGCGCAACCCTACTACCGCCTGCTTCCTGTTCGACACAGCTTCACTTCTTGGCGCCAAAACGAGCAAAAAGCGGTTTGCCACCGATTCGTCCCGCCCTGGTTGCCAAAAGAAAGCCTGGATAGATAAGAAATGTGCGGCCGGTTCGGTGTCAAGGCGGGGCGGGGACACAGGTAGGGCCGGTGGACCCAGAATTGGGTTCTTTATAGGTCTCTTACAAATCCGCTACTCCTTCTTTACAGAAATGGGCGTCCTCTGGAGTCATCGGGCTTTCCGAGGCGCGGGAGCCGTTTTTGGGCACGCGACATGCGGGAAGCAGTATGAGGATTTGTCGCCGTGAAAGTGGTATTTGATGCCGAAACGCTCTGGCTGATTCCGGTGGGAATCGCAATCTGGTTCATGGTTTGGGTGCTTTGGAACTGGCGGAAGGAACAGCGGCGGTAAGCCACTGACCGCTTGAAGAGGAACCATCCCGTGCCTCGTTCTTTGCGAGCTCGCAGCGGCCACCGGAATGGTTGGCAAAGGCGCCTTCCTGCTCCCTATTGGCTACCCCCTGCTCCCTATTTTCTTGTTCCCTCGGTCCCTTGCTCCCTGCTTTTCGCTATTTTGCCGGAGCCTCGTCCGGGGTTTCCTCGTCGCCCGAATCTTCCACCAGCACGGCCGAGCCGGGGACGATCCCGTAGCTGACGTCGTCCTTGCCGGTGGGATGAAAGGTGATGCGCAACGGCTCGCGTTGCCAATCGGGCGGAGCGCAGACGGGGCCGGATGGATTCTCAGAATCGAAGCCTGCGAGCTTTTTGGCCAGCACCGGCTTGCGCACGGCCAACTGCACCACCACCGCATACAGGCTCTTGCCGCTCGCTGTCACGCCGCAATAAGCCGCGTAATCGCGGAACCAGCTCACCTGGCTCACCCCAGGATCGTAGTCGGGCAAGTGCAGCGCGGTGACGCGGCCGGTGGCGCGATCCACCAGCAGCCACGGCCCGCGCTGCCACACCCAGTGGCTGGCCGAATTGGCCGCGGGCTTTTCCGGCGGCTTGTCCGTGGGCAGGGCGTCGTTGAGGCGGATGACGCGGCGCACCACGAAGCTGCGGTCGGTAACGTCGTGTGCGTCGCCCGTGGTCCATTCCTTGAGCACGCCATCGACAAGGAGGGCGCGAATCTTGAGCGCGTCCTCGCCGGCAGCGGCGCCGGAAGGGTCGCCGGCTTTGGAATACGGCACTTTCCTCACCGCGCCGAGGACGACGGTGTGCTTGCGCGGTGCGGCTGAGGCTGCCGAGGTGATCGCAAAGAAGATTGCGAGAAGGATGGCAATAAGGACAGAATTCCCCCGAGCGTGCATGAAGGCGAGTCTCCTGATGACTTGTGAATCCGTCGATTGCCAGCGGCCAAACAGGGGCTAAAGCCCTTCGTTCATTGCGGCCGCTTTCGGCCCGCGACCCACCCCCTGGGTGGATTCCCCGGCCGTGCCCTTTTACAAAACGGATCCCTGGAAACACGCTCTTGGGAAAAATGCCGCTTCCACGCCGGCAACGCTCCGGGGCGGAAAAATGCTGCGCGATGATTCTAGCGCATAATAAATTCCCGTGGCGCACGCGGCCCGAAGTTCGGCCTTCCCGGCGAATCCGGCCGAGGCCGCGCGAATACAGGACGATAGGGCAGCCGATCCAACCAATTCTGCTACGTTGGCTTTCGGTGCGGCGGTGATACAACAGAAGCGGGGTTAAAGAATGCACGTCCCCGGAAGAATGCTCCTTGCGGCAGCGCTTGCGGCGGCCTCGCTCACCGCCCATGTACGGCTCACCGCACAGGAACCCATAACGCGCTGCGATCCGCCTGCCGGTTCGCTATCCAGTTTGACCCGCGCCCAGAAAAAAGCGTTCATGGAATCGCAGAATGTGTTCATCGCCAACCGCTATGCCGATGCGCTCGGAGACTTGCGCAGTCTGTTGGCACAGCTTCCGCAAGACACTCCGGCATACAGCGCGATGGCGGAGAGAACGGCGGAGGTGGCGATCTATGCGGGAGAACAAACCTACGCGATATCGCTCCTGAAGCCTATCGAAGCACGCGATGGCAGCGACTGTCCGGCAAGAACGCTTCTCGCCCGGGCCTATGCGGAGCAGGGGTTGTCCAAGGAGCGCGACGCGGAGATTGCCGCTCTCAATGAGCTTCACAAGCAGGCTCCCGAATCGCCCACCGGCAAACTCGACGCCTTCCTGCTGGAGCAACATAGCCTGAAGGGCGGCGGGGCGGTCACCATTGCGTACTTTCTGCGGCCCGCGGCTCCTCACAATACGCATCTTCTTGCGCAGATTTTTGACGCTTCCGGCAGCCTGATGCTGCACATCGAGCTCGACAGCGGCGATTCCGACCAGGTGTACTTCAAGGAGATCCATCCCGACCTGGCCGCCAAAGGCGATCGCCAGTATTCCCTCGATGCCTTCCTGGACAAGGCTCTGCCCGACAACACGAGCGAAGACCGGCACGCCCTCATTCAGTTCTATGACGGAGCGCCCAGCTATGACACTGTTCGGGAACGCATTCTTGCCATCGCGGATCGCGCCGCGGCACTTGGGCTCAAGCCTTCGCCGCAGGAAGCTCCCGCTCCGGAGAAATAGCCGCTTGAACGCGGAACACTTCCTTGTCAGTTGTGCGTGGCTTTCGCCTCAGCCGTTCAACTAGCCCTGGATTTCCGCGGCCTCCACGGCCCGCGCCACGCGAAACGCGGTGCTTTCGCCCAGATGCCGCGCCAGGATCTGCATGCCAACAGGCAGCCCCACCTTTGTTGCGCCGCAGGGCACGGTGACGCCGCAGATGCCGGCAAGGCTGGCGGTGACGGTGTAGATGTCGGCGAGATACATGGCCAGCGGATCGCCGGTCTTCTCGCCGATTTTGAACGCCGGGAAGGGCGAGGTGGGCGTAACGATCGCATCCACCTGGGAAAAAGCGCGCAGGAACTCCTCGGCGAGAATACGGCGAACCTGTTGCGCCTTGAGGTAATAGGCGTCGTAGTAGCCGGCCGAGAGCGCGTAGGTGCCAAGGAAGATGCGGCGCTTGACCTCTGCGCCGAAGCCCTCATCGCGCGAGTGCGAGTACATGTCAGAGAGCGTGGCCGAGCGCGGCGAGCGATAGCCGTAGCGCACGCCGTCAAAACGCGCGAGATTCGCGCTGGCTTCGGCCGTGGCGACCAGGTAGTAGGTAGGGACGGCGTATTTGGTGTGCGGCAATGAGACCGGCTTGAT
>Ga0326728_10011496_pt1 | contig 20169 bp, 15 predicted proteins | sample MB3enrmetagenome_FD_207602 | JGI IMG/M metagenome (GOLD analysis project Ga0326728, IMG submission 207602) | Lab enriched peat soil microbial communities from McLean, Ithaca, NY, United States - MB31MN | ecosystem: Environmental > Terrestrial > Soil > Wetlands > Peat | place: USA: New York... | reverse complement strand
CTAATCGTACCCCAAAGTGCCAAGGTCTTGACGAAACTAGCACAAAATCCAGCACCGACCCGCAAGTCTTATGTATCTGAAAACGCTGGCACGGCTCAGACTATTAACTATTAGGCGAGCCGAAATTGCAGGCTTGACAAATTAGGCGCACTTTGAGAGGATTGCGCCGTCCCGAGGAACATAAGCGGGCTTCTGCTGAAGAGCAACCCGCCGAGGCATAGCGGGTTAAGGCCAAAACAACTGAGCATGAAAACCACGAAGAATATCCTTGGAATCGCCCTGGCGCTGACGTGTAGTCTGGCGGCCACTCTCAAGGCGCAAAACATATACGTAGCAAATGCCGGGAACGACACCGTTGGCGAATACACGGCTGCCGGGGCGACGGTCAATGCGTCGCTCATTTCCGGGTTGAATGGCGTCGGTGGCATTGCGATTTCGGGGAACGACCTGTTTGTTGTGAACGGGGGAAACGGCACCGTCGGCGAATACACGACTGCCGGGGCGATGGTCAATGCGTCGCTCATTTCCGGGTTACATGGCCCCTCTGACATTGCGATTTCAGGGAACGACCTGTTTGTTGTGAACAACTCAAGCGGCACCATCGGCGAATATACGACTTCTGGCGCAACGGTCAATGCGTCGCTCATTTCCGGGTTGAGTTGTCCATATGGCATTACGATGTCGGGGAACGACCTGTTTGTTGCGAACTACTGGACCAGCAGCATCGGCGAATACACGACTACCGGGGCAACGGTCAATGCCTCGCTGATTTCCGGGTTGTTTGGCCCCTGGGGCCTTGCGATTTCGGGGAACGACCTGTTTGTTGGGCTCATGAACAACGGCATCGAAAGCACCATCGGCGAATACACGACTGCCGGGGCGACGGTCAATGCCTCGATGATTTCCGGATTGGCTGAACCCCTTGCCATTGCGATTTCGGGGAACGACCTGTTTGTGGCGAACAATGGAATCTACACCGTCGGCGAATATACGACTGTAGGGGCGACGGTCAACGCGTCGCTGATTACCGGATTGTTTTATCCCGATGGCATCGCCGTCAGTCCGGTGCCGGAGCCGTCCGCTGGCGCTCTGGCGGGTTTGAGCGCGGCAGCGTTGTGGTTGTGGCGCCGCCGCAAATATAGCACGAAGAATATCTATGGAATCGCCTTGGCGCTGGCGTGTAGTCTGGCGGCTACCCTCAAGGCGCAAGACTTGTATGTTGGTTCTAGTTTCAGTGCCACCATCGGCGAATACACGACCTCTGGGGCGCTGGTCAGTCCGTCGCTAATCTCCGGGTTGTATTACCCTAATGGTATCGCGATTTCGGGGAACGACCTGTTTGTTGCGAGTTGGCTAAGCGGCACCATCGGCGAATACAACGCGACTACCGGGGCCTCGGTCAACACCTCTCTAATATCCGGGCTGGCCGAACCCTATGGCGTTGCGATTTCGGGCAACGACGTCTTTGTTGTGAGCCAGGGATATTCCCCCGGAACCGGCACCGTCGGCGAATACACGACTTCTGGGGCGCCGGTCAATCCGTCGCTTATTTCTGGGTTGGGTGTCGTCGTTGGCATTGCGATTTCGGGCAACGACCTCTTTGTTGTGAACGAGGGAAACGGCACTGTCGGCGAATACAATGCGACTACCGGAGCGCCGGTCAATACGTCACTAATTTCAGGGCTGAGTTACCCCTTTGGCATTGCGGTTTCGGGGAACAACCTGTTTGTTGCGAATGGGAATAGCGGCACCGTCGGCGAATACACGACTTCCGGGGCGACAGTCAACCGGTCGCTGATTCCCGTGTGGTTGAATGGTCCCTGTGGCATTGCGATTTCAGGGAATGACCTGTTTGTTGCGTGCTACGCAAACGGCTACGGCAGCGGTTATGTCGGCGAATACACGACTTCCGGGGCGACAGTCAATGCGTCGCTGATTACAGGATTGAATGAGCCCATTGGCATCGCCGTCAGTCCGGTGCCGGAGCCGTCCGCTGGCGCATTGACGGGCTTGAGCGCGGCAGCGTTGTGGTTGTTGCGCCGCTGCAAATAGTTCGCACCGCAGCGTTCGGCTAGAGCGGCCGGGGCCGTTTCTGAACGATGAGGGCAGGGTGGCGAAAAGGCAGACGCACAGGACTTAAAAATTCACTTTTAGCTATTGTTGCTCCTTTCTCGCCATCGCTTGGCACACGCATAAAACCACTGATTTTATTAGGTTTCTATCACTTTTGAGTCCATTCCAGACGTGTTCCAAAGTGCCGAGGTTTTTTGATGAAACTAGCACAAAATCTAGCACAGAACCGAAAAGTCCCGTGCGTCTATTGAAGACATTTCGAAACCCGCTATTCGTTGACATGTCGTCATCCGGTTTGCTGTTTTGGCTTGGGCGCAAATCAGTTTTTGGCAGAGTTTTGGCAGAAAGGTGTCGATTTGAATCCCCTCGCCCCGCGCAAGCGGGGAGAGGGACAGGGAGAGGGGTTCCCAAGAAGCGCCTCCTCTCCCCGACCCTCTCCTCCACAAGTCTGTGGAGGAGAGGGAGAAACACAAGTTGCACAAAAACTGATTTGCGCCCTTTTGGCTTTACCTACTGCATTGCCACTTTTACCTTAAGCGCACACAATGCTGTCGAGACGTTAACATCCATTTCTGTGAGTTGGTTGAAATCATTCTGGAAACCGTCGACCACGCCTGTGGCGAACTTTTCGCCTCGCGCTCAACAGGCCCTGGCACTAGCGCGTCGGGAAGCCGACCGGCTCAATCAGAATTTCGTCGGCACCGAACACCTCCTGCTTGGGCTTATCAGACTTCGCCAAGGCACAGCGGTCACGGTCCTCGGAAAGATGGGGATTGATCTTGAAACCGTGCGACTGGAAGTCGAAAAGCAGGTCGGCACCGGGGTAGGCCAGAAGATGATCGGCAAAGTTCCCTTCACCCCGCGCGTCAAGAGGGTTTTTGCCCTGGCGGCAAAGGAAGCCAGGGCCTTGAACCATACCTACGTCGGCACGGAACACATTTTACTCGGGCTGCTACGCGAAGGCGACGGCGTTGCCCCGCGTGTGTTGAAGAAACTTGGGATAAATGCCGAGAATACACGGCTACAAATCCTGAGAGAACTTGATCCCAACTCCCCACAAACAGCCTTGGACGGCGAACCCACCGCAATACCACAGAATATGAACTTGCCAAAGCCGCAGCTTGATTCCGTTGACGCAAATAAGCGCTACGATGTTTATTGCCATGAGCGTGATGGAGTAATGGTTTATCGCAACGCACGTTTCAAAAGCAGAAAGAGGCTGTTGAGCACACGCGAGCATGATTTCATGTCTGAGTTTATCGAGTTAGAGCAGTCGAATGGACAGGCAGTGTATTTGTCACTGCATTCGGTGCTTAAATTCTGCGAGCACGGTGCAGAGATAGTTGGTGAGATCACCCCACTCAAATAGCGGCACCAAACAAGCCAAGTAATCTCTCGGGACAGTTATTAGACTATGAAACAAGGTTAAGGGGGCAGGCCGGCCCGCTCCGCGCGCTCGGCCTGCCCGCCTTCCCCACCGCCTCAAGGCACTATTTCCGCGTCTCTGATGACCAGCCGTTTGTCCCGCTCTTCCCAGCGCAGGACCTTCAGAGCATCTTAAGTAGAACTGTAGCCGCAATTCAACGGGTCGGGCGCGTGAAGACGGAAGGGACTGAAGGGACGAAAAGGACGAAAGGGACAGGGACGCAAAAGAGGCCACACGAAGCCGCCGCAGTCCTGGCGCGACGTGAGCAACGAACCGTTTTGGGACTACAGCTCTCTTCAAACCGCTGCAGGCCAAGTTTTGTGCCGGCTTGCGCCGGCGCGGCCAGTCTGCGAGCATCGGCCGATCCCTGGCCGGAGCCGTCTTCGCACGAGGCTTCCGCCTTCGTTGAAACTACGGCGGACAAGATGGCGGAAAGAACGGCAGCCGGAGTGGCGAAAAGGCAGACGCACTGCGTCACCGAGGCCAGTTGGACTTGTGGGCTGTTCCGGCGCACTTCCACCCCAAGAATCTGCGTCCGCTCCTCGGCCGGGGCGTCAAAGTCGAGGATCAGATGCGCGTCATCGCTTTCAGGATACGTCAGGCGCATCATCCCGCAGCGCCCGGTTGCCGTGAGCTCCGCGTCAACTTTGGCATCGAGCAAACAGACACGATAATAGCCAGGGCTGCCGCGTTCGTCCTCCTTGCGAAATCGAGAACGATAGCCGGCCGTCCACATGCCTCCCACCGAGCCGTCGGCCGGCCCCGGAAACGGCTTGTTCTGGACCGGGCCAACCATGGGCATCAGGCTCAGACCACTCAGCCCCATGGCGTGCAGGTGGCTGAAGCCGGAGATGCTGCTGATGGTGTATTCGTACCCGCCATTCCAGACATTGCCCTGGTTGTCCGGACTCAGTTTCACCAGACCAAACGGCAGGGTCGGGCCCGGGAATATCATCCAGCGTGAATTGGAGGTGCCCATAAAGACATCAACGTTATCGACGGGTTGCGGCGGAGCAGCCGTCGCCAAAGACAAGGAGAGCAGCAAGGAGGCAACGATGAATCGACCCGCTTTCATATTGGTTTGGGAGAAGTTATCAAGTGGGTTGCCTCGGGTCCAAAGTTTTCCATCTCTTGAATTGGGTTGCCCTGATCATGATCCACATTGCGGAGGGCGTTTCAGTGCCTTGCACTTTCAAACCGTTCGATTTCGGTCCGGGTTGGGGCGGAAGGTTGCGCTCCCCGACGCGTGACGGAAATGGCGGCGGCGGCATTGGCAAACCGGACAGCAGCCGGAAGCTCTTTTTCTTCAGCAAGCGCCACGGCCAGCGCGCCATTGAAAATATCACCGGCGGCGGTGGTATCCACGGCCTTGACCTTGAAGCCGCGCACCACCTGCTTGCCGCCGGCGCCGGCCAGGAACGCCCCACGCGAACCGAGCGTAAGAATGACCGTCTTCACACCGCGAGCCAGCAACCGGTCGGCGGCTTTCGCAGCGGTGGCCGCGTCAGTAACCTTGATGCCGGTTAGAAATTCCGCCTCGGTTTCATTGGGCGTGAGAATCGAAACCAATTTCAGCAACGCGTCAGGCAATGTCTGCGCGGGCGCGGGATTCAGGATGAAACGCACGCCGGCTTTCGCCGCGATGCCGGCGGCGGCTTGAACTGTTTCCAGCGGCGTTTCAAGCTGCGCCACCAGCATGGAGGCGGAGCGAATAGCTTGGGCGGCGCGTCTCACATCAGCAGGCGTGAGCCTGGCATTTGCGCCGCCAGCGACAGCGATGCAATTCTCGCCATCCTTCGCCACAAAAATGAGCGCGACGCCCGACGGCGCCGTCGGGTCGCGAAAAACGCAGTCCACATTGATGCCGTCCTTGCGAAAACCAGCGACGGCCTGCGCGCCGAAAATATCGCGGCCCACGCGCGCCACGAACGTGACCTTGCCCCCCGCTCTGGCTGCGCCGATGGCCTGGTTCGCGCCTTTGCCGCCGGCCGCGCTGAAAAAATTGCCGCCGAGAATGGTTTCGCCCGGACGCGGAATGCGCGCGAGCTGGATGATCATGTCAGTGTTGGAGCTGCCGACGACGACGATGGATTTCTTGCTCATGATATTTTCCAAAGTGAGGTTAGAGTTTGGACGCAATCAGCACAGCGAGGCCAAGCAGGTAGAACAGGAACATCGCGGTGAGCAGCCTGCCCGTGCCGGGGGGTGCGCCTTTGAATTCTTTCCAGATGAACACGCCCCAGAGCGCGCCCACCATCGTCGCTCCCTGGCCGAGGCCATAGGAAAGCGCGGGACTTGCCGCGGTGCTGGAGATGATGCTGAAACTCATGCCTGTGTTCCAGATGATGCCGCCGAGAAGGCCAATCAGGTGAAGCCGCATGTTGCCCAGGGTGAAATAATCGCGATAAGTCACTGGTTCGCCGCTGAACGGCCTGGCCATGACAAGGCTGTTCCAGATGAAGTTCGAGGCGAGCAATCCGGCGCTGAAAGACACGATGGCCGTGTAAGGACTCAACTTGCCGGATTGGAGCGCATGGGTAGCACCGTCGATTTTCCCCATCGCTTGCGCGACGAAACTGTAGAAGCAACCCATCAGCAACCCGGCGACAACGGAAAGAACAATGCCTTTCGCGGGAGTCTTTTTGCCCGCAATGGCCAGCCGTTTGTAGGCGAGGGCATCAAGCACCACGGCCACGACCACCGCCGCCACGCCCGCCGCAAGCATGGGCGCGTTGCCTTCGGGCCTGGCAACGTAGGTGGTGATGACGCCCAGCACCAGCGCCAGCCCGACGCCGATGGGAAATGCGACCGCCATTCCTGCAATGTCAATCGCCGCCACGAGCAGGATATTGGAAAGATTGAAGAGGATGCCGCCGAAAAAGGCCGAGCCGAGCCATTTGCCGCCGGCTTGATGCAGGTCGGCGAGGAAGCCGCGTCCGCCGCTGCCGTTGCTGCCGAGCGTGAAGGCGAGAAGCAGTGAGAGCAGGAAAACGCCGATGGCATAGTCCCAGTAGAAAAGCTGGAAACGCCATTCCTTGCTCGCAAGCTTCTGGGTGTTGGCCCACGAGCCCCAGCACAGCATGGTCACGATACACATCGCGACGGCCACCGGATAGGATTCAACGATTAACATATGTTATTGATTTTGATTGTTTTCTTCACTTGCTGAACGCCTGCAACTCCGCGCACGTTGCGTAGTTCTGCCGCGGATTGTCGCCGCACGACGGCGCGCCGATGACCCGGATGGCAACCAATTCCACGGAATCTGCCAGGTTCAAAGTGAACTGGGTTTGGTCCCACTCGAAATTACTTTTGGCCGCCGTCGTCGCGGGATAGTCGGCCAGTACGCCAATCGTTTCCCACGAACTGCCGGCGGCGGGCCGGATTTGCACGCGAGGCTTCCCGGCGCTGGTATCGAACCAGCCGCCGTCGTGATTGTTATTCCCGAGGGTGAACACGACGCGTTTGACGCTGGCGGGGTGGTTCAGGCTGACGGCGAACCAGTCTTCAGTAGAGAGCTTGCCGTCGCGGGTCGAGGCGACACTTTGAAAATCATCGTCGTTTACCGAGCCAGCCGGTTCGCCCTGGCGTGAGCGGCTTTCCCTGCCGTCCAGCAACAGGTTGGCAACGGGCCGACCGGCCAGCGGCAGCCAGATTTTGAAGCGCCCGCCCATGATGCCGGCATCAGAGAAGGGAACCAGCCGGGTCGTGAATTTGCTGCCGTCCAGCCGGTTCACGCCGTTGATGCGAAAGAGTTGCGCGGCGGCCCAAGTTTTCCACCCGCCCCTGGCGGGCTCCGGTATGATGTCCAATGCGACGGGCACGGCTTGGGGAAGCGCGAAGTTATTCAAAGCCTGGTGGGCATCGGTTTCAAGCAAGCCAGCATCCGCCGCCAGCACCAGGGGTCCACAGAGCACGGCGGCCTTGTCCTGGTTCGAGTTGTTGCCCGCCACAACGCGCGGCGCCAGCTTCAGATTCAGTTCAATCGTATCGCCTGATTTCCAGGTACGCTGCAGCGAGGTGTAGCCGTCGTTGCCCGATTTGGCATCGGACGGACGGATGGAATAATCTCTGCACCAGGCTGGCACGCGGAGCTTGATGGAAAATGCCTTGGGAGCCTTGGTTTCGACGGTGATGTGGATGCGTCCGTCGGCCGGATAGAGCGTTTCAAGTTTCAAGGTGATGGGCGTGCCATCGCGTAGCGTGAGATGCGCGGTCCCGGCGTCATAAAGGTTGATAACCGCGCCGTCCGAATCGGTAGTGATAGCGAACGTCGGCAGCAGAGCGATGCCACGCGGGCCGCTGGAGTGACAGCAGGTGATAAAATTGTCGTAAGGCTTCCGGCCTTCGAGCGGCGTGTAGTAGCACCAGTCGTCCCCGCGAGGATTTTGCGCGGCGAGCAGATGGTTATAGACGGATGTTTCCAGTTGATCGGCAAATTTCGCGTCGCCCGTCAGACGCAGAAGCTGCAGGTTCACCTGCATCCAGGTCACGGTCACGCAGGTCTCACAAATGCGCGAAGCCATGTCGTTGGGCAGAACATCATCGGCTCGGAAATGCTCGGCCGAACTGGCACCGCCGGTGATATAAAGCCGGTGATCCACGATGTCCTGCCAGGCATTGCGGCAGGCGTCGAGCAACTCCCGGTCGCCGGTAGTGCGGTAAAGTTCCAGCGCGCCGTTGAGACAGGACAGCATCTCGTAAGCTTTGGCATTGCCGACCTTGTCCACCCGTTTGAGTTGCAGGAGGCGGGAAACGATGTGCGGACCGTTCGGCTGTTCCCAGGAGCGGAGCAGGTACTTGCAGAATTCCAGATACTTTGGCTCGCCGGTGAAGCGGTAGAGCAACGCCATCGGTTCCAGCACGCTGGTCGGGGCCATGCCAACGTGGGTGCCGGACGCGATGATGTCGCGCTGGCCGGGGCCGTCGCCGAACGTCTGGCACAGCAGGCCGGCCATGCGCCGACAGGTTGGCAGGGGCGTGAGGTTGCCTGTGTAGCGCATGTAAGTGATGAAGCCGATGAGATTGTATTTGTGCGACCAGACGTCCCATGAAGTCCAACGATCCTTGTCGAGGTACGTGCCAAGGTATCCATCCTCCAACTGGCATTTGCAAAGTGCTGCCACCGTGTCGTCCAGCTTTGCGCGCAACACCGGGTCGCCCGAATAGGCCCACGCCAGCGTGGCCGCGTGCAACCATTTGCCGACGTGCTCACCTTCCCAGTCCTGGTGGCCGGGCCTGTGGCGATAACCTTCGAGCAAAAGCGCGGTATCCAGCGCTTGCAGGCGATTGGTGAGGCTGGCGGCCATGCGCGTTCCAAGCCAGCCTCTCAATTGCACGCGATCCGGGATCTGCATGTCCTGTTGGTCAGCGGCGGCCCCCGCAACTGTGTCCGGCAGCGGTGTGATCGGAACGGCAAACGCATTGAAGGCGACCAAGGCAGCGCACCATCGGCAAAGGTTCAGGGAAAACAACTTGGTTGCCGGTGTCTTTGTCATCTTTAATTTCTCTTTGACCGTTTATTCACTATGGCGCGCGTTCTCATTCAAATGAGGTGAAGCAACCCGGTTTTCCAGTTTCCAAAGACGGCCCGCCGGTGATTTCAAATTCAACTCTGTTTAAGACAGTCATAATCTGTTTTCCCGCCGCCGCTTGCTGCATCCCAAATGAGTTCAAGCAGTGTGCCATGGCAATGATTGTCCAATTCTCTCAAAGTCGCGTGGCCAGTGTTGCCTTTTGCAGCTCCGGCAAGATGGGAGAACGCTTGATAAGATCAGTCAACTCCCGATGCCAGCGGACATCCCGCCACATGCCGTGAAATTGGGGCCCGGCGAAGTTGCTCGTGCCGATCGCCAACCATTGTCCGGTGGCCGCGGCCGTTTCCACACCGAGACGGCAAAGCTCCTTCACCCAGTCCCAATTCAGTAAAGGCCAATCTTTGTAATCCACCACCGCCCAACATTCGGTCGTGATGAGCGGCAACCCGTGCGGTTTGAAGGCATTCGCACAAGACAAGATGTGTTCGCGCAACAGCCCACGCCAGTATCCAACACGCGCCCGATAGGCCGACTCGGCTTTGTCAGCAAGCGTATGATAACCTCCAAGATCAAACAAGCTGCCCTTGTAACCGATTTGGTTGTAGAACTCACTGCCGTTCGCCTGCGCCAGCCAGAGATGCGGATCAGCAAAATCCAGAAATCTCAAATTTTTACCGGCAAGTTTCGTCCTGTCCTTTGGCTCGAACGAAAAACTGATCGGCAGGCCGGAATGCTCCCGCCGCACCGATTCACACGCCTGCTTCATCCAGCGCATCGAAGTCTCCGTATGCCATCCACCCCAGGTCAGCCCGGGTGGATCGTTGTGAAAAAACGGGCACCACAGTTCGCCCGGCCATTCGTTACATAGATCAACATACAAAATGGAGTCAAGCAGGCCCGCGCGTTTCAATCCGGCCAAGGTTATATTCCACTGCTCCGCCATGATCTCCGGTGAGGTGATTTTCATCCGCGTCTGATCCGCGTCCTCCCGATACCAGGTGGAAAGGCCCACCTTGATTTTGCGGCGGCGGCATCCGGCCACGAACTCATGCAGGGCGGGCAGCACACGCACGCGGTTCAGCGCCGGACTGCCCCAGTCCTGCACCGACCAGACAGGCAGGAGCATCCAATCCTTTTCGGGAGCCGTGGCGACAAGGTGAGGGAAGGCATCTATGCGGATGGCGTCGTAGCCGCGCTCACCGGCCTGATCCATCGCGGCGTCACAATCTTCGTATCCAGCGCCCGGCCAGCGCCGTTCCAGCCAGGAAAAATCCCACATCGTGATGGCGCGAGGGTTGCGGTTGACCTCCCTTCTGGCATCCCAAGCTCCCGCCGAGCCTGGATACGCGCCAGGCGCTGCGGCAGTCGCACCGAGAGCGGCAGTTTGTTTGATGAATGTCCGGCGGGAAATCATGGTTCAGCCAGGATTCAGTTTTTGGTTTGGCGCTCCTGCCTCATTGTTGCCGCGATAGATTCAAACTGTGACGCTCAACGCCAAATGAAATTGATCGCTTTCTGCCGCTCATGGTTGCTGATGTTATGCGCCGGATATGCCCTTGTCCAGAATGGACGCGAACACTGCTTCGATTCCAACTGGCATTTTCTGCGCTCGGATGCGCCAGGGGCCGAACAACCGGCATTCGACGATGCGACGTGGCGTGTGATTGACGTGCCGCATGACTGGAGCATCGAGGATTTGCCGCCCAATGGTTCCACTAATCGCATCGGGCCGTTTGATCCCGATGCGAGCGCGGGCAAAGACGCGACCGGCAACATGGTTGGCGGCACGGGCTGGTATCGCAAGCATTTCACACTGCCTGCGAGTGACAACGGCAAATCAGTCTCCGTCCGTTTCGATGGCATTTACATGGACGCGGATTTGTGGCCAAACGGCCAGCCGCCCGGCAACCGTCCTTACGGTTACACCAGCTTTACGCTCCATCTGACACCTTATCTCAAACCGGACGGGCAGACCAATGTGTTGGCGGTTCGGGTGGGCAACGAAGGCAGGAATGGCCGCTGGTATTCCGGCTCCGGCATTTATTGGCACGTTGCACCGCGGTCACGGTCCCAGGAAAGATGGGACTTGATCACATGTCCTCTACTCCGGTCTGGCGTGCTATCTTGGAAACCTCGTGCTCTGGAATAAGATTGCAAATCTGGCGCAGGATGTTGAACTTGCCTCGTGTTGGTTTGATTGTTTTCTTTTTTTCATGCCTGCCGTGTGGCAGGTTTAAACCGTCAAGCCAACACTTTTTTCGATTTTCTGTGGGATGGGTGTGTCTGAGTTTATCGAGTTAGAGCAGTCGAATGGACAGGCAGTGTATTTGTCACTGCATTCGGTGCTTAAATTCTGCGAGCACGGTGCAGAGATAGTTGGTGAGATCACCCCACTCAAATAGCGGCACCAAACAAGCCAAGTAATCTCTCGGGACAGTTATTAGACTATTAAACAAGGTTAAGGGGGCAGGCCGGCGCGCTCCGCGCGCTCGGCCTGCCCGCCTTCCCCACCGCCTCAAGGCACTATTTCCGCGTCTCTGATGACCAGCCGCTTGTCCCGCTCTTCCCAGCGCAGGACCTTCAGAGCAGCTTAAGTAGAACTGTAGCCGCAATTCAACGGGGCGGGCGGGTGAAGACGGAAGCGACTGAAGGGACGAAAAGGACGAAAGGGACAGGGATGCAAAAGAGGACACACGAAGTCGCCGCAGCCCTGGCGCGGCGTGAGCAACGAACCGTTTTGGGACTACAGATCTCTTCAAACCGCTGCAGGCCAAGTTTTGTGCCGGCTTGCGTCGGCGCGGCCATTCTGCGAGCATCGGCACATCCTTGGCCGGGGCCGCCTTCGCACGAGGCTGCGGCGGCCGGAGTGGCGAAATGGCAGACGCACAGGACTTAAAATCCTGGGTCCGTAAAAGGACGTGCGGGTTCGAGTCCCGCCTCCGGCACCATGTCAATCCAGGGAGCTGCCATCCCCGGCGGGAGACGGCCTGCCACCGTCTGCTTCGGTTATTGTGTACTTGACATTGATGGGATGGACAATAGGGACGGCAGGAAGGACATTGAACTGTCACACGGCGGCTCGGCGGGAGCCTCGCCGCATAAAGCGTTGTCGGACAATTGGATGCGGATGCCGCCGTTGAATTTAGGAAACGTGGTTCATTGGCGGCCTCGCCCTGCCATCGTCCGCTTCTGCCACGACATTTGTTGAACTGGGCTAATCCCACTTGGTGGTGTGCATGTCGCCTGATTCGGAATAGGCCAGGTGCATGGCGAAGGCCAGGCGCAGGGTCTGCGGGGAATGGGTGCCGCCGGCCAAGGCCACGTAGTCGCGCAGGATGGGGCGGTAGTCGGGATGGGCGCAGTTTTCGATGATGGCTTTGGCGCGGTCGATGGGGGATTTGCCGCGCAGGTCGGCAATGCCTTGTTCGGTGATGATGACCTGGACGGAATGTTCGCTGCTGTCCAGATGACTGACCAGGGGGATGATGGTGCTGATCTTGCCGCCTTTGGCGGTGGAGGGACAGGTGAAGATGGAGAGGAAGGCGTTGCGGGCAAAGTCGCCGGAGCCGCCGATGCCGCTCATGATGTTGCGGCCCAGGACGTGGGTGCTGTTGACGTTGCCGGCAATATCGACCTCGATGGCGGTGTTGATGGAGAGGATGCCCAGGCGCCGGACGATTTCCGGGTTGTTGGTGATCTCCTGCGGACGCAGCAGCAGCCGGGGACGGAAGAAATCCAGGTCGTCGTAGATGCCGCGCAGCACCGGATTGCTCACCGTCAGAGAACAACCGCTGGCGAAGCGGATTTTGTCGTCCTTGACCAGAGCGAGGACGGCGTCCTGGATGACTTCGGTGAACATGTCAAACCTGGGGATTTTCGGATGGGCGCCCATGGCTTTGAGGACGGCATTGGCGGTGTCGCCGACGCCGGATTGGATGGGGAGGAAGCTGGACGGGATCAGGCCGCGCTGAAGTTCGGCGGCGAGGAAATCGGCGACGTTCTGGCCGATGCGGGCGGTGGTGTCGGAAACGGCGCTGAAGGAACCGACTTCGTCGGGCAGGTTGGTTTCGACGACGCCGGCGATTTTCCTGGGATCGACCCTGATGGTGAGGGTGCCGATGCGGTCGTCGGGATGCAGGATGGGCACGGCCTGGCGATGAGGAGGGTCGAGGGGTTCGTAGATGTCGTGGAAGCCGCGCAGGGCCTGGGGATGGAAGCGGTTGAGTTCAATGAAGATTTTGCCCGCGACCCGGCAAAAGGTGGGGGCGGCGCCGACGGAGGTGGCGAGGGTGATTTCGCCGGAAGCGGTGACATCGCTGGCCTCGATCACCGCCCAATGGACGGGGCCGAGGAAACCGTAGCGCACGGCCTGCGGCAATTGGGACAGGTGCATGTCGTAGAACTTGGTCCGCCCCTCGTTGATGCTCTTCCGCAAATCGGGATCATTCTGGTAGGGCGTGCGAAAGAGGATGGCGTCGGCCCGGGCCAGGGAACCGTCCAGGGAATGGCCGGTGGAAGCGCCGGTCATGACGCCGACGCGGAAGGGCTGGCCGGCGGCGTGCAATTCGGTGGCGCGGGCCGCGATGGCCTTGGGGATTTCCTTGGGAGCGCCGGCGGGGGTGAAGCCGCTGAAGGCGACGGTCTGGCCGTTTTGAATCTGGGCCGCGGCCTCGGCGGCCGTCAGGCGCGGGAACGGATCACTGCTCATAAATCGATTTCTTTCAAATGCCGGACTTGCCAGGCGGCGTAGGCGGACTTGTCGCCGGAATCGCTCAGCAACCAAAGCTCCCCTTCCCCGCCAACGCCGGCGAAAGTGCCGATGCGAAGCTCGCCGTTGAGGTCAAGTTCAACGCGGCGCGGCCGGCCCCACAACTGGTTAATGGACGGGAGCAACGAGGCGAAGCCGTCAGATTGCATTTGCTCCACCACCCGCCGCAAGCGGCCCAGGACAATGGCGGTCAATTGGCGCAAGTCCGGCGGCACGGGAACCAGATCAGCGAGGCGGACGACGTGATTCCATAAGCTGGGATCGTGCGTTTCGGGGCGGTTGAAGACATTGATGCCGATGCCGGCCACGGCCAGTCCGGGGGCAAACTGATCGACCAACAAGCCCGCCAGCTTGCGGTCGTCCACCAGGACATCATTGGGCCAGCGGACGCGGAATCGGCTCAAGCCGACGGCCTGGAGGGAATCGCAGACGGCCAAGCACACCGCCAAGGGCAAGGCGCGCCACTCGGCGGCATTAGGCCCCGTTGGGACAACGGCGGAGAGCCAGAGGCCGCCTTCATTGGAGACCCAGCCGCGTTGAAAACGGCCTCGCGCGTCCGTTTGTTGGTCGGCGCGGACGGCGTGCCAGGCGGAAAGGTTGGCGGCGACGAGATTGGTGGAGGTTGCGACAGGCAACTCTTGAACCTGCCAATCCTCACCCCCGCAACCACCGGCCGTGTCCGCTTGGGCCATCATTTTGCGTCCTCGATCCGGATCAAGACCTGCCCTTCGTCCACTGCCGCGCCGACGGTGGTCAGGATTTCCGCGACTTTGCCGGCGGCCGGGGCAGAAACGACGGTGTTCATTTTCATGGCTTCGAGGGTCAGGAGATGGTCGCCGGCTTTGACTTGCTGGCCGGGCGAAACCACGATGGCGATGACCCTGCCGGCCAGGGGGCTGGGCACGGCGCCGGGGGCAGCGCCTGGTTTTGGCTTGGGCGCGGGCCGGGACGGAGGCGGCTGGGAAGGGGCGGAGGGCGCAGCCGGCGGAGGAGGCGGCGCGCCGAGGTGGACGCCAGGCTCATCAGGAACTTCGACGGTTACATCGTAGGATTTGCCGTCCACGGTTACGCGGAGTTTTTTGATCATGGCTATTGTTGTTAAAAACGGCTAACGGACCCTGTGTGACATGAACTGCTCGACGCGGCCTTCCATGGCCCAGGCATTGCCTTCCGGGACGAGGGCGGCGGCGTGACGGACCACGGAGACAACTCGATAAGGACGGTCCAGGACGACGGCGATGGCTGCCGCCACGATGGCCAGGATTTCGGGCGGCACCGCAGTTGTGGCCGGCGAAGGCTTGGGGGCCGCGACGGGGGCGGGAACAACGGGAGCCGGGGCGGGCCGGGGGGCCTGGGGGGGGCGTTTTCCACGGGTTGTCCACAGGTGGTAAAGCGCCACCACCGAGAGTGAAATGCCGACCTGGATGATAATCGCCTGGATGGACATGAGGGATTAGAGCGGGATGGTGCCGTGCTTTTTGGGCGGACGGGATTCGCGCTTGGTCAGGCTGTGGCGCAGCGCCAGTGAAATGCGGGCGCGCGTTTCGGAGGGGGCGATGACATCGGTAATCAATGCTTCCCTGGCGGCTTGGTAGGGCGAACAGAATTTATCGCGGTATTCGGTGACCAGTTCCGCTTCCCGGGCTTTGGGGTCCTTGGCGGCGGCCAGTTCGCGTTTGTAAAGGATTTTGACCGCGCCTTCGGCGCCCATGACGGCGATTTCGGCAGTGGGCCAGGCGAAGACAAAATCGGCCCCCATATCGGCGCTGCACATGGCCAGATAAGCGCCGCCATAAGCCTTGCGCAGGATGATGGTGATTTTGGGCACGGTGGCCGAGGCGTAGGCAAAGAGCATTTTGGCGCCGTGCCGAATAATGCCGCCGCGCTCCTGCTGGATGCCGGGCATGAACCCCGGGATGTCCACGAGCGTGACCAGCGGGATGTTGAAGACATTGCAAAAGCGGATGAAGCGCGCGCCCTTGTCGGAGGAGTCGATATCGAGCGTGCCGGCTTTGACGGCCGGGTTGTTGGCGACGATGCCGACCACGACGCCCTGGATGCGGGCGAAGCCGACCACGATGTTGGCGGCCCAATCGGCGTGGACTTCGAGCAAATCGCCCTGATCGACCAGGCGGCTGATGACCTTGCGGATGTCGAGGGCGTCCTTGGCGGAATCGGGCAGGAGCGCATCCATTTCCGGATCGTTGCTCAGATCAATCTGGGCGACGGGATGATGCGGCGGGTCCAAGAGGTTGTTGGAGGGGAGAAAGGAGAGAAGGCGGCGGACAAGCTGAACGGCGTGGGCATCGTCATCGGCAATGAAATGAACGTTGCCGCTGATGCTGGCATTGGCCATGGCGCTGCCAATTTCGTCCATAGTGCACTTCTGGCCGGTGACAGCCTGGATGACTTCCGGGCCGCAGATGAACATATTGGCGCTGCCCTTGACCATGATGATGAAATCCATCAAGGCGGGCGAATAAGCGGCGCCGCCGGCGCACGGCCCCGCCACGACGGCAATCTGCGGCACGACGCCGGAGAGCAGGACATTGCGAAAGAAGACCTGGCCGTAAGCGGAGAGGGAATCAATGCCTTCCTGAATGCGCGCGCCACCCGAATCATTGAAACCGATCATGGGACAGCCGACTTTGAGGGCGAAGTCCATCTGTTCGCAGATTTTCTTGGAATGAATGCGTCCCAGCGCGCCGCCGCCGACTGTAAAGTCCTGGCTGAACGCCGCGGCGACACGGCCTTCCACCATGCCGATGCCGGTAATGACGCCGTCGGTGGGCATGGATTTTTCCTGCATGCCGAAGTTGTGGCATTCGTGCTCGGCATGGAGGCCGGCTTCCTGAAAAGTGCCCGGCTGGAAAAGCGCCTCCAGGCGGTCCCGCGCGGTCATCAAGCCCTTTTTGCGGCGGGCCTCCAGTTTTTCCTGGCCGCCACCCGCCCGCGCCACGGCGCGCCTTTTTTCCAGATTCTCCAGTAATGTTTTAATTTTCATCCGCGCCTATTATGCTCCGGGTGACAAGCCTCTGTCACGATTCACTTTTGCGCCGGTTTCGGCATGCACAATTCGGTGAGGACGCCGAAAGTGGATTTGGGATGGAGAAAGGCGACGAGCTTGCCGGCGGCGCCGTCGAAGGGCTTTTCATTGATGAGCCTCACGCCCGCGCCGGCAGCCTGGCGAAGCTGGGCTTCGACATCGTCCACGCAGAAGGCGATGTGATGGATGCCGCCGGCGGGATTTTTTTCGAGAAATTTCGCGATGGGACTTTCCGGGCCGGTCGGCTCGAGAAGTTCCAGATGCACGCCGCCGACGGAAAAGAAGGCGGTGCGGACTTTTTGCGAGGCGACTTCCTCGCGGCGCTCGCATTTCAAGCCCAGGGCCTTTTCATAATAGGGCACGGCCTGGTCGAGGGAGGGGACGGCGATTCCGAGATGGTCAATTCTATTTATCATAAATCTGCATCAGGGTTGGGAGGTTGCGGGGGAGCCGTTAAATTCCGCCAGGAGCAAGCGGGCGGCGGAGACGGGCGTGATTTCACCGCGGAGGAGCGATTCCCGGAGTCCGGGAAGACGGGCCTGGACGCGCGGGTGATGATCAAAACGCTGTTGCAGTTCGTCACGAACCAAATCGGCCAGCCAGGCGACGGTTTGTTGCTGGCGGCGTTGGGCGATGACCCCTTTGGCCTCCAACTCGCGGTAAAAGCGCTCGATGCGTTCCCAGACCTGGGGGATGCCCTCGCCGGTGAGGGCCGAGCAAAGGGCCACTTCCGGTTTCCAGCCGGGCGTGGCTGGTTGCAGAAGGGAAAGAGCGCCCCGCTGTTCCAGGAGGGATTGGGCGGCGCGGGGGCGATTTTCGCCGTCCGCTTTATTGATCAGAATGTCGTCAGCCATTTCGATGATGCCCCTTTTGATCCCTTGCAGTTCGTCCCCCGCGCCCGGCAACAAGAGCAGCAGAAAGAAGTCCACCATGGAGCGCAGGGCGACTTCGCTCTGGCCGACGCCCACGCTTTCGACCACGACGAAGTCAAAGCCGGCCGCTTCACACACGAGCATGGATTCGCGGGTGCGGCGGGCCACGCCGCCGATGCTGTCGCCGGACGGAGAGGGGCGGATGAAGGCGCGGGATTCACGGCTGAGGTTCTCCATGCGGGTTTTGTCGCCGAGGATGCTGCCGCCGGAGCGTTTGCTGGTGGGGTCGATGGCCAGGACGGCGATGGAACGGCCCTGTTGAATGACATAACAGCCGAAAGCCTCAATGAAGGTGCTTTTGCCGACGCCGGGAGCGCCGGTGATGCCGATGCGTCTGGACTTGCCGGTGTGCGGCAGGAGTTTCTGCAGGAGATCCTGGGCCTTTTTTTCGTGGCGCGGCGACTGGCTCTCGATGAGGGTGAGGGCGCGCGAAAGGAGGGGACGGTTGCCGGCCAGGACGCCGGCAACATAGTCGTCAATCGCTGGATCGGAAGCGGTCATGCTTCCACGCGCCCGCTCAATTGCGCCAGCATTTCCCTGGCGGCGTCCGGGACGCAGGTGCCCGGTCCGAAGACCGCCGCGGCGCCGTTTTTCTTGAGGAAATCGTAGTCTTGCGGCGGGATGACGCCGCCCACGACGACCATGATGTTGGGACGCCCGATTTTGCGCAGCTCTTCGACCAACTGGACAAGGAGTGTCTTATGACCGCCGGCCAGGGAACTGATGCCGATGACATGGACATCATTCTCGGAAGCCATGCGCGCCACCTCATCCGGCTGCTGGAACAACGGGCCGATGTCCACATCAAAGCCCAGGTCTGCAAAAGCGGTGGCGATGACCTTGGCGCCGCGATCATGGCCGTCCTGGCCCATCTTGGCGATGAGAATGCGCGGACGGCGCCCGTGCTTGCGCGCGAACTCGTCGGTGAGGCGGCGCACCTGCTCGATCTGGGCGTCCTGGCCAAATTCGGATTGATAAACGCCGGACACAGTGCGGATGACAGCTTTGTGGCGGTGGAAGATTTTTTCAAGCGCATAGGAAATCTCCCCCAGGGTGGCGCGGGCGCGGGCGGCCTCGACGGAAAGGGCCAGCAGATTGCCGTCGCCGGTTTCGGCGGCGCGGGTCAGGGCGTCGAGGGCGGCCTGGACTTTGGCATTGTCGCGTCCGGCTTTGACCTTTTGCAGGCGCTGGATTTGGGCTTGGCGGACGGCGGTGTTGTCCACTTCGCGATATTCGAGTTTCTCGGCCTTTTCCAACCGGAACCAGTTGACGCCGATGATGGATTCCCTGCCGGAATCGATGCGGGCCTGGCGGCGGGCGGCGGCTTCCTCGATGCGGAGCTTGGGCAGGCCGGTTTCAATGGCTTTGGCCATGCCCCCCAGGGCCTCGACTTCCTGAATATGGGCCCAGGCCCGTTTCATCAGGGCCTGGGTCAGGGCTTCGACGTAATAGGAGCCGCCCCAAGGGTCGATGACTTTGCAGATGCCGGTTTCCTCCTGAAGGATGAGCTGGGTGTTGCGGGCGATGCGGGCCGAAAAGTCGGTCGGCAAGGCGATGGCTTCGTCGAGGGAATTGGTGTGGAGCGACTGGGTTTGACCGAAGGCGGCGGCCATGGCTTCGAGGCAGGTGCGCGCGACATTGTTGAACGGGTCCTGTTCGGTGAGGGACCAGCCGGAGGTTTGGGAATGGGTGCGCAGGGCCATCGATTTGGGATTTTTGGGATGGAACTGGGCGATGAGCCTGGCCCACAAGGCGCGGGCGGCGCGCAGCTTGGCAATCTCCATGAAGAAATCCTTGCCCTGCGCCCAGAAAAAGGAGAGGCGCGGCGCGAAGGCGTCGATGTCGATGCCCGCCTTGAGGCCGGTGCGGACATATTCGAGGCCGTCGGCCAGGGTATAGGCCATTTCCAAGTCGGCCGTGGCGCCGGCCTCCTGCATGTGGTAGCCGGAGATGGAGATGGAGTTGAACTTGGGCATGTTTTTGGACGTGAAAGCAAAGATGTCCGCGACGATGCGCATGGAAGGGCCGGGGGGATAGATATAAGTGTTGCGCACCATGTATTCCTTGAGGATGTCATTCTGGATCGTGCCGGAAAGCTGCGCCGGCTTGACGCCCTGCTCCTCGGCGGCCACAATGTAAAAGGCCATGACCGGCAGGACGGCGCCGTTCATGGTCATGGAAACGGAGATGCGATCCAGCGGAATGGCGTTGAACAATATCTTCATGTCCTCCACGGAGTTCACGGCCACGCCCGCCTTGCCCACGTCGGCGGAGGCGCGCGGGTGGTCGGAGTCGTAACCGCGATGGGTGGGGAGGTCGAAGGCGACGGACAGGCCCTGCTGGCCGGCGGCGATGTTGCGGCGATAAAAGGCGTTGCTCTCCTCCGC
>Ga0326728_10011494_pt1 | contig 20172 bp, 16 predicted proteins | sample MB3enrmetagenome_FD_207602 | JGI IMG/M metagenome (GOLD analysis project Ga0326728, IMG submission 207602) | Lab enriched peat soil microbial communities from McLean, Ithaca, NY, United States - MB31MN | ecosystem: Environmental > Terrestrial > Soil > Wetlands > Peat | place: USA: New York... | reverse complement strand
GGCGGAGGCGGGGAAAGGCTCTAAGTTATAGAACCGACTAAATTAATTTTGGCCGACCCGATTCAGTCTGGTTGGCATGGAAGATGCATTGGTTTAAGGCGGAATTTCCCGTTATCCAAGCCTTGGCCCGAAAACTAGGCTCAAGTGCTTAAGAGAGTGTCGCGATCCCTTCTCGCGATGCCAGGGATCTCTTTAGCAATTGAACTTAATTGAGGGCCGGGCTTGGCTCGATGCCACATCTGCCACTGACCGCTTAAAAAGCACAATCCTCCGGATTGAAGGTCCGTGAACATGCCGCCAAGCGTACATTGAGAGCGGTTATTTTGTATTCATTTCAGGGAAATACTGGATGTAGGCTTCTTCCTTCAGCTGCGAAACGTACCTCTCCAGTTCCGGATTGAATTTCTGCTCATAAAGAATGTTCTTGATCTCGTTTCGGACTTCTTCGAGGGGGCGTACCTGCGAGAGTTTTCTCGAATCGATGCGATAAATCACATAATCGTCTTTTTCTCTCTGTGGTTTCGAAATCTCGCCTTCTTTCAGATTGGCGATCGTCTTGACCGTTTCGGAATTGAGTTTGGAGAGGAGATAAGTGCCGATGCCTCCGCCTTTGCTCGCGGTTGCTCCTTTGGAGTACTGGCTGGCGAGGGTTGGGAAGGATTCTCCCTGTTGCAGCCGGCGGAAAATGTCGTTTGCCCGGTTCTCGGCTTCTTGCGGATCCCCCTTAATCGCAATCTCAATTGTGCTCAGAGTCACTTCCTCTGGGCTTGAAAAGTCCGCTAAGTGGTCGTTGTAGTACTTTTCTATTTCCGGTGTAAGCAAAGTGATCCGGGAGCTTACGAAGTAGTCGACCAGCGATTCGACAATCATGCTTCTTCGAACAGATTCCCGATATTCCTTGAGGCTGGTTCCCTCCTCTTCCAGAGCTTTTTCCAGATCGTCCGTATCCTTCAGGTTGTGTTCTTTGATGGTCCGCTGAATCGCGGCGGAGACCTGGCTTTCGATATCGGCACTGAAACCGAGTTCCATGGCCTTTTGATAGAGCAGCCTTTCCTGGATCAGATTATCAATGACCTGTTTCTGCGCCTTCTGGATCTGCTCCTCCAATTCATCTCCATTATATTTGGCTTGGAGTTGCTGGATAATACCCATGCCTGCCATCTGCCGGTTGACTTCCGACATGGTGATAATATCGTCATTCACTTGGGCCAGGATGCGATCCACTATTTTCGCCTCCGCGCTGCAGAAACCGAACAGGATCGCCGGGATTGCCAATAATAATTTTTTCATTTAAGTTCTTCCTTGATAATGCCTTCAATTTGGCAAAGCCAGATCATACCGTAAACTGAAATCGGTAGCCAGTTTGTTGTCAGCCATAGCAGTGGTTGGCGGCAACCGCGGTGTCCCGGATTTGTTGGCTTTATCCGCACTGGCCGCCTAAACGGCCGGACACCGAACCGCTAGCCGGCAACCACTACATACGGAGCTCATCCAGGATCCGGTTGATCGAATCAAAGAGCCGGGGTGGCGGAAGTTCCGGAACGTCAAGGGTCAACAGCCCCTGAGGGGAAAATCTGGCGTTCTTGTTACGCGTCACCAGTTTCAGCAGTTTGTCCGCATTAACCTTCGATTGATCTACGAAACGGAAGAACACCTGGTTCCTGTTTTTTTCAATCGATTGGATCTGAAGTGCCAGCGTTTCCCGCCGCAGGCGGGCATACCGGAAAAGGTTTTCCACCTGCTCCGGGTATTGTCCGAAACGATCCACCATTTCCTGTTTCAATGCCTCCAGCTCATCGTCCCCGGCGGCTGAGGAGATCCGCTTGTACATCCGCAGCCGCTGGCTGGAATCTGCAATATAGGATTCCGGGATCCGGATATCCAGATTGAGATTGATGCTGGTAGAGATCTCCTCCTCCGGTTTTTCCCCGCGGAGCTCCTCGACTGTGCGCTCGAGCAGTTGGCAGTAGAGATCAAATCCGACGGCCTCAATATGTCCATGCTGTTCCCCGCCCAGGAGGTTGCCGGCTCCGCGTATTTCAAGATCCAGCGCCGCCACGCGAAATCCCATTCCCAAGTCGCTGAACTCGCGTATTGCGGCCAGCCTCTTGCGGGCGACTTCGGAAAGGGTTTCATCGGAAGGGATGAGCAGGTACGCATAGGCCCTGCGATCGCTTCGTCCAACCCGGCCGCGGAGCTGATACAGCTGAGCCAACCCGTAGAGATCGGCACGGTCGACAATGATTGTATTAACTCTAGGGATGTCGAGTCCGTTTTCGATGATGGTCGTCGAAACCAGCACATCCAGCTCATCCTGAACAAATTTCAGCATTATCCTTTCCAGTTCCTGCTCGTTCATCTGGCCGTGAGCGACGCCGATTCTGGCTTGCGGGATGAGCTGCTGCACCTTAGCCGCCATAGTGTGGATGGTCTCGACGCGGTTGTGGACAAAATAGACCTGGCCGTTGCGCGCAAGTTCCATTTCGATCGCTGAACGAATCACGTCCGAGCTGTATTTCAAAACGGATGTCTGGATGGCGAGCCGGTTCTTCGGTGGAGTTTCTATTGTCGACATGTCCCTGAGGCCCAGCAACGCCATGTTCAGAGTCCGCGGGATAGGTGTCGCAGTAAGTGTCAGGACATCGACCCGGGTCTTCAGGGCCTTTAGGCGCTCCTTGTGCGAGACGCCGAACCGCTGTTCTTCATCGACAACCACAAGCCCCAGGTCCTTGAATTCCACATCTTTCGAAAGCAGCCGGTGTGTCCCGACGATGACGTCGACCCGGCCCATCTGCAGATCTTCGAGCACCTGTTTCTGTTCCTTCGGGCTTCGGAAACGGGACAGGAGCTGGATTCTGACCGGAAATGCTGTGAAGCGCTGGCGGAGAGTATTGTAATGCTGAAAGGCGAGAACGGTGGTTGGAGCGAGCATAGCCACCTGTTTGCCGTCCATGACGGCTTTGAATGCGGCCCGCATCGCGACCTCGGTCTTGCCGTAACCCACATCTCCGCACAAAAGCCGGTCCATCGGGCGAGCCGCCTCCATATCGTTTTTAACCGCCGTGAGAGCATCCACCTGATCGCGGGTCAGCTCAAATTCAAAGGCGTCCTCGAATTCCTGCTGCCAGGCGGTATCGGTCGAAAAAGAGTAACCGGCGATCGTCTGGCGCTGGGCATACAGTTTCAGGAGCTCTTCCGCCATGTCTCGCATGGACTTCTTTATGCGAGACTTTGTTCTGGCCCAGCTCGTGCCGCCGAGTCTGTCCAGGGTCGGCCGGCCGCTTCCCATGCTGCTGTACTTCTGGATCAGGTCCAGCCGCTCAACCGGCACGTACAGCTTGGCGTCGTCCTGGTAGGTCAAAAGCACGAATTCTTTTGACGAACCCTCCTGGAGGCCGATGGTTTTCAATCCGTTAAACAGCCCGATCCCATGATCGACGTGAACAACGTAATCTCCCGGTTTGAGGTCCCGAAAATCGGATATGAACAGGTTGCGCTGAGCCGCTTTGGTCTTCTTGGGAGCCAGCCCGACGTCCCCTTCATCAAAAAGATCATGGCCGGTCAAGATCCGGAGATTGATGGCCGGAAGATAATAGCCCGAATGAAGGTTGCCGATCCCCAGGAGAACGGTTCCGGCGGAACTTAAATCTTCTGTCGATTCCTGCTCGCCGGCTCGGCAGAGGTGTGCGGGTATTTCGTATTCCCTAAGGATGTCGTTCATTCGTTCCGCACGGCCGAGATTGGCGACAACGAAAGCTACCCTTTCTCCCGAGTCGTTGAACTTCTTCAGGTCTGCAATCAGTTCGCGGATATTCCCGTGGTATTTCCGCGTTGCCTGAGAGGAGAGATAAATGGAGGGCGTATCAACGCCCGAAACTCCGAGTTCCTCCACTTCAATGCGCGGGAAGCGGTCGAGTGAAGCGCGAAGCTGGTCGGCTGTCAGATAGATTTGTTCCGGCGAGAGCACCGGTTTGTGGGCTTCGACCCGGTCCAGGAATTTCTCATAAAGCTCCGCATGGTGTTTGGAGAGGTTGGCTTCAAGAACCTCCCCTTCGACGACAATCATCCGGTATCCGCGGAGATAGTCGAAGAGTGCGCAATCCAGAGGGTCGACGGCCGGGAGCAGGAACTCAAAAGCGGGGAACATTTCGCCCTGGCGCGCGAGGGCAAGTTCCTCTTCCAGGTGCGGCAAAAAAGGTGCGCTCCAGAGAGAGGGAGCCTTTTCCGCCCATTCACGAAGCAGATCGCGACGGCAGCAGTACTCCCGCATGGGAATGATTTCAACCGTTCGGGCGGTCCCCACGGAGCGCTGCGATTCGACATCGAAAATTCGAATCGACTCGATGCGGTCGCCAAAAAATTCGAGCCTTACGGGTCTCTCCAGATGCGGCGGAAAAATGTCGAGAATTCCTCCCCGCAATGAAAACTCCCCGGGGTCGGTCACGGGGTCGTCTTCCACATAGCCGGATTCGAACAGGTATTCCCGGATCATTTCCGGCGACAATTCTTCGTCCTGTTTCAGCATCAGGCAGTAGTTGAGAAAGCGCTCGGGCGCGTGCAACCGGACGGAAGCCGCCTTTACCGAAGCGACCACGACCTTTTTGCCGTCCTGCAGAAGCTGCCACATCGCCTTTGCGCGGGCAGCCGAGATTTCCGGGTGAGGCGACAGTCCCCTGTAGGGATCCACCTCGAGACCGGGCAGGTGGACGATTTCCAGTGAGGAAGGTGCAAGCAGGTCGACGTAGAACTGAAGCTCCTGGGCAAGGTCCTGAGCCTCAACGTTGGAAGGGACGACCACAGCAGCGGAGCGCTTCTCGCTCAGGACTGCCTTCGCGATTGCCAACGCCTTGGCTCCGCCCGCTGTCCCGGATACCGTAAGGACACGAATCCCCCCCTCGAGGCGTGCCGCCAACTGCTGCAAGGCGCCACTCCCCATTGCAGCCTCGAACGTTTGCTTCAATTGGATCAGTTCCTGCTCCTTAATGCTTTCCGAAACGGTCGAGAACCTTCTGGATAATCCCGGTGGTCGAAGACCCTTCCACAAGCGGCACATTCAGAACCACACCGCCGGCATTTTCCACCGTGTAGCGGCCGACGATTTCCTCAATGCCCCAGTCCGCACCCTTCACGAGTATGTCGGGGACGATCGCATCGATGACTTGCTTTGGCGTTGAGTCGTCAAAGATGAACACGGCATCAACGCTTGCCAGCGCCGCGACCACCTCCGCTCTCTCCTCTTCCGGCACGATTGGACGCGACTCCCCCTTGATCTTCCGGACGGAGCGATCACTGTTGATTCCGACGATCAGCGCGTCTCCCAGGGCTCTCGCCTCATTTAAATAGCGCACGTGGCCGACATGCAGGATATCAAAGCAGCCATTCGTGAAGACGAGTTTCTTCCCTGAAGCCCGAAACCGGGCTCGCATCTCGATAACTTCCTTAAGGCGCTTGACTTTCTGGGCGGACATAGCAACGTTCGAGGATAGCAGATGAGCAGCGCAGCTACAAGACGACTTGATGCAGGAAGGCACTCCGTCAGTTATCGGGGTGAAAGCTTCGTATTGATCCGTAAAGGGCGTCAACCTCTACGGCCATGGACACGTCGGTGGGCACGTACTCGTCAATGCGGCTTTGGATTGGAATCGGGAGTCCAAAAACCGGCGGGCGTCCCGGTGGACGCGCTCGTGCTTGTGGACGGTTTTTAGAGCTCTCGCTCCATGTAACCCATGACATCGACAGGAAGCCGAGGGCAAGGAGTGATCATTCCTGTATCCTGCATCTTGTATCCTGCATCCTGGATCCTGATAATTATCCCACGATGCGAGGCTGAGCATGGGAATTTCGGTAAGGTTCGTTATTATCCTCCAGTTTCTGGCCTGCGCTTGCGCTCATCGCCAGCCAACAGAGCTCCGCGAAATTTTCCATTTCGACACTTCCGGTTGGGCTCACGATATCGCTTTGGATGGGGACAGCCTCTACGTGGCCGACAGGCAGGGAGGTTTCCTTGCCTTCAACATCGCCTCGGGTTACAAGGCGCCCAGGATTGCAGCGCCTGTCAGGGATGTGATCTCGCTTTCGCCGAATTCCGGAAGGCCCGTCCTGGCTTCACGATTCGAAGGACTTGTCCTGGTTTCTCCGTCGGGGGAGATCACCGGTCGCTACTCGAATGGCGATATTGCAAACGCGGTGGAGGTTCGCGGGGACCTTGCTTTCGCCGCCTACGGGCTGCAGGGGCTTGTGATCGTGCGCATCGCCGACGGGCACGCTCGGTTGGTTTCTGGGTTGCCCACCACCGGATGGTCCCACGATTTGCGGCTTTCGCACGGCCAGGCCCTCGTCGCTGATTGGAATGGTTTGAAAGTTGTGGACATCCGCGATCCCGAAAAACCAGTGCAAGCCGGTTTTCTTCCCAGCCCGGCGACGTGCATATCGCTTTCAGTGCAGGAGTCCGGCGGCAGCCGGATGGTGGCGCTCGCCGAGGGGCATGCCGGAATTGCGCTGGTCAGGCTTAATGCGGAGGGGCACCCTTCCCTGATAAGTCGAAACTATCTCGGTCTCAAACCGTCAGATCCCATCCATCCGGGATCGGGAGGCTGGGTCCACAGCGTCGCCTGGGCAGGCCACTACCTGTTTGCAGCCAACTGGAAACGCGGACTGGCGGTGCTGGATTGCGCCGAGGTTGAAAACCCGCGGGTCATCCTGGAACTCCCATCCTCGGGAACGGCTTTGGGAGTTAAGACGCGCCGCCAGCCGGACGGCAGTTACCTTGTGTTCCTTGCCGATGGCGAGTCCGGCCTCAGGATCTTCCGGTTTAACGGGTGAGCCGGCAAAACCGCACGGATTCCACAGGTTTCACTGATGATAAGATCCAGTTCGTGCCATCCGCGGCGTTTTTTCTATTTCTTTCTATCCACCTTCGGACGCGGTCCTATTGAGATATCCACCTGAACCGGATTCACCAAGGAAGTGCGAACCAAGATATCCTTTATTCCCAATCCGACAAAAACCCGAACCGGATGATTCTGTCCTTTGATCGAGACCACCTCGGTGGGTATTTCCTTAACCGGATCGATATGGGAACGCGGACCGGTGATGACGACGGTGGAGGGCGTAGGTCTCCTGCCGTATATCTCAAACCCGTGAAGCGGTTCTCCTCGAACCGGCACCGTAATCGGGACTTCCTTCGACACCGTCGCTTCCAGGACCAGATCCACCCGTGCGGGATTTATCCGGGTAACCTCTATCCCGGACCCCTTGGGTATCTTTACATTTTCCGGGGTCAGGGCAACGACCTGTTCCCCTTCCTTGGCCTCTGACAGGTCGATCACACAGGTGGTAGGGATAGGCTGGCTTAGCCATAAATCCGAAAAGGCCATTCCCCGCATGGTCACTTCAACGGAAGTGGGATGCTTATTTGTGATTTCCATTTGCCGCGGCACCTGTACCTCCAGCGGAACTCCAGGCACCACTCTCTCCGGGCCAGGTTCGCCTCGAACGAACAGCCATAGAATGAAGGCGAGGAGAATGGCGGTTACCTTGAGGGTCCAGTTTTGCAGGAGGTATTCCTGGATCAATCCTTTCATACGGCTTCCGGGCGAGGGTTGATGAAATCCAGGTGAGCGATTGAACGGCCTTCGATGGCGTTCCGAAGAGCGGCGCGAAGACCGGCACTGTCCAGGTTGCGGGTAATCCTTCCGCCGAGTGCCAGCGAGATCGTACCGGTTTCCTCGGAGACTATGATCGCGACGGCGTCGGTTTCTTCAGTGATTCCGATGGCCGCGCGGTGGCGGGTCCCCAGTTCTTTGCTGAGATAGGGGTCCAGGGTCAGCGGCAAAAAACAACCCGCGGCCATGATCCGGTTGCGTTGAACGATGACCGCGCCGTCGTGCATTGGAGTGTTCGGGATGAAAATCGTCACCAGGAGATCGTAGGTGAGCATTGCGTCCAGCGCAATCCCGCTTTCGACATAATTCCTCAGCCCGATATCGCGCTCGATTACGACTAGGGCCCCGATCTTTTTCGAGGCCAGCGTGGTTGCGGCTAGAACAATCTCCTCGAAGCCGTCAGGGCCTCTTCGCCGTTGATGCCCCCAGATCGAGGTTTTTCCGATCCCGGTAAGGCCGTGCCTGATCTCGCTCTGATAGAGCACAATAATGCCAAAAACAATATAAGTGAGTACGTTTGATAGCAGCCATTGCACGGCGGCCAGCCGGTAATACCGGGTGATCCAATAGAACAGCAGGAGCAGGACGATCCCGAAGGTCATCTGAACGCCGCGCGTGCCGCGAATGAGGAGTAAAAAACGGTAGATGATGAAAGCGACGAGCGCGATATCTATGAGGTCTCGGACTGAAAATGGAGTGAAATGAAGAAAACTAAACATTGCATCCATTTTACGGTTTTACTCCCCTGATAACAGGAAGCGAGATCCTGCCCCCTGTGTACTTCATCTTGCACGGATTATTAAAAATTGGAGCTGTGCGCAGGCTATTCCTGTTTTCTTGCTCCGGCAATGGCGTCGGTGACGTCCGCAATTTCGCGGATTGCGGCAACGTCATGCACGCGCACAATGTGCGCCCCCAAAATAATAGACGCAGCCACAGTGGCGCAGGTTCCCAAAATAAGCGAACCGGCGGGCTTCCTTACGATGGAACCGATGAACGATTTCCGCGAGGTCCCCACCAGGACAGGGAATCCGGTATCAGCCAACCGGTCCAGGTTGCGAAGAAGCTCGAAATTCTGGGCTGCCGTCTTTCCGAAACCGATGCCCGGGTCCAACACGATCTGATCGGAGGATACACCACAGGCTTGAGCACGTGCAACCGCTTCCTTGGCCCACACTTCAACGTCGCGGAGAATATCGGGACTGGGCGGAATCGATTGCATGTTGTTCGGTTCGCCCCGCATGTGCATCAGAACCAGAGCTGCCCTATGCCGTGCCGATTCGACGCCGGTTCCGGGGTCTTTCTTCAGCGAGGTGATGTCGTTGATGATCGTGGCGCCGCTTGCCAGCGCGGCCTTCGCGACCTCAGACTTGGACGTGTCGACGGAAATGGGAATGGGGTACCTGCGGCCCGAAGCGAGGGATTCCAGGATCGGCAGCACGCGACGCAGTTCCTCGTCCGTGCCGACTCCGACCGACCCCGGCCGGGTCGACTCCCCCCCAATATCCAGAATATCAGCGCCTTCGTCCGCGATCTGCCAGGCCCGGTCCACGGCAGCCTTTGGCTCCCAAAAAAGGCCTTTGTCGGAAAAGGAATCGGGCGTGACGTTCAGGATTCCCATCACCAGCGTTCGTTCGCCTAGCTCAAGGACCCATTCCCCGGCCCGGAGCGTGAACCGTTTTCGTGAGCAGTATCCAGTCATAGGGGCTATGAACAAACATAACCACAAAACGCACGAAATGCTCGAAAAATTTCGCTATTTCGTGTGTTTTGTGGTTAATGCTTTTTGCGGACTAAGCGGGAGCGGGTTTGCCCTTCGGATTGATGAGCTGCGGCAAAGGTGAGTGGCTGGGGGCCTTCTCCTTCGCGGGCTTTCCCTCGTCGATGTCGGAAGTGGCTGCCGCTTTCGGTTTCATAGGCTGCCCCTTGATGATCGCCTCGATGTCATAGCTGTCCAGAGTTTCATATTCCAGGAGAGCCTCGGCCAGACGAACCAGGCTTTCCCGGTTCTCTTCCAGTGTCTTCCACGCGCGCTTGTATCCCTCTTCCACAATGCGTTTCACTTCCTGGTCGATCCGGATGGCTGTGTCTTCGCTGTAATCCCGATGTTGGGAGATCTCTCTGCCCAGGAAAATCTGCTCCTCTTTCTTCCCGAAGGTGAGGGGGCCCATGGCTGGACTCATTCCCCACTCGGTCACCATCTTGCGGGCCCGTTCGGTCGCAACTTCTATGTCGTTGGCCGCCCCAGTCGTTTCAAGGTCCAAGAACATCTTCTCGGCACAACGGCCGCCCATCAAAATGGCGATCTGCCCTTCCACAAATTCTTTCGTGTAGTTGTGCTTGTCGGTTTCAGGAAGCTGCTGGGTCAGTCCCAAGGCCATCCCTCGCGGAATGATGGTCACCTTGTGCAGCGGATCGCTCCCGGGCAACATGAAAGCCACGAGAGCGTGCCCGCCTTCGTGATAAGCGGTCACTTTCTTGTCACTTTCGGTGATGACCATGGACTTCCGCTCTTTACCCATCAGAACTTTGTCCTTGGCCCCCTCAAAATCGCTCATCACAACCAGCTTGCGATTATAGCGAGCCGCATTCAGCGCAGCTTCATTCACCAGATTCGCCAGAGAGGCTCCGGAAAAACCGGGAGTCCCGCGCGCAATCACCGAAACTTCGACATCGTCGGAAATCGGGATCTTTCTGGTGTGCACCTTCAGGATGCCTTCCCGCCCGCGGATATCAGGCAGCGGAACCACAACCTGGCGATCAAAACGGCCGGGCCGCAGGAGAGCGGGATCCAGCACATCGGGCCGGTTGCTGGCGGCTATCAAGATGACGCCGTCATTGGATTCAAACCCATCCATTTCGACGAGCAGCTGGTTGAGGGTCTGTTCCCGTTCGTCGTGCCCGCCGCCGAGACCTGCACCACGGTGACGTCCCACGGCGTCGATTTCGTCGATGAATATGATGCAGGGTGCGTTCTTTTTCCCCTGCTCGAACAGATCCCTTACACGGCTTGCGCCGACACCTACGAACATCTCCACGAAATCCGAGCCGCTGATCGAGAAAAATGGAACATTGGCCTCGCCGGCGATCGCACGGGCCAGAAGCGTTTTCCCGGTTCCGGGAGGCCCCATGAGCAGAACGCCTTTGGGTATCCGCCCTCCCAATTTTTGAAATTTCTGAGGCTCTTTAAGGAATTCTATAATTTCAGTCAGCTCCTCTTTCGCTTCCTCGACTCCGGCCACATCCTTGAAAGTAACCTTCTTTTGCTGACTGGACAGCAGCCGGGCCCGGCTTTTGCCGAAAGAAAGCGCTTTGTTCCCTCCGCTCTGCATTTGCCGCATCAAGAAAATCCAGAACCCGATCAAAAGGATCAGAGGCAGCCACGAGGAAAGGAAAATGGAGAGCAACGAGCCATTGGAAGATTTCTCGTATGTGACCTGGACTCCGTTTTCCCTCAGGTCTTTGAAAAAATCGAGGCTTGCCTGCGGCGGGATGGTGGTTTTGAATTTCTTGCCGGTAACATCCACGCCCTCAAGATCTTCATTCGCTATTTTGACTTGTTTGATCTTCTTTGCCGTCATGTCCTGGTAGAAGGAAGTGAAATCCCTCTCTTCAACGTTGACGTCGTGGATGTTGTAGAACAGTTGCCACAGCAGGACCAGTGACACCACTACCGCCAACCAGACCAGTATGTTTTTTAAATTGGTGCTCAATTACGAAACCTCCCGTAGGAACCTTGGAAGCCGGGCAAAGAAACCTGCCCCTCAAAGTCCACAAATCCAATTATAGCAGAGCTATTGCACTGTTTCCTAGCGTGGAGATTCCCGCCAGAAAATCAGCAAACTCGGCCAGAATATAAGATGCATCCCGGCTTTATGCCACATCAATTGGATATAGACACCTTTAGGATCGGCAGGTTGCAAAAAAAGATGCAGGATTCAGGGCGCAGGGTCCTGCTTTTGGGCATTTACCCTTTCACCTGCATCTTATATCGGCATCTCAGCCTTTCGTCTTATTGTGATTGCCACGCAGTCCGTCGATGCTGGCTGCGCTTCATAGGCACGCGCCGGCCGGAAACCGGGGATCCAGATAACGTCATTTCCAGCGGCAACCATCGGCAAGTGCGATCGCTGTGGCAATGGGATTCGGCTGTCAATCAGCATCTTCTTTACTTTCCGATGACCGTCCCCGCCATACCGGTCGCCCGGCGCCCGTGAACGTACCGAAAGCACGCCGGGCAGGGAGGACGGATCCAAAAACGCCTGGGCGGCGCACTTTTCTCTCATCGTCTGCAAGTCCGGCGTCCTGCAGGTTTTGGAGGCAAAAAAAGCACCGGCTTCGGCCACGAAGCACTGGCCCGGGACGCTGAGTTCATAAGAAAAGGACCGGGCCGGTGGAGGGGCCTGCCCATAGAAGAGGATTGTGTCAAACTGCCGCATCACGAGACAACCGCGGGGGAGCTGAACCCGGGCGCCGCTTTGTTCATTTCGACAGAGTGACACGATACTTTCAATATGAGGAGAACCAATCCCGCGCAGCGATCCTAGGCATTCTCTCAAAGCTTGCCTCAGGACCTGTTTCTGCAGGGCAGGATGGATATTCAGAAGGTTTTCTATCCCCAGGCGCAACCCCTCATCAGTTCTGCAACGTATCCGTTCGTAGCATTCCGTTGACAGGGACTCGACCAATGACCAGGTCTCGCGCGCCACCAGCGCCTCCCGGGCAAGCGTCGCCGTCAGTTGCGGGTTGAAGGCTTTCTGCAGGTAAGGGAGCAATTCCTGACGTATCCGGTTCCGGGTATGCCGCACGTCTTTGTTGGTTGAATCTTCGCGGTACGGGACTCCCTTCCACCTCAGATACTCGAGGATGGAATCGCGGGAGCACTCGATAAGAGGGCGAACCAGGACACCCCCCACGATGGGGTGAATCGCGGAAAGCCCTTCGAGGCCGCTGCCTCGCAGCAAGCGGAAAAGAACAGTTTCAGCCTGATCGTTCAGCGTGTGCCCGACCGCGATCCTCTGCGCCCCGGCTTGACAAGCGGCACGAGCGAAGAACTCGTAACGCCTCTGGCGCGCCAATTCCTCGAGGTTTCGCTTTGCGGTCTGTGATTCTTTTCTGATATCGATGATTTCGGAAATAAAGGGAAGTTCCAGGCCTGAGCTCATTGTGCGGACGAAGTCCTCGTCGGCATCCCCCTCCGCTCCCCGGATGCGATGGTTCAGATGAGCAACGGCGAGACTCAAATGCAGCTCCGCGGCCAGACTGTGCAGGCAGTGCAAAAGGGCCGTGGAATCCGGGCCCCCGGAAACGGCAACGAGCACCCGTTCCCCACCGGAGAACATGCCGTAATCTCGAATGGTTTTCCGGGCCCGTAACTCCAGGCTGTTTCGCATCTCCCTGTTACCTTCGTGGAGTCTTTGAGTCTTGGAGTTTAACTCGAAGGCTCAAAGACTCCAAGTCTCGAGAGGTTTCACTGTGTTATAATTTTTGCCTTTCGTCTCTCAACACGAGAGAGGAGGAAATCATGACTTTCCCGGTTACCCGCCCGAGACGGCTTCGAATGAACGAAATCGTCCGGGATATGGTTCGCGAGACACGCCTTTCGCCTGAACAAATGGTCTATCCCGTGTTCGTCTGTCCCGGAAAGGGAGTCAAAAAGGAAATCTCCTCGATGCCCGGGAATTATCAGTGGTCCGTCGACCTGCTGGTGGAAGAGGTGCGCCTGGTAAAATCCTTGGGAATAGCCGGGGTCATGCTTTTTGGTATTCCCGAAAGAAAAGACGACCGGGCGACCGGCGCTTACGATGAGCACGGCGTCGTCCAGGAGGCCGTGCGCGCCCTGAAGAGCGCTGTGAAAGGTATTCTGGTGGTTACTGATGTCTGCCTCTGCGAATACACCGCGAACGGCCATTGCGGCCTTATTTCGGGCGATGAGATTCTCAATGATGAAAGCCTGGAATTGCTGGCCAGGACAGCTCTCTCTCACGCCAAAGCCGGAGCGGACATCGTGGCTCCTTCCGATATGATGGACGGCAGAGTGGGAGCGATACGAAAGCTTTTGGACGGCAATGGCTATGAAAACCTCCCGATCCTCTCTTATGCCGTGAAATATGCCTCCGGCTACTATGGACCTTTCCGGGAAGCGGCGGAATCTGCCCCGGCGTTTGGCGACAGGCGCAGCCATCAGATGGATCCCGCAAACTGCCGCGAAGCCCTGAGAGAAGTCGACCTCGACATTGAAGAAGGCGCCGACATCCTGATGGTCAAGCCGGCCGGACCGTACCTGGATGTCATACGAATGATCAGGGATCGCTACACGCAGCCTTTGGCTGCCTATCAGGTGAGTGGCGAGTTTTCCGCGCTGACCGCGGCTGGGCGATTGGGATGGCTGGATCTTCCTCGTACGATGATGGAATCGCTGATAGGAATCCGGCGCGCAGGCGCCGATATTATCTTCACGTATTTCGCGAAGGAAGCAGCACGGATGTTGGATTAACGGGATTAGAGGGACAATCGCCTTATTTCCCGGCCGCGAATGCGGGGCATCCAAGCCCTAGGGGAATTAAGGTGACTGCCCCCTAATTCCCGTCAATTGCAAATGGCCAGTTGATAGGAGCTATCTGTGAATCAACGATCAAAGATCCTGTTCGCGCGTGCGCAGAAGCTGATCCCCGGCGGCGTAAACAGCCCTGTGCGCGCTTTTCGAAGTGTCGGCGGCGAACCTCGCTTTATCCGCTCGGGCAAGGGGAGTCACGTTACCGATGTGGACGGGGAATCCTATATTGATTTTCTGGGTTCCTGGGGGCCCCTGATCCTCGGCCACTGCCCGAAAACGGTGCAATCCGCTCTTCGGAATCAGATTTCCTTGGGAACAAGCTTCGGCGCCTCAACCGAGAACGAAGTGGTTCTGGCGGAGATGATCACAAAGGCCATTCCATCCATCGAAAAGGTTCGGCTGGTGAATTCGGGCACGGAAGCGACCATGAGCGCGATCCGCCTGGCCCGCGCTTTCACCGGGCGCAATAAGATCATTAAATTCGACGGCTGCTATCACGGACATGTGGACAGCATGCTGGTCAAAGCCGGATCCGGAGTTGCAACGTTCTGTTTGCCCGACAGCGCGGGCGTGCAGGCGCAGGACTGCAGTTCGACGATTTCCCTTCCGTACAACGATGCCGGGATAGTCCAACATGCTCTCGAACTGAACCGCGCGGAGGTCGCAGCTCTGATCATAGAACCGGTCGCCGGGAACATGGGAACCGTTCTTCCGGCAAAAGGATTTCTTCAGCGTCTGCGCAAACTGACGCGGGAACACGGCGTGCTCCTGATTTTCGACGAAGTGATCACCGGGTTCCGTCTCTCGTATGGAGGCGCACAGGAGCTTTTGAAAATCAGGCCTGATTTGACCTGTCTCGGGAAGATCATCGGGGGCGGTCTGCCGGTGGGTGCCTACGGGGGGCATGAAGAAATCATGAAGTGGGTGGCGCCTGAAGGGCCGGTATACCAGGCTGGAACGCTATCCGGCAATCCGCTGGCCGTTGCAGCTGGGATTGCTGCCTTGCAATCTTTGAAGACGGCGGGCGCCTACAAAAAACTCGAGAGTCTGACGGGCGAACTGGTTGACGGACTGCAGAAGGCCGCGGAGCAAGCCGGAGTGCCGGTCGAGATCAATCACATCGGGTCAATGTTCACGGTATTTTTCACCCCCTCGCCGGTTACGAATTTCCAGACGGCAAAGACGTGCGACACAACCCGCTACGGCAAGTTTTTCCATTCAATGCTGAAGCAGGGTGTCTATTTCCCTCCATCGCAGTTTGAAACCTGCTTCGTCTCGTTGGCGCACACACGGAAAGACATCCGGTTGACAGTCCAAGCCGCGCGGGAAGCCTTTGCCACCGCCGTTTCATGAGTCTACCCAACGGCCCGCAGAGGCGCAGAGTGCGCGGAAGGCGCCGAGCACTCTGCGCCCTCATCGTCTCTGCGGTGAATTTGAATCTTTTGCCAGCGATGTCCGAACCCGCACAGAAACAATCCTGAACCCGTCGGCCTTCTCGATCGTAAGAACCATGCTCTGGTAGCGCACGCTTTCGCCCTCGAGCAAAAGGCGCCCCGTCAGGGCTTCGAGGAAGCCGGCAAGGCTTGTGTAGGCCGAGGATTCCGGAATCTTCTCATTTAAAAAGCGGTTGAAATCCCGGACAGGCAGATTCCCTGCGATTGAATACAGGTTGGGGCCGAGTTCGCGGACCGCCTCGATTTCCGTGTCGTGTTCATCGCGGATCTCTCCCACGATCTCTTCGAGGAGGTCTTCGAGTGTGACAATGCCCTCGACTCCGCCATATTCATCGACAACGGCCGCCATGTGCAGGTGCATCGTCTGAAGTTGGCGCAGCACGATGTCGAGCCTGGCCGTATCGGGGATGAAATGGACCGGCCGCAGAAGTACCTGGATATTGATCTCCTCGGACTTGCGGAAGTGCTGCAACAGATCTTTTACGTAAAGTATTCCGATCGGGTTTTCGAAATTCCCGCGGTAAACGGGAATTCTGGAGTAGTTGGTCTTGTTGACTAGGTCCAGGATTTCTGCAACGGAGTCATCGATATTAACTGCGGTGACCTCGATGCGAGGGATCATGATTTCTCGGATTTGAGTGGCACCGATTTCGAAAATGTTGTGGAGCATCTCCTTCTTTTCATCCGGTACGCTCTCTTCGCTGGAGCCGGCGATCATTGCTTTGATTTCGTTTTCGCTCAAAGAATGGGCAAATGGACTGGCGCTGGAATCCAGTCCGACCAGGCGGACGACTCCGTTGGCCATCCAGGCGGCCAGCGCGGCGAAAGGGGACAGGATAGAGATACAGATCCGGACAGGGAGAAGAAGCGTGCGGGCTGTCTGCTCCGGGCGCGCAGCTGCGATCATTTTGGGCGCCAGTTCGCAAAAAATCAGCACGACCAGGGCGAAGACAATGGATCCAACGAGGCTCGCCGCTTTTGCGTGCTCTTTGCCGGCATAGAAGGCGATCAAGTATGTTAGCAGGCTCGCGGCGGCAATTTCGGCAACGGTGACACCTAGGAGGATAACTCCAAGCAGGCGGTCGGGATTGCCGACAATCCCTTTGATTGCTTCAGCCTTTCTGTCTCCCGCCTCCGCCTGATATTTGAGACGGAGACGGTTCAAGGCCATGTAGGCGGTCTCGGCTGCGGAAAAGAAGACCGAGAGTGCCAGAAAGGAAGCGATAAGAACGATGTAAAGCAGCAGCGGCGACAAGTTAGGCAGAGGTCTTCACCGAGCGGGAATACGCTTCGGATAAGACACGGTCAATTTGATCCTCGACGGACTTCTCATTCAATCCGCGGACAGTCGCTACTTCACTGATGATAAGTTGCTTAGCACGATCCAGCATTCTTTTTTCCCGGAAGGAAAGGCTTTTCCGGTAGCTAAGGTATACGAGGTTCTTCAGTACCTCGGCTACCTGGAATATCGAGCCGGTCCGCATTTTTTCAGAATGATCTTTATATCGGCCTTTCCAGTCTGCCTCAGGCTCGAAGAAATCCTCCTGCAGCAGCTTAAAAAGACCGTCTACGTCCGCCTTCTTTATGATTCTGCGCAACCCGACACTCTTGACGTTTGCAGTTGGAACCATGACAAGAGATGAATTGGAATGGATGCGTAACATGTAGAATTCTTCGGGTATTCCATTTACGGATCGGCGGCTAACCTCCTCAATAATGCCCACCCCATGATTAGGGTAGACTACTTTCTCACCTATGCGAAAATCCATAATTCCTCCGGGACTCCTCATTATACCAGAAAACCTGGAGATGATCAAAGATGACCCAGACGCGCAGACGCGCAGACGCGCCGGCGTCGTGCCCAACGCCGTATGGTTTTTTTGCATAAAAAATACAATCCGAAGCTTTCCGCGGGCCCGCGGGGCTCTTCGATTGACTCCGGGGGAGTGCTTAAGCTACTATTTGCGACCGCAAGCCGAAGTGGCGGAACTGGCAGACGCACGGGACTCAAAATCCCGCGGTACTTAGTACCATGGGGGTTCGACCCCCCCCTTCGGCACCATGATTCCATTGGAGTTATGGCCCTCCACGAAATTTCCCTTGGAAAATTTGATTACCGGTTTGATTACTTGCCTCTCAAGTCTGGCTATGGCAAAACGCAGATTCTTCGGCGCCAGGTATGCATAATGCCGCTCTGTGATCTGGACAGTTGAATGACCGAGAAGCTCTTTCACTTCTTGCAAGGAGGCGCCCCCTTGAACAAGCCAGCTCGCAAAGGTTTTGCGAAGGGTATGAATTGTGACGTCATGAAGATTGGACATTTCCTCGCTGGCCGCTTCAATCATTCTCGAGAAGGAGTTCTGTACATCACGCGTGCCGCCGTGCTGCCAGAAGATAAAATCTGAGTCTTTGGATCGTTTCCGTTGCATGGCATCCAAAGCATGAAGTGCTGCCGAGCAAAGCGGAACCTGACGCTCCTGGTGGCTTTTGAGCCGGAATTTATGTTTGGGTTTGGGGCGGATAAGAAGGCTGCCATGGGAGGTGTCAGACCACTCTGCGTGGAGGCTTTCACCAGAGCACTCTCCAGTAGGGCAAACGCATTCCAGATATTCAGGCAGGTCGCGGAAATGATTTCCGATCTGAAAATAGGGATCGTCCCGTACGAGCTTTGCAGAAAAACTCATGAGGAAAGCATATTCATCTTCACTGAGGAACCTGCGCACAATCTGGACTTCGTCGTCCATGAATTCAATCTGTGCGGCCGGGCTGATAGAGACATATCCTTGCCGCTTGCACCATTTGAAGAAAGATCGCAGCCATGCCAGCTCGCGGTTAACGGTCCCCGTACGGTTTCACACCGGTCATTTGCGTATGCCTCGAGCCTACCCGGTGAAATGGCGCTGATTTTGGTGTCTCCGCCGAAAAAGGTGGTCACGCATCCCGTTAGGTATTGGCGCTGTTTGTTAACCCATGAGGCGGCCTTCCTTGGCGAGATGTAAGCTAGATAGGCTGGAGTCAGTTCCTTTAGTGCGGGCGTGTCGACAACCTTCGGGACCTCCCATCCCTTCTGCTTCAGCTGATAAGAGAGTTCTCCAAGCCGGACTTTGGCTTCAGTTTCGTTTGAGGTTTGAAGGGATCTCCTTGTCCATTTCTCATTAGGCTGGAGTATCCGTGCGTAGTAAATGTTTTCGGGACCTTTTACCATGTAGATCTTCATGTCGTAGCTCCATAGGCCTGGCCGGTAGCGATTGGAACCCGCCCCGCCTCGATCCACTGGCGGATCTCGCCTATTTCGAAAACCAGTGAGCGTCCTACGCGGTAGAACGGAATTCCTTTGACCGTCGTCAGATAGTATACGCGCGACTTCTTGAGGAATGGAAATAGCTCCACGAGCTGGTCGAGCGTCACGAATCGTTTCTCATCCATGTGCCGTTTCCTTTCTTGGCAAGAGTCGCTTATGGGCGGATCTGTCGTCTCCTGATAAAAGTGGGCTCCATTTGACCGCAGGGAATGTGGTGTTTACCTTCTCTTCGAATCGCGATTCCGCCGAGCGTAAGGTCTACTGGCTTACGTGTGAGCGATATCGTCCTGCACGAGCGAGACCAATTGATTGACTGTGGAGCAGCGGATCCTTGCCATGCTCCCGTAGGTTGGTGTCCGGCCACGGCGGACCTGCCGGTTCTACCCGTGGCGCCGGCCGTGAAAAGAACAGTAGACATCAGTGTCCCTCTTCTTCGAGTTTCTTTCGCCGTGCTGCGGCCTCTTCGGGCGGCAGTCGATGAAGGTTGTACCGCTCACTGTAGGTGAATTCGAATATAGGCTTTGCCGGTTCTGTCTTTGGATTTAATTTAACAAATTGCGAAGGCATGTCTTTCTGCTTGGGTTGCGCTTCCGGTTTAACGAGTACGTCTTTCTTAGCGGCACCTTCTTTGCGAAAGAAGTACACCTTGTGTCCGCCCGATCGCGCCTTGACGAATTTTGCAATGGCAGCCCGCTGAATGTGCACTCCGAACTTTTCCCGCAGGATGACTGCCGGCAGCTTCCAGAAATGGTGTTCGGATGACTCCGATCACACGGGCGGTAATCTGCTGTTCGGGATTTTCCTTTCGAGGCATAGCACTCCCTCCGAAACTTCTCTTGCATAAACCATGCCACAATTGGGATACCGCAGAATGGGCAGAGATTGAATTCTGTGTGGCAAAATGCAATGCCCCGCAAAGCAGAGTCTTGCATTATGCACGGATTTCGGCGGCGTCCGATTGAGTGCTGAAGCGGGGGTTGATCCAGATCTTCAAAATGCAGCAGCTATAAGCAATTCATTTTATTAACGCGATGTGAAGATTAGAAAATACTGATAGGGAAGGAAAGTATGCTCCTTGACAAGTTTGAAGCCGTTTGATTCCATCTGCTGCACCAGATCCTCGCGCGTAATTTTCATTTCCAATGGAGCTCCTACGGGCAGTTCCCTCTTTTGGAAATCGATCATGATGACCTGTCC
>Ga0326728_10011490_pt1 | contig 20182 bp, 17 predicted proteins | sample MB3enrmetagenome_FD_207602 | JGI IMG/M metagenome (GOLD analysis project Ga0326728, IMG submission 207602) | Lab enriched peat soil microbial communities from McLean, Ithaca, NY, United States - MB31MN | ecosystem: Environmental > Terrestrial > Soil > Wetlands > Peat | place: USA: New York... | reverse complement strand
CCGTAAGGATGCGGCGGTGCACCGGCTTCAATCCGTCGCGAGCGTCGGGCAGCGCGCGCCCGATGATCACCGACATCGCGTAGTCGAGATAGGAGCGGCGCATCTCCTCTTCGATGTTGATAATGGGGTTCGTGCCGCCGGGAGGGTTCACTCCGCCGAGAGGAAGCTGGGGATTCTGGTCGTCTGCCATAGTCTTTTTCTGAGGGCGTGCAGAAAGGCGGCAAAAACTCCGGAAAAAGCAGGGCCGGATCCGCAGCTCTTAACTACTATTTTAGAGGTTCGAGGCGGCTTTTAGCAAGGCTGGGTTGAGGAAATAAGCCTTTATTTATCTTTAATATATGAAGTAAGTTTTCGCTTCAAACCACAAACCAGACCTTCAGGCTGCAAGGTGCCTGCGAGTCTTCGATCCAGCTGCCCGTTTGGGCTCTACTGCGAGTTTTCTCCCTACCCTTTTCACCACCTTTTCTTCGCCCAGCCCTGACAAAACGACTGGCGCCCGGTCCGGGAATTCGACGGTCAGGGACAGTTTTCCGCCGAGGCCTTCGACATAACCTCGCAACGTGGAAAGATACAGATCGGTGCGCTTTTCAATGCGCGAAACTCCCTCCTGCCCAATCCTGAGCTTCTTGGAAAGGCGCGCCTGAGTCAACTTTCGCAGGCGGCGCACCTCGCGCAAGTTCAGTTCCTCGGCGATCAGATCCGCCGTGCGCTGTTCAATCCTGTGACGGCGCTCATCTGGAAGCCGTTGGAGAATTTCCTCAAGCGAGACTGTCATTTTCTTTCACGCTCCTGGCCCATGCTCATTAGGTGTCGTCCGTATCGAGCGTCGGCAACTCGGATCAGAGAGGAATAAAACCTGGCTTTGGCAATGCCAGCTTTGCTTCCCCCTGCCAGCAGAATTGCTCTCCGTGTTGGATCGAACGCAAATGCGATCCTCCAAACTCCGCCCTCGGCATCCACACGAAGTTCCTTCATGTTCGGATAGCCAGACCCCTTGAGAGTATCGACGGTTGGTCGTCCAAGGGAAGGGCCAAATACCCGCAACTTGCCAAGCGAGCTGAGAACTGCGTCTTGAACAATCTCGGACCATGTGCCAAATTCATCGAGGAACTCATCGTGGAAGATGACTTTCCACTGTTTATCGATCGCTGTTGCAGAGCCCTTAGCTCCCCACTGTTGCTGAGCCATGTTGCTCCCCTGTTAGGGGCTCTGCTCTCCCGTTCAGGCCGTTCTAACAAGAACATAAGCAATTATGCTTTCCACGGCCTAATGTCGTCAAGTGCATTTTCGCAGCGCGTCCCCTACACCAGCCCCGGCAGGCTCAACACGCACAGCACGGCCTGCAACACGACCACCGCCGCCGCCGCGCCCAGCGCCCACCGGCCTCGCGGACCGTCGTACGCGTCGGCGAAGACGCCGCCCACAAAGGTCAGCAGGAAAGGTTGCGCCCAGAGCCATGGGCTGCCCGGAGAGCCTGTCATGATGAGCACCATGCACACCAAAGCGCAAAACAACGGAGTTGTGTTGCCGAAGTAGCGCGATCGGCGCGCGCCCAGGTACAACACCACCGCGGCGCAGGCGGCCACCGTGATGCCGCCATTCGCAAGCGCGCCGAAGAAGCGGAAGGCGGGGTCCAGCGAAAACCAGAGGAAGCCCGCCGCCGAGCGAAAGACGTAGCTCGACGCGTCGGGCGAGAATCCGTAGCAGGCAAACACCAGCACCAGCGCGCCGGCCGCGGCTGCCAGCACCACGGGCAGCGTCTGGCTCCTGTGGCCCTCCGCGATCCAAAGCATGGCCGCCAGGCCCAGCAGCGCGGCCAGCGGCAGCGCCACGATGTGCGCGGCCGCCGCCACGCCCAGAATCGCCGTGAGCAGAACGACGCGCGGACGCCATTTGGCAACCGGCCCTTGCATGGCGTGGGCCACGCCGATCGAGGTATATACGCCGCCAAACAGGCCCAGCGCGGCCAGCACTTCGGGATTGGGCGTGACGCAGGCCCGCAGCACCGCGGGCGAGAAGCAGTAGAGCCCGAGCGCCGTGTAGCCGCCCAGATTGCCGTAGAGCCGCCGCGTGACCCACCAGATGCATCCGCCCAGCAGAAATCCGGCAAAGAGAAACGGCAGCCGCATCAGCAGCAGGATGTGCGTCATCTGGTGGCGCAGCTCCCACGTGCTCGGCTCGCCGCCTGGATCTTGCACCACGCGGTTTTCCGGCTTGCGCGCGAGGTCGAGCCCGCGCTCGGCCAGAAGATTCAGCGTCAGCGGCAACCCCGCCAGCCGGTAGGCCAGAATGCCGTCGTGAATGTTGCCGCACGAAGTGTAGTAGCCGGCCAGGGGCGAGGGCTTCTCCCAGGTCTCGCGTCCGCAGCGCGCGTACTGGTAGTCGAGGTCGGTCAGCGTCTGGCGGTTGACCAGCCAGAATCCTTGCAGGAGAAAGAGCGCCAGCATTCCCGCCGCGATGCGTTGCGGCAGATTGAAGCGAAAGCGGCGAAGGGCTTGAAACCGATGGGTCATGCGCATCGAGCAGACGTTACCAGTCTAAACGCCTGCGCCGGAAAATGCGTGCGGAATGAGCCAGTTAAAGCTGGCCTTGAAAGGGCACGACTTCAGTCGTGCCGTAAAAGCCTGCAAAAGAAACGAGGGCTTTACAGGCTGCGGAAAAACTCCCTCGGAAGAGAGTTTTGTAACAGGGCACGAGTTTACTCGTGCCGTAAACACCGCAAAATGAATGACGGGCTTTAGCCCCTGCGGGTGCATCGCTCAAGAATTCGTCCGCTGTTCGCCGTTTTTCCGCAGCCTGTTTAGCCCCTGAGGGAAGTACAGCCGGGATTAGGGCGCCGCCGCATGGCGAGCCGCGTCGATTTCAAAGGAAACCAGTGCTATGCTTGGCTTGAGTCTCCCATGAGTACCGTCTACACAATCGGCCATTCAGCGCACACCTGGGAGGAGTTTGCCGGGCTTCTGGCGGGCCAACAAATCGATGTGATTGTGGACACTCGGTCCGCTCCCTATTCCCGCTTTGCCCCTCAATTCGACCGTGAAGTCATGCAGAAGAAACTGACCGCGAGCGGGATCAAGTACATTTTTCTCGGCGCAGAACTTGGTGGCCGCCCGGCCGATCCGGCATATTACGACAAAAACGGGCATGTGCTCTACGGCCGCATCAAATCCGACCGGGCATTTGTGGGGGGTATGGAGCGATTGGAGCGCGGGATCGCCTCTTTTCGCGTGGCGCTGTTGTGCGGCGAGGAAGATCCTGCTCATTGCCATCGCCGCCTGCTGGTGGGGCGCGTCCTGACCGAGCATGGCCACGAACTCACCCACATCCGCGCCGATGGACGCCTGCAAACGGACGCGCAGGTAACTGCCGAGTCCGGCAAGCCTCTGGAAAGCGGGCAACCTGCCCTGTTTGCCGAGTTGGACGAGGACCAATGGAGATCTACAGCATCGGTTTCACGAAAAAAAGTGCCGGCGAGTTCTTCGGCGCACTGAAGGCCGCCGGCATCGAACGCCTGCTCGATGTGCGGTTGCATAACACTTCGCAACTTGCGGGCTTCGCAAAACAATCCGACCTCAAATACTTTCTTCAGGAGATTTGTGGCGCCGTGTACGAGCGTGAACCCCTCCTTGCGCCCACGCAGGAGATCCTCGATGCGTTCAAAAAGCAAAAAGGCAGCTGGGAAACCTACACGGAGGCCTATCTTGCGTTGATCCGGTCGCGACGGGTCGAGTCGGCCATTTCACAGGAACGATTCAAAAGAAGGACCGTCCTATTGTGCAGCGAAGCCTCCGCCGAGCATTGCCACCGCAGGCTGGCGCTCGAGTATTTGCAGAAGCACTGGGACGGCGTTAGAATCATCCATCTTTAACCCAAGGGCTGACTCATGCGCGAAGTGCGGTTCTTGTGCCTCGCTGTCTCAAGAAAGATGAATGGCTACTGCATCGCCGGAATTGATATCGATTCTGGCGAGTGGATTCGGCCAGTAAGTCTTTACAGTTACGGCGAACTCGGAAGCCGTGAAATCACAGTCGAGGGCTCCGGGGCACGGAGCCGAAGGCCCATGGAGACGCTCGATGTAATTCGTCTGCGCCTCGGCAAACAAGTGCGGAGTGCCGGTCAGCCTGAGAACTGGGAACTTGACCTTACCTCCAGGTCGATGCCACACCCAATCTTGGGTCAAGGAGCCAATGACGCTTCGGTTCTTGCGCAAATCAGGGATTTGGCCAAGCAATCGAGCTCGTCGAGCCTCCTTCTCGGAACGCAGGGAAAGGACATCTCGCATCGCGAGATTCAGAAAGAGCCCCTGTCTCACTCTCTATGTGTGATTCGCCCCAAGGGGCTGACCTGGGTCAGAACAACGAATTTCAAGAATAAGCCTCGAATCGAAGGATGGTTTGATTTTGGCGGGCGAAATGTCAGCTATTACCTCTCGTTGACGGACATTGCTTGGGAGGCAAAGCTCCTTGCTATGACCGTTAACGACCAGAGCCTCGATGCCTCTGAGGTGCCCGGAGTTGATCCCAATCTAGAGATTCTGCTAACGATCAGCCTCGGAGATCTCTTTGAAAAGACCCGATGCCATTACAAACTGATTGCGGGCGTTCTGCTGCTTCCTAGGAACTGACTCCATTACCGTCTTCCGAGCCATTCCCATCGCCCACGACAACACTCCGGAGCGCGTGTACCGCGCCCAAAAAGAAAGCCGCCCCGAAGGGCGGCTTTCCGTGAGTGCACGTGGTGGTTAGTTGAAGATGACACCGACGGTGACATTGGTATTTGGGACGGTGGCAGTGTATGGGTTGCCGTCGACATCGATGAATGTACCGGTAACGGTAAGAGGCGCTACGCAGTAGTTTGGTCCATTCGCGGTCCAGAGAGCCGACCCGGTAAGGAGATTGCCGTGGGAATCACTCGGGGCGCAACTGGTGGACCAGCCTCCGAACGTCCCTTGTTGCCCCGACGGCACAACCTGTTGCGCCTCTATCAGTACGCCTGGCGTCGTGCCGGTGATGGGAGGCGCAACGGTGCCCTCCGGGTAGGTCGCTGTGCATACAGAACCGCCGGCGCCACCGTTCAGGGCCCAGCCGGGGCCGCAGTGGAGCACATTAGGTGTATTGGTGGCCGAAGCCGCAGTGACATACCAATTTGTGGTGTTTAGGCCTTCGTTGAAAATCGTGAGCGTCGAAAGAAGCGGCTGAGGCGGTTCCTCACCGGGATAACACGAGGCGGTCGTTGCGCCCACCGCAGGAAGAACCTCGGGGCAGCTAAAGGTAGCCTGCGCGGTCTGGATCGTTCCATTGGTGGGATCATTGGGATTGTTATCTTCGCTCATTACTTCCGCAACGACGGTGGTCTGTCCAAACGCATAGGCAGTAACGATCCCGCCGCTGGCCCCGAGATTTGCCCCTGTACTTGCCGTACCGCAGTTCGAGCCTGTGCTATTGCTGCCGGCGGCGGAACTGTTGCTGATGGGAAACGCCTCCGGTAAGGTTGAGATCCAAAGGGTGCATGGATCGTTGGTCACATCCCGGACGTAGGGAGGCGTCGCGTACGTCGCGATCGCAAGGAATTGTCCAGTCAACTGGAAGTCGTCCACCGCGATCGCGCCGGGAATGACGGTGAGCGAAAGAATGGGCAAGGCCGGAGTCGTACTTGTCCCGGTAACGGCCGCCGTACCGGAAACGATGGACTTGTCCGGATTTTGCACCTCTACTGTGATCGTGCTTGGGCCCACGCCTACGCCCGTCACGACTCCATTGCCGGCGGTCAGTCCTGATGTGACCGACACGTACGATGGAGCACTCGACAGCCATGTCGTATTCGGCAAATTGGTCACATCTTGCTGGAGGCCGGTGCCTCCCTGGGTGGCTAGCGCAATCAAGCTGGCTGTTCCTCCGGCCGCAAGCGACTCGCTGCCAGGAACGATCGTCACCGCCGTGAACTGCTCCGCCAATCCCGCACTGACTGAAAACGTTCCTGTCCCTGTCACGGTGCTTCCGCCGCCGGGATTCGTGTACTCAGCGATAATGGCGTCGCTGCCTTGGCTCACCGCTGTAGCAAATCCGGTGTTGCTGCCGATCGTCGCAATCTGCTGGCTGGCCGATTTCCAAGTCACTTGCGTGGTCAGGTCCGTTGTCGCCCCGGTGGTCGAGGTTCCAATCGCGATGAACTGGGTGGTGTCGCCGGGGATTGCCACCGACTGAGAACTCGGAATCACGCTCAGCGACGTAATTCCCCCGATGGTGCCGATTCCCGTCGTGCCGCCGGCCACCGTCACCGTCGCCGTCGCAAAAATGAGGCCCGTGTACCCGTTCATGGACGCCCTAATCGTCGTGGTCCCCGAGGTCAGAGCGGTCACCAGGCCGGGGGTAGTGTTGCTGACGGTCGCCACCGCGGGATTACTCGAGGTCCATGTCGCCTGGGCAGTATCGTCCTGCGTGGTTGCAGGGTGGCCGCTTCCGTGGCCCACCGTTCCTATGGCCGTGAGCTGCAGGGTCTGGTTCACCGTCAGCGACGCCGAAGAGGGCGAAATCGACAGGGTATCCACCAAAGGATTCGAGCATCCGGCGAAGGGCAGCGCCAGTGCAACCAGGAGGAGCGCCCAGGGTGAGAATCGATTATGCATGACTTACCTCCGGAGTCTGCGTTAGCTTTGACGGCGACACAACGGCGTCATGGCAGACTCTCGCCCGTTCTACGCCACCAAGTATATGGCAGTGAAACCAGGGCCATTCTAGCGCGAACCCTGAACTTTCGCATCTTGCACCAAAACAGTCAATATACCATTGAGCGCGGCCTTTGCGACAGTTCCCCGTCCCTTCGCTGCATGCGCCTGCGTTTTGCCGCCGCCGGGAACGGCGACCGCAGGACCAGAGGAGACCTCTCTTCAAGGCCGCCACCCTGAAGCCGGTGCGACCCCAGGTCGCGCCGGCCTTCCTCCATGCCAGACAGGGCAAGTGTTCCTCCGGGTCTTGCTGTAAACTTCTGCTCAGCATGGCCATCGCCCGCGACAACTCTCCGGAACGCCTGGTCAGCGCCGCGCGCGCCGACGAGGAACAGGGTTTTGAGCTCAAGTTGCGCCCGCGTTGGCTGCGCGAGTTCATCGGGCAATCCAAAGCAAAAGAACAGCTCTCGATCGCCCTCGAAGCGGCCAAGTCCCGCGGCGAAGCGCTGGATCACGTCCTGCTCTTCGGCCCGCCCGGCCTGGGCAAGACCACGCTCGCCACCATCATCGCCAACGAGCTCGATGTCGGCTTCCAGCAAACCTCCGGTCCGGCGCTCGTCATTCAGGGCGATCTCACCGCCATCCTCACCAATCTGCGCGAACGCCAGGTGCTTTTCCTCGATGAGATTCACCGCCTGCAAGCGGTGCTCGAAGAGAAGCTCTATACCGCGCTCGAGGACTACAAGCTCGACATCATCATCGGCCAGGGTCCGGCGGCGCGCACCCACGTGATGGAGATCAGGCCCTTCACCTTTATCGGGGCCACCACGCGCCCCGGCCTGCTCTCGTCGCCCTTGCGCTCGCGCTTCGGCATTCTGCTGCGCCTGGAGTTCTACACCGAAGAGGAGTTGCGCATCATCGTCGAGCGCTCCGCTGAAGTCCTCCAGATCCCAATCGATCGCGACGGCGCGGCGGAGATCGCGCTGCGCTCCCGTGGCACGCCGCGCATCGCCAACCGCCTGCTGCGCCGCGTGCGCGACTACGCCCAGGTGCGCGGCACGGGATCCATCGACCGTCCCACGGCGAATGCGGCGTTAACGATGCTTGAAGTCGATGCGCACGGCTTCGACGAAATCGACCGCCGGCTGATGCTGACCATCATGCAGAAATACGATGGCGGGCCGGTGGGCCTGGGCACATTGGCCGCCACGCTCGCCGAGGAGGAGGACGCGCTCGAAGAGGTCTACGAGCCGTTCCTGATTCAGATCGGTTTTCTGGACCGCACGCCCCGCGGCCGCGTGGCCACCCGCCTCGCCTACGAGCACTTCGGAATCGCGGCGCCGGGCCGCCAGACAGGGTTGTTTTGAGAAACAGCGGAGTTAGCGGAGCTAGCGGAGTTCGCGGCGCTAGGCCTCTGACCGCTTGAAGAGGAACCTTCCCGTGCCCCATCCTTTCGCCCGTTTTTTGGGCGAAAGGGTGGGACAGCACGAACTTAAATGGTACGAATTCATGCGGTCACGGAAACAAATCGGCCGCCCTAACACCGCTTAAGGAGACTTCCATGGCCCTCACCGAATCCACCATGCTCTCGCTCGGCACCGTCGCCCCCGACTTCTCGCTCACCGATGTCATTACCGGCAAGACCTTCGCCCGCGACGATTTTCGCGGAGAGAAGGGCCTGCTCGTGCTCTTCATCTGCGCCCACTGCCCCTACGTCCAGCACATCGAAGAATCCCTCGGCGAACTTAGCGCCGACTACGCCGAGAAACCCCTCAACATCGTCGCCATCAGCTCGAACGACGCGACCACGCACCCGGCCGACAGTCCCGCCGGCCTCAAGCAGCAGGCCATCGAGAACGGTTTCAGATTTCCCTATCTCTACGATGAGTCGCAGGCCGTAGCGCACGCTTACAAAGCCGCCTGCACGCCCGATCTTTTTCTCTTCGACGCCGATTTCAAGCTCGTCTACCGCGGCCAGTACGACGCCAGCCGTCCCGGCAACGGAATTCCCGTCACGGGCAAGGATCTGCGCGCGGCGATCGATGCGATCCTCGCAGGCAACCCCGTCCCCGAAGACCAGAAACCGTCGATCGGTTGCAACATTAAATGGAAGGCGTAAGACAACAGCGGCGCTAGCGGAGTGAGCGGAGCTGGCGGAGTTAGAGCCCTGTTCTTGAAGTCCGCATCACAACGGAATTGTCATCCTGAGCGATGTTTGCCGCGTTCTTCGCGGCAAACGGAGTCGAAGGACCTGCGGTTGTCTTTCAACAAATCTCAAATTCAGCACTCTTGCGGGGCTAGCGGAGCTGCCGGAGCTACTGAGGACTCATAAGGAATGTCCGGTCAGACGCGCCGTAGGCGCAGCGATTGTTAGCCCCGCGCTTCAGCGTGGGGAACGCGAATTGCAGAAATCATTCCGGAGTCCCGTAGGGACGGCGCAAGGGCATTTCTTCTGCAGGATCCAGTATCTCCGCTAACTCCGCCAGCTCCGCTGGCCTTCACGCCCCCACCGGCGCGGGCGCAAGACCGGCAAGCAGTTCGCGAATCTCCAGCAGCACTTCGTCGGGCCGCGATTGTTTCAATGGCAGCTTCAACACACCTTGCGGCGTAAACTGCGCGCCGCGCTTGGCATTGCGCGCCACCAGCTGCATCAGGTGCGCGGGGTCGACTGCGGCATTTTCGGTAAAGCGAATCTGCAGCTCGCCGCGCTTGCGGTCGATCTGCGCCACACCGATCCGCTCGCACACCAGGCGCAACTCGGCCGCTTCTAGCAAATAAACAGTGGGGTCGGGCAGCGCGCCGTAGCGGTCTTCCATCTCGGCGCGAAGCTCCTGAATCGCTCCTTCGCTGGCCGCGCCGGCAATCTTCTTGTAGAGCCGCAGGCGCTGGTTCTCCTCGGGCACGTAGCTCTCGTCGATGCGTAATGTGATTCCCAGATTGAGCTGCGTCGCAGGCCGCTCCTCGCGGCCCTCGCCTTTCAGTTCCTTCACTGCCGCTTCGAGCATCGTCGTGTACAACTCGAATCCGACGGCCTCGATGTGGCCGCTCTGCTCGCCGCCCAGCATGTTGCCCGCGCCGCGCAGCTCCAGGTCCAGCGCCGCGATCTTGAATCCCGCGCCCAGGTCGGAAAACTCCTTGAGCGCCGCCAGCCGCCGCCGCGCAATCTCCGTCAACTCGTTCTCCGGCGGAATCAACAGGTACGCATAGGCTCTTCGATTCGACCGGCCCACGCGCCCCCTCAACTGGTAGAGCTCGCTCAATCCGTGACGCTCCGCGCGATTGATCAGGATCGTATTCGCCAGCGGAATGTCGAGGCCGTTTTCGATGATCGTCGTCGCCACCAGCACATCGAATTCGTGGCGCATGAAGGCCAGCATCACCTTCTCGAGATCGGCTTCGCCCATCTGCCCGTGCGCCACGGCCACGCGCGCCGCCGGCACCAGCTCCTGAATGCGCGCGGCGATTTCGTAAATGGATTCCACGCGGTTGTGCACGAAAAACACCTGCCCGCCGCGCTCCAGTTCCAACTCGACCGCCGGCCGGATCAGCTTCTCGTCGAACTTCGCCACGACGGTTTGAATCGCCATGCGGTCCTTGGGCGGCGTCTCGATCACGCTCATGTCGCGCAGTCCCACCAGCGACATGTGCAGCGTGCGCGGAATCGGCGTGGCGCTCATCGCCAGCACATCGATCTCCTTGCGCAACTGTTTCAGCCGCTCCTTGTGGCGCACGCCGAAGCGCTGCTCTTCGTCGACAACCAGCAGGCCCAGATCTTGAAACTTGATGTCCTTCGAGAGCAGCCGGTGCGTGCCGATCAGAATGTCCACCTTGCCCGTCGCCACGCGCTCCACAATGTCCTTCTGCTCTCTTGCTGTTCTAAAGCGCGAAATCATCTCGATGTTGATGGGGAACTGCGCGAAACGCTGCTTGAAGGTTTCGAAATGCTGGAAGCTCAGCACCGTGGTCGGCGTCAGCACCGCAACCTGCTTGCCGTCCTGCACGGCCTTGAAGGCCGCGCGCATGGCCACTTCCGTCTTGCCGTAGCCCACGTCGCCGCACAGCAGCCGGTCCATCGGCGTGGGCTGTTCCATGTCGTGCTTCACGGCGCGAATCGCCGCCATCTGGTCGTCGGTCTCGCTGTAGTCGAATGCGTCTTCGAACTCGCGCTGGAATTCGTTGTCCTTCGTGAACGCCGTGCCCTCCGCGGTATGCCGCTCGGCGTAGAGCTTGAGCAGCTCCGCGGCCATGTCCTGCATCGCCTTGCGCACGCGCGCCTTGGTCTTGGTCCACTGCTGCGAGCCCAGCCGGTTCAGCACCGGCGCGGGTCCCGTGTCGGTGGAGCGGTACTTCTGGATCAGATCCAGCCGCGTCAGCGGAACGTACAGCTTCGCGCCCTCGGCGAACTCCAGAATCATGAATTCCACCGCGAGCCCATCCTGCTCAATCTCTTTGAGCCCCTGGTACTGCGCGATGCCGTGCTCCACGTGCACCACGTAGTCGCCGACGCCCAGATCGCGGAAGTCCGACACAAACGCCGCGGTCTTCGATCGCTTCGGCTCCGGGCGGGCCGCCACGTCGGCTTCGTCCGACAAATCGTTGGCCCCGAAGACAATCAATTTCGATTCGCCGAAGACCACGCCGGACGCGAGCGGCGAGCGCACGATCGTCGGCACGCGCAAGTCGCCGCCAAGGTAGCTGCCTTCGTCGAGCATGGTTTCGCCCGGCCGCGGCGATCGGCTGCCCAGCCGGTAGGGAACCTCGTAGTCGCGCAGCACCGTGGCCAGCCGCTCCACGTCGCCCTGGTGCGGCGCGGCCAGCACGATCCGCGTCTCCGCCGCCATCAGATTTTTCAGTTGCTCGGTGAGCGCCGGGATCGATCCGTGGAAGCGCAGCGTAGGCCGCGTCGGCAGCTCGATCTCGCCCAGTGTCGCGTCCTCTTCGAGCACATCCACCGCGCCCAGTTGATCCAAATCGAGTCCCATCTGCGTATCGAGGGCCGCGCGAAGCGCCTCCGGCCGCAGATAAATGTCTTCGGGCCGCACCAGCGAACCGATCCCCGACCGCTCGTGCCGCTGCTCCACCTTGTTCCACCAGCGGTCGATCTGATTGCGCACCATCGCCGGCTCATCGACAATCAACACGCTCCGGGGCACGAGCTTCAGCAGCGATTGCCCGGCGCCCGCTACGGCGGTGAAAAACTCCCACCCCGGAAACACGCTCACGCCCCCGGCCACGGCGGCCTCGGCGGCCATCTCTTCGTCTTCGGTTTCGACGCGCTGCCGGCTCAGCCTTGCGTTCACCGCGGCCAGCAGCCGCTCCGTCAACGGCGTCTCCGTCAGCGGCAGCAGTTCGGTCTCGTCCAGTCCCGATTGCGAGCGCTGCGTCTCGGGATCGAATTTGCGGATGGTCTCAATCTCGTCGCCGAAGAACTCGATACGCACCGGCCGGTCGGCCTCCGGCGCATACACGTCCAGAATTCCGCCGCGCCGCGTGAACTGCCCCGGCATCTCGACGATATCCATTTGCGTGTAGCCCACGCTCCCCAGATGCGCGGTCAAGGTCTCGATGTCGACCTCTTCGCCGCGCTTGAGCGTCACCGCCAGGCCGGCGTAGTACTCGAGATCGAAGAGCTTGAGCGCCGCGGCTTCGACGGGCGCGATCAGAATGTCCACGGCGCCGGTCGCGAGCTTCCATAGCGCCACGGCGCGCTGCTCCTGCACGTCGGGGTGCGGCGAGAGATTTTCGAAAGGCAGCACATCGTGCGCCGGAAAACGCACCACGCGAGCGGGATCCACGGCGCCCGTCAGCTCGCATCCCGCTTTGACGAGAGGTTCCAGCGCCTCGGCGGCCTTGTTGTCGGCCACAATCGCAATCGCCGGCTGCTTGGCGGCTCGCACCATCAGCGGCAGGTAGAGCGCCCGCGCCGTCCAGGTCAATCCAGACACACGCCGCCGCCCCGCACCCAGGCTTAGGTGCCTGCGAACGCGCTCAAATCCCGAGGCCTGCTCCAGCTCCGCGAAGATCTCGCGGACGAACGGGAGGATCATCTGGCTCTAGTTTAACAGTGGGATCGAAAACGCAGAAGGCGCGCATCGGCCGTCCGTGCAGCGCTGCGATTTTTCGCCCTACGTTTACTCGCCGCCCATCTTACGGGTGAACGCATACCAGAAATCGAGCGACTTCCAGTACGAATCTACGGGCAGGCGCTCATCTCGCCCGTGCGCGCGCACGTCGTCCCGCTCCAGCGCGATCGCCGAGTAGCCGTAACTGGGAATCCCCGCCTGGGCAAAGTAGATCGAATCGCTGGCGCCGGTCTCCATCTCAGGCGTGACTGTGATTCCCGGCCAGATCGCTTGCGTCAGGCTCACGAGCGGCGTCCAAACTTCCGCGCTCGGCGCGGGCGGAACCATGGCCTCACGGTCAGGCGCAGACGCGGTTACGTCTCCCAGACTTGATATGTACTCCACGCTCAATTTGGGGTCGGCAAAGATGGAGATCAGCTTCAGCCTTGTCTCCTCGGGCGAGTGGCCGGGAAGGATCCGGCAATTCACAATCGCCTGCGCGGTTTGCGGCAAGGCGTTGTTGGCGTGACCGGCATTCATCCGCGTGGCCACGCAGGTCGTACGAAATCTCGCGTTGAAAGAGGGCTCGGCACTCAAGCGAGCTGCAGCGGCCATGTCCGGCGGCGTAGCCAGAATCGCCCGGATATCGGTGGCCGTTTCTTTCTTCTCATTGGCAGCCAGGTTTGCGAAGTACGCTCGTGTGATCTCATTCAGCTCGAAAGGAAACGCGTAAGCGCTGAGCCGGTCTAGCCCTGCCGTCAACTCGTAAATGGCGTTGTCTGGGCGCGGCAGGGAGCTGTGGCCGCCGCGATTGGTCGCCGTGATCTGATAATCGGCGTAAAGTTTCTCCGTGGCTTCGACCTCGGCGATCACGGGCCGTCCCTGCTCCAGCTCCACGCCGCCGGCATCCGGATTAATGACGTAGGCTGCGTCCACCAGATCGCGATGCTCGCGCACCAGCCAGTCGGCGCCGTTGAATTTGCCGCCCTCCTCGTCCGCCGTCAGCGCCAGGATCAGGTCGCGTTGCGGCTTGTACCCCTCGCGATGCAGCCGCAGAAAAACCTCCACCAGCGCGGCGTCGGAGTCCTTCATGTCCTGCGTGCCGCGTCCGTAGTAGTACCCGTCCTTCTCCACAAACTCAAATGGATCGGTCGACCAGTCGGAGCGCAGGGCCTGCACCACATCCATGTGGCAGAGGAAGAGTACAGGCTTCTTGTCCGGATTTCCGGCAGCGCGGAATCGCACAACGAGATTCTGCTTGCGCGGATCCGGTCCCAGCAGGTGAACGTCTTCCGGCGCGAATCCCGCATCCAGAAAACGGCGCTGCATGGCCGCCGTCGCAGTGGTCACATTTCCCTGGGGTGTATCCGTGGTGTTGATCTCGACAAGTTCTTTGAGAATCGTCCGGGCCAGCGCGCGATCTTCCGCGGGTGCCTGCGGCAACGGGTCCTGCGCCACTGCCAATGGGCCAAAGCAGGCGGCCATGCACAAAGCCGCAACAGTAACTCCGATTCGGTGCAATGTGAACCTCGCGAACTTCGATGAGGAGGGAATTTCTGCTTCAGTCAATGCGGGGCGTGCCCCGGCGCAGCACCAGCCCGGTGACGCCGAAAATTCCGATCAGCACCACAGCGATGGCGAAATAAAATGCCATGGGCTTCAGCCAGCCCGGCGAATACTTCAGGTCCTGCCCTACCCACAACAGCAGGATGGTGGCCAGCACCGCGAATTGGCCGGCAATCACCAGAAAGGTGTGGCCGAGATCGCGCCGCTTGTCCAGCGCCTCAACCTGGGCGGGAGTCAGATTGCGCTCTTCGGGGGGAAGAAGTGTGTTTGGCATGCGGTTCTCCTGAATGGGCAATTACGGGTTTGCTCGTGACCTCCGGGCCGTGGCCGCTCACTACTTGAATTCAATCACATCTCGGAGACCGGTAACAAGGGCTCAATTTCCTCCGCTGTACGCATACAGTCTTACCCGGTAGATGTGGAACTCGTGTGCGTCCATCAGCAGGCGGCGGCCCTGGTCGCTTTGGTCGCCGTTCAATACGCGGGCCGTCGTCCACTTGCCGTCGGAATAAGCAAGCTGCTCGATGCCGGCGATTCCAGCAATTCGGAGGTCAGTGTCGGGGTCGCGGACGAAATCCACGGTTAGACCCGAGCCCGCGATCAGGAACTCATCCGGAGCAGTCTCGATCGCCAACATGCCGCCTTGTGTCGCGGCCAGCTCGCGAGCCGGCCAGGTGCGCGCCAGCATGGCGCGGAACCGGTAGCCGCCCAGCGCAACCGTCTGCGATGGCCGCGGGTCGGTGCTGGAGAGCACCAGGGCGCGGATCTTGTTCTGCTGCTGCGCCGCGAGAATCGCATCGCTGAGCTCGGCGAGCGCCGCGTAGGCTTCGGAGATGGCGTGGCCTGTGCCGCTGTCGTCGAGCGCATCGACCCCAAAGGGAGAGAATCCGAACCCGCGCGCCTCGCCAATAGCGTAGAGCGCGTTTCCGGGGGCAGCATCGGGGCGGGCCTCAGGAACGAACACCGGGTTGCCGGCAGCCTGGTAGAGGTTCACCCAGCGCGCGAAGTCGGGCCAGTAGATGTCGGGCGAGTAAAAATCGATGGAAGGAGCAGCGGCGCGGTAAGCGGCCTGGTAGAGCGGATGCGGGCCGCCGCTGGGGTAATCGCCTGGCGCTTCAAAGGGCGCGGGAAGCTGGGCGTTCATGTACATGGGCAGTGGGTAGGCGGCCTTACCCGCCTTCGCCACCTGCTCCACAAAGAGCCCGTAGTGCCACGCCATAAAAATCTCATCGGCTGCGTCGCCGAAGACCTCGCGCCAGGCCCCTGCGCCGGCGTGGAAATTCGCGGCCAGCTCCGGCGGCAAGAGATCGCGATGGCTCGAGAGGTACGCCGTCAACTGCGCCGGGACTTGCTCGCCGAAGAGCTTGTCTGCCTCCGCGGAACGGTCGCGCCCGCCAAGGCCCACGTAACCGGCCTCATTCTCCACCTGCACAAACAGCACGGTCTGTTCGGTCGCGTCCTTCTGGCGCAGGTGGGCCATCAGTGCGGCATAAGCGTTGGCGTCGGCGCGCGCGGTCTGCTCGCCCAGGGTGGAGAGAATTTCGAGGGGGTGTCCGTCGACCGCGATGGCGCGCGGAAAACGCGTCGTATCGGCCAGGACCCAGGCCGGCGCGTACTCTGAGAAGGCATTCTTCCAGCTCCCGAACCAGAGAAACACCAGGTGCATGTGCTGCTCGCGGGCCACATCGATCCAATGGTCGGGAATGGAGAAGTCGAACCGGCCCTCCGCGGATTCGATCTCGCTCCACGCCACGGGTATCAGCACGGTGTTGAAGTGCAGCTTCTCGAGGCGCGGAAGGATGGTGTCGGCCTCGGCGGCGGTTCCCGACGAAGAATTGCCGAGTTCGCCGGCCAGGGCCAGAAACGGCTTGCCGTGAACCAGCAGTTGCGATGCGCCGTTCTCCATGCGGACGGTGGGAATGTCTTGCGCCAGGACGGTGGCGCACACCAGGCAAAGCCCCAGCGCAGCGGACGCCAGAGCCATGGGCCCCAGCGCAACGGGCCCCATAGCAACGGGAAAGAGGCTTTTTCGAGACGCAAAGGAACTCAGGATTCTCATCGCTTGCATCCTAACAGCGGGACCGGGATGACGAGAAAGACGCCGCAACCAACCTGTGCAGCCACGCCGTTTTATTCCGTCAAAAACGCCAGCGACTGCAACGTCGTGATCTCGAACGGCTTGCGGCAGCGCACATTGGCGCACTGCAGCTTGTCGTCGCGCCGCACCATATAGGATTGTGCCTTGGCGAAACGCGCGCGGTCGCGCTCGCCGGCGCCGCGCGGCAACTGCGGGCGCTTGCGCCGCACCACCCACGTCACTTTGTACTCCCCGGCCTGCCCGCACTTGGGGCAGGTAAGGCTGTGCGTGCGCTGCTCTGTCGTCTCGATGAAAAACTCCCGCTCTTCCATGGTCGTTCGATCCTTCCGTCCGCCCTGGCCCGGCAGCCGCCGCCGCGCGCCCCTTGAAACCCGCTCCCGCACAAAACCAGAGGCTCGAAGCTTGAGGCTGCTCTTATCCACTTTCCCAAATGCCCGAATCTATTCCATACTCGATCTTGCCATGACGAAACGCAAGCCAGCCCGGTTTTCGGCCGCAAAAGCCGTCAAGGCCAACGCCCGCGAGCGCGTAGGCCAGCCCAAGCCCTCGCGCATTTTGCCCGGCGCGCCGCCCACCGGCCGCCAGGCCAAGCACAAGCCCAAGCTCGAAGATCTGCTCCGCGAAGAGGGTTAGAGCGGCCGGTGGTGAAACTCCGGTCTTGAAAGGGCACGACTTCAGTCGTGCCGTAAAAGTCCAAGATCAAAGCGGCTTTAGCCGCTGAGGGATGCTTCCCCGGGATTTCGACCTCTGCCACGTCCGGTTAGCGGCCGCCGCCTGTTCTCAAAAAACGCTTGCTCTCTCAGCCGAACACCTGATAGCTGTTAGTTGAGAGCTGACACCTGACACCTGAAACCGGGAGCTGTTCTTATGGCCAAAGCAGTCGGTATCGGCGGCATCTTCCTCAAGGCGCGCGACCCCAAGGCGCTCGCCCAGTGGTACGCAAAGCACCTCGGCATCGCGGACCAGGGCGGTGGAACGCTCGGCTTCGAAGGTCCCAGTTCCACGGGAACGACCGTTTTCGCCCATTTCCCGCTCGATACGGCCTATTTCGGGGAGGGAGCACAGCAGGCGATGGTGAACTTCCGGGTCGACGACCTGGACGCGCTGCTCGGCCAATTGGCCGCGGCCCAGGTGCGCATCGATCCCAGGCCCGATGACTCCCCCTACGGAAAGTTCGCCTGGATCTGGGACCCCGAAGGCAACCGCGTGGAGCTCTGGCAGCCCCCGGCGCTGGCCTGAGTCCGGCTGCTCTTGACAGCGCCGCTCGGGAGTACTACGAATATCTGCGCCAGGACGACTAACTCCTGGCCATGAGGTATTCGATATGAGACGATTCCTCTTTCGTGCGGCCCCGGCGGTGATCGCGGGCCTGCTTACCTTCGTAGCGCTCTTCTTTGCTCCCTCCACCCTGGTTGCACAAGATCCGATCTACATGAGCCTCGCGAACGTTCAGGGTGGCTCGGAGGTCCCCGGTCACGTGGGCTGGATCAACGTGGAGAGTGCGACGCTGGGCAGCACTGTCCTCAGCGAGGCGAATCTCGGCGCCGTGCGGCAGCAATTTACCGGGGGAGCCGGCAAGCCGAAGGTGCATGAGCTGACCATCGTCAAGGAGATGGACTCGGCCTCGCCCAAGCTCTTTCAGGCGGCCGCGACCAATCCTCTCGTCGGCACCGTCACCATCGACATCCTCGATCTTGGCGGGCCAGGCAAGGCGCAGCCGAATTTGCTGGCGCGGCTGATCCTCAGCAAGTGCACCATGCGCATCCGGCGCCAGGCTCCCAACAAAGAGGTGATCGTCTTGACGGCCGAGACGGTCAGCTTGCGTTAACGCGGTTCGCGGGGATCTGGGACCCAGAAGGCAACCGCGTGGAGCTCTGGCAGCCCCCGGCAGCGTGAAGCCGGCGAACGGTTTGCGCTGCCCGTGCCCCACCCTTTCTGTCATTCTGAGCGGCCCCGAGCGAAACCGAAGGGGAGTCGAAGAATCTGCTTCTTAAAGTTTTTGGGCGAAAAGGTGGGATAGCACGAGCTTCAACTTGAGCTCAGTCATCCTGAGCGAGCTCGTCCGCCGCGGCGGACGATCGTAGTCGAATGGGGATCTGCATTAGCTTATCGTATATGCCAGCCAGCACAAGAACCCCCGCGCCCGTAAGACGCGACGTAAGACGACGCCCAGGGGTCCCGCCCCCGTGTCTTACGCCGTCTCACACGCGCCTGACGGCATGAAAGGCCGTCCGACGCTGCCTTGTCCCAACATCGAGGGTGCCCCCGGTCCCTAGCTTTCGGGGACCGGGGAAGAGTAATCCCGCTCAGTCGAGGGTGCCCCCGGTCCCTAGCCTTCGGGGACCGGGGAGGCGGACTTTCGTCCACCCGAGGCGACCGGGGAGGTCGAGGAGACGGGCCGGCGATCGCCCATCCACTCGGGTAGTTGCCAGCCTCTTTGTCGGGCTGTCCAATCCGATTCGATCTCCACAGTTCCGCGCACGCCCGTTTGATAGTGGCGAAAGCTCGACCACTGCCAATCCTCCGGTTGCGCGACCAGCCCTCGGCGGACCGGGTTGCGATGGATGTAGCGCAGCTTCTCCACAAACTTCTCGTGCGCCGGAACGTTGAAATCGTAGTAATGCGCCTGCCAGAAGGGCCGTTCCCGGCTTCGCATCGAGACCGACAGCTTGAGGGCCTGAACCGCTTTCGATAGCAGCGCGCGCCTGGGCTCGTTGACCAGTAGATGCACGTGCTCTGGCATGACGACATAGCCGGCAACCACAAAAAGATAGCGCCTGCGGACGCGCTCCAGCGCATCTTCAAAGAGATCCATGGCCGCGGCCGCCGTCAGGTAGGCTCGACGGCGATAGCAGCTGAACGTGAGGAAGTGAAACTCCCCCGTTTGCTGATAACGTATGCGCTCGCCTTTCATGCACGTTGAGAATACTCCTCTCCGCGATGAGCTGGGGGAGTGAGGTTCCCCACCCCGGTCCCCAAAAGCGAGGGACCGGGGAGTCACAGAACTGAATCCCGTTCAGTCCCGGCACGCCGTTCGCCGGGTGGCCTCGGTCTCGACGCCCCAAAAACTACCCCGAGGGTGCCCCCGGTCCCTCGCTTTTGGGGACCGGGGAGACTCCGGACCTCAATCGGCAGGGAGAGGCCCACGGTCCAGCAGGATCGGTTCCGGCAAACGCCGATCCCACACCCAACACGATCCAACTCCCTCCCAAAAACTTTTTCCCGCCCTTTTGGCGGGTCGCCTCGGTCTCGCCGCCCCAAAAACCACTCCGAGGGTGCCGGGGAGACTCCGGACCTCAATCGGCAGGGAGAGGCCCACGGTATAGCAGGACCGGTCCCGGTAAGCCCCGATCCCACACCCAACACGATCCAACTCCCTCCCAAAAACTTTTTCCCGCCCTTTTGCACATAATTTCCCCCTCCCGGCGCATACTGTCCTCAAAAGCCTCAAAACCAGGCCCAGGCGCGGCGGTTTATCCCCGCCGCGTTCGCATTTTTCGAGCACGATCAGCGGTTCACGGTCTTCTGACCACTGACCACTGACAACTGTCGTTAAGTCCTTTGTCTTCTAATTCTTGCGGCCAAGTGCCTCGAAAGAAGGCGCTTATCGCAAAACTTGCGGGCCAAAGGGCTGAAAACAAACGAGTTCCTTGCAGAGATGGGAGGGGGCACCTGTGATCTTTCAAGAGGTTGTCCATTCGATCGGAACCGGAGAAGCTGGTTGTGACGAGCAATCAGTAACTCTGGAGACCGAATGGACTATCACAAGAATGCGCCATGGACGGCGATCAG
>Ga0326728_10011485_pt1 | contig 20188 bp, 25 predicted proteins | sample MB3enrmetagenome_FD_207602 | JGI IMG/M metagenome (GOLD analysis project Ga0326728, IMG submission 207602) | Lab enriched peat soil microbial communities from McLean, Ithaca, NY, United States - MB31MN | ecosystem: Environmental > Terrestrial > Soil > Wetlands > Peat | place: USA: New York... | reverse complement strand
GCTTGAGATTCTTGAGGATGAAATGGGTTGTGCTTGCCGGGTCGGCAGTGCGTACCGCCACGAGGGGAGTTGATACGCAGCGTGCGGCATGGAACGCCGACGCAAACTCCTCCATAGATCGAATCATATAAAGTGCTCCTTTCGGGAAAGGACATTCAAGGGGGAAAGTAAACCGAGATGGGCGCTATTGACCAAACAGGTGTTCCGAACGACACAGACAACGCGTCAGCTTGACCGTATAAAGGGAGTGATTCATTACAGGTTAGCCAGTTCGGAATCAGAAAAGGAGATTTCAAATGAAGACAATCATGTCCTGCCTAGCGCTAGTCGCTTTGGCAGTGTCCACGTCAGCCGGGTTCGCCCAGGACGCAGCGCCAGCCCAGGAGCCAACCCTCACTTCCGTGGAAGCGAAGTTTGACACCACCACAGACAATAAGGATCAACAAACCAAACTGGATGTTTACGTCAAGAACAGTGACGGGCAGGAAGTCGCCAAGGCCGAAGGCAATGAAGGCCGTTGGAACAAGAATTCTACCCACACCGTCACGTTACAGATCGAGGGCAGCCCAACGAAAGGACAAGTCGCGAACGGCAGCGTTACGTTGACTCTCCACCCGCAAAGAAGGAACAAATGGTCGTTCAACTACAAAGTTACTCTCAAGTTCTCTGATGACACCTTCATCACAAAAGAATTTAAGGGCTGTTACTTGACTGAACATGATCCAGCACGGACGGATTCTTTTAAGTGACACCGGAGGCCTAGCCAAGCCAAGTGGTTCCTACCAAGGCAAGCCCAGAATGGGGAATCCGGTGATTTCTGCTCGCCTGTCCGGGTGGACAGTCACCTCAACTGACTGCGGGCTGTAATCCTTGACGCCATAACGGCTCGTCAACATCCGCAACGCTTGGCTACGGCTTGTGCGCAGCGGCAATCCGCTCGGCTGGGTTTCATTGAAACGTCCTAGCACGGCGAAGTCAAGGTGCGCCCGGACCTCGTCCCAGAGTAGGCGGCGGTCCGCTTCGGAGTAATCGCGGCCCCACGTCCAATATCGTCCCAGGGCAAGTTCCCATTCCCGGTAGCCGTTAAACATGCCGAAGCTCAAGCTCGGCACTTGCTGACGCAGAATCTGCATCAATTCCAGCAAGGCAGGCGCTTGCTGCATGGGCTCGCCGCCTGAGAAGGTAACACCTCCTACTCCCTGCTCTTTGTGTGCTTGAACCACTTGTTCAGCTACGGCGAGCACGGTGACGTCGGCACCGGTAAAAGGGTGGCTGTCGTGGTTAAAGCAATTCTGGCAGGCTAGTGTGCATCCCTGGAAGAACACGACGGAGCGCAGGCCCGGTCCCTTGGCTCGACTGGCAGGGATAAATGCGTGAAGCAACATGGCAGGTCTCCTTCAGTGTTGGGACTTCTCTTGCTGGATTTGTTGGCCCCTGTAGTAGGCAGGCTTCTTCCGCTCCAACTTCACCCTGTCTCCACCGCGGAAGTCCTCAAACACCTTCTCGCAGCTTCTGCCAGCGAAACCTTCCAGGTCCAATGTGGAATGTCCATGCTCGTCAATTGTGACGGTGATGGTCCTATCCTGCATGGTGGCTCACCTCCGGACGGCAAATTGCAGCCGTACCTGCTGACCTTCCTTGGTCTGGATCACTTCACGCTTCTTCAGGATGTAACCCCTGGCGCGTGCCATGGCCGGCGTCTGCTTCTCCTTGTAGATCTGCTGGACACGCCCTAGCCACTTCTCGCCGTAGCCGTGGTACGCGTCCAGTTCGTCCGCAATCAGGGTGAGCCGGCCATCCGGTTGCCTGGCGAATCCAATATCGCCGCAAGCTCCACGCAATTCGTGACGCCGGATAATGATGTTCGCCGGCTTTGCTTCTTGCTCGGAGTAGTACGAGTTCATAGGCACAGCATGATGGTGGACTTCCGGCCGGTACCCCATCTCGCGCAGTGCGTCGACAAGGTATTTCTCCTCCTTCAGCTCCGTGATGCTGACCCCATATTTCGACATGTCTTGCCTCCTTCTTCGCCAAATGGATTGCCGCATTCCTCAGCTCGGCCTATCCAGCTTCCAACAGAACAGGACGGCCAGGACCATTGCCACCGCCATGGCAGCATGAATGAGCGCCATGATCGGGTGCTGGGAACTGAACTCATAGGCCAGCCATCCGTTTATGGCGGCTATGGCCAACATCACCCCTGCCAGTCGGTAGTTGTCTTCGCACCATTGTTTGCGCATGAGGCTCCTTTCCGGACACTCCGGCCAAGTGCTGCAGGACATTCGGATGTGATTGGGACTCGGACGATCAGGCGTGCGCGCTCACCGGGCAGCCGAGTGCCGCCCGAATCATTTCTCGCGTGCAACCGGCCCAGCAGATGTACTTGCGGGGATCTTCAACCGAGATCGAGAGATTGTCACCGCTGGTGTCGTGGCCTTCTTCAGCGCAGGATGGACACCGCGTTACATTGTTGTGTCCAACCGTGCGAAGGCTGGTGCTGATGTGGTCAAGGATTCGGAATGCTCCGGAGTGTCCCGTTACGTTCAGCTCAGGCTTGGGTTCGGGTGGCGCAAGCTGAGGTGGGATTGTCTTCCCGGCGATCAACCGGGCGAGCTGCTCACGTGTCATCTTCGGAAGCGAGTCGAGGTAGCTCATCTGCGCCCCGACATCCTCATCGGCGCCGCCAAACCAGAAGCGCTGATGTGCGCCCCGGTGAATGCCCAACGGCCCACGGATGGCACTGCCGTACCTGCCAGGCTTCAACGCATCGTGCTTGGGGAAGACCTCGATTCCTTCCCGCTGCCTGCCGCCCTTCGCTGGGATACCAAACCGCAGAGCAAGGCCGCAAACGTAGATGCGGCAATCCGTGCTGGGAGAGGCTCCGCCATGAAGATCCAGAGATGTCCACCTCGATGACTTTTCTCAAGAGCCGACTCCACCCCATCCTGCCTGAGGTAGAAGCTGAGCTTAAGGAGATCTGTGAGCGAATCCTCATAGTCTGCGTCGATGGCCACCCACTTCGAGCACTGGGTGGCGGGGTTGATCTCGTACAGGCCGATAGTGATTTCGCCCTCAAGGTGGCGGCGGATTGTGTCCAGCGTCAGACTCAGCCAGTGGCCGGTTTTCTTGTCCTTGGGACGGTAGTAGTAATGGTGGCCGCTTTCCGGGTGGGGCCGGTTGGACTGGAGGGTGTAGGCCCGCCGGTTCACGAAGAGGTGGAAGTAATGCGCCACCACGCTGGGGGGCGCTTTGAGACGAAGCATCCGCATTCCCTCCTCCCTGAAGACAGGTGGACGGCGCAGCTACTTCACGTTGGTGGGGAAATGCTCAGAGTTTCGGGAACAGGGGTAGACAGGTTGTGTGACCCGAAGGTTGTCAGGGTGAATTCGGCTTTGGAATTGACCGTTCGTCTTCGAAGGAAAAGCCTACGATCACGAGAACACTGTCCGTGGCTGCCGGCTGTTACGGTTCGAACTCTAACAAATGAAAGGTCGCCACCGGCTCAAGTAGGGCGACCAGAACCGGTGCCGCATTTGAGAAAGATGCCGAGTCGAGCACTCGATGCAGCATGGTCGATTCTTCTCACACGCGGCTCCCGGCTTATGGGCGGACAATACCGCCGGCCCGTAGAATACGACCACCCTACGGGCAACGTCCTCCGCGCCAGCTCCGCGAACTTTGAGAATATCGTTCAAGACCGTCGAACCCTTCCCCCCCATCCCAACGAGACGCCGCGTCCGCATTCAGCGTCGCGATGTGCTTCAGCGCCACGACAGCCGTGAATCCAACATCCTCGATCACGACGTCGGGTTTCTCGAACCCCTTGTAGTTTGTGTTCGACAGAAGTCGAACGGCGGGGAAGCGTTCCCGGAGACAAATGAGTACCTCGGCCGTGAACCAACCGTCAAAGAAACACGGAAACTTCTGCAAGCAGCGAATCGAAGGCCTGACGGCTCGAAGCCTTGCAGTGCTCAACGACCGCGTCGCGAATGGAGGTCCAGGTCACCATGTCGTTATGTTCTGTCCCTGAAGGTGGAAGGAAACAGTGCCCGCCCTTGAACGCGAGGGGCTCGGTGCGAAAAGTGGAAACTCCGGTCCTTGCCGCGGACTGTTGATCATTTATTCACCTGCTGCAACAGGCGATCATAATTCTGCTTATACAACGCGTTCTTCGGGTCGAGCAGGTATGCCGTGCGAAATTCCTGCAGGGCGTCCTGGCGGTCGCCTTTTTGTTCCAGTACGCTCCCGACGACGATTGCGATTCTAATTCTTCCAGTTCTTGAAACCGAAATCGGACAGTAGCCAGGTCTCTGTGATCGAGTTCGGTTCCGAATCAGGAGTCAATTGGGTAGTGTATCGGTTTTCGATCTTAACCAATCCCCCAACCGGAATATCGGGAGAAAGCCAGATGGTGGAACTGCCGTTCCAGCCCGACTGGAGGTTTGACATGTCAACCTGGCGGCTGACTTTGCGGACTATCTTGGTGCACGCGTAAGACTTCCCCTTGACGGTTACATTCTCCGCCGTTGACGATACCACCTCGATCTTGGCTCCATTGGACAGCTCCAGCACCGGCTCAAAGGGCTTATTGGAGGGTAGAAGGGAGCCGCCCATGCTGGTGTGACTGCCTGCGATCATGACGTAGTTGTCGATGCGCACGCCTGTTGGTAGGACCACCGAGACAACCCGCCAATGATCCTGATTTTGAACGCTGAGTGACGGCAGGGTGGCATTCTGGGTGTTGACCGTGTATTTGGCCCAATCGTTTACAGCAGCTTTTGCGACTGGATTTGTCCCCTGGCCCGATGCATCCAATGCTGAGACAAGCAGTACGAAAGAAGTGATAAGGATTTTTGTCATGATGCCTCCTTTATTGGGTGAGACTGTGTGCCGTGACGATTCGAGTACGGAGATTCCTATTGGGTGTTTCGCTTGGCCGCAGCATGCGCCTCCCCGCCTTCGAAGACAATGCCCAGTTGGGTAGCCACAGCACTGCCTATGTGCCGCGGGCTCTTCCAAGGCCAGACTGCTCGTTGGATCATGCCACGTCACACGGCCAGGAATGGCGCAGACGGTCGCTGTTTGGCGTCTGCGATTACCTGAGCGGGAATTTCCGTTTTAGCTTCCAACAGTCCCACATTCTACAACTCTCGAGGGGTTCCACCGCACTATTTTTTCGGTGCCTGGGTCCAGTGGCTCGGGAAAGGGCCGGGCCTCGTCACCTTGGCACTCTTGAGTGCCGTGATCAGCTCATCGTCACCGCTGCCCAGGCGTACTTCGTGGAGATAGTCATCATGCGGTTCGAAGTCGAGGCCTCGCTCTTTCACCAGCATCGCGACGCGGTGGCTCGGAACTTGACCCGCCAACAGAGCAACAACCTGCACCTGGTCGAGCGGTTTCTTTGCTGCTTCGCTGTGGGGTCGCCTTCCCCGTACGCAGTGCTTTAAGAAATGCCTCGCTCGGGCCTGCGGTCTTGAGGCTTTGGAGAAAATCGTCCGCCGGCGCGAAATCAATCCCCCGCTGCTCGATCAACTTCCCGCCGGACTCGTCGCCGAATCTGTCGCGCACCAGGTTGCTGACCTGATCTTGGGTAAAGGGCTTCTGCTGCGCCCAGGCAGATAGGGCAAAGACCAACGCCATCGCCCGCATGGGAACGGTCAGCGTCTTGCGGAATCTCATTGCCACCTCGCGCGGCTGTCGTGGACTGAGAGAAATCTATGGGCCGATTCTACCGCACTTTTCCGGCCCTCAGTCAGCAGGATGTGCCGGCGAGGGTTGATGCCATGAGTTCAGCGGCCGCCCGCAGCTTCGGGGAATCACCCTCCGTCATGCGGCCAATATCGCCGTACTTAAAGGTGCCTCCACTGGCCCACTCAACCACTTCACCGATGGCTCGCTTCTTGGTCGTGGCCACTCGCCGTGCTGCCGTCAGGAACTCGTTGCGAGGCTGGTTGAATCCAGAACTTCCGTTGCCATTGTTGGGCGCAGGCGAAGACGACGTCCCACCGGCGTGTGGTTTGGCAGACCCGTTCCTTCCAGACACCCCGGTGCCGTTCCCAGGGGCGGAGTCTCACTTGGCAAGTTCGTCGGAGCGCTGCCAGGAATTGTTTCCGTAGGAGAAGAGGCGGCGGTGGGTTCCCTCGCAGAAGAGCCATTCACCGATGCCGGATAAAACTCAGCCGCAACCTCGGGCGCCTGCTCTTGCTCGTCCTCGACGACCTCCAGGATCTTGCCGCCTGAACCCAGCAGCTTGCGAGTCTCAGCGAACAGGCGAGCGTTCTCCGTCAGGTTGGCGATGAGTTTCCGCATGTCGTCGCCTTCGACTTCGAGGCTTAGAACCCAGATCGAGGCCGTCTTCTTCCACTTCTCCTTGCGGTCGAAGTAAGCAACCTCTTCCGGACGAATCACTAGCTTGCTCGTGATGTCGGCCAAGCGCCCGCCGGTAAAGGTTTGGATCTCCTCCAAGGCGGAGTGGATCTGACGGCTAGAGCGGTAAGAACTGGTGTGGATACGGCAGACGCTGCCCAAACGTGGAAAGTCTGCCGGCACGAAACGGAGATCGCCACTCGGCTTGCACGGGCCCGCGGCAAGTTCCGGGCATCCGTTGCCGCACTGCCAGGGTTGTCCGCCAGGCTTCTCAGCCGTGGGCCGCGTAGCAGTGACACCGTCCCCCCAGCACTTCCTCTCGACGGCTGTCCACCAGGCATAGGAACTGGGGAAGACGTTCTCGATATCGTCGTCGATCAACATGATGTGAAGTTCGCGGCACTGCTCGCCATAATGCTGTGTCAACTCTGGATCGGCTTCCCACTCAACCCGGTTGACTGACTTCGTCTTGCGCAGGAAGACGAAGTGGTCGAGCTTGGTAGGGTGGTTGCAATCTCCATTGGGTGGCAGGCCGATGGAGACCTTGGTGGATACGGATAGTCGTTGAACGACACGGCCGTCATGGTCGTGCGTGACACCAATTATCATGGGAATCTCCTTTTACATGGGGTTCGGGCGGCAAGCAGAGTAGGTGAAGCACAGGGAACGGCAGGATTGCGGGAGATCACCTCCTCCATCCTGCTGAACTCTTCAGCAGAAACATCATCGACCGGCTCTCGTCCGGGTCCGTCGATCCAGCCAAGCTTTCGCTGTAGAGCAGCAGTCCCTGCTCGGACCGGGATGGGTGAAATCGTACGAACGCTCCTCCGCGGATTGCTCCGCTCTCATTCACGTTCATGGCCCTTACTTCGGCGATCTGGCCCGTCAGCGCTTGACGATGGTCCCAGATCCATTGCCGCTGTTGATTCGTGAGGTGGAATGAACCGATTTCACTTTCCACACCGGTTGGCCCTTCAACAACCATCGCTCCAAGGCTGCCAGTGAACTTCCCTGCGCCCTCAAGGCAACGAATCACTCTCACATCCGGGGTGTCGTTCGCCTTGACCTTGAACCAATCGTCGACGGCATCCTTGTACTTCACGACGATGCCTTCGCTAAAAGGCAGACCCCGGGGGTCGTTGGTAATGGCTTGATAGAACTTCGCCGGATCACCGTCCTCCGGCATGGCCGGGACCGGGTGGAAATGCTTGTTGAAGAGCCTGATCTCTTCGATCACGCCGCCATAGAGTTCACGCCGGTCTCCGTAGGCCGTCTGGCTTACGTCCCTGCCTTTGAACTTCGCGGTGTCCCAGGTGTAGAACCTGGTGTGCCTCCGATTTGGCCATCCATCCCCGCACTCCTCCCTCGTGCGTCTAACCCTTGCGCTTTGGGCGGGCTGTGGCTAGGATGAGTTTCGTGATCTACCTCGACCATAACGCCACCACTCCGATCCTGCCCGAGGTGTTGGACGCCATGATGCCGCACCTCACGGCGGAGTGGGGCAACCCGTCGAGCGCCGCTCCACCCAAGCTGTCATCCCGATCCCATTCGCTGTCATTCTCAGCCCATTCACAGTCATTCTGAGCGAAGCGAAGAATCTCGCTCTGCCGCTCGGGGTAGACTCCGCGGAGGATCTGCTTTTGCCGTGACCCGGATAGCGCGCGAACGGGTAGCCGAATTGGTTGGCGCTCACTCGATGGATGTCATCTTCACGTCGTGCGCGACAGAGAGCAACAACGCCGCCATCGCCGCAGCGCTAAGCCACGGCAGGGGCGCCATCATGTGGCCTGCGGTGCAAGAAGGTGTGAAAAAATCGCGTTTTGGCAGGGCGTTGTAGGGGCAACCCTTGTGGTTGCCCCAGGGCGGCCACAAGGGCCGCCCGTACAACGATCAGCTCAGTCGCCCGGGCAGGTACTGCCTGAGAAATCGCGCGGCCAGGATGAATCCATCTTTGCGTTCCTCGGCCATTTCCGGGCCATCGTCGCCATGCGGAGCATCCCAGAACGGGTCCTCGTGTTCTACCGCCACTCCGCCCCTGAATCCCGCCTGCAAGAGCACCGTGATGAACTTGGGCCAGTCAATCAGCCCCTGCCCGGGAATGCGGTAACGCCACCAGCCTCTGCCATGAATGCCCACTTTTGCCAGAACTGGTGTGATAATTTCCGTGTCCTTGGCGTGCACGGCGAGAATCCGATCGCGGAAGTCCCATGCCGTCTGGATCGGATCGATGTATTGGCGAACGAGGTGAGAAGGGTCGAATTCCAGCCCGAAGCGATGATTGGGCACCAGGGCAAACACCTTCTCCCAGGTGGCCGGGACGGTAGCGAAGTTCTCATCGCAGGGATAGTTTTCAGGCCCGATCCGCACGTCCAGCTTCTCGCACACCGGCAGGTACTGCTCGTTCAGGACTTCCGCCAGTTCCTTCGCCTGTTGGTCCATTGATGCGCCCGGAATGCCGCCGCTGAAGGTGCCCACAAATTTGCACCCCAGCCGATGAGCAAGTTCGATGCATCGGATGAAATGGGCGCGCGTTTGGCGCCGTTCGGCAGGATCGGGCGCCAGATGATTCACCATGCTTTCGATGCTGATGATGCGCGCTCCGGCATCCCGCGCGGCGGCCAGGACCTGATCGATCTGACTGTCGCTCAGCTTGTCAGGATCGAAGGCGTCATTTACGTCGACGATCACGCCTTCATAACCTGCCGAGGCTGCGAATGCGAGCCTCTGGGGCGAATAGCGCGTTTTTATGGCCAGCTTCGGGTACTTGGTGTCCGGCGGAACTGACGCAGAAGCGCTGGTTTGCGCCGCGTTCAACACTTGCGGCTTACCCATGGCAGCCGCAGAGACACCCGCCGCCTTCAAGAATTCGCGTCGTTGAATCATAGGATGTTGTCTCCCTCTTCTTATGAGCCTGGTTTGGCTTCGCCCAGGCACGGTAAGGGCACATAGCCATGCGCCCCTACGCTATGACGGCGAGCAGCTTATCAATTCCTGAAGCTTCGCGCCAGACCCTTCGAGGTCAGACGCGGCTGCATCGTGCAGGTGGCACCACTACCCGGCCATTGGCTCACTCGATGCTCCTGGGGTATGATCTTGACTGTCGAAAGTTCAAAGTGAAATTCCTAGGATAAGGCACGGTGACGGAATCCGCCTTCGGCGCCGCCCCTACTCGAGGAGGCATCTCATGCCTGAACCGATGGCAACGATAACCGAAAAAGACCGCGCAATGGCCCAGAGGTGCGTTGAATGCCCTGTTTGTAGTCGCGCGCGCAAGACTCAAAAGGGACTGGCATTCTGGTTCGTGCGGCACATCGAGGGCGGCGTGTGCCCTTACTGCAAAGCTTACGAACGGGTGTATGGACGCAAAGCGCACGAACCGCTAGCGGGCCAGTTGGATGTCGAGGCGGGTTCACGCCGCAACGTGGCGAGATAACGGCCCTTGGCGAGGTAAACTCGCCGCTACAGTAGCCACGCGGGGGAGATGACACCCCGTGGCGAGGTAGACTCGCCGTTACAACACTGAGGAGGAACGGATTGGAGAGACGCCCAGACGAGCAGGTAATACAGGTAATTGGGATTTTGGCAATCATGATTTGTATGTGCCCGGGCGCGGAAGGTCTTGTGTCTCGAGGCAGCAGTAAGACTTCGAGACGGGCCGACTCGCACGGCTCTTCGAACGTGGTGTGGCGGATGGGTAAGTTCAACCAGTCCCCAAGTGAATTCAATACCGGGAAACCGGGCCCGCCACTGTTTGGTTCCCGCTACCCTGCGGGGGAATTGGTATACATTGTGGGGAAGAGCACACCGGCCGTGGACTGGCCTGCCTATCAGGAGGGTGCGGAAACTAATAGGCCTGGAAGCCGCCCTCATCCGTACACCATTCAGTTTAATTTGTCGAAAACGCCGAGCGGCGTCTACACGCTGGAGGCGGGGCTCTTGTCGGAGACGGCGCGCGTGGCAAGTCTCCAAGTGGAGATTAACGGCCACCGGGGTCTCTTTTACCAACACCCGGTGCTCAGCTACACGGGAGGCGACCGGGAGATGGTTGTGAGTCCGATCGCCGCTGCCGATACGATCGCCATCGATTTTCCCGCGCGCTTCTTACGCAGGGGAACCAACAAGCTGGTCTTAACGGCGATTGATGCTTCCAGCACGAGCGATATCGAGCTCCACTCGGTCCTCACCTATGATGGGTTAGAACTTGACCAAAACTCCGTCCCCAGGCATCGCTCTGCCCCAGTGACGGCCGAGGTTGTGCCTACTGTCTTTTATATGCATCAGGGCAAGGAGCTGGTGGAGTTGGTAGACATTTACGTGCGTCACGATACGGCCGTGCGGAAAGGCGCAGTGAGCCTGCTGGTGGGGACAAACAAGTACAGTGTGGACTTATCACAGAGGGAATTCGGCGAACAGATGGCCGAGTTCCCGGTTACCGAATGCACCTCGCCGCGGAAGGCCTTGGTCACCGTCAAGATCAATGGCCGCTCGCATCGCTTCCCGGTGATGCTGAAACCGGCGAAGAGGTGGAACCTTCTGGTGGTCCCGCACGTGCACGTGGACGTGGGATATTCCGACTACCAGGAAAAAGTGGCGGAAATTCAAAGCCGTGAACTTGATGAAGCCATGGAATTGATCCACGCGCATCCGGGTTTTCGCTTCAGCCCGGACGGATACTGGAGCGTGCGCCAGTATCTTGCCGGACGCAGCGAAGAACAGCAGAAGCAGCTTTTCCAGATGGTGAAGGAAAAAAGGATCTTCGTGCCCACGGTGGAAGCGAGCCTTCTGACAGGCTTTCCGGCCCTGGAGACGTTGATCCGCTCTCTTTACCCTGCTTTTGAGTTTAATAATACACACGGGGGAGATGCCAATTACGCCAACATCACTGATGTGCCGTCCTATTCCTGGTCCTACGCTTCTATACTCTCGGCGGCCGGTCTGAAATATTTCGCCGCCGGTTGCGACAACGATAACGGCCCCATCCTCCTTTACAGCCATCTGAATGAGAAATCACCGTTTTGGTGGGAAGGACCCGACGGCGGCAGAGTCCTGATGTGGTACTCGTGGGTCTATGCGCAATTGGCGGTATTGTTTGGCGGATTGCAAGGTGAAATTGCGGCAGGGCACGAATCGCTGCCGGTTTTCCTTCAAGCTTACACACGCCCGGAATATAAGTCTGACGCGGTTTTGGTTTACGGCACGCAATGGGAAAACACCGATCTATTCCCCGGTCAGGCGAGCCTGGCGGATGATTGGAACAAGATCTACGCGTACCCCCACATACAATACTCCGGCTTTGCGGAGGCGTTGGGCCGCATCGCGCGTCAATTCGGGCCTGCGATTCCAGTGGAGCGAGGAGATGGGGGGCCGTACTGGGAGGACGGCATTGTTTCGACCGCCCGATCCGCTGCTATCGAACGAGAGTCGGAACAGAGAGCGCTTGCGGCGGAAAAATTCTCCACACTTAGTAGTCTGGTGAATCCGCGTCTACAACCCGAGACGGAGGCGCTGAAGCGGCTGTGGAACAACATGGTTCTGTTTGACGAGCACACCTGGGGAGCGGACCGGAGCGTGTCGAATCCGAAGAGCCAGGAGGCCAGGGATCAGTTGGCGGTCAAGGAAGGGTATGCCAGCGAGGCACGACGGCAGGTTGAGTACGTGCTCGAGCGCGGTTTGGCGGCCCTGGCTGACTCCATCTACGATCCTGAAGGAACGCTCTTGGTGTTTAATTCCCTGAGCTGGCCGCGTTCCGGCATGGTCGAGATGGACCTGGACAAAGGGCGGGAACTGGTTGATCTTTCCACCCAGCGGACCATTTCCTTCGAGATTCTTACCACCGGGCAGTCTTACTACCACATCCGTTTCCTCGCCCAGGACGTACCCGCCGTAGGTTACAAGGCCTTTGCGCTCCGGGAAGCGAAAGCCGAGCCGCCCACGGCGCCGGTCGATCCGGAAGAAACGCTCGAGAATGCGTACTACCGTGTGAAGCTGGACCCGGAGAGCGGAGCCGTAAAGAGCATCCTGGACAAGGAACTGCGCAAGGAGCTGGTGAATACCGCGAGCCCTTACCGGTTCGATCAATACCTTTATGTAACGGGCGCCGACCAGACTCCCAACCGGCTGGTCGAATACAGCTCGGGATGGCCGGTGCCGGAACTGGCAATCCATCGCGCTGGCGGCGGGCGTCTGCTGTCGGTGACAAACCAGCCTTTTGGGGTGGTGGCGCGCCTGGAAAGCGCGGGCGTGAACACGCCGCACCTCGAGACAGAAGTGATTTTGTTTAAGGGACAGAAGAAAATCGAATTCATCAACCATGTGCTCAAGACGGAGGTCTACACCAAGGAAGGCGTTTATTTCGCGTTTCCCCTGGCCATGGAGCATCCGCAGTTTCGCTACGAGATTCAGAATGGATTCGTGGACCCCAGCCGCGATCAACTGCCCGGAGCCGGCAAGGAGTGGTTTTCCGTGCAGCACTGGGTGGCGGCGGAGCGGGGCGGCGTGACGGCGGCGCTGGTTCCGGTGGACGCTCCTCTGGTGGCTTTGGGGGACATTGTTCGCGGGACTTGGCCGGATGAGTTCGGCCGGCGCCCCGGCGCCATCTTCTCCTATGTGATGAACAACTACTATTTCACCAACTACGCCGCGGGCCAGGGCGGGAAATTCACTTTCCGCTATGTGTTGACCAGCGGCAAAGACCTCTCGCCTGCCGGTCTCAGCCGGCTGGGCCGGGAGGAGATGTCACCCCTGGAAACGGACCTGATCACTTCCCAAGATAAAGCGATTAATTTTGCCAGGCCGCTGGCTTCGTCACAGGCTGGTTTCCTGCAAGTGCGCCCATCCGATGTGGTGTTGGAAACCTGGAAGATAGCCGAGGATGGCGATGGCACGATTTTGCGTTTTCTGGAAGTGGCCGGCAAAGAGAGCACGGTGGAGGTGGAAACTCCGCTGCTCGAGGTGAAGTCGGCTTGGATGAGTGATGCTTTGGAGAGGAAAGAAGGGCCGCTCTCGGTTTCTTCCCATAAGTTCGAGTTCTCCATCAAGCCATTTCAGATTCTTACGGTGCGACTGGAGGCAGCGGCAGCGAAGCCGTAGACCTGGAAAGTTGGTTTTCGGTACCCCGTACGGACATGTGTCATTCCGAGCGGAGCGAGGAATCTCGCTCTGCGCCCGGGCGGATCACTAAACGGAGGATCAGAGCGAGATTCCTCGCTCCGCTCGGAATGACATGTTTGTGTGGGATGATCGAGCGCACGATCGATTTGACCCAGGGGTTTTTCCCGTGAGAGAATTGTCGCAGTCGAAGCGGACTGGAACGAGGGAGGGTTCAATGTATTGGAAAAGATGGGCTCCACTCCTTGTAGCAGCCTTCGCACTCTTGGTTTACTTCTCGATACCCAGCATCAATTCGGGCCAATTCAGACGGCCGCCATCACTCGAAGAACTGACTCGACCGGAGAGAAATACGCCGGAGAGAACTTTTGTAGGGCCCGCGGCGCAATTCATCGCCACAAGCACCCAGCGGATCGATCGTGACCGGATGGAAATTCGTGTGTATCGGAACGGTAAGCCGGTCGAGTTATTTCCCCACTTCCATGAGTTACTCACCGCTACCCCCGCCGATCATCAAGAGGGAATAGGGCTCGATAGGCTAGCCGGAAAGAGCGTAACCCTGGTCCCTTCAGAGAAGCAGGCAGACCAGTGGGACATCTTTACGGGAGTTGGCGGGACGGGCGAGCTTACTTTGGCCGATAATATCTTCAAAGTGCGGCAAGTCCTGCTTTCTTCGCGAAAGAACCCCATCGAAGTGCGAATCGATGGTCAAATCCATCGGCTGAAACCAGGCCAGGCGCTTCTGGTTATGTGAATGACGTTGGTATCGATCGCCGTTCTCATCGCCTCGAACGCTTGTCTCGTTGCACCTCGTCCACCCAGGCGCAAGCCATCACGCGGAGGCTGACGACCCTGGGAAGCGGGTCATCGTTGTCTGCTTTTTCTTGGATTTCTTATCCAGCTTCTTGATCTCTCCCACACTTCCCTTGCTGATTTTCCCGAGTCCTTTAGCTGTGCCGACGGTTACGTCCTTACCGAACCCGCCGGCCCCTTTGGCCACAGAGGCGCCAGCGCCCCCGACATTTCCTGTAGCCAAGTTCCCGACGCCTCCCGCCACACCTTTGCCCAGGTCTGCCGAGCCTTTGGCGACGCCTTTCCCAATGTCCTCTCCGCCTTTGCCCATCTCCTTCCCAGGCCCAGGACCCTTCTTCTTCTCTCGCACGGTTTTCTTCACGCCGGTCGAGTCCTGGTTCGTGTTCGATTGACTCCAGGCAGGAAATGCAAACGCAAGGGTGAGTGCAAGGCAGCAAACCATTCCAAATGCAGATTTCACGGTGACCCTCCTTCTCCAAAAAAGCGTCCTAGCCGTGTTAGCCGTGGCTTCCTTACCTTTGATGCAGACCTACCCCCAAGAGGGTTGGCTCGCCTGACTAGCGCAAAGCGTGGCTCTTGGACCAAAGGCCCTTATTGAGCAACCGGCTGATAGGTTTTTGTCTTTCCATTTCGGCCGTTGGTCACGGTGAACTGGCCGTCCGCTTCGGCTGAGAGCTTGATCCAATTCCCCGCGCAATGTTCTTCCAAGTTGGCGATGAACTCCTGCGGAGCATTGTTCGCCGTGCCTGCTGCGAGCGCACAATGCAGTTGCCAGATGTCCTCGAGACCGGGCGAAGTGTGCACAGTTTGCCAGGCTTCGGGCGTTCCCCCCTTCCTGTCGCCATTGTTCATGATAGCGACCAGGGGATGCAAGGCGTGCACCAGGGTGGGCGCGCCGGAAAGGTCCAGGCCATGGTGAGTGCTCAGATACACATCAATCGTGCCGATTTTGTTAACCGGGCAAGCCAGTTCGAGTTCCTTATTCCACGTCAAATCCCCGAGATCAATCATGCTGAATTTGACATAACTGATAAGCAGTCCAATCGACCGCGCATTCTCGGAGGGGTCGGGAGCCTTGCGCTTCGCTTCTGCACATAGCGGGTTAGGCGCCCCCGCTCCCGGCAACGGTTGGGCGATTACTTCTCCCGCGGCCGTCAGAACTTGTACGCGGATCCCCCGGATGGGGATGAGGTCGCCGGGTTTCGCCACAAGATGTTTGCCTTTGTCGCGCAGGCTCTTGTAAGCCGCAACGTACGGGTCAACCTCGGGACCGCTCTCGACACTCGGCCCGTGGTCCACAAAGGTGCGGATGGGGATTAGCGCGGCGAGTTGCGGCACGCCTCCCACGTGGTCCATGTGATAGTGCGTGATGACAAGGTAATCAATTTGCTTCACACTCGCCAGCTTGGCGGCGGAAACGATGCGCGCTGCATCGCGCCCACCGGCATCCGGCCATCCGGTATCCACCAGCATCGATTCACCGGAGGGCGAGACGAAAAGCGTCGCCTGGCCGCCCTCCACATCGATGAAATACACTTGCAGCTTTGGGGCGGCATGCGCCCCCGCGCAAAGAAGAAGCACGAGAAAAGAAGTAATGGTTGTTCGCATAACAGTCGATAGTCGGCGGGCGACAGTTGAAAGTCAAGAGGAAAGACCCACTGTCGAAACTCGAAAGTCGAAAATCGAAATTCGAAAGCCGAATATCGAGCTTTGAAGCGCCCTACTTCGGTTTTCGCTTTTTTGATTTTTGCTTTTGGATTTTGGGGGGCTCTCGGATCGATAGACAACGCGCCAGGGTAGTGGCGTCGTTTGGAATTACCTCCCTTACGAACCACTGGTCATTCCCGAGAAGGCGGGAATCCAGCGCCTAGAAAGGGACGTCCCCCCAAGTTTTGCGGAGGGGATTCCCGCCTTCGCGGGAAAGACGACAGCGTGGAGCGTCGATGTCTAGCAAATGACGCCACTATCGGCGCCAGAAATTTATTGCGCCTGACCTTAGCCCGCGCTATACTAACAGCCGATGTTCAGCGCTTACGCCAACTGGTTTAGCTACCGCTATTGGGGCTTTAGCCCCATCGGTAGAGTGGCGTTGGCCTGAGTAGGGAATCAAATTTTAACAAGCCAACCCACTCGAAAGAGTGGGTTTTTTGTTTTTGGGGAGGCGGGCGGTGATTATTTCCATGAGACCTCAAGCCACTAAAGAAGAGATCGAGCACGTCTGCGAGCGCATCCGGGAATTTGGCTACAAGGTTCACTCGATCGTGGGTGAGAAGCGCGTGGTTATTGGCGCCGTGGGGGTTGGTGACGTCACCCCTTGCCTGGAGTCACTGGAGGCCACGCCGGGCGTGGAGAGCGCCGTCCGCATCTCGGCGCCTTACAAGTTCGTGAGCAAGGAATTCAAGAAGGAGCGCACCGTCATCCCCGTGAATGGCGTGGATGTGGGCGGCAGCGAATTCGCCATCATGGCCGGCCCGTGCTCGGTGGAAAGCGAAAAGCAGATCATGGCAACAGCCGAGGCGGTGGCCGCCAGCGGAGCCAAAATTTTGCGCGGCGGCGCCTTTAAGCCTCGAACTTCTCCCTACGACTTCCAAGGCTTGGAACTGGAAGGATTGAAACTTCTGGCTAAGGTCCGGCAAGCTACAGGCCTGGCTATCGTAACCGAAGTGATGAGCGAGCAGGACGTGGAGGTGGTGGCTGAGCATGCCAACATCATGCAGGTCGGCGCGCGCAACATGCAGAATTTCCCCTTGCTCAAAGCGCTGGGGAGATGTACCCGGCCGGTTCTCCTCAAGCGTGGCATGAGCTCCACCATTGTGGAACTGTTGATGTCCGCCGAATACATCACCGCGCACGGGAATCCCAACGTCATGCTTTGCGAACGCGGCATACGGACCTTCGAGACCGCCACGCGCAACACCTGCGATATCGCCGCCGTGCCCCTACTCAATGAGCTTACTCATTTGCCGGTCATCCTTGACCCGAGCCACGCCACCGGCAAGCGCAGCCTGGTGCCGGCGTTGGCGCGGGCGGGCGTCGCCATCGGCGCGGATGGCTTGCTCGTCGAAGTCCACCCTTTCCCCGAAAAAGCCTTCAGCGACGGCGCGCAATCCCTTACCCTTGACCAGTTCCGAGCGTTAACTGAAGACCTCCGGCCGTATCTGGAGTTGTGGAAGGCCGCGCGAGTTCCCGCCCGCGCCGCGGTGTCAACTGCGCAGTGAGGGACTTCTGTCGGTCGCCCGTAACGGCTACACAGCTTCACAAATAGCCTTGCAATGCCTGGGGCATTAGGAATACCGTTGGACTTGGCAAATCGCCAGTCGAAATGGAGGGAGAATGAGTGCGCAACGGATCACGAAGAAGGATGATTTGATTGTTATCGGCGGGGCGGGCGGCTTCATCGGTGGGTCGCTGGTTCGCTACTTTCATGACCGCGGGTTTACTCGAATCCGCGCCATTGACAAGAAACCCTTACCAGACTGGTACCAGCGAGTGCCGGGCGCCCGGAGCCTTTGCCTCGACTTGAGTGAAAAGGAGAGTTGTATCAGGGCCTGCGAGGGCGCAGTCGAGGTTTACAATCTGGCTGCGGACATGGGGGGCATGGGCTTCATCGAGAGATTCAGAATCGAATGCCTGCGCAGCATCCTGATCAATACCAACCTCGTCGAGGCGGCCTACCGTGCGGGCGTGCAACGGTATTTCTTCTCCTCTTCCGCCTGCGCCTACAACACCGACTTGCAGAAGGATCCGCACTGCCGGGCGCTGAAAGAGTCGGACGCTTACCCGGCCATGGCGGAGCGGGGCTACGGCTGGGAAAAACTGATGTCTGAGATGTTTTGCCAGGAATACTGGGCGGAGCGCGGCTTGAAGACCTTCATGGCCCGGTTCCACAACGTCTATGGGCCCAACGGCACGTGGGATGGGGGGCGGGAAAAGGCTCCTGCGGCCATTTGCCGCAAGGTCATCGAAGCCAAAGATACGGGTGCCAACGAGATTGTGGTTTGGGGCGACGGCACCCAGACGCGCAGCTTCATGTACATCGATGACTGCACGTTGGGCATCGACCTGATCACACACTGCGAAGACCTGATTGCAACTCCCATTAATCTCGGTTCCAGCGAGCTGATTTCGGTAAACGACTTGGTGAGCATCGCAGAAGAAATCGGCGGGATCAAGTTGCAGCGCAAGTATGATTTGAATGCGCCCAAGGGAGTCGCCGGCCGGAACAGCGACAACACCATGATTCAGCGCATCCTGAACTGGCAGCCCGCCACTCCCTTCCGCCAGGGATTGGCGAAAACCTACGCGTGGATCGAACAGCAGTATCGGGATAGGAAGGCCGGCAAGGTCACGGTTCGAGAAAACTATCAAGCGGCAGGCGCCTGATTCCACTCTTCCCCGAGGAGGGGAGCCAGCTTCAAAGTGCGGAGGCGGCGTGCAACAGGCCACAGACATCACTTCGCTGATCAGCGAAATTCCCTATCGCATGGCGTTTGCCGGAGGTTGGATCGATCAACCATTCGTTTCGAAATTCAATCCCGCTCCTCCGGGCTCCATGGTGGTGGTTGGTCTGGAGCCCACGTTCCGATACATGGACCGCTGCGGAATGGCAACCAGCACCCGTGAAGTGGCACATAAGCTTTGGAACGGCAAACTGCCGAATCGAGATCCCGAGGAGCTGACGCGGGAGCTTTACGAGGCAGAAAACAAGGGCAAGCTCGAACCCTCCGGTTCACAGGACATGGCGGGCTTGATTTATTCGGGAGTGAACAGACTGGACTACGACCACGCTTACGAGGGTGGCTACTTCCCCGTCCACATCGAGTCCAACAATGATCCGGAAGTCGCACGCTGGTTAGAGCACGTGATTCACCTGCTGCCTGTCGCGCAGCGTCCCGAGGGCTACAATCCCCTGGGGCAAAAGAACCTTGATCCGAAGTGGATCCAAAGGCTGGGCGAGACAGGCACGCAATGCTTCGATGCCATTGTGAGGAAAGACTGCAAGGCGCTGGGCGCGTCAATGAACGAGTGTATGAAGTGCTGGGAAACGATTCTGCCGCAGACTGTCAGACACCCGGCCGTCACGGTGGACCTGATGGGGATTCTCGGCTATTACCAGTCCCACTATGCCGGAGCCATGTATTCCGGCTGTGGCGGCGGATATCTTTACGTTGTATCGGATGAGCCGGTGCCCGGCGGAATTCGTGTGAAGGTCAGGTGCTCGAAGAAGAATGGCTGACGCGAAGACCGTTGTGCTGACCGGCGATTTTGACAATTTCAAGTCCCAACACGTTCGGTTACTCGAAGAGGCGTCGAAACTCGGTGACGTTCACGTTCTCCTTTGGTCGGACGAAGCCGTGCGCGCGCTCGAGGGCCACCCCCCGAAGTTTCCTGAGGAGGAGCGCTACTATCTGCTCCAGGCGGATCGGTGCGTCAAAGATGTAAGGTCGGTGACGGGGCAGGCGGATCGCGACTCCTTGCCCCGCGTAAGTGGAATCAATCCTGAAATCTGGGTTGTGGATGAGGAGAGCGACAATACCCGGAAGCGGGCATACTGCAAGCTACACGGCATTCAATATCATACCCTGAAAAAAGAGGACCTGAGAGGCTTCCCGGTTTTGCCATTCGCTCGCAGGGTTGAACGATCGTCAAGGAAGCGCGTGATCGTAACCGGCTGCTTCGATTGGTTTCACTCGGGCCACGTGAGATTCTTCGAGGAGGTTTCGGGCTTGGGCGACCTCTACGTGGTCGTGGGGCACGATGCCAATATCAAACTGCTGAAGGGCGAAGGTCACCCGATGTTTTCGCAGGAGGAGCGCCGCTACATGGTTCAGTCGGTGCGCTTCGTTAAGCAGGCCCTGATTTCTTCCGGGCAAGGCTGGATGGATGCTGAACCTGAGGTTGC